>Ga0105047_10015368_pt1 | contig 12054 bp, 21 predicted proteins | sample MAT04_FD_78384 | JGI IMG/M metagenome (GOLD analysis project Ga0105047, IMG submission 78384) | Freshwater microbial communities from Lake Fryxell liftoff mats and glacier meltwater in Antarctica - MAT-04 (megahit assembly) | ecosystem: Environmental > Aquatic > Freshwater > Ice > Liftoff... | reverse complement strand
TCGAGTGGACAGATTCTCCTGAAGTAGCCCAAGAAATTGCCATATATTTGAATGATAAATACGAACTAGATGGTAGAGATTCAAATGGGTATACCGGAATTGCCTGGAGTATAGGCGGTGTTCACGACCGAGCATGGGGAGAAAGAAATGTATTTGGAAAAATACGCTATATGAATCTAAACGGGTGCAAAAGAAAGTTTAATGTGGTTGAATATATTGAAAAATGGCACTAGAAGCACCTATGGAAGCAGTTGTGATATTTAGAGATAATCGGCAGAATCCTGAGTGTGAAAACCTTACGATAAGAAGCCCAAACCTACCATTGGACGAAGCAAACTACATGGCAGATTTTATAGTAAGAAAATATGTAGAAGGAAAAGATGGAATACCTGAAGTTTTTGGATATAGTGTGGCAATCCAAAGAGCAACCATGCCAGCTAAAATAAACCAAGATTTTACAAGCTGGGATATATTGACTAATAAAAGTTGGTACGTGTAAATTAATTACCTATTTCTACCGATGAACCTGGCACACTTGGATATTTGTCCGTCTTGATTTGTGAGCTGTTGACCTTCTAAGTCGCAAACTATTATTTCAAAGCCTGAACCAAATTTTATGAGAGATTCTGTGCTGAAAAATCTTTTGGTTTTTTCACCTATTTGAAAAAAATCTTGTTCTATTTTTTCTCCTTTGTCGTATTCCTCATCCACTATAGAATTGCAGGCTGCACAAAATATACCGTTTGCTTTTAAGACTCTTTTTACTTCTGAAAATATTTGCGTTGTGATTTGACTATTGAAGTATTGTACGGAAAGATGAGCATAAACTACATCAAAAGTATTGTCTGAAAAAGGAAAAAGTTGGGTAAAATCTAATTTTTGAATATCTATATTTTCTAGATGCTTACTTTTTTCTATGTTTAATTCCAAGGCTTTATCAGAAAAATCGGTGGATAAAATATTGTGACCTAAAGAGGCAAAATATCTAGAATCCTGACCGGTGCCCGAGCCCAATTCTAAAACATTACTGTTTTTTGGAAAGTAAGAAACGACTTGGGAGGCAAACTGAGTGGCCTGTTTTACAAAATCCTGATTTTTATAAGCAGCGGTTAATTTGTCAAAAGGATTTGTCATTTTTGTTCTGGAAACTTTTCGTTGAATCTGGCAATGGCCTTGTGGAGGATTTCGCGGGCCTTGGCCTCGTCGCCCCAGTGTTTGACTACGGTTTTTAGTTCTTTGCCTTTGTATTTGGCTTGGATAGTTTTGTATCTTTCAAAGAAGAAAGTTATTTCGTCGAGAGTATGTTGGGGCAATTCACTAAGATTGCGGATATGGGCATAACGGATATCTTCGGCTGGCACTCCGATAATTTTGTCGTCGACTTCTCCACTATCTTCAAAAACCATGACACCAATAGGCCTGACCATCATGATGCAACCTGGAAAAGTATGGTGGGACACAAGACTCATAATGTCGAGCATGTCGTTGTCTTCGTCCCAAGTTCTAGGAATTAGGCCGTATTCGACCGGATATGGTGTTTGTTGGAACATAACACGATCTAGATGAAACATGCCAGTTTCGACTTTATACTCGTACTTGTTGATACTACCTTTTGGGATTTCTACAAGCATGGTTAGCTCGCTTAAATCTTCGTTGCCGACTGGTAGGGTAAACTGGGGACCAGATTTGTTGTATTGCATATGGGGATATTATAAATAAAACTGTATAATTTATCTATGTCTTATAAAGCCAAACAACGACTTGTGTCGGAAAAATTTGTTGTACGGGACCTTCAAAGTAAAAAAACCAGTAATGGTAAAGATTTTTTGGTGCTAAATCTGGTCTCTAAAGAAGGACAAATAAATGGGATGGTATGGGAAGATCGAATCCCCCTTTGCCAAATTGCGCTTGGAAAGGTTCATGCTATTGATGGACTAGTGGATGAATACAAAGGTGGAGTAAACCTAATAGTAGATGCGACAAGAACTCTGACTGATGAACCAAAAAGTGTATTGCCTACCGAAAGAAGTATGGTATTTGATATAGAATGCGTGGGAAATAAATACGAAGACTTAAACGAGTCTCAACAGGAGTATCTTGTAAAAAACTTGGGTAGAAGCGAGGAAGAGGAAGCTGCCAAGCTTAAAACTGGTTTGTTTTATATATTTGGAAAAGTTTGCTCGATTGGAATATATTGCCCCGAGACAGGAACTGGAAAAGTCATGGCTTGGTCGGATAAAGAAATAACTCCGGAAAAGGCGGACTATAGCTATGAAATTTATAAAACTGAAAAAGAACTACTTGAAGCTTTTTGGAAGGAAGCTTTGGAATACACTCGATATGTGGGATACAACTGTGACAATTTTGACTGGCCATACCTAATCATGCGTTCTGGAATAAACAAAGTGGTGGTTAGTATTCCAGTTAGACGCCATGATGGAGAAAAATGGATAGACTTGCAAAATATTTACAAACAAGGTCAGGCTTTCAAGCTAGAGCAAATTTGTCTGGCTTTTGGAGTTGAAAATCCGAAAGAGGAAGGTGTTAGTGGACTACATGTGCAAGAGCTTTTTTGGGCAGGAAACCATCAAACTATTGCGGACTATGTGGCAAGAGATGCATATTCGACTAGTTTGCTGTATAGTATATATAGACAGTACCTAAAAGGTATCTATATATGATAATTGATCCAAAAGAAATAGCACAACTAACCGACTCATTTGTACAAGAAAAGATTAAGAAAGATAAACTACGACGTAAATCCTTTGTCAAGACATACGATATGCTTTGCAAAATAACTGCAGACTATCTAAACAAGCGAGTAGGTTGTTGCTAATACCCCTTTAATCCCCTAAATAGGGGAAAATAGATAGGTATTAACGTCGTGGAGATTGTTTTGTACGTCTGGCTTTTCCACCTGTACCGATATGGCGTCGCTGTCGTACACGTGCGTCTACAGTTAGTAGGTCGTTTGCACGTAAACTAGGCTTGTGAGCGACATCGTGCTTTAGAAGGGCTCTGGCGAGGGCTAGGGATAGAGCTTCAAGCTGTCCTTCCTTTCCACCACCAAGAACTTTGGCTTCAAAATGAAACTTGCCTTCGGTAGAAGTCATAACAAATGGTTTACTGTATGCGACTTTGGAAAATTCGCTTGGAAAGTACTTGTCAACAGATTTTTTATTGACCAAGCTTTCTCCTTTACCAGGAATTAGTTTTACGATAGCAACAGCTTCTTTTCGACGTCCAACTGTGCTTAATGTTTTTTTTGTAGTTACCATATTTATTTGCTAAATCTATCAGCGTGGGTGTGATTCTCATCCACAAAAACTTTTAATCTTTTCATTCGATCTGCGCGCAAGCTGTTTTTTGGAAGCATTCCATTGACACCGTGCTGGATTACTCTACGAGCATCTCTTTGGAGAAGTTCTTGGAGGGAGAAGGTTTTTAGACCACCTGGGAAACCGGTATAGTGATTGTATTCTTTTTCTTTAAGTTTTCGACCAGTTACTTGAACTAATTTTGCGTTGGTTACTACGACATAGTCACCTTGATCTAGATGATACGAGAAACCTATTTTGTGTTTACCCATAAGAAGCTGAGCAATGTCTGTGCAAACTCGTCCCAAGTTTTTGGAACTAGCATCTACTAGATGCCATCCTCTTTTGATGTCTGTTGTTTTTACGATTGTGGTTTTGCTTGTCATAATTATTTAGTAGATTTTTTTACAGGTGCTTTTTTGGCAACACGAGTAGTAACTTTAACTGCTTCTTTTTTTGTTTCAGCTTTGTCTGAAACTGGTTTAACTACTTCTGCTTTTAATTTTTCTTTAGAAAATTTTAGATCTTTTACTAAAGATAATTTTACTATAACAGAGTCGTCACCTTGGCGTCTTTTGATAAGCTTGATTGTAGTGAAGTTGTCGTTTCTACCGGCAAATTCACGCATCATAACTTCACATATATTGTTTACCCAAGCTTGGGACTGAAGTGTTTTGAACATTTCACGACGGGAAACTAGGTCGCCTTTTACAGCAAAACCTGCCATTCTTTCGACATCACGTCTTACAGCGTTGGCTTTGGTTTGTGTAGTTTCCACTTTACCATACTCAAATACTGTTCGTACAAGAGACAAGAAAAGTGCTTTTCTTTGATTGAATTTACGGCTTAATGTATAGCCAAATTTACGGTGACGCATATGATTTTATTGATCTGTCCACTTGTAACCGTGTTGTTGCAACCAAGAATCTATAACTTTTAAGGATTTTTCGCCTACGTTTTTAGATTTACTAACTATACCGCGACCACCTTTGGTAAGTTGGGCAATAGTAGCAAAGCCTGCTTTTTTAAGAGCATTTGTAACTCGGAGAGGTAATTCGATTTCTTCAACTGAGACATCTTCGCCTGTAACTGCAGCTGCACCTTGATTTAAGGTTACGACTTCTTCGTGATATTCCTTTGGATCTACAATTTGACTGTAGCAGTGAATAAGGTCTAGAGCAGCTCTTTTTGTGGCTTCTTCTGGATTTATGGATCCGTCGGTTGTGACTTCAAGAGTTAGCTTGTCAAAATTACTTTTCTTTCCTACACGAGTAGGTTCGACTTGGTAATTTACTTTTAGAACTGGAGTAAAGTTTGCATCGAGGATAATTTCACCAACTACGTCGGTGGTTTGTTCACGAGCCATGGTATATCCAACACCTTTTTCAACTGTAAGTTCGATATTTAGTTTAGCTTTTGGATCGGTAAGAGTAGCAATATGGATATCTTTGGTAACAACTTTGCAACTAGAACTGTCTTCTATGTCGGCGGCTGTAACTACACATTCACCTTTTTTAGATAAAGTTAGCTTGATAGGTTCATCACCTGCTAGAGTGAATTTGATTTTCTTTAGGTTTAGAGAAACTTCGACTAAATCTTCTTTGATTCCTGGTAAAGTGGAGAATAAATGAGCTGCACCGTCGATTTTGACTCGAGTGATGGCTGCTCCTGGGATTGTAATAAGTAGTGTTCGGCGTAGTCCTTCGGCAACTGTGTGGCCAAAACCTCCAACTAAAGGAGAGAGTTCAAATTTACCGAAAGATCCGGTATTTTTAATAGTTTTTAGGTTGAATTTGCTGGTGTCTAACATAGTGTTTTAGCGTGAATAATATTCAACAATTAAATTAACGTCGATTTGTTGCTTAACTAGCGTCAAATCTGGTGAACCTACAATTTTAACAGAAGAACTTTTTTTATCAAGTTCGAGCCACTCAGGTGCTGTAAAATTTGGGTCATCAGTATGGCGGAGCTGGGACGGGTCTTTTTGAGCAATTGGAGTTGCTATGGTGACGACATCGCCAGTTTTAACTTGGTAAGAAGGTACATTTAGTACTTTACCGTTGATCATAACGTGCATATGAGAAACTAGCTGACGAGAATGATCTTTGGATAAAGAAAGTCCTGATTTGTAGACAACATTGTCGAGACGGTGTTCTAAGAAAAGTAACAAGTTGTCTCCAACTTGTCCTTTTAAGGTTTTAGCCTTTAGAAAATAATTTTTGAATTGCTTTTCAGCTACGATGTACATTCTTTTAGCTTTTTGTTTTGCACGAAGCTGAACAGAGTAGTCAGAACCACGACGATTTCGTCTGGCACCGTTTGCTCCTGGAGCTATGTTTAGTTTTTCTGGAGCTGGGCCTTTGGTAAGGGAACGCTTTCCCTTTAGTCCTAGGTCGACTCCTTCGGTTTTGTATAATCTATATTTTGGTCCTGCTGTTATTCTTGCCATATATTTTTAAACTTTACGTGACTTTGGTGCACGAGGACCGTTGTGTGGGATTGGAGTAACGTCGGCGAGTTGTTCTACTTCAAAATCTCGTTTTGCACGGAGATAACGGAGTACTGCATCTCGTCCACTTCCTGGCCCTTTGATAAATACTGATAACTTTTTTACACCATGTTTTTGTGCTTCAGATAGCACCTTTTCAATGGCAGTAGTAGCAGCATATGGAGTAGAGCGACGGGAACCTTTGAAACCGGCATGGCCTGAACTAGACCAAGCAAGAACGTTGCCTGTAGCGTCGGTGACTGAAACTAAAGTATTGTTGAATGTAGTTTTTACATTTAGTTTAGCTTCCAATACTTGCTTGTATTGTTTTTTACTGTTGGCTACAGTTTTTTGTTGAGATTTGTGTGATTTTGTTTCGCTCATATTTGTATTTTATTTTTTAGCTGCTGGCTTTGCTGGAGCTGCTTTTGTTGCACTGGTATCCATTTTAGCAATAGCATCTTTTGTAAATGAACCCACTGTCTTTTTCTTACCTTTTCGAGTACGAGCGTTACTTTTGGTACGCTGACCGCGAACAGGAAGACTTTGCATGTGACGTAAACCACGATAAGAGTGAGTAGCTTTTAGTCGGTCGATATTTTCACGAATTTCACGGCGAAGTTCACCTTCTACTGAAAACTTTTCAAGAGCTTTCATAATACTGGAAACTTCATCACGGGTAAGCTCTTTGATACGTTTGTTTTCGTCAATCTTGGCTTCTTTTAATAATTCAAATACATTTTTATCACCAATGCCAAAGAATTTTTGCAAGCCGAAACATGCTCTTTCATTGTCTTTGATGTCAACTCCTGCTATACGCATATATTTTTATTTAACCTTGTTTTTGGTTATGTTTTTTAATAGAACAGATAATCCTGCGGACCCCCCGCCTGATGACGACTTTACAATTTTTACAACGGACTTTAATACTTGATTTTACTTTCATAGGTTGAAAAGACTTGTCTATTGTACATTATAATTTTGTTTATGCAAAGGGGAAAGAATTAGCCTCTAAATACTATTCTACCCTTTGGACCATATGGATCGCGAACTAATGAAACTGTATCCCCTGGAATGATGCGGATACGGTGGACTCGTAGCTTGCCTGCTATGGTACATAGTAAGACTTCCCCTCCCTCCATTTCTACTCGAAATAAAGTGTTTGGTAGGGCTTCTATGACTCGACCTTTGACCTGTTGGTCTTGAGATACTTTGGTTATAAATTTTGTAAACTATTAATTTTTTGGTAGATACTGTTTGAAATTATATCAACACTAGGAGTAGCGTCAATTTGTGTTAACAATTCTTTTTGAGTGTAATACTCGAGAATTGGAATAATACTCTGGTCGTAGCTATTTTGTCTATTGGCAATAGCTTCAGGTGTTTCGTCGGTTCGACCTGCGTCGGAAAACCTAGTATGATCGACTAGTTCAGTTTTCAAACGACGTGAATAAATAGTTGAAATTGGGATATTTAGATGAAAAATATGGGTTAGTGAGCTACCGTTTAGTTTTAACATTTCTTCAAACATTTTACCCTGAACCAAAACTCTAGGAAAACCATCAATGATAAAGTTTTTATAAGTAATTGGGGCAATGTTGTTTTTGATTACTTCTATGGCCAATTCGTCGGGAGCCCAAATGCCTTGGTCGACAAAGGTTTTTAACTTTTGACCTAGACTTGATTGTTTTTCAATTTCGGATCTAAACAATGTGCCAACAGAAAGATGAGTAAGATTGTATTTTTGGGCAATCAACTTGGCTTGGGTGCTTTTACCACTACCAGATGGACCAATTAGAGAAATTATCATTTAGTAACTAAGGCGCTCGTAACGATACATTTGAACTACGTTTTCGATACGCTTGGTTAGTTCAATAATAACTGAAACACCAATTAGAACACTTGTACCACCGACTGTCAAAGTTGTAATACCTGTGGCAATTTGAGCAAGAGTTGGGAGGACGGCAATAAGACCCAGAAAAATACCTCCGACAAGCATAAGACGATTTGTAATGTACTGCAGGCGATGTTCGGTGGCAATACCTGGTCGGACACCAGGAATAAATCCACCAGATTTTCTAAGCTCTTCACTAACTTCCTTTGGTTTGAAAACTACTTGGGTATAGAAAAAGGTAAAGGCTACGACGAGTGAAAAGTAAAAAATTATGTAAAGAGGATGGGTGGTGGCAAAAAGGCGAGATAAGGTTTGCCCTACTTGGATAAGCTGAGGATTTGTAGTTTGGGCTAGATACTGACCCAGAAGGGACGGACTAGTTGCCAGCGAGACTGCAAAGATAATAGGCATAACTCCTGCGGTGTCGATTTTGACTGGCATGTAGGTTTTTTGACCACGATTGGCGTAGTGAATAGGAACACGCAAAACTGCTTCTTCAACAAAGACAACTCCGGCAATTAATACACAAATAACTAATAAAAAGGCTATGAAATTGGCTAATGTCTGGGGATTGCTAAAGTCCGCCACGGTGACAGTTTGTAAAACTGAGGCTGGGATAGAAGCTACGATACCAGCAAAAATAAGCATGGAGGTACCGTTTCCAAGTCCATAATTGTTGATAAGTTCGGCAAAAAATAACATAATCATAGTTCCGGCGACCATACTACACAAAAGTGCAATAATAGTGATTGGACTGAGGCTGGTAATGATATTTTGAGACCTTAAAAGACTATACATGACAAAGGCCTGCACAAAGGCAATGGGCACAGTCAGGATACGCATATATTGGTTCATTTTTTGACGACCGTACTCACCTTCTTTCCTAAGCTCATCGAGACGTGGATTTACAAGGGCAAAAAGTTGGATAATGACAGAGGCTTGGATATAGGGCTGAAGACCCAGGGCTGCTATAGAAAAATTGGCTAAGGTACCGCCTGAGAAGATATTTAACAAAGAAAGAATTTGATTTTGAGCAAAAAATTCTTTAAGTAGATCTAAGTTTACTCCAGGAACTGGAATATGTGCAATAAAACGAAAGGCTAAAAGTAAACCTAATGTAAATAAAATTTTATTTCTTAATACAGGTGTTTTTATACTCTCTGCATAAAGACTGAGGAGCTGGGTGTATTTAGCCATTTATGATTTTAGAAGCAGATTCTGTCATTGCTATACCTTTGATGTTTAGCTTCTTAGTCAGTTTACCAGTTCCAACAATTTTGAAAACTACTTGTTTTTGTCCTGTCTTTTTTGATAGTGCTTTGTAATCTACAGTTGCACCTTTAGTAAACCAAGAATCAAGCTGTGTGAGAGATATAGCCTGAGAGTCTTTTTGATAAGTCTTTAGTCGATTTTTACCACGAAGACGAGGAGTTCGTTGAATCCAAGACTTTTTGATTTTTGATCCGTCGAAAGTTAGTTTTACGTCTCCACGAGCTTTGTCACCTTTTGTACCACGACCTGATGTGTGACCACCTCGACCTGAGCCGTATCCGCGACCTACGCGCTTCATACTATCTAATGCGATTTTTTTTAATGTTGTTAGAAGTGTCATAGAAATTAGGCTTTGAGAGCCGAGAGTGCTTTTAGAGCTGCCCAAACGTTTAATGATTTGTTTCGTGAACCTTTGATTTTACTTACGATATCTTTGATACCAGCAACTTCGACTACGGCACGAACTGCTCCTCCTGCTTTGATTCCATCTCCTGCTTTGGCTGGGCGAATCATGATACGGGCTGAATGATACTTTACACTTACTTCGTGAGGAATACCTCCAAATTGGGTGATAGTTACCATTTTTTGAGCACGACGAGCACGGGCTGTGGCTTTATTGATAGCGTCAGAAACTGATTTGGCTTTTCCAAAACCAACTCCGATTTTTCCTTTTTTATCTCCTGAGACTACTAAAGCTGTAAAAGCCATTTGTTTTCCACCTTTTGTGGTATTGGAAACACGTTTGATTTCGACTACTTTTTCAGAAAATTCTGATTTTTGTGCATCTCTTGAATGCTGTGGATTATATGCCATATTTTAGAACTTTAAGCCTCCTTGCCTTGCAGCGTCAGCTAATGCTTTGACTCGGCCATGATATTTAAATTGACCTCTATCGAAACGAATTTTAGCAATATTTTTAGTTAGTGCCAACTGGGCAATTTGCTGTCCAAGCTGGATTGCTTTTTCAGTTTTTGTACCTTTGGATTTTAGTAATTTTGTACTACTAGAAACTAGGGTTTTACCATGTTTGTCATCGATAATTTGAGCCCAGATATGTTGGAGAGTACGATGGATGGTTAGTCTTGGAAGACCAAGATTTAATTTTAGTTTAGAACGAACTCTTTTGATTCGTCGTTGTACTGGGTTGTGGTTGATCATATGTTATTTACTACCTGCTTTGGCAGCTTTTCCAGGTTTTAATTTTATAAATTCATTTAAATAACGAATACCTTTACCTTTGTAGACTTCAGGCTTTCGAATTTTACGAATAGTACTAGCTACTTGGCCGACAACAATTTTGTCTGAACCGGTAATAGAAAGTTTTGATTCATCTGGAACATTGAAAGTTACTCCTTCTGGGGCTGTAACAAAAACTGGGTGAATATATCCGGCTAAAACTGTTAGTTTGTTGCCTGCTAATTGGAATTTGTATCCTGTTCCTCTGATTTCCATTTCTTTGATATATGGAGTAACAACTCCAATTACCATGTTTGCAATTTGAGCTTTAGTTGCGCCATGGGCGGCTTTGGCTGGCTTGCTTTCTGACTTTCTCTCGACTGTAACAACAGAACCATCGAGTTTTACTTCAATTTGTTGTGGCAAATTTAGAGATAGAGTGGCTTTTGGTCCGATTACTTTTACTACTTTTGGTGCTATTTGGATAGTGACACCAGAGGGTAAGTTGATTGGTTGCTTTCCGATTTTGCTCATAACTATAGAATTTCTGCAATAATTTCTCCACCAATATTTAGCTTCTGTGCTTCTTTAGCTGAGATTAAACCTTTGGAGGTAGAAACAATAATTAAAGAATTTGAAGAGGCTCCCCAAGGTAAAGAGTCTGCACGTTCATACAAACGTCGTCCTGGTTTGGAGAAAATCTTAACGTTTGAAATGCTTGGTTGTTTGGATTCGTATTTTAATTTTATTGTTAGATTGGATTTGTTGTTTTCTACTTTTTCAGTATAAGACTCAATAAAATTGTTTTTTTGTAATAGATCTAAAATAGATTTTTTAAAAATAGAACCTGGAGCTGTAATGTTCTTTTTTCCAGAAACATAACCATTTTTTAATCTAATTAGTAGGTCTAATGAAGGTGCGTTTATCATATATTTTTTACCAACTTGCTTTTTTAATACCTGGTAACTCCCCTTTGTGGGCTAATCTTCTAAAACAAATACGACAAAGACCGACCAAGCGAATGTAGCCATGGGCACGTCCGCAAAGTTTACAACGATTGTGATGTCTAGTTGTATATTTTAGTTTTTTTAATTCTCGAACTTCTTTTGCTGTGGTTGACATATGTTAGCTGGTGAACTTAGCACCAAGAGCTGATAATAACATTTTTGCCTCATCTTTACTAGAAGCTGTTGTAGTAATTGTGATTTGCAGAGGTCGGATTTTATTGACTCGATTTTGGTCGATTTCTGGGAAATAAGTTTGATCTTTTAAAGTGATGTTGTAATTTCCACCTTGGTCGAATGCGTCTGGATTTATACCTTTGAAGTCACGGAGACGAGGAAGAACTAGGTTGAAAAACTTTTCAATAAAGTCATACATCTTTGCACCACGGAGAGTAACTTTTGCAGCCAAAGGATCGTGTTGGCGAAGCTTGAAAGTAGCAATGGCTTTTTTAGCACGAGTAACACTTGGACGTTGACCAGCAATACCAGCTAGTTCTTCAAGTGCTTGGTTGAGTTGCTCTTGGCTTTCGCGAGCTTCTTTGACACGATAATTTAAAGTAACTTTTTTTACTTGTGGAATAGAGTGAATATTACGACCACCTAACTCTTTGTGTAGTTGAGGTAATATTCTGGTTTGAAAATCTTTTTGTAACATAGTTTTATTTCTTCTTAGTTTCTACTTTTAACATTTTGCCAGTAACTTTGGCAACTCGGTACTTATTTCCACCTTTATCAATCTCGTAGCCCACGCGAGTTGGTTTACCAGATTCTGGATCAATTAGCTTGACTTTACTAACCCATAGAGGAGACTCTTTTGAGATGATGGCACTTTGGGCACCTTGACGTCCTTTTTGATGACGTTTGACCATGTTTATACCTTCTACTATAACTTTATTTTTCTTG
>Ga0105047_10015367_pt1 | contig 12057 bp, 3 predicted proteins | sample MAT04_FD_78384 | JGI IMG/M metagenome (GOLD analysis project Ga0105047, IMG submission 78384) | Freshwater microbial communities from Lake Fryxell liftoff mats and glacier meltwater in Antarctica - MAT-04 (megahit assembly) | ecosystem: Environmental > Aquatic > Freshwater > Ice > Liftoff... | reverse complement strand
AAGAAATAGGTGAGGTCGCCGTGGTCAAACGGCTGGGTGAGTTCGGCCAGCACAAACTCGCCGAGGTCGGGGACTTTGGTGACGACGACGCCGGAGCCGTAGCCCCAGTAGAACTCGCCGATGGCGACCGTGTTGGCGGGGACGGCTTTGTGAGTGGGTGTTGCAGGGGTTGACGGAGACACGGTTTTGTTGTGGCGGCGTTTGCACCCCAGGCGGCAATCGGGATCACCGGCGGGTTGCTTGGTTTTGTCGAAGCGGTTGGCAACATAGGCTTTGGGGTTGTTCTGTTGGACAAAAGCGATGATGTGCTTGGTGTCCAGCGAGATGACATCGCCCCAGACCACGTTGCGCCGAGCCAGTTCTTCACGAATGAGCCGCACGCTGTCGGCCAACAAAAATTGAAGCGCGGCGTTGGGGATGTTGCGCAACAGGCGGGCCAGGTGGCGTTGAGTGGGCAGACCGCTCGCGGAGGGCGGGGTACTGAAACTAACCCCAAAATCGGGGTTGGGCAGCGGCGAAAAATTGAGCAGGGATATGAAACCGGGATGCTCGCTCAAAAACAGACGCAACTGTTTCAAACTCCCCAGCCCTTCATTCAACTTGGTCAGCTCAGCCGCGATCATCGCGGCGTAGGGAACTGGGGCATGACCCAGCGTCGGTTTCAAATCCCGCTCCGGAAAATGCCTCCAGTCGAGCGGCCCGATCAGATCAAGAATGCGAGTGAGGGTCGGTGACTGCGCGACATACGGTGGCAAGGTGTCTGGGTGCAACCAGGCATCATGGAGGTTAAGCCAAGTGTCCTGTTTCCCTGCTTTGTCGCTTAGTGCATACGTTTCAGAAAATAGCGATAGCTGAACTAAAATCGGAACTGACATTGAGTATTCTCCTTTTCAAAAATGAGATTGGGCAATCGCATTTTAGAAATCAGAGAGCGCTCGTTGTCAAAACGGAATCGGGTTTACGGTCTGATTCCGTTTTTCTAGCACTTGTGCATTCTCAGTGCCAATGGTTGTTTGTCAAAATCGGAATCACCTTTTGCCTGGTCTATCCCTCCCTAAGGAAATTGGAACCATCTTTATGAAACTCACAGTTATCTGCCTCTTGATTGATCGAATCAATTTGGCAGAGGTGTTCAGATACTTAGCGAGCCAACGCCAACTGGTTACCTGACTATTCCAAACTCGTCCTATTCCTAATGCCATTTCAGGGCACTTGCGCTAATCTCTGTGATGCAGAAGTGGATGTCTAATCATGTTCAGTTCAATCCTCGTGCCGCTCGATCGTTCAGTTTTAGCCGAAAGCGTGCTGCCACATGCACGTGCGGCCGCGCACGCATTCGGCGCGGGCATCACGTTGCTGACTGTGCTGGACGCAGCCTCACACCGGTCCACTGGCCGTCCTGTGGAGCCGCTGGAATGGCAACTGGAACACGCGCAAGCCGAACACTATCTGGCGTCAATTGCTCAGCGGTTACAGCTGGATGACCGGGATAACCCTGATCGGGTTTTGGATATTCGTCAGGTCATCCTTGAAGGCGCGCCAGCTGAGTCAATTGTGCAATTCGCGAATAACTTCAATCATGCCCTGATTGTGTTGAGCAGTCATGGCCAAAATGGTTTGACCCGTTGGAATGTGAGCAGCGTGACCTACAAGGTCGCGTTGCGCGCGTCAGCGTCGCTGCTGGTCGTGCGAGCCAGTTCGGGTGCGAGTGAGTTTCCAAGTATCACTCGCTATCGGCGGATTGTGTTACCACTGGATGGCTCTCAGCGCGCAGAGTGCGTGTTGCCGGTCGCGACACAGATATCCGAATGGCACGCCGCCGAGATCGTATTGGTGCATGTGGTGCGGCGTCCGGAGCTGCCGCGCCGGATGCCTGTCTCGCCCGAAGATCTCGCCCTCGTTGATGCACTGATCGAGCGCAATCAGGCTGAAAGCGAAGCGTATTTTGGTGACCTGCAAGTTCGGCTCCCAGTCCGCAGTAGGTCGCATATTCTTGTTGCTCAACATGATGTTTGCACAACCTTGCAAACCATTGTGTCGCGCGAATTGGCTGATCTCGTGATCATCAGCGCGCATGGTTATTCTGGACAAGTCACCTGGCCGTTTGGCAGTGTAGCGCGCAGCATGCTGGAATATGGCACCACAAATGTCTTGATCGTTCAAGACAACCTGATGGTTTCATCGAGCCCGGTGCAGGGTGTGGCTGTGCCCCGCGCGCGCACGACCGTTGCAACCATGATGACTGGAGGGAATTAACCTATGTTGGCGCAGTTGCACACGACTGCGCGCCCAGAGCCAGCCGGGAATTTCGATGCATTCACCCGGCAGCTTCGGCTTCAGCATGAGTTTTTACTGCACGCGGTCCAACAGTTTCGGCTCACAGCGAATAAGCCTGCGCTACCCTACACTGCCGAGTGGGTGCTCGACAACTTTTACCTCATTGAGCAAACTTATCGGCAGATTGCCGAAGACATCCCACGCGGCTTCTATCTCAAACTGCCAAAAATTTCTGATGGGCCGATGCGGGGTCATCCGCGCATCTATGCCATCACTCAGGACTTTGTGGTCAAGGAGCGCGCGCATGTGGATGGCGCAGGCCTGGACCGCTTGCGCCGGATCATTCATCTATATCAGGATGTTCAGGTCGAGATGCCCCTTACGATGGCAGAGTTGTGGGCCGCTCCCATCATGCTGCGGATTGGCGTGCTGGAGGTTCTGGCACAAGCCCTGGCTCGTGTTTTGACCACTACTACGTACGCAGGCCTGCCTGGAGTTGAGTTGCCCGGCGAGGTGCTGGATGAGCAGGTTGTGCCGAGTTGCTTTATCAGTCTGCGAACCTATGCCACCCAGGATTGGCGCGATTTCTTTGAGCGTGTCAGCCGTGTCGAAGCCATTCTAAAGAGTGAACCTGCCGGCATATATGCCAGCATGGACAAAGAGACGCGCGATCGTTATCGCAAAGTCGTCGAGCAATTGGCCGAGCGCACAAGGAGGCAAGAGACGGCCGTGGCGCAGGCTGCGCTGGATATGGCCGGCAGCGAGCACATTGGATCGGTCTTGCTTGGGCCAGATCAAATTATGCTTGAACGCCAGTTAGGCTTTCGGCCAAAACTGGCCCAGCGACTGCAACGTTGGGTCTTGCATCACCCCACAATCGCCTATCTGTCCAGCGTTGGCCTGGTGCTGGCCGTGCTCTTATATTTTGTCCTGACCTATGCCAACACCTTCAATGCCACAGTCATGCAGATGTTTGTCATAGGCGTGTTGGGGATGGTGGTCGCATCTCAGATTGCAGTGAGTCTCGTGGATTGGGCCTTCACGGTGTGGTTGCCACCCACTGTCTTGCCCAAGCTGAACTATGCAGAGGCAGAAACTGGCATTCCCGCCAGACATAGCACCTTCGTTGTCATTCCGGCCCTGCTCTCCAATGCTGAGGAGGTGACTTCTCTGCTGGGGCAATTGGAGCTTCACTATCTGCGCAATCAGGACGCGCAGGTGCGCTTTGGGCTGTTGACCGATTTCACAGATGCACTCGAACAACATCTGCCCGCCGATGCGGCCTTGATCGAGCAGGCGGTTGCTGGAATTCAACTGTTGAATCAGCGCTATGCGATGAACGGCTCAGCGCCGTTCTATCTTTTTCACCGTGAGCGCCGCTGGAATCCGCGTGAAGGCACATGGATGGGTTGGGAGCGCAAACGTGGCAAGTTACATGAGCTCAATCAGTTACTGAGGCAGACTGAACTGGGGCAGACGTCCTATGTGACGACGGTTGGCGATCTGGCTGCACTGAATGGCACACGCTATGTCATCACGCTGGACGCCGACACCATTTTGCAGCCCAATGATGCGCGCAGGCTTGTCGCTACACTTGCGCATCCGCTCAATCAGGCTCACTTCGATGCGCAAAGCGGCCAGCTCACCCGTGGCTATTCCATCCTGCAGCCCCGCACCGAAATCCTGCCGGCGACCGCGACCCGCACCTGGTTCACCCGCCTGTTTAGCGGCGATATTGGCTTGGATCTGTATACCCGTGCCATCTCCAATGTCTATCAGGATCTCTTTGGTGAGGGCATTTACGTCGGCAAAGGGATCTATGACGTTGATGCCCTGGAGCGCAGTCTGGCCGGTCGAGTGCCAGAGAATGCGTTGCTGAGCCACGATTTGTTCGAGGGTGTTCATGGCCGGGTGGGTCTGGTCAATGATGTCGTTGTGTTTGAAGAGTATCCGCCCAATTACCTGGTACACATGCGCCGGTCGCGCCGATGGGTGCGCGGCGACTGGCAATTGCTGCCCTGGCTTTTGCCGCATGTGCCGCACGCCGGACCGGGCAGGATCAACAACACGCTGTCTGTCATTCATCGCTGGAAGATTCTCGACAACCTACGGCGAAGTCTGCTGGCCCCAGCGATCACATTGTGGTGGTTGCTGGCCTGGCTGTGGCTCCCGGGTTCGCCTTATATCGAAACGGTGTTCGGGTTGATGGCGCTGGCCATACCCGTGTTCACCGGCACCTTGAACGCTGCGCATCGGGCGGTCAAGACTGGAACCCTGCAAGGCGAGCTGAATCCACTGCGCGACGGCGTGTTGCGCTGGATACTGGCTGTGTGCTTTCTCCCCTATGAAAGCATTGAGGTCCTCGGCGGCATCGCCCAAACACTGATTCGTCTTTTTATCACCCGGCGCAACCTGTTGCAATGGACCACCGCCGCCCAAACCGTGCGTGCCTTTGGTGAGGATCTATCGTCGTGGCGCACCTGGCTCAAGATGGTGCCGGCCGCAGCGTTTACGTCCCCCATTCTGATCGCGGTGATATGGCTGCGCCCAGCTGCCCTGCCAGTCGCGGTGCCGGTCCTGTTGGTGTGGCTGATCTCGCCACAAATCGCGCATTGGATAGGCCGGCCGATGCGCCTGAAGCCAGATCAATTGACGCCTAAACAAATGCGCATGCTGCGGCACGTTGCTCGCTCGACATGGAGCTTCTTTGAGCAGTTTGTTGGCCCGGATCAGCACTGGTTGCCACCCGACAACTATCAGGAATCGCCAAAGGGCATGGTGATGCCGCATACCTCGCCGACCAACATTGGCCTGATGCTGCTCTCGACGCTGGCGGCCTATGATTTTGGCTACATCGGTTTACAGGAGTTGGTCTCGCGATTGCAACTGGCCTTTGACAGCATCGCAAAGTTGGAACGGCATCGGGGCCATTTGCTGAACTGGTATGACACACACAGTTTGCAGACCCTGCAGCCACGCTATGTTTCGACGGTGGATAGCGGCAATTTCCTCGCCTGCCTGATCGCTCTGGCAAATGGCTGTCGCGAGTTGCGTCATCAACCTGTTTTGCGCTGGGCGCGTTGGCAAGGGTGGCTGGATTTAGTCGGCATGCTTGAGGATGTGCTGGCACACACACAGGGTCTGAACAAACCCGGCCAGCCTCTGCGCGAACAGGTCGCCGATATGCGCAATCGGGTGTTGGCGGTGAAGGGTGATGTGAGCCAATGGCGTCCTGTGTTGGATGAGCTGGTCATGCGTCTGGTTGCGATTGGACAGGAACTGGTCGCGCTTATTACCCCGCCCGGTTTAGAGGTGGATGTGAGTGCGTTGCGTGTGCTGCGCGATACCCTGGATCGCGCCGAGCGGCATCTGCTGCACATGCAAAGCGAGTGGGATGCCTTGATCCCATCGTTGCGCGAACCACGATCAGGGTTCAATTTACACACCACGCTGGTCGAACTGGCAGCACGACCGGAGTCAAACCAACCTGCCCAGGAACTGTTGGATGGGCTCAGCCACATTGAGCAGGACTGCGAGCAACTGTTTGCCAACACAGACTTTGCTTTCCTTTTTGATGCGCAGCGCAAGTTGTTTCGTATTGGTTACAACCTGAGTAGTGATCGGCTCGACGACAACTGCTATGACCTGCTGGCATCCGAAGCACACATTGCCAGTGTGCTGGCCATTGCAAAACGGGATGTGCCAGCCGAGCACTGGCTGCATCTGGGCCGACCCTTGACTGAGAGCGGTGGTCAACGTGTGTTGATGTCGTGGAGCGCGACGATGTTCGAATACTTGATGCCTGCGTTGTGGATACGCAGCTATGAGGGCACCCTGTTGCATCAAACCCGCATCGCGGCAGTTGGGGCACAAATTCGATACGGGCAACAGCATCATATGCCGTGGGGGGTGTCGGAGTCGGGCTACTACGCTTTCGATGCCGCGCAGAATTATCAGTATCAGGCTTTTGGAGTTCCGGAATTGGGGTTCAAACGTCACCTTGTGGATAGCCTGGTCATTGCGCCGTATGCCACGCTGTTGGCGCTGCCCATTCGGCCCAAAGCCGCTGCCGAGAATATCAGCAAGCTTCTGGCAATGAAAATGCTGGGCGCATACGGTTTGTATGAGGCCATGGATTTCACTCCTGCACACCTGTCTGTCGGCAATGATCATGCCATCGTGCGCTCCTATATGTCTCATCATCAGGGCATGAGCCTGCTATCCCTGTCCAACTATTTGTTGGATGACGTGATGGTGCGGCGATTTCATGCCGACCCCCGTGTGCAAAGTGTGGAGCTGATGTTGCAGGAGCGCGTGCCGGCCAGCCACTTGCCAGACCAACAGCGGACGCACGCGAACGCATCGCAGATAGCTGCCGATGGCACAACGATCCCTGACATTAGTACGGCAGCGTGGTCTGTGCCCGTCCATGCACCCTTGCCGATGGTGCACGTGCTGTCGAATGGCCGTTACAGCGTCATGGTAACCAGCGCTGGGGGCGGGTATAGCCGCTGGAACAATCTCGACTTGACGCGCTGGAAGCCTGACACCACGCTCGATGACTCGGGCGTGTGGCTGTATTTACAGGATGTGGATCGTAATGTGAAGTGGTCGGCCAGCCACCAACCAGCGTGTGCCTCCATCGAAGAGGGCGATGTTCATTTTCATCCGCACATGGCTGTGTATCGATCCAGACACCACGACATCGCCTCGCTGCTCGAAGTTACTGTTGCGCCGGATGAGGATGTTGAGATTCGCCGCCTATCACTGACCAATCACAGCGACGAAACACGCCATGTGCGCGCAACCAGCTATGGCGAGGTGATTCTGACCACACAAGCCAATGACCGGCGGCATCCGGCCTTTAACAAGCTGTTTATCGAACATGAGGTGCTGGATGATGCGCATACGCTGTTGTTTCGAAGGCGGCCTCGTTCGCCAGCCGAAGCGCAATCCGGCGTATATATGGCACACACCACGGCGTTGCCCAAAGGGGAATCCCCTGAGGTCGTTCGCTGTGAATGCGAGACGGACCGCGCACGTTTTTGGGCCGACAAAGGGGGCCGGACGCTATCAGGGCCGGATGACAACCTTGACCCCGTTTTTTCAATTTCGCAATTGATTGAGATCGGGCCGCATTCGACGGCCCAGATTGGGTTTGTCACTCTTGTGGCCCCATCGCGCCAGCAGGCGATTGGCCTGGCGCGGCGCTACCAGACCTGGCGCATGATTAACCGGGCGTTTGATCTCGCGCAGACCCGCGCGCGCCTGGAACTGCACCGGCTCAATCTGGGCACCCCACAACTGGCCTTAATGCAGCACGTGCTCTCGGCCCTGTTGTTTCCCCATCGGGCGATGCGGGCCGAACCCGCCCGATTGGCTGCAAATGTGAAGGGGCAGCCGGGCTTATGGGCATACGCGATTTCCGGTGACTATCCCGTTTTGTTGATGCGTGTGCGCGATGAAGACAGCCTGACGATGGCGCAACAACTGGTGCAGGCGCACACCTACTGGCGCAACCGGGGTGTGCAGGTGGATCTGGTCTTCAGCCTGCAACAACCCAGCTCATACAACCAGGAACTGCATGGACAGCTTCAACGCTTGTTGATGCGCATGAACAGCCAGTCGTGGCTGGCGCGGCGGGGTGGCATCTTCATCGTCAGCGCTGATCTGATGAGCGAAGAAGACCGTGTGTTGCTGGATAGCACAGCCCGGGTCGTGCTTGACCCACAGCGTGGATCATTGGCCGAGCAAGTACAGGTGTCGTTGCCCATCGGCACCGCTTTGCCCGATTTCATGCCGTCCCGCTCCAGTGAGCCAATAGCAGCTGAGACGACACCGGTGTTGGAACGCCCGGCCCATTTACAGTTCGACAATGGATGGGGTGGCTTCAGCTCAGATGGCAAGGAATATGTGATTTATCTTGAGCCGAATCAATCGACGCCGGCACCCTGGATCAACGTCATCAGCAATCCCGACTTTGGCTTTCTCATCTCTGAACGTGGGTCGGGTTATACGTGGGCTCTGAACAGCGGTGAGAACCGCCTCACGCCGTGGTCGAACGATGCGGTGAAAGACGCACCGGGCGAAGCGTTGTATGTGCGCGATGAGGAGACTGCCGAAGTGTGGTCGCCTGTGCCTGCGCCATGCCCGGCGCATGAACCCTATCTGGTTCGGCATGGGGCGGGCTATTCGAGCTTTGAACATCACAGCCACGGCCTGATTCAGCACACCCGCTTTGGGGTCGCGCGCGATGCGCCGGTCAAGATTGTGCAGCTGCGAATGCAGAACACCTGGTCGCGCCCGCGCCGCATCACCGTCACGTTTTATGCAGAATGGGTGATGGGGGTCAACCGGGATGGGATGCAACAGTTCGTTGTGACCGAGTTTGATAACGAGAGCCAGGCGCTGTTGGCCCGTAATGCGTACAACGCCGAGTTTGGTGGGCGGGTGACCTTTCTGGCGGCCAGCAAGCGGTTGCATGGCCTGACGGCAGACCGAACCGAGTTCCTGGGGCGCATGGGCGATGTCAGCCAGCCGGCCGCGCTTAGGCGCCTTGGTCTGGCTGGGACTGTTGGCGCTGGGTTTGATCCGTGTGGCGCATTGCAACTGCATCTTGATTTGCCGGCAGGTGGAATGGAGGAGATCTACTTCATCCTCGGCCAGGGTGCGACGCATGATGAGGCATTGAAATGGGTGCACCGCTATCAAGATGCGACGGCGGTGCAGGCCGAATTTGAGGCCGTTCAACAGTCCTGGGACGATATTCTGGGTGAAGTGCAGGTCGAGACGCCCGATCCAGCCATGAACCTGCTGCTCAATCACTGGCTGTTGTATCAGGCGCTGGCCTGCCGCATCTGGGGCCGCTCGGGGTTTTATCAATCTTCCGGCGCCTACGGCTTCCGCGATCAATTGCAGGATGTGTTGGCGCTGTTGCACACGCGGCCGCACCTGGCACGCGAGCATTTACTGCGCGCCGCTCAACATCAGTTTGATGCGGGCGATGTACTGCATTGGTGGCATCCACCCACGGGGCGCGGCGTGCGCACGCGCTGCTCGGATGATTTGTTGTGGCTGGTCTATGCCACGGCGCACTACGTGCACACCACCGGCGATGCCTCCGTTTTGGATGAGTCCATGCCGTTGCTCGCTGGCCCGGTGCTGAAAGCCGGTGAAGAGGATTACTACGGTCAATTTGCAACCACCCCCGAGCGCGCGACCTTGTTCGAGCATTGCTGTCGCGCCATCGAGCGTGGCAGCACGATGGGTGTGCATGGTCTGCCGCTGATGGGCAGTGGCGATTGGAACGACGGCATGAACCGGGTTGGTATCGAGGGCAAGGGTGAGAGCGTGTGGCTGGGATGGTTCCTGGGTGCCACACTTTCGTCATTTGCAGAGGTGTGCGAACGCGTTGGACAGCCCGACCGTGCGGTAACCTATCGCGAACGCGCGACAAAAATCCGTGACGCCATTGAGCAACATGCTTGGGATGGCGAGTGGTATCTGCGCGCGTTTTATGATGATGGCACGCCGTTGGGATCGCACCTCGGTGATGAGTGCCAGATCGATGCAATCTCGCAAAGCTGGGCTGTGATGTCCGGATTGGGTGAAGCCGCGCGGGCAGAGCAGGCCATGCGCGCGGTGTCGGAAAAGCTGGTGCGGGCAGAAGATCGGTGTGTCTTGCTGCTGACGCCGCCGTTCGACCAAACGACGCATGATCCGGGCTATATTCGCGGATACGTGCCGGGCATTCGCGAGAATGGTGGTCAATACACGCACGCCGCCATCTGGACGGCATGGGCATTTGCTGCCTTGGGGAAGGGAAATAAAGCCGGACAGTTATTTGACCTGCTTAACCCTATTTACCATGCCGACACACCTGAGAAGGCCGCGCGCTACAAAGTGGAGCCGTATGTGATCGCGGCAGATGTGTATGCCTCAGCCGGCCGGGTCGGGCGGGGTGGCTGGACCTGGTACACCGGCTCAGCGGGCTGGATGTACCGATTTGGGTTGGAGGCCATTCTAGGCATTCAACGCATTGGCGATACCGTGCTGATCAAACCCTGCATTCCGTCGCACTGGCCCGGCTATCAAGTCAGGTATCGCGCTGGCGATACCGCGCATCAAATTCGTGTGGAGCAAACCAACGGCGTCATCCGGATTGTCGTGGATGGGCACGAATTGCGGGGGAATACGTTTGATCTAACTCACAGCACAGGCCAGGACTGAGCCATTTACTCGGTGGTAACTTTTTCATTGCCTGTACTGGCTACTTAAGCCTATCCGCGCAACGCTTGAGGATCAAGCTGCCCGAAGGTATTTATGGTGCAGGCCGTTTAGTACAGGCATGCTAATGATTTTGCTATCCCCCGCCTGTCAGACTTTGAAAGATCTAGGATTTGGTACACGCTGATCTATTCCCTGATGCGGTCTGGCGTGGTTAAAGTAGTCGGTATATGCCTTGATCACGCGATAGAGCTGTCGTTCTCCGAAGATCAATAGATGATCTAGACATTCGCGCCGCGCGCTGCCGATGAAACGCTCACAGACGCCATTGGCTTTCGGTGCCTTAATCGGGGTGCGACGCACTTCGACGCCCAATTGGGTTGCAATTGCATCAAATGCACTGCCAAACTTGCTGTCATTGTCGCGAATGATGTGTTTGGGTTTGTGACTTTCAGCTGTTGCTTCTCGCAGATACTGGGCGACTCAGAGTTGGGTTGGATGCCGGGTGACATTGAAGTGAACGATGCGTCTGGAATGCAGTTCGATGATGAAGAAGATATAGAGCTGTTGGAACCAGAGGTTGATCACCGGCACGAAGTCGCAAGCCCAAATGTCTTTCGCGTGCGTCTTGAGGAAGGTCGACCAAGACTGGCTTGTTGCATGAGGTGCCGACGGTCGGCGGATATATCGCTGAATCGTTCGCTTCGCAACCTTGTAGCCGAGCTTGAGCAACTCCCCTCAGATTCGTTCGGCACCCCACACGGGGTTCTCGGCAGGTTTTTGTCAACTTGGCGAGCAGCAACAGCTTGAAACGATCGCCCGGTGTGAATTGAGGCCGCCTATTTCGACGGTTGAGTAACACGAGTTGATGCCGCAAAAGGGCATTTTCGGCGATCAGCTTGGCTTTACTGCGGGAGAGGTCTAATGATGCGCCTACCAACGTGGAGTTGGCTGCAGGTCGGAGCCATGCCTTGACGATTCGGTTGAGCCGTTGAGTCACCCAGTTGGCAATATGTCGAACAGCCGAGCAGATCGTAAGATGCCGCATGCCATTCATTCTCGTCCTCTCTCAAGGCTATCAGTTCCTAAAGACGCAGGTGATTCTCATCATTTCAAGCCTGGATGAGCTTAAGTAGCCAGCACAGCTCGATACAACCAGTTCCGGCCCAAGGCGTTTGCAGATGCCGCTGACCAATGACGTAATTGGATTTACGTATCTATGACGAAAGCATCCTGAGCGGAGCGTGCTTGGCTTTTTAGAAAAATACGCGAAACAAAATGCGCGCGCAGTCTAAGGAGCGCACTAGGGTGAGTTAGGTCAGCTTAACTCACCCTAGTGCGCTCCTTAGACTGCGCGGCCAGTTCATCGGTAACCTTCCATCAGGCAATAAGGCCGCTCCGCTCAGGATGCTTTGTGCTGGATTTGGTGGTTACCTGCGTAATTTCAGTGATTAACCAAGCCGTCGTTCCTGTGCAGGCGGGAATGACGTAGCTACACAAAGTCTTTCCCTTGACAAACTACTCGCTCATACATCATTCGAACGGTGTCTGGTT
>Ga0105047_10015366_pt1 | contig 12057 bp, 10 predicted proteins | sample MAT04_FD_78384 | JGI IMG/M metagenome (GOLD analysis project Ga0105047, IMG submission 78384) | Freshwater microbial communities from Lake Fryxell liftoff mats and glacier meltwater in Antarctica - MAT-04 (megahit assembly) | ecosystem: Environmental > Aquatic > Freshwater > Ice > Liftoff... | reverse complement strand
TTCTGGATTATGGACCGGCAGGAAGGGGTGCACCATGCTTCGGCGTCCATGACCAAGATCACCGGTGCGCACAATATCAAGGTGGGGGGCGAGTACCGCTTCAATCAGCTGGATTACCTGCAGCCGGGCAGCCCCTCCGGCCGCTTCGCCTTCGGCCGCGGCGTCACCTGCCGGGATCGCTTCACCTGCCCGGCTACCGAAGGCAATGGCTTGGCGGCCATGCTGATCGGTTGGACCACGGGCAGCGATTACCATATCGAACCTAAGGCCTTCTCCCGCTCCGCCTACATGGGCTTCTACATCCAGGACGACTGGAAGTTAACGCGCAAGCTGACCGTGAATCTCGGACTGCGCTATGACGTGGATGTGCCGCGCTGGGAGACGCAGGATCGCTATAGCTATTGGGATCTCGATGCCCAGTCGCCGGTACGGGTGAATGGCTTCGATACTCGCGGTGTGATCAAGTTTGTCGATAAGGACAACCGTTCGCCATTCATTGCGGACCGCAACAACTGGCAGCCGCGCATCGGCTTCGCCTATGCCCTCAACTCGAAGACGGCCATCCGCTCGGGCTATGGCTTGTTCTATACGCTCTCCCGCGCTACCGTTTTTGGCCGTCCGGGCACGGGCTTTACGATCAACTCGCCGGCCATCTGGTCTCTCGACGCCAACGCGACCTTGAACGCACGGCTGAATAACCCGTTCCCGAACGGCATCCTGCAGCCGCCGGGCCGTGCCCAAGGCGATACCACGCTACTGGGTTTCGGCGCCAGCACCATCCTGCCTTCGAACAATCGGAATCCGGAGTACCACTCCTGGAACCTGTCGATTCAGCGCGAACTGCGCGGACAGTCGGTGCTCGAAGTCAATTACACCGGCAGCCGGGGCGTCCACCTCTTCATGCCGATCACGACCCTTTCGCCGCTCTCGCCCCAATACTGGCCGCTCGGCCGGACGGCGCTCAATGCGCAAACGCCCAATCCCTTCGCCGGCCAAATTACTGACTCGCGCTCGCCGTTAAGCCAGCCCAATATCGTCCGCAACAGCCTGCTGCGGCCGATGCCGCACTTTAACGGCACCGGCGTCGGCACGGCGGAGCCGGCTCGCGGAGATTCCAATTACCACGCTCTCCAGGTGAAGTGGGAGAAACGTTATAGCGCCGGACTCACCATGCTGGCGCACTACACGTGGTCAAAGATGATCGACAACGTCTCGCACAGTTCGGGTAACGTCTCCTGGCTGGGCGGGTCCACGTCGCTGCAGAATATCTGGGACCTGCGCGGGGAGCGCTCGCTCTCTTCCCACGACGTGGCGAACCGCGTTGTGCTCACCGGCGCCTATGAGCTTCCCTTCGGCCGGCAGCGCAAATGGGGCTCGAGCTGGAATCGCGCGCTCAACTGGGTGGCCGGTGGCTGGAACTTGAGCGGCATGGCTCTCTTCCAAAGCGGCATGCCGCTCCAGGTCACCCAAGCCGGCGGCGCCATCTGGGACGGTACCCAGCGCCCGAACCTGCTCAGTGACCCCAGCACGACCGGAACGGTGCAGGACCGGATTAACAATTACTTCAACCGGGCGGCGTTTTCGCAACCGGCGCCGGATGTTCCGGGGACGGCTCCCCGGAACCTCAACTACCGCGGGCCGGGCATCAGCACCCTGGATGCGGCGTTGCTGAAGAGCATCAATGTGCGCGAAGGACAGCGTTTCGAGTTCCGGCTTGAGGTGACGAACTTCACCAATACGCCCATGTTCGGTGACCCCGCAACATCGTTCGGCGCGGTGAACTTCGGACAGATCACGGGTTTGCGCAACGGCGTCGGTCCTCGCAATATGCAGCTCGGTTTGAAGTACTACTTCTGACGCTTTCGTCAGTGTCGTTCTCCAGAACAGCCTCTCCGGTGTGGGGGAGGCTGTTCTTTTGCGGGGCGGACTTAGTTCAAGATAAAGGCCCACATCGTATCGCCGGTGGCCACGGTGAGATACTGATGCCCGTCCAGCAGGAACGTCTGCGGAGCATTGGTCACGCTGCCGATGCGGGTATTCCACAAGGCCTTGCCGTTCTTCGCGTCGTAAGCCACCAGACTACCCGCGCCATCGCCACCGAAGACCAAACCGCCGGCCGTCGCCAACAGGCCGCCGCCACCGCCGTTGCCGTAGTAACGATGACGCCACACGGCTTTCCCCGTCCGATAGTCAATCGCGCTCAAATAATTGCCGCCCGTCCCGACGCCCGCTTCTTCCTTGCCCCCCAAGCCCATCGACCCCCGCGGATCCAGGTCCGTCAGGTAGAAAATGGAGAAGCCATTGCCTTCCGGCACGTAGAAGAGGCCCGTATCGGGAGAGAAGGCCGGCGGCTGCCAATTCACGGTGCCGTCGGAAGTCGGCGATACCAGCGCGCCCCCCACCGACGGGTCCTTAGAGCGATCCGGCTGCGGCCCACCGAATTTATTCAACCCCTTCGCCCAATTCGTAAACTCGCCATACTTTGCCGTCAACAGCCGTTCGCCCGTCACACGATCCAGCGTAAAAAAGTATCCATTGCGCGCCGCCGTCAGTACCAGTTTGCGCATCTTGCCATCGAACGGGGCGTCGACCAGGATGGGCGTCTGTGCCGAGTCATAGTCGTGCATATCGTGCGGCGAGGTCTGGAAATACCAGGCCATCTTGCCGGTGTCGACATGAATTGCCACCAGCGAGCACGTGAAGAGGTTATCGCCGTCGCCGCGCTTGCCCGTGGTGTAGGCCGGCGTGGGATTACCGGTGCCGATGATGTAGAGCTTTGTTTCGGGGTCATAGGCACCCGGAATCCAGGTCTGCGCGCCGCCATGCCGGGCCGCGTCCAGGCTGGCCCAGGTGTCTAAGCCGGGGTCGCCTTTCTGCATCGGCACCGTGTAGAACTTCCATTCGAGGTCCCCGGTTTCGGCATTGAACGACAATAGGAAACCCGGCGAATCGATGTCATTGCCCGTGCCGACCAGCACGTGGTCGCCGACGACGATCGGTGCCGGTGTCGAGAAATAGCCTTGGTCCAATTCGGCGATCGTCTTGTGCCAACGCTCCTTTCCCGTCCGCGCGTCCAGCGACACCAGGTAATTGTCCGGCGTCTCCATGTAGAGGTAGTTATTCCACATCGCCACGCCGCGGTTGCCGATGTGCGTGCCGCCACGCGTCTTCCAGTAGTAGTGCCAGATCTCGCGCCCATCGCGGGCGTCGACGGCCCAGGCATTGTCGGGCATCGTGAAGTAGAGGATTCCGTCAACCATCAGCGACGAGCCTTTAATCGTGCCGCCGCCTGCGGCGAATTCGCCCGTGCCTTCGCCGCCCACAATGAGCGGTACGGGCGTACCGCCAAACCGTCCGCGGCCGCCCTGGTTCATACCTGGCGTATACCGCGCACTCCAGGCCAGCGACAGGTTCTTCACCGTCGCCGTGTTGATCTCTTTCAGCGCACTGAAGCGCCGGCCGGAGTAGTCGCCGTTGTAAGTGGGCCAATCATTTTTGAGCGGCTTGAGTAACTCAGTGGGAGATACTCCGCCGCCTTGCGCGAAAAGAGAAGATACCGCCAGGAATAGGAGAAATAGTTTCATTTTAAGGTCACCAAAAAGGCCGTCACGTTGTGGATGTCATTGTCTGTGTAGACGGAGAACAAGGCGCGGTGCGGCACCAGCGGATCATTCACTTCCACCTTCGGCACCTCGCCATCGCGGCGGAAGGAGCGTTGGGTGCCGTCTTCCAGTTCGAGCGTCACCAGGAAGTCGTCGATCCGGCGCAGCTTGCCCTCCACGGGCTGTCCCTCGGGCGGAGACACCTTGGCGGTCACTTGCCGGCGAGCGGACGCTGCCGCCGACGGCGCGCCTCGGCCGCGCAACCCACCAGCCACCCAGGAATTCTGCAGCATCTTATGATCCGGTATGCGCGTGGCAATGCCTTTCAGGTCGCCAGTCGTCGAGTGGCAACTAGCGCACTTCGTATCGAAGTAGACCTTGCCCTCCGCCGCATTGCCGATCAGAATCGTCGGCGGTGCCACCGCGTTCGGCGGTGTGCCTTGGCCGCCTATGGTAGCCAGTACGCTCCGTACGTACGAAGCCACGGCCTTCGCATCCGCCGAACTCATCGGAATCGCCGGCATTCCCTGCTGGCCATTCAGAATCACGGGCACAATCTTCTCCCCCTCCCGGTCGCTCAACGACAATTGCGACCGCAGCAAGTTCGGCCCGCCCATATCGCCCCCCCGCAGATCGGCCCCATGGCAGGCCCGGCAGGAGACGCCGTAAATGCCTTGTCCCCGCGCGATCTGAACTGGGTCACCGGTGGGCCGCTCCTGGCCGGGGACGAATCCACCCTGCCTTCTCGGCGGACCCTGAGCCTGTAGGATGGCCGAGGCCGCGAAGATGAGCGCCAAGGTCCGGCGCCCCTTTAGAAATGGCATGAATACCTCATCGCTCTATTGTATGTAGTCCGCCGTGGGGGAAGACCAGAAGATTTACTTCTTCGGCAGACGGTGCTCGGTGCCATAGATCGCCAACAACGGATGTTCAACCAACGCGGCTCAAGATTGGCCAGATCGCGATGGGGTCCAAGGTTCGATTACGCGCGGCTCCGTGGTCTGGCGGGTAGGCATCGTGATGAGCAGCGCGCGTAAGACAGCGTTTACAGACTCAGCGTTCTGGAAGACACTCGCCACGTCGGGATCGAGCAAAACGGCCACAGATCCACTCACCACGCGACCTGCAAACCGATTCGGTTTGGCTTTCGTGTAGTCGAACCGATATTCCGGCTTGAGTGCAACGGAAATATCCGATTTGGCTTTAGGGCGTGAAGTGCTCTTCATAGTCGTTCTGCTCCCTGGTTGTTACCTGCCGTGCGCACTCGACCCGTCCGAGTGATCTCCATCGGCAAAAATCTCAGCCAGCGAATCGCCAAAGACCAAGGTCGCTTGCGGGAAGAGCTGATGCCGTGCTTCTTCTGATTCGCTCGGTCTTTGCGTGGGTCCCATTCGAACACCAGCTCCATCTCTATCTCTGGTCTAGTTTACCAGCAGTGCGACGCAACCAAAGATGATCGTCGAAATGCAGCGCACCGATGACGACCTAAACCCTCCCCCCGCCCACAAAGTGGACCACTTCCACCTCCGCCCCGTTAGAAATCGCCGTCGATTCCCAATCTGTTTTGCGCACAATTCTGCGATCCAACTCCACCGCCACCCGGTCGGCGGGCAGGCCGAGATGGGCCAGGAACGTTGCAATGTTTAAGCCTTCCGGCGTCTGGCGGGGCTCGCCATTCAATACGACCATTATAGTCTTTATTTGATTCGACATGTGATTAACAGAAGTTAGGATTGACACCCCCTTCCACAGCCAATTATATTAGGAATTAGTAGTTGGGGATTCCCTGCCTGCCGCCCCGGCTACAATTAAACTAATATTCACCATGCCAGAAAGCCTAGCGCAACAATACTTTCCCGTCCTGGTCCAGATCTTTTTGGCTGTCCTGGTGGCGGGCGGCATGGTTGCTGCCGGTCTCCTTATCGGGCAGAAGGTCAAGAATCGTGTCAAAGAGATGCCCTATGAATGCGGCATCATCCCCACCGGCAATGCCCGCGAGCGCTTCAGCGTCAAATTCTACCTGGTCGGCATGCTCTTTATTTTGTTTGACATCGAAGCCGTGTTTCTTTTCCCCTGGGCAGTGGTCTTCCGCGAACTCAAGCTCTTTGCCTGGTTCGAAATGGTTTCTTTCATCGCCTTCGTGTTCGCTGGATTTTTCTACATTTGGAAGAAAGGCGCGCTCGATTGGACCCAAACCGAGACCAGCAAGGCCCACAAACCGCCCACGGCGCTCGAACTAATGTTGAAGAACGATCTGGAAGTAGCTGGCCGCCGCTAATGCACTTGTACGGGTCAGCCGGGAAAGAAGCTCTATGATTGCTGAGTCTGTTTTAGCCCGGCCCGACGTGGCCGCCGCGCTCGAAGCTCTCCCCGGAGCCATCTCCGCGGGCGCCGAGTCGCACGCCGAAGTCACCCTGGCCGTGCCCCCCGATCGCCTCGTTGGCCTCGCACAATTCTTCAAATTCCAGCAAGGCTACGAGCGCCTCAGCGCCGTCACCTGCGTCGACTGGTACCCGCGCGAGCCGCGCTTCGAGGTCGTCTATCAGCTGCATTCTCTTCGCTTTAACCGGCGCCTGCGGCTCAAAGTCACTTTGGGCGGCGCGAGCCCCGAGGTCGAGTCCCTGGTGGGCGTCTGGCGCGGCGCCAATTGGTATGAGCGCGAAGTGTTTGACCTTTTCGGCGTCACCTTCCTCCATCATCCGAACTTGCGCCGCATCCTAATGCCTGAGGGCTGGCAAGGCCATCCACTGCGAAAAGACTTTCCGGTGCATGGCTACAAATACAGCTATCAGGAGGGTTAATGACATGGAAGAGACCTTAATCGCCTCCCCGGAAACGGGCAGCACTCGCAAAATGACCCTCAATATGGGTCCGCAACACCCATCCACCCACGGCGTGCTGCGCATCGTGCTCGAGCTGGACGGCGAAACCATTTTGACCGCCGCACCCGACATCGGCTACCTGCACACCGGCATTGAAAAAGAGTTCGAAGTCAAACTCTACGCCCAAGGCACGCCGCTTACCGACCGCGTCGACTATCTGGCCAACCTTTCGAACAACCTCTGCTATGCGCTCACCGTCGAGCGCCTGCTCGGTCTCGAAATTCCCGCCCGCGCCAATTACACCCGCGTGATGATGGCCGAACTTACCCGCCTCAATAGCCATTTAGTTTGGCTCGGTACTCACGCCCTCGACATCGGCGCGATGAGCATGTTTTTCTACTGCATGCGCGAGCGCGAAGACATCCTGCGCATCTTCGAAATGTTCTCCGGCCAGCGCATGATGACCAGTTACATTCGCATCGGGGGCCTCGCGCTAGACCATCCTCGCGGCGGCTTGGATGCCATAAAGAAATTTATTGACGCCTTCCCTTCGAAGGTCGACGAATACGAGAGTCTGCTTGACCAGAATCCCATCTGGAAAAATCGTACCCAGGGCGTGGGCTACATTGCCCTCGACGACATGCTCGACCTCGGCGTCACCGGCCCCATGATCCGCGCCGCCGGCCTCGCCTGGGATATTCGCAAAAGCGAGCCCTACTCGGGCTACGATCAATTCGACTTTGATATTCCCACTCGCCAGGAAGGCGATGTCTACGCACGTTACCAAGTCCGTATGGACGAAATGCGCCAGTCCGTCCGCATTGTCCAGCAAACGCTGGCCGGCATGCCCGAAGGTCCATTCCAGGCCGACGCACCCAAGGTGATGTTGCCCGAGCGCGAAAAGATGAAGACCCAGATGGAGGCCCTCATCTACCACTTCAAGATCGTTACCGAAGGCTTCGCGGTGCCCAAAGGCGAGGCCTATGTGGCCGTCGAATCGCCCCGCGGCGAACTCGCATACTACATCGTCAGCGACGGTGGTTCCAAGCCCTATCGCGTCCACATGCGCACCCCGAGCTTCGGTAACCTGCAAGCCTTGCCCGCCATGATCGAAGGCGCCCTCATCGCCGATTCGATCGCCGGCCTCGGTAGTATGGACTTCGTGTTGGGAGACGTCGACCGATGAGCCTCCAACTCTCCGAAGCCACTCAGGCCCGCTGGCAGAAAATTCTCGACGCCTATCCTGAAGGCCGCAAGCGCTCGGCCGTCATCCCGATGCTGATCTTCGCGCAGGACGAAACTGGCATTATTACGCGCGAGTTGATGGAAGAGATCGCCCGCCGCGCCGAAGTCGAATACTTACAGGTCGAAGAGGTGGTCGGCTTCTATTCCATGCTGCGCAAGCAGCCGCTGGGTAAGTACCATGTCCAGGTCTGCACGAACATCAGTTGTATGTTGGTCGGCGGCATGGATTTATGGCATCATGCCTGCCAGACTCTGCACCTCGGTAACAAACAGACTTCGTCCGATGGCCTAATCTCCATCGAAGAAGTAGAATGCATGGGTGCCTGCTGCTGGGCCCCGGCCGTCGAAGTGAATTACGACTTTCATCACCATGTAACTCCGGCGCGCTTCGATGAGATCATCTCAGAACTAAGGGAGAAAGGCTAGGCGCATGTTCAACCAACCAAGTCCGCATGAAGTCAAGATCTTAACGCGCTGCTTCGGCGTCGAGAATTCCCACCGCATCGACGCGTCGCTCGCTCATCAAGGCTACGATGGCCTCAAAAAAGCTATCTCCATGGGCGCTGACGCCGTCATCAACGAAGTCAAAGCCTCCGCCCTGCGCGGCCGCGGCGGCGCCGGTTTCCCCACCGGCCTCAAGTGGAGCTTCATCCCCCGCACGTCGCCTAAACCGAAATATATTGTCTGCAACGCCGACGAAAGCGAACCCGGCACCTGCAAAGATCGCTTACTCATCCAGAACGATCCGCATAGCTTAATCGAAGGCATCGCCATCGCTGGCTTTACGATGAATTCGAATAAGGGCTACATCTATGTTCGCGGCGAATATCGCTACTTAATCGCCATCCTCGAAACCGCCATCGCCGAAGCCTATCGGCATAATTTCCTGGGTAAAAATATTCAGGGCACCGGCTGGGATTTTGATTTATACATTCATTCGGGCGCCGGCGCCTATGAGTGTGGCGAAGAAAGCGCCTTACTCAACTCGCTCGAAGGCAAGCGCGGCACCCCCCGGTTGAAGCCGCCCTTCCCCGCCACCCACGGGCTCTACCAATCACCCACCCTGGTCAATAACGTCGAGAGCTTCTGCGCGGTCACCCACATCATCCGCGACGGCGCCGCCGAATTCGCCAAGCACGGCCCGGAAAAGAGCGGTGGCACGCGCCTGATGTGTATCTCGGGCCACGTCCAGCGCCCGGGCGTTTACGAAATGCCTTTGTCCACCACGTTGCCGTTTTTGATGAACGAAGTCGCTGGTGGTTTGCGCCCCGGCCGTACCTTGAAGGCCGTTCAGCCCGGCGGCTCTTCCTCCCCGATCTTACTTCCCGAAGAGTGCAACGTCGGCCTCGACTTTGACTCGTTAGCCAAGGCCGGCACCATGGCCGGTTCCGGCGGCATTGTCGTCCTCGACGACACCGCCGATATCGTCTCCTACGCCCTGCGCATCATCAGTTTTTACCAGCACGAAAGCTGCGGCTGGTGCATCCCTTGCCGCGAAGGCACCACTTGGCTCAAAAAGATCCTCGAACGCCTCGACCGCGGCGAAGGCAGTATGAAGGACGTCGACTTAGTCGGCGAACTCGCCAAAAATATGTTCGGCCGCACTTTCTGCGCTCTCGGTGACGCCGCCGCCTGGCCCACCGGCTCTATCGTCAAGAAATTCCGCGGCGAGTTTGAGACTAAGCTCGCCTCCTATCAAGCCAAACAGGTCTCGGCAGAATTGGTCACCATCGGATAACTTATGGCTACTATCACCGCGCCGCCCACCGTTATTAATGCCAAGTTGAATGGGCAGGACATTCAAACCAAGCCCGGCACCTTACTGATTAACCTCACCAAGGAATTGGGCATCGAAGTTCCGGCCTTCTGTTACTACGAAGGATTTACTCTGCAGGCCGCTTGCCGCATGTGCTTGGTGCAAGTAAATAACTCGCCCAAGTTACTCCCCGGATGCACCACCATCGTCACCGAAGGCATGGTAATTGAGACCGAAAGCCCACTGGTCGTCGAAGCCCGTAAGTCGATGCTCGAGTTCCTGCTCGTCAATCATCCGCTCGATTGCCCCGTCTGCGACAAGGGCGGCGAGTGCGAACTGCAGGACATGGTCTTCAAATACGGCGCTGGCGAAAGCCGCTTCGTCGACATCAAGCACCATGAGCCCGAGCGGGCCTTCTCTCCCGTCGTCTATTACGATCCGGCTCGTTGTATCCTTTGCTACCGTTGCGTTCGCGTTTGCGATGAAGGCTATGGCGTCAACGCCTTAGGCGTTATTAACCGTGGCGTACACAGCGAGATCGCCCCGAATTTAGGCGATCAACTCAATTGCGACGAATGCGGCGCCTGCATCGATATCTGCCCCGTGGGCGCGCTCACCTCAAACACCTACCGCTACAAAACGCGCCCTTGGGAAATGAAGCACGTGGGAACCACCTGCGCCCATTGCTCGAATGGCTGCAAGACCACCCTCGGCGTTCGCAACGACGAAATCATGCGCGCCAACAACCGCGACTCCTCGGGCCTCAACGAAGAGTTCCTCTGCATTAAAGGCCGCTTCGGTTTCGACTTTAACCATCACGCCGAACGCCTGCAATCGCCTTTGATGCGCATCGATGGTCAGTTACAGCCCGTAAGCTGGTCGAAGGCCTTATCCGCCGTGGCCGCCAAATTCTCTGAAGTCAAAGCCGCCGGCGGTAGGTTCGGCGTCATCGGCTCCAATCGTACTTCGAACGAAGAGAATTACTACTTACAGAAATTCGCTCGCTACGGCTTAGGCACCAACAACATCGACCATGCCCGCACCGGCGACGTAGTTACTCTGGTCGACGCTCTCTCCGGCAAGCAAGGCAAGCTCGCCACCATGGCCGACCTTTACCAATCGAAGGCCGCCCTCGTCATCGGCAGCGACTTATCGCAGCAACACCCGCTCCTTGCATACGAACTCCGCCGCAACTGGCGTCATCACCAAGCCCGCATCTACGCCATGACCCCGGGTCCGGTCCGCGAAGATAAGTACGCCGCTATGAAAGCTCGCGTGCCCGTCGGCCAGGAGATCGCCGCCCTCGAAGGCTGGCGCGAACCACTCGCCAAAGAAGGTGAACTCCTCATTCTCTTCGGTGACTCCGTCAAAGGCGAAGCCGTCCGCCAACTCGTCGACTTCGGCGAGTCCCTCGGCATCCCCGTCAAATACGTCGCTCTGGTCGACTATGCCAACTCCCGCGGCGCCATCGACATGGGCCTCACTCCCGAGTTACTGCCCGGCTTCGTCCCCTCGCAAAAGCCCGGGTTGACGATGCCCGAGATGCTCGACGGCGCGGACCTTGACGTGCTTTGGATCGTGGGCGCCAATCCCCTGGAGCGCCGCTCGCTCACCGGCAACAAGCCGTTCCTCGTCGTGCAGGACCTTTTCCTCACCGGCAGCGCCTCCGAAGCCGATGTCGTCTTTCCGGCCGCCTCGGCCTACGAAAAGAAGGGCACCGTCACCAACGTCACCGGCGAGGTGCAACGCTTAAGCGCCGCCGTCAAAACCATGGGTGCCAAGGCCGACCTTGAGATTTTCGGCCTCCTCGGCAAAGAAATGGGCCTGGACCTCGGAATTTGGACCGCCGACGCCGTATTTGCTGAGATTCGACAGAACGTGCGTGCCTATAATGTAACGATGCCGATTTTGGCTAGCGGCGGTGCCGCTCCCACCACGCCGGTGAATGGCCGGGTGAACGTGGAGATGCGGCCCGATCTGATCCAATCGGCGGGAGATACCTTATTTACTTCCGGGTCCATGACAAAATACTCACAGGTACTGAACTCAGTGCCGGAACGGCCAGGCCAGCTTTATAAGCCGGTGTAAGGCATGGATTATTTTCTCGTCAGTCTGATCAAAATTGCCGTCGTCTTCGGCGCTTTTATGACGACGCTCGCTTACTTACAATGGATCGAGCGTAAGGTGCTCGCGCACATTCAATTGCGCCTCGGCCCGCAGCGGGTCGGTCCGCACGGCCTGTTGCAGCCCTTAGCCGATGTCATCAAGCTTGCCACCAAAGAAGGCGTCATCCCCGCCAACGTCAACACCTTCTTCTACGTCCTGGCTCCTTTCCTCGCCGTCTCCCTGGCCCTCATCTCCATCTCGGTGATTCCCTTCGGCCCGGCCATTGAGCTCTTCGGTGTCCGTACCAACCTGGAATTGGCCAGTGTGAATATTAGCGTGCTCCTCATTCTGGCTATCAGTTCCGTCGGCGTCTACGGTATCGCCTTGGGCGGCTGGGCGTCGAATAACAAATACTCTCTGATGGGCGGACTGCGTAGTTCTGCGCAAATGATTAGTTATGAGTTACCCATGGCCATTTCCTTGGTCACGCCGTTACTCGTGTTGAATACCCTCGACCTGCGCCAGA
>Ga0105047_10015365_pt1 | contig 12057 bp, 12 predicted proteins | sample MAT04_FD_78384 | JGI IMG/M metagenome (GOLD analysis project Ga0105047, IMG submission 78384) | Freshwater microbial communities from Lake Fryxell liftoff mats and glacier meltwater in Antarctica - MAT-04 (megahit assembly) | ecosystem: Environmental > Aquatic > Freshwater > Ice > Liftoff... | reverse complement strand
GATGAACGGCTCGGTGGACACCGCGGGCTGGGTGGTGGGCGCAGCGGTGAGAGATTGGATCCATGTTGTAATAATTGCGCCCGGCAGAATGATGAGGACATTGATCAGCACCAATGCCACCAGCGTGGAGATCACCTCGCCCTGTCGATGCTCGTGGGCAAGTTGTGTGCATGTGCCAACGAGCGGCAGCATCATCGCGGGGCCGATGAGGACGGCGCTGATGAAGCCATTTCCGGGCAATCGCCATTGCGCCGACACCGACGACGCCGCCGTGAACGCAAGCATTCCACCAACGACGCAGAGGGCAACCGCGAGAACCGCTCGCAAAACGTTCGCCCACGCCTGGGGCGACTTGTGCTGTTGCAGTTCAACACTGGTCGAAACCGGATGCACCCGCCGTGGATCCGCCCACAGCAGAAGGACTACGATTGCCTCAGTGATCAGCGCCAACGCGTGAAACATCGAGAAGTGCGATTTCAGCCCCATCATCATCAGCACCAGCGCCGCGGGAAGCACGAACGACCATTCCCGCTGATGCGAATCGACAATGGTATGTGTAGAGCTGGAAAGCAGGACCGATCCCAGCACCAGCGATAGCGCCGCGACGCTCGCCGCAAAGATGGAGGAAACCGCCATCGCGTGGTCATGGCGCACCAGTGCGATAATCACCAGGACAATGAGAGGCAGTGCGCTGCACAGCGCCCGAGTGAGTGAAAACCCAATCCGCCAGGCAAACACATCCACCAGCACGCGCACGGCGACATACCAGCTGGCAACGGCGCCGATAAGCAGGATGAGAGGAAGGTTAGTGAGCATGCTGCGCGGGAGAACCCGTGGGGTGAAGTGTGCGGGATATCGCAGATATGTCAACGACGCGGCAAATGACGCACGCTCCAAGGGTTCAAGATTCAAGCTCCAGAGAAATCTCAAGCTCCAATCCTTCAAATCTCAAAAGTTGCGGTCGCTGATGACTTTGAGAATTGGAGCTTGTGTTTTGCAGCTTCTTTGGAGCTTCCGCGAAGCGGCGCTATTCGCCGATCACCTTAATCAAGACCCTCTTGCTCCGTTTGCCGTCAAACTCACCGTAGAAGATTTGCTCCCACGGTCCGAAGTCCAGCTTGCCTTTGGTGATGGCAACCACCACCTCGCGGCCCATGATCTGCCGCTTCATGTGGGCATCGGCGTTGTCTTCGCCGGTGCGATTGTGCGCGTATTGCGAGGTGGGTGCGTGCGGTGCGAGTTGTTCAAGCCATTTCCTGTAATCATCGTGCAGGCCCGACTCATTGTCATTGATGAACACCGACGCCGTGATATGCATGGCGTTGGCAAGCAGCAGGCCTTCCTTGATCCCGCTGCGCTGCACGAGCGCTTCGCATTGCGGCGTGATGTTTACAAATCCCACTCGGCCCGGAACATTGAAGGTAAAATAATCAGTCAGCGATTTCATGACAGTCACTTGTCCGCGGGTTGGGTGGACGGCGTCGTGGTGGGCGCTTCGGACGGATTGGTCGTCGCCCCCTCCGCTGTTGAGAAGAACGCTGCGTTCTTCATTGCCAGCGCATATTTTGCAGCATCCGCCGACGCGTGCTTTCCTTCAGTGATCTCGGCAGCAACTTCGCGCATTGCGGCATTCAAGGCCCTGAACATCGCAACCGTCTTCTCGATGTCAATTTCCGAACCCAGCAGGCTGGCGACATCAACCTTCCACTCGTTCTCCACTTTGCGGAGCCTGAGCGCCTTCGATGGTTCGTCCTGGCGGGTGATCGTTGCGGTGTCGCCGGTTTCGGTGATCTCGGCTTCGTCGTAGTACTTAGTGAGATCCTTCTGAGATTCAGCGCCCCCCACATCCTTGCCCGCATCGCCATAGCGCTCGATGGCGGCTTCATTCAGCTTGCGCGTCTCCTTCATGAACTCCGTCATGACATCGACAAATGCAGCGTTCTTTTCATCGGTCACCGCCGCCGCCCGGGCAGCAGCGGCGTCGCCTTTATCCAATGCCTCCGTGAATGCCCGCGCAGCGGACTTCGGCGTTGACAGATCCTGCGCCGTCACCGTCGCACTCACCAGCAGCGTCACCAACATCATCAGCAGTGTTTTCATGTGCAATCCTCGACCCGGCGATTCTTAACCGATGCCCTTGAGGATTGACAGTGGTGTGTTCAAAAAACTCCCCAACCAACCGGGTTGGCCGCATCAGTGGCCAGCTCTGAATTACTGACTCAGATGTTTTAACCCGTCACCGTCGCTAGCGTCTTTCCCCAGTTGGCGGCGAGGATATTGAAATCTGCGGTGTCTACGCGGCGGTCGAAGTTGAAATCGCCATCGGAGAAAATCGAATCTCTATCGCCATAATTCGCCCCTTCTCATTGTTCGAGAACCATATTTTCACTATCGTTTTCGCCTTAACACAAGGAGAGTCCGTCGGCTGACTGTCTATCTTCTCGGCGGCAAGAAATAACTATGGAGTACGTTCAAACCAAGTTTCGTGATCACACCTGCGGGCAACTTCGCAGCAGCGACATCGACAAAACGGTCAAACTCGCGGGATGGGTTCACAGCTATCGCGACCACGGCGGGCTGGTCTTCATCGACCTGCGCGACCGCGACGGCGTGACGCAGATCGTCTTCGACGCCGATGAATGCGGCCAGGCCACGCACGACGAAGCCCGTAAGCTTCGCAGCGAATGGGTCATCAGCATCGAAGGTCATGTCATCGACCGCGGCGTGGATGACAAAGGGCGCACGCTGCACAATCCAAAACTTGTCACGGGTGATATTGAAATTCGCGCCAAGAGCATGCAGGTGTTAAGCATCTCCCCCACGCCGCCGTTCATTCCGCATGAGACGGAAACAACGAATGAGGAACGTCGCCTGCAATATCGCTACATCGATCTACGCCGGGCAGAGATGCAGAAAAACATTCGCACCCGCTATCTGGTCACGAAGATCATGCGCGACTATCTGGGCGATCTGGGCTTCTGGGAAATCGAGACGCCGTTCCTCACCAAGAGCACGCCCGAAGGCGCGCGCGACTTCATCGTGCCGTCGCGCCTGCAACCGGGAAGCTTCTACGCCCTGCCGCAATCGCCTCAGCTTTTCAAGCAACTGCTGATGGTCGGCGGGTGCGACAAGTACATGCAGATTGTCCGCTGTTTCCGCGATGAAGACCCGCGTGCCGACCGCCAGGCGGAATTCACTCAGCTTGACGTGGAGATGAGCTTCATCGACCGCGAAGACGTCATCAAGGTGATGGAAGGGCTTCTCGCCCGCATCTGGAAAGAGATCCTGAATGTCGAGATTAAGCTGCCCATTCCCCACATCAGCTACGACGAAGCGATGACGAAGTATGGCAGCGACCGTCCTGATCTGCGAATGGGCATGCAACTGCATGACATCACCGACCTGGCGCACACGACGGACTTCGGCGTCTTCAAGAACGCGCCGCTGGTCAAGTGCATCGTTGTGCCGGGAGGTGCGAAGCTGACCCGCGCGCAGACTGATGCGTTGGCCAACTGGTCGAAGGATTACGGCGCGAAGGGACTTGCGGTCACCAAGGTGATTGCGGGCAACACTTTTGACACCGGTGTGGCGAAGTTCATCAACCCGATTGCCGCGCAATTGGTCGAACGTGTCGGTGCCAAGGAAGGGGACCTTCTCTGCTTTGCGGCGGACAATTACAAGGTCGTCCACAAGGTGCTGGGCGAACTGCGTCTGAAGATGTTTAAAGACCTGCAGATGACCGCGAGTACACAATATGCGTTCATCTGGGTCGTCGATTTCCCGAACTTCGAATACGACGAAGCTGACAATCGCTACGTTGCACTGCACCATCCGTTCACTGCGCCGAAGGACGAAGATCTGGACAAGCTCGGCAGCAGCGATCGCAAGATCGTCGAGAACATCAAGGCGAAAGCCTACGACATCGTCTGCAACGGCTCAGAGATCGGCGGCGGATCGATTCGAATCCATCGCATTGAGACGCAGCAGAAAGTGTTCTCTCTGCTGGGCATTGACGATGCATCACAGAAGGCGAAATTCGGCTTCCTGCTGGATGCCCTGCAATATGGTGCACCGCCGCATGGTGGAATTGCGTTGGGTCTGGATCGTCTGGTCATGATCCTGCGCGACATCACCAACATCCGCGATGTGATTGCATTCCCCAAGACGCAAAGCGGCGCGGATCTGATGTGCGGATCGCCTTCGCCCATTGACGAACGGCAATTGCGAGAAGCGAATATCCGAATCGCCACACCGCCACCGCCTGCGAAGCAGGGATAAAGACGCCGCAACTGATATAACGGGGCCGGATCAGATTACCCGGCCCCGTTTCGTTCACATCGTCAAATGCCCCACTTCCCACGCATGCTATAGCGGCCACCGTTCTCGGCGGCTTCTCGTTGGGTGAAAACCGCCGAGGACGGTGGCCACTACAAGGTGACTTTCGCGAGGCTTCACTTTGCTGTGTACCCCGCATCCACCGGAATATTTGCGCCCGTGATATATCCGCTCGCATCAGATGCAAGGAAGACAATGATCCCCTTCAGATCCTCGCTATTCGCCATTCGTCCCAGGAACGTGCGGGCGTTGTAGCGTTCGACAAACTTCGGGTCCTGGTTGTTGAAGAACCCGCCAGGGCTGATGCAGTTGACGCGAACGCCCCTGGGGCCCAGTTGAGCGGCGGCGTATCGAGTCAGTTGAATCATTCCGCCTTTATGAAAAAAGTAATCGGGAATCGTTCCCATCCCCGTGCCTTCATAAAGCGTGAAGTCGGGTCCAACGCATCCCTGGATCGATCCGATATTGACGATGCTTCCCTTGCCGCGAGAGGCCATGTGTTCGCCGAAAGCGCGGGTCATCAGGAATACGCCTGTGGCGTTCACGCGCATCGATTCCGCAAAGTCCGCCGCGGGAGCGTTCCAGCTTTTCATCGGACGGGCCGCGGCGTTGTTGATGAGAATATCCAATCCGCCGTGCTTCTGCTTAATCGCTTCCAGCAGTTTGAGAACGGAGGATTCGTCACCCTGATCCAATTCCATCGCGTGGGCGGAAAGGTTGGCTTTGCGGAGTTCGACCGCATACTCCTCCAACGCTGCCACATTCCGGCTGGCCATGATCGTCGTGGCACCGGCCTCGCAGAGCGCCCGCACAATCTGCCTTCCGTAAAGCCCGGCACCGCCGGTGATAAGCGCAACCTTGCCGTTGAGTTTGAAACTATCGAGAACGTTCACAAATTCCTCCTATCGAGTGATCACTTCATGGGGATCATGGGCCATCTGTTCAAATGAACTTCAATCTGGCGAATGGCGGCGGATGCATTTCGCGCCTGGAGATACCGGATGATTGCACGATGTTCATCCAGCGTTCGCATGCACTGTTGCCGCCAGTTGTTTTCCTCAGTCACCTGCCGATGAATCACCGGGAGCGGCGCACGGTAATAGAGAAGTGAGAGTCGTCGCATCTGCGCCGCTTCAATCAGCGACTCATGAAATCGCCGGTCTGCTTCAATGGTCGCGAGGGAATAGCCATCGATGGTGAATCGTTCGAATTGATCGCAGGCGATCTTCAACGGTGCGAGTCGTTTCTGAAGCGCCCCCTTCGCGCCGCAGATCACCCGGATGGCAAGCGATTCCAGCACAATCCGAAGTTGCATGATTTCCGCAATATCTGAAAGCGTAAGTCTTGGAACGAAGTACCCCGTTGCGGGACCGCGTTCGATGAGTCCTTCCGCCTCCAGCCTCGCAAAGGCTTCCCGCAATGCGGTGCGATTTACGCCAAGCTCCGCCGCCCACTGTGGCTCGCGAAGCCGCTCACCCTCCGGAATCTTCTGAAGAATCAGCAGTCGCTGCAGCGACAGGTACGCCTGGTCGCGCTGCGAGGCTGAGGACTTCACCCTTGGTTTGTTTTGTTGCATGCGGCTGGTCAGATCGGTAATGTGTTAACATATTTAAGTAGACAGCGTCAACACTAAAGCATCCCATGCTTCAAACCATGCACAAGATTCTCATAGTCGGCGTCGGTTCGATCGGTGAAAGACACTTGCGTTGCTTTGGCGCAACCGAGCGGGCTGAAACGGGTTTCTGCGAAGTGAATGCAACCCTTCGCGACACCATCGAGCAGCGTTATCCCACCGGGAAGGCGTTTGCGGATCTCGACGCGGCTTTAAAGCTGCCCTGGGATGCCGCGGTCATCGCGACCCCGGCAAACACGCATATCCCAATTGCGAAACGATTGGCCGAGCGTGGCTTGCATCTGCTGATCGAAAAGCCGCTTAGCACGACGCTCAATGGCGTTGAAGAACTGCAGCGCATCTGCCGCGACCGCAAACGCATCGTCGGTGTGGCGTATGTGCATCGTTCCAACATCGTCTTTGCCCAGATGCGCGAAGCCATTGCCTCCGGACGCTTCGGCAAGCCTCTCGAGGTGGTCGCAGTGTGCGGGCAGCATTTTCCAACGTTTCGCCCCGCTTACCGCGAGATTTATTTCACCGATCGCGCAAAAGGCGGCGGATCAATCCAGGATGCCCTCACGCACATCATCAACGCCGCCGAGTGGATCGTCGGCCCGGTTGATCGCGTGATGGCAGATGCACAGCATCTGGGTCTTGAAGGTGTGACAGTGGAGGATACGGTTCACGCCCTCACCCGCCACGGAAACGTCATGGGATCGTTCACCATGAACCAGTTCCAGGCGCTCAACGAGCTGCTCTTCACGGTCGTCTGCGAGCGCGGAACCGTTCGTTATGAACCGGTGCTGAATCGCTGGCGATGGATGACCGAACCCAGTGGTTCGTGGCACGATGAACAACTGCCCCCTGCCGAGCGCGACGCGATGTTTATACGCCAGGCCAACGCCTTTATGGATTCGCTCGAAGGAAAGGCGGACCTGTTATGCACGCTGGATGAAGGAATCCAGACGCTGAGGGTGAATGTCGCGCTGCTGGAAATGGTCGAGGCAGCACCGTGGCGTGCAGTTGCCAAGTGAGGATGAACAGGAGCATCATGAACCAATCCAATAAACCGATTTTACGTCCCAGCCGGGTGTTGAAGAAACTCCGGGCGGGACAGGTTGCCAGTTGCGTGAAGCTGAATCTTGGCGACGCCCGCGCTGCTGAAATCGCGGCTGCGTGCGGCGTGGACTGCATCTGGCTGGACATGGAGCACGTGCCCAACTCGATCGAGGCGATCGAAAATCAGATTCGCGCTGCTAAGATGCACGATGTCGATGCCCTGGTTCGCACACGCCGCGGCAGTTACAGCGATCTGGTTCTTCCACTGGAAATGGACGCGGCCGGAATCATGGTTCCGCACATCATGAGCGCTGAAGACGCCCGCAAGGTTGCCTGGCAGTCGAAGTTTCATCCGATTGGTCGCCGGGCACTGGATGGCGGTAATGCGGATGGCGCATATTGCGCGGTTTCCGTCGAGCAATATATCGCCCACGCCAATGCCGAACGTTTTGTCATCGTACAGATCGAAGATCCGGAGCCACTTTCCGATCTCGAGCAAATCGCAGCCACGGACGGGATCGACATGCTCTTCTTCGGCCCGGGCGACTTCAGCCAGGGCATCGGTCGACCGGGACAGTTTGATGATCCGCGCATCGCCGATGCCCGTCAGCGCGTCGCCGCCGCCGCGAAGAAGCATAAGAAATTTGCCGGAACTGTCGGCTCGATCGCGTCCCTCCCCAGTCTTCAGGAACTGGGATATCAGTTCATCAGCATCGGGGCGGATGTGGTCGCACTTCGCGAATACTTCGCAAACATTGCCGCGGCATTCGGCAAGCAGACAACGAGCGCCGCTGAAGGTGTTTATTCGGGAAAGCAAAAATAGCATTGAAGGGGATGCCGACACTGCGAGATATCGCGGAGAAGCGCAATGAGTAAAGCAACAACCAACCCACACCCCATATTCGACCTGTCAGGTCGCGTCATCTGGGTGGTGGGTGGCGGCGGATATCTGGGTCAGCCAATCTGCAAACTTCTTGCAGAACTTGGAGCCAAAGTTGTCATCGGAGACAGCCGCGCTGATGCAGCACACTCCGCGAAACAATCGCTGCGTGACGGCGGGCTTGATGCCGAAGCGATGAGCATCGACATTGGAGACGAGACCGCGGTCGCCGGTGCGGTTCAGCAGATTCACTCCACGCACGGACGCCTTGATGTTGCAATCAACGCCACCGCGTTCAGCACCGGTGTGCCCATGCAGGAGATGAAAGTTGCGGACTGGGAAAAGGGTCTTCGTGTAACGCTCATCGGCGCTTTCCTGCTGGCTCGAGAATCCGCAAAGGTCATGCTCGAACAGGCCAGGGGAAGCATCATCCAGTTCAGCAGCATGTATGGCGTTGTGTCACCGGATCCGGGGATGTACGCCCCGCCTTTGACGGTGAATCCCCTGGACTATGGCGCGGCGAAGGCAGGCGTGCTGCAGATGGTGCGATATCAGGCGGTCATGTATGGCTCGCGCGGTGTGCGCGTGAACGCAATCGTTCCGGGCACATTTCCGAATCCGACAGGACATGGTGGGAATGCCGAATTTGTCGGCAAGCTGAGCAGGAAGGTCCCGATGGCCCGGGTTGGCAAGGCGGATGAGATCGCAGGCGCGGTTGCATTCCTTGCGTCCGATGCATCCAGCTATGTCACCGGCACGCAGATCGTTGTGGACGGCGGCTGGACCGCATGGTGAAGGGAGATTCTATGGCTTTGGTTTCTGATCCGAACAACATCCGCATCGCCATGCTTGGCATGGTGGATGGAAATGGTCATCCATACAGCTGGAGCGCCATCATTAACGGTGAATTCGACGCGCAGGAGATGGCCCGCTGTGCCTACCCCGTCATTCCGCAGTATCTGTCCGCGCAGCCAAAGAGTGCGCTGGGCATTGCGGGTGCCAAGGTCACACACATCTGGTGCGACAATCCCGCCGATGCCCAGCACGTCGCGAAGTCGGCAATGATTCCGAATATCGTTTCATCTCCCGCCGATGTCATCGGCAAGGTGGACGCGGTGATCATCCCGACAGACAAGGGCGAAGAGCACGTGGATCGCGCACGACCCTTCATCGAGGCGGGCCTGCCGCTGTTCATTGACAAGCCGATGACTGACCGCATTGACCATCTTCGCCAGTTCGTCCAATGGGAAGCGGAAGGCAAGCGATTTCTCTCCAGCAGTTGCATGCGATATGCGAAAGAGTTCGCCGAAGTCCGCAGCCGTGTCGCAGAAGTTGGGGATCTAAGAATCATCAACATGTCCATGTGCAAGAGTTGGGAACGCTATGGCATTCACGCAATGGAAGGTGTCTATCCCTTCCTCACGCCAGGCGGCTGGGAGAGCGTTGTGAACACCGGCACTTACGAATCCAACATCGTTCACCTGCGTCATGCTTCGGGCGTAGACGTGTGCGTGACGAACGTGGCCGATCTTTATGGAGCGTTCGGCGTGCTTGGCATTCTGGGAACCAAAGGCGCGTTGTCAGCGAGATACGGTGACAACTTTTTCGCATTCAAAGCCCAGCTGGTTGATTTCGTCCAATATCTTCGCACCGGCAAGAGACCCTTTGATTTTTCGCAGACAGTGGAACTGATGAAGATTATCATTGCGGGTATTCAAAGCCGCGAGCAAGGCGGGCGACGGATCATGCTTGCGGACCTGAAAGTCTGACACCGTTTATGACGAACTTCGCTTGTCGACATGTTCTGGTCACTGGCGCTGCAAGCGGCGTGGGAAGAGGGATTGCGCTGGACCTGGCGCGCCAGGGACACCGACTTTTGCTCACCGATCTGAATGAGTCGGGCCTTAAAGAAACGGTCCGGCTGATTGACGAACAGCCGAAACAGGCTTCAGCTGCCCACGCCACGCCGAGAGTTTACCCGCTGGATATCAGTTCACCCGAAGCGCTTGATAGTTTTGCGTCAGAGTTGTCCACCCAGGATATCGATGTCATCATCAACAACGCCGGCTTGCAGCATGTGGCGCCGGTAGACGAGTTTGCACTGAAGCAGTGGGATCTGCTGATGGATGTGATGCTTCGCGCGCCGTTCGTGCTGATGCGATCGCTCCTGCCAGGAATGCGGGCGAGACAGTTCGGCAGGATCATCAACATTGGATCGATCCATTCCCTTGTCGCTTCCCCATTCAAGAGCGCCTATGTGGCCGCGAAGCATGGGCTGCTGGGTTTATCGAAGGTCGCGGCACTGGAGACGGGCGACGCTGAAATCACCGTCAATACGATCTGCCCGTCGTATGTTCGCACACCCATCGTCGAGCGTCAGATTCAGGCCCAGGCGCAGCGACATGGGATCAGCGAGGAAGACGTCATCAATAAAATCATGCTGGAACCGATGCCCAAGCGACGATTCATCGGCATCGACGAAATTGCCGGAACGGTTGCGTTTCTGATGAGCGAATCAGCCCGCAACATCACCGGCCAGACCATTGTCATTGACGGCGGGTGGACAGCGCGGTGACAATCAAGTACGCAAAGTGTTCAGGCATCTGAATTGGAGATTTTACCAGAAAGAGGTACGCATCCATGAATGACAAAAAGAACCTGCTGACGATCGGCGCTGTGGTCCTGCTGTTTATCGCGGCAATAGTGTATTGGCTGTCATCCGGGTCGGATTCTGTTGCGGCGGTGTCGTCGCAGGCGTTTTATACCACGGACAACGGGCAGACGTGGTTCAAGGACGACCTCCGCAAGGTCCCTCCGTTCGATCACAATGGCAAGCCTGCCTATCGCTGCTATCTCTACAGCGAAAACGGCGGCAAACCGATAGTCGCCTACCTTGAGCGATACAACGACGAGGCGAAAAAAGTGGTTGAACGCCTTGCACAACCTGGAAGCCAGCCTGATCCCCTCAGCATGCAAACGGTGATGAAGGGTATGGAGGTGAAAAAGCCCGGTGCGCCCGATTCGGACTGGGTCACCCGGTCTGATCCGCGTTATCCGTCAATCGCCCTACCGAATGGACCTTCGGGAAATGGTGTGTCGGTTGAACCCTGATCCATAAAGCCTCTGAGGAAATACTTCATGTCGCGCACTTACACCGAGACCTTCGATGAGACCAACGGCGGCTGGATCGGGTGGGCCAGCAACGCAAAGGGGCCCGCGGCGGTTGAGCGGAAAGACAGCGCGATCATCGTCCGGAGCCCGTGGTGGATTGACTACAACCACGCCCCACCCGGCGGCGGATATCTTCATGTTCTTTTCGCCCTGCAGACTAAGCCGCACTTCAAGCTGGATGCAGAACAACGGGAACTGGGTGGAGTCAATCGCTTCATGGAAGGAAACTTTCCAACCGATTTCACCAACGCTCGCGTGACCTTGCGACTGCGCGGTGAGGTGGATCTGCAGGGCGCGAACCTCTTTTTTCACGCCCAAGCCAGAGTTGGAAACGTTTTCGTCAATCAGACGTTGGTGGCTCAGCCATTCAAAATCACGCGGGAATGGTCGGAGCAAACAGTGCAGTTGACGCCCGATCCGGCCCAGTGGCGCTGCCTCGGCGCACGCCACGATCGGGGCGAATTTTATGGAGACGGACCGATCGAATCAGTTCTGCGCGATCTGAACAACAACATTATCTTTATTCTCTACCCTCTTGACGTCCATCCGGCCGCGCCCGGCGTGTCGGAGCCGCATCTCCTGCGGGCGGGCGAGGATTATCCAGTGGATCGTTCACGCCTGCCTTCGGGTTACATCATGGTTGACGACATTCGGATTGAATTTGCCAAATGACAAGTCCACACATTGAGTGATGCTTCGATCCACAATGATTTGCCGTTGAACAATCTCCGCACCATGACAGGCAATGCACGTCATGAGGGATCGCTTTACCTACTCGATCGGTTCCGGGATGGGCGTTTCCATTGGACGTTTCCACAACAGATGCAAGCGCCAGTGTGCATCGTCCCTCTGCGGATAATCCAGCCGATAGTGAGCACCGCGAGACTCTGTCCGCGTGTACGCCGCCGACGCGATCAGAAAGCATGCAGCCAGCATGTTCTGCAATTCCCACCCCGCAACTGCTCCCTCGGAAGATCCTTCATTGGGGAGAAACGTCTTG
>Ga0105047_10015364_pt1 | contig 12058 bp, 9 predicted proteins | sample MAT04_FD_78384 | JGI IMG/M metagenome (GOLD analysis project Ga0105047, IMG submission 78384) | Freshwater microbial communities from Lake Fryxell liftoff mats and glacier meltwater in Antarctica - MAT-04 (megahit assembly) | ecosystem: Environmental > Aquatic > Freshwater > Ice > Liftoff... | reverse complement strand
TGCGACATAGATGCCGGACCCCGTCTGGGCCTCGGCAAGCGTCAAAGAGCCGTGAATTGCGAGAACTGGCCCCGATAATGGCCCACCGAAATGAATAAATTCGGCAGGCGGAGTATTTACCGCTGGTGGGATGGGAAGCGATTCTGTCATCCCCGAGTCCAGACGCGAAAGTTTGCTCACGGGTGTTGGATCTTGTGACTCCAGGTGACTTCCGCCGGTAATCAGTTGGAGCAGCTCGGCCGGTGGTGGCCAAATAGGGCGATTCAGCATGACCGCGATCGCACCGTTTTCGTCGTGCTGCATCATCAAGCAGACACCGCGCGCGAATAAGTTGTCGGTGATTATGGTGGAGGCGACCAAAAGATTGCCAGCAAGCGAATATGTCATTGCGTTCAAACTCAAAATCCAAAGAATCTTGTCAGCGTCCTCTGTCAACATGACAGGATTCCGACTCCGTTATTGATGCCAAACCTGCACCGCAATTTTTGCGCCGCTTCGCAATTTTTGCTTCATTCTGAAACGAGAACCTGATGTCACTCGACCAAATGCGAAAGTCCTACCAACTTAGTGGTCTTCACGAACATGAGGTTCACCCCGACCCCTTCAACCAGTTCCAGCAATGGTTCGACCAAGCCAACGCCGCCGAAGTTCCCAATTGGCTTGAAGTCAATGCGATGACTCTCTCAACAGCCAGCACCAACGGTGCCGTTACCAGCCGAATTGTATTGCTGAAGGGGATCGACTCTGGGCGTTTCATGTTTTTCAGCAACTACAAATCAGCCAAGGCGATGCAGATGGAAGCAAATCCAGCGGTTGCGTTATGCTTGCTCTGGCCACACGTCGAACGGCAGGTTCGCATCTGCGGCCACGTGGAAAAAACGTCTCGCAAGATTTCCATCGACTACTTTCGCTCGCGTCCGCGCGGCAGCCAATTGGGGGCGCTGATCAGCAATCAATCTTCGACGCTTGACAGTCGCGAATCATTGGAGCAATCGCTGCGTCACTTTGAATCATTGTACGAAGGCCAGGACATACCGTGCCCTGAACATTGGGGAGGTTATGCAGTAACGCCCGACGAGATTGAATTTTGGCAAGGTCGCGACAACCGACTGCATGATCGCATTGTGTATCGAAGGCAGTCATTGCAGTGGACGATCTCGCGTCTCGCACCGTGACCGAAGTCGTCGCTCAAGACGATCGCTCAAGACGTTTGTTCTGGCAATCGCCCGACGAAGCTCCACTTGGTCCATGTCACGCGGTCGATCAACGGCACGAACGCTGCTTGCATCCAATTGCGAAACGACGGCGCGAGCGATAACCAGTTTTCGTACGTTGACCGTTCGAGTTCAACCATCGACGCAAACGCTTCTATCTTCGGCATCATGCGCTGAGCCACTCGATTTTCTGAGAATCGGTGAATGAATCCCAAGGTACGAGTGGGATAGGGTTCAACGATGGCGAAACATCCATGAGGACGGAGCACTCGTTTCACCTCGTTGGCTGTTCGTTGAATATCCAGCGGTAGCTCGGGCAAATGATGCAGACCTCCTTGGACCACCACAAGGTCTTTCGACTGATCTTCAAATGGGAGGTCTCGACAATCGGCAACGTAAAGCGGTACCTGCTTGCCCGCGTATTTTCGCAGTAGCGGTTCCGATAAATCGACACCCTCAATGTGCTTGAAACCGAGTCGATCCAATGCGACAATGCCATTGCCTCGGCCACAGCAAATCTCAACGACTCGGCTCTCGGCAGGTAACTTGTGAAGGCCTAACTCCGTTAGCCGCTTGATAAATTTTTCAATCTCCTGCTCCGGTGTTTCGAATCGTTCATAGGCGGCTTCCCATGCAGGATCACATGACACAACGCTTTGGGTGCAGCGATGAATAGTCGAACCGCTCGGTGTCAAGGTTGTCGCGTCTGCACCCGTCATGAAATTCCCTCCTGCACAATCACATCCGCAAGCTCAGAGCCACGATGCATCTTGAGCACTCCAACGAACAACGCCGCTAGGATTGTTTGGAATCCAGCCGCGATCATGGTGACACCAGGAATGACCCAGCGCATCGTGGTCGGATAATCGAGCGGACCAAAGCCAACGCGGTACCACATCGCGACGACGGCGAGAATTAATCCAATACCGATAATCGTTAAGCCACCGCCGATGAATAACGCGATCTCAACTGAAAGTCGCTCCAGCGTTGGCGCAGGCGGAATCATTCGTTCGCGCGAAGCAAAAATGCGTGCCAGTATGGCAAACATCACGGCCTGATAGCCAAGCAACACCATCAAGCTTGCGACCAATAACGTGTGGACATCAAACGCGATCCCCGCGATCCTGACTTGCGGCATCGCCAGCAGATAGCCGAGTAACCCCAGGCCGATCATGGTCAAACCTGGAATGAAAAAAGTCCATCTTGGGCTGTAAATCATGAACAGCCGCAAGGTTCGCCAACCATCGCGAAAGGTGCGTAAGTGCGGTCCATGTTGCTGCCGCCCATCCGGATGAAGCGTGATTGGCACTTCGCACAATCGACCACCGCTCAAACCCGCGCGGATGATCATTTCCGTTGCGAACTCCATTCCATGACTGCGCACATCGAGGCTATCGTAAAACGATTTTCGAAAACCGCGCAGACCACAATACACATCGTTAATCGGAATGCGAAACATCGTTCGCACCAACCACGACAAAATCGGGTTACCCACCCAGCGATGCAAGACTGGCATCGCGCCGGGCAAAACCGTACCGCCGCCGCGTGGCATTCGACAACCTTGAACCAGGTCTGCTCCTTGGCTCAGACGCTCGACAAACAGCGGGACGGCAAGGAAGTCGTAACTGTCATCGGCGTCTCCCATGATCACAAATTGGCCACGCGAGGCGGCGATCCCGCCCATCAGCGCCGCGCCATAGCCGCGCCGGCTCACCGCGACGACTCGGGCTCCGCACGAGGTTGCCATTTCTATCGAGCCATCTGTGCTGCCATTGTCAGCAACGATGACCTCACCTCGTAAGTTGCATTCGCGAAAGGATCGCAGCGCTTTGTCAATGCAAGTCGCAATCGTATCGATCTCATTCAAGCACGGCATAACGACAGAGACTTCGATATCGCTCGACTGGGTTGAAACGTTTCTCGCTGAGTTCATAAAAATTGTCAATTCTTCGCCGAAGCGTCGGCAGCAACCGCGGTCTGTCGAGAGATCGCAACACGCGAACAAAACGTAGCGATCGCGCAACCTCCCATGATCGCCATCAGTGGTTCGACCACAAGCCGGTAACGATATGCAGGAATCTCGATCGCGGAGGTCACGAGTGCGAAATAGCCGATCATCGCACCCAACCAAAGAGCCGTTACGCGGTCTCGACGACTGGATATAAGACCGAGCCAAGCGCACGCCAAAGCACTGGAAATAATCATATTTGCCAATAAATGAGGAGAAAACCTGACGCCCCGAATGAATGACTCGAATCCATTGGGAGCTCGCCAGATCCATTGACCGTCGGGTAAGTCAGTATCGTTCGTATAAGTCGGCGGAGCATCCGAAATGCACCGAAAAAAGTTTACTAGCCGACGACCATATTTTTCCGTCCAAACTCCGATGTCCTTTCTTGTTGCCTGTACCGCAACGGTGCGCATGAGTCGATCGACTTCATCGTCAGCCATTCCCGATCGAGTCAGGCCGTTAGAAACTTCCCACGTGTTGACCAAGTTGGCGGTCGGCTCGAATTGTTGAACGGTGTCGCGAAGTCGGTTCGCCTCGGGCGTTTCTGGCAATGCCAATCCTGCGCCTGCTTGATCCTGAAACGTAACGATCCAAATATTGCGACCAACAAATTCGGTCAAGAAAGGGCGCCCAAACATCTTTGCATTGCGAACCCACCATGGCGAAATGACTACCACCGTGACCAGCCCCATCACGATGAACGATCGGATCAACGCTGCGTTTGACCAATGCCTCGAAAGCACTAGCGGAGCGATGAGCAGGATATGAGCTACCCACAGCCACTGCCCAATCGGGCGGATCAAGATCGTTAGGCCAAGGAATAGCCCTGCCGCCAATCCCCAACGAAGCTTTGCATGCCCCGTAACCAAGCCCACAACACAGGCGATGTGCAGCATCATCACAAACACAAACAGTGACTCACCGAGCACGGCGCGAGCAAAGTAAAGTCGGGAGATTCCGACCATTGTCAGGATCGCCGTCGTGATCGCCGCGATGTCGCGATGACTGGGTGAGGCGATGCGTGAAGCGATCCATGCACCTAGCGGCACCAGCAACGCACACATTGCCCCTTGGAAAGCGATCAGCGTCGCAAGCGCCCGTGGCCCCGCAATGATCTGACAGAAAGCGACAAACCATGGATAACCCGGGGTTCGATAGGCGATTAGATGAGTTTGCATGAAGACGTCGCCAGCAGCGACTGACTGACCGAACTGCCAATACGACTCAGCGTCCAGCACCACTGCCGCAGGACCATCGGACAGCACAATCGCGGCCAACATGCCCGAAACAAAAGTTGCCAATAAAACTAGGTAGCCTGTTAGATTCATCGATCCGCTGTCTTTCAAGTCAAGTGAATGCTAAATCCGGGCAACAACATATTCGCCATGCGATCGCAATTTGCAACGCCACTGTTCCGCCATGTCGCCTCGATCTGTGACATATCGCCACCGACCAAACTCGCCAAATGATGTCGCGCTGCAACCGTGAATAGGTTCATGCCAGCCGCTGCAAACAAGTCGACAGAGCGGCGAAGTTTTTCTTGCGAAGTTGTCTGTTTCCCGTCGAGATGATCGCAAGCCGCATCGAAGGCTTCGGCGAGCGCCGTCGCCCACGGGGCAGCTTCGCGTCGTAACAAAGCGATCAAACGTCGCGCCCGAATCAGCAGTGCCTGTCTATCGATTGCTTCACTTGCGGCGGCAGCAGCGATCAAGGCGCGAACAGCAACTTGACGGTGGTCAATTCGCACTTGCTGAATCTGCGATAAGAACTCATGTCGATAGTGCTGCCACTGGCCATCGATTGCCTCCAACGCTTCCTTGGATCGACCGAGATAGAGTAATGAATAAGTTCTCGCCAGGACATAGTTATGATGCTGAATAAAGAATCCGCGATCGGATAAGCGTGCTTTGTCTTCTTGAAGCCGACGAAGCGATTCTTCGGGTTGGTCGCCTGCGAGTTGCAAATGGGCCATCACTTGCGTACCAAAGTTTAGCGTCGCGAACAAATCGTCGGACTCTTTGGCAACTCGCAACAGTTCCGGCTGACGTCGCGATAACTCAACTAAGTTGCCCTGGTATTGAAGCGACCAAAGCGCAAAGGTGCGTGCGGTGTTGAGTTCCCAAGTCTTTCCATGGCAACTGATATCCGACAAATACCTGATCGCCAAGTCACAACAGTGAAGACTTGACGACCACTCACCGCGAAGCAACGCCGCGATTCCCCGCGCGATAAACAGCATCGCTTTCGAGTAGGGATTCGGTTGCTTCGACACAATGTCGCGACAAGCCAGCAGGACCCGCCGGGTTGCCGCGCGGCTGCGACTTCCGCCGATCGCGACCTGACCCATATATGCGGCGAGGTCACGCGGAAGGGTTGAGATCGAACCTGAACGCAGCGACCGGCAAACGGTTTCGGCGATGTAGTAGGAGCCTCGTAGCGGGTCAACCAAGCTCAATCCTGCAGCGGCTGACCAGCAGACATCTAGCTCGTCTCGCTCTCTTTGATCGGCGGTTGGATTGGTGCGACCCACCGCTCGCGGCTTCAGCCCGCGAAGTCGCAAATACCCGGCCCGCCCAAGCAACCCAACAACGGCGACGACACGATTCCTTGGCCACGGCAATCGATGGTGCTTGAGCACTTTCCGCAACGAATCGATTCCATCCTCAACATGACCACTCGTCAAAAAGCGAAGCGACGCCAATTGCTGCAGGTTCGCACTTTCATCGGAATCCGCAGTTGCCGCAGCGAGCAAATACTGCCTTGCCGCTTCAGCAGAGCGTGACGCGTTGGCGAACGCATCGCCCAACGACCGGCGAAGCGAACGTTCATGATCGCCTTTGGGTCGAAGCAATTCGATGGCGTAGCGATAACACTCAATCGAACGATTAAAAGCAAACGTTGAGTCTGAGATCGCACCGGCGGCTTCATAGCACTCACCAGCACGCAGTCGGTCTCCTCCGCGTCGATACAGGTCAGCCAAAAACTCAACATCACGCTCACTTCGATCTCCGATGCCGTTGTCCAGGCATTCGGCAATCGACAGGCAGTAACTTGCCAGAATCTGAGGCGAGAGCATTCGCAATACCGTTTCGCGAATCTTATCGTGAAATGATTCAACGCGCCGCCGATCGCCAAGCCGCCTTATCAGTCGCTTTACTCGCAACGATCGAATCAAGCCAAGAGATCGCCCTTCAATACCGACGACGGCTTCCAAATCATGGTCATCCAGTGGCCTGCCGGATGCAGCGAGGATCTCCATGGCGACGCGCTCGTGTGGTTCAAGCGATTTCACACGATCTTCGATCACCGTAGCCAACGTCCAGGTTGCATGGTGACTTGGCTTTAACTCTGCAAGTGCCCCGTCAACGCGAATATGACTTTCGGCAAGCATGCGAATGAAAAGGGGATCACCAGCGGCTTCGTCCGCAATTCGATTCACTTCATCAATGCTCGTGCGCCCATCTCGCACCACTAGCGATGTGGCCAATCGGATCGACTCAGAGCGAGATAGCTTGTCAATTGACAACTCGATTTGATCCGCGAACTGAAGGCGTTCTGCGGGTTGAAGTTGAGCTTGCCGAACTTGGCTCAAGCATCGGTTTGTATCCGCGTCTTCGCTGCGGTAGGTGGCAACGAACAAGGCGATCGGTGCCTGATCGCGGCTGAGAAGAGTTCGGAATACGGCGGCGGTGTCGTCATCGCCTTGCTGTAGGTCGTCGATAAAGATCAAGACGGATACGAAGCTGGCTAAACGACCAATAATTTCTCGCAGTGCCTCCATCCCTTTCTGGCGTCGTTCGCGCGGGTCGCCGTGGCGGTTGGCCAATCGCGACCGATGACTTGCGATCATCGGCACTTCACCAAGCACTGGAAACAACTGACAAAGCACATCGAGATCAAGTGGCAGGACTCGTTCAACTTCGCCCTTGGGCAAACGTGTCAGATATATCGCCAGCGCGTCGACCACGCCGTCAAATCCTCGATAAGCGACGGCTTCGTTCTCGTAGCAGCGAGCACGCAATACAACGACTGGGTGCGAGCGTCTGAGCTGCGCTAAGAAGTGATCGACCAGCGCCGTCTTACCCATGCCGCTTTTACCGGAAACCAGCACGACCGCAGGTTCGCCGCCTTGCACGCTCCGCCACGCGTTTTCAAGAACTGCCAATTCCTGTTCGCGCCCGATCCAAACCGATGCCTCAAGCGTTGGCGAATCGGACCCGTGAAGTCGCTTAAGCACATCGCCGCCACTTGGTCGGTCTGCTGGCAAAGGTCGAAGCAAGTCACGGCACAATTCACTCAAGTCATCAGGGATACTGGCAAGCACATCACGAGGCGATGGTTCTGTTCGCGAAAGTTTTTCTTGCAGTAACGAATCTCTGCGCCGCGATCGAAACGCGCGTTCGTCCGTTAACGCTTCAAATAAAATCACGCCAACTGCATACCAATCGCAAGCCGCCGAGATGGATTCTCCTTTTGCTTGTTCGGGAGCCATGTAATACGGTGTTCCCGCGAGTTCGTGATCGCTGTTATGAAACCGATTACCATCCGTCTCTACCGCTAGACCCATGTCAAGAATCACGACACGGCCGTCGGTCGTAACCATGACGTTGGACGGCTTGATGTCGCGATGGATCAAGCCGACCGTGTGCAATGCAGACAGGCCAAGGGCAAGTTGCCGCAGAGATTCTCGCAAGCGTGATTCGTTGTAGGGCAAGCTCGGCGTCGCCGCCGCACTTTCAAAACTCGCCCGCACATATTCATCAAACGCTTTTCCAGCCAAGATCTCCATCGTGAAGAATGGAACGCGACCGGTTGTATCGAGCTCACCGAGTCGCACCAAATTGGGATGTGCAAGATCCGATAAGATGCGAAACTCAGCCTTCAATCTCGCTAACGCCGCAGCGGACCCAGATTGAAGCGTCTTCAGCGCCACCCGGATGCCACCGCCGATGGGTTCCGCTTCGTAAACAATGCCCATCCCGCCACGGCCCAGTTGTCGCAGTAAGCGATAGTTGCCAAGTGTTTCCGGTGCGGAGCTCACCGACGAAACACTAATCGGCGAAACTTCTACCGACGAAACATCGGTGGCAAAAGGATCGATCGGTCGCTTCGACGCAGACGTTTTGTCGGTAGGGTCATGGGGGTTCATTGGCCAGCTTTGCAAACAGGCAAACCACGTTCGCATCTAATTGTCGTCTACTTTGGCCTGCGCGGGAAGCGTTTGCGTATTGGCGATTGTCCAAGCTTGCTCCCGCTAACCAACCGGCACGTTTCCTTTCACACCCGTTGCAATGCGACTGAATTCGAAGATAAACATGCACTTTCGCAGACGGAAACTCGTTCCCCACTCAAAGCCGAACTCATGACATCTTCCGCAACTAAAAATATTGGCCCACTGATCGCCGATTCCGCCAAAATCAGTTTGGGTTATGCTCAAAGAATGCTGGCTGGCATCGAGCCAACTCGGTTTGCTCGGTTTGCAACTGTTGGCGGCGTCGCAGTTACGTCGAATCATCCCGCGTTTGTCTATGGTCATCTGAGCCTGTATGCTTGCCGAGTCGTCGAGCAACTTGGTGGTGACGCGACGGCGATTAAGCCATCCGACGAGTTCGTAGCCGCGTTTAGTCATACCGCGACGTGCGTCGACGATCCCGATGGCACGGTCTACCCTCCGATGGGTGAGATTACCGAGCGAGTTTTGACCGGATACCAATTGGCCATCGACACATTGTTGAATGCTGACGATGCGTTGTTCTTAGTACCCAACGTCAATGAGGCAATGCGGTCCAAGTTTGCGACCAATGGCTCGATGCAAGCCTTTTATGTTGGCGGCCACGTCATGATCCACATGGGTCAAGTCAGCGCATGGCGTCGAATGATGGGGCTTGGGCCAGCGTAGATTGCGACCTTGTACGGGAAGCCAAACGCTAGATGTTGCAGCTCGAGAAAGTTACTGTGCTGTTTTCGTTGGCCCACCTTTCCAGCCATCGACGCTAAATTCTCCGTGCGCGCCACATTTGAATTGCAGCGGTTGTTCTAAGCCGATCGGACGATCGGCTTTAGCATTGGTCAACTGCTCAATATCCGACACGTTGGTCAGTGTATTGTTCTCAACCGTTGCAGCATAACTCTCCGTCGCGCGGAGCAACGGGCGAGCTTGCCCGACACACTCGATCCGATTGTCCTTGATTGAAATGGTGCTGAAGTCATTCCCTCCGTTGAATCCGAACAGTCCGTCGTCGCGTGGAGTCACCGTCGTTCGCGCGATGATGTGATTGTTACGGACTTCGAAGTTGTTGAACACTTCATTGATCCAAATCACTCCGCGACCGGGATTGCTGACAAGGTTGTTGTGAAAGCTGGCCGGGCCTTTCGCGGCGACATCTCCGAAAGCGGAAATGAGGTTGCCGTGATCGTGTTGTGAGTCGAAATCAAACAGATTGTGATCGATCTCCACTCCGTTACGAACGAATTCGATGGAGTAGCTATCCTTCATCCAGTTGTGATGAATGTGAAACGTGCGACCGCTTTTTGGCACGACCCCACCCGCGTACTTGGGGATGGAAATGGTGCCGTGGCAGACGTTATGGTCGATCTCATTGTCTCCGTCGTTCTCGAAGGGAAACTCCATCGAGAAGTTCGTTTCGATCGTGTTGTGGTGGATATGACACCGTGTCCCTTGACGGACCTTGATGCCATAAAATTCCTCTTCCGGGCCTTTCTTTGTACGGACGAAACGATTGTCAAAGATCTCACTGTCGCTCATCCAGATCGCGAAGATTCCGCCACCGGTAATGCCGCTTTTTACGCCTGGTTCACCTTTGTCCCACCGTCCGCCCGCATCAATGAACTCGCAGTCATGGATCTTTGCTTTCTGCATGCCAAAGCTGCGCAATCCAGACCATCGTGTTTCCTTGATTCGTACGTGATGCAAATGCAAGTCGGTATGGAACCAAGCGAAGATCGCCCCGTGCAGTTGAGGGCCACGCAAGGTCATGCCGGAAATCGTAACACCCGCAGTATCACGCTTCAGTCGGACTAGATAAGCGTCGGTGTCGAGGCCGTCCAGCGTCATTTCCGGATCTGGCAATGATTTCGTCGATGGCTTCCAGCTTGCTGCATGGGTGAGAATGGTTTTGTCCATTCCAGCCCCATTGAGCGTCATCCCGGCTTTCAAATCAAGAGTCGCGTTGAGTTTGTAAGTGCCGGCGGCGATCTCAATCGTCGCCCCCTCGGCTGCATCGCGAACGGCAGCGACAAGCTTGGGTGTGCTGTCAACAATCGCTTTTGCCTGCGTTGGACACAGGATTGCAGTTAACAAAAATAGCAACGCGGTTCGGCGAAAGATGAGCATCATTGGTCCTGCCAGAAGTCGTGAGTGATCAGCGTTGTATGGCGCTTGGTAAAGTGCAATACAGATGATCGATCCACGGCGACCAAAGGTCAACCACTCAATGACAAAGATTGTCTCACCGCTGGCCAGTTACCAAGGTCCACGCACGTAGTAAACACCAAATTGATCAGTGTGGCTGGGCCAGTGCGGAGTCGCTTGAAAACTTCCTGGAGCAAGCGCCCCCGGCGATGACGCGTTGCGGCCAAACTGATGGTTCAGCGGATACATCAAGTTTTGGCTAACGCCCCAAGATAGCGTTTGTCGCATATGCGCCGTTGGCGGTACGATCAGCGCCGTTGGTTGACCGTACGGCAGGTAATAGTAGTTCCCATGCCACGGTCTCTGCGCTGCAACCTGATTGGACCAGAGTTGTGTTCTGGCGTAAGGGTCGGCACCTTGCGCCGATGGAGTCGATACGGTCATCGCCATGGCAACGACCGCCAAAATGGACAGGATATAGCGTTTCATTGTTGGCTCACCTCAATTAAGTATCGAGCGGTACATGCACTTCCCACTCATGGCTGATGGACGTCTGCTAATTAATTACCGAGGAAGTCTTAGGTAGTTCCAGTAGACATTACTTGCTGCGGTCCTCACGGGCGGTGCAAAATAATGCACTTTGGTGTGATTCATCCCGCGACCGCCATCATAGTAGTTGTGGAAGCGGTCTTTGTGTTGGTAAAGCATCTCATGAGCCATGAAAGGCTGGTAGGTAATGTACGTGTGCCCAACATTCGGTGGTACCGGAATCGGCGAAATGTACATCTGAGCGTTGGTTGAGTTGCAGTTGCCCTGAGTGTAATAGTTGTAAAACAAATCAGGATACCCGTACGTGCGTGGCTGACAGCTAGCCATGTCACCGGCGTACCCGCACCGTGCAAGGTCGCCAATGTAGCTGCCCAGGGTGCCGCGGAGTCCACCGATTCCGTTTTGACCCAAGCCGTTTTGACCCAAGCCGTTGGAGCACATGCCGTTTGCACAGGCTGACCCTGCTGCACAGGCCGAACCCGCTGGGCAACTGCCCCCGTCGCTGCTGCCCATGTCGCCGCTGTATGAGTCGCCGCTGACGATTACATCGCTAACGACGTTGCTGCTGACAATATGGTCCACCGGCTCAACATCCGTCGAACGAGCGAAGGGTGAGAACACCGATGACGCGACCATGGTCACGAATAGAAATCGATTGATCCGCATGGTTTCAGTTCCTCCTTGAACCGTCCCGATTTGAGCTGGAGATCTTTCTCCGAGATTGCTTACCGCGAATCATTCGGCGCTATTGTGCTCAAAATTCCAGTTTTGTAGCCTCGGGCTATCGCGGGACTTACATCCGCAAAACTCTGGTCAGGCAGAGCGACCCGAACAATCGTAACAGCCGGAGTTCTGCCTACCAGGCGATCGCATTTATTTTGGCTCCCCTCACTCTGTACTCGGGGAGAGGGG
>Ga0105047_10015363_pt1 | contig 12058 bp, 8 predicted proteins | sample MAT04_FD_78384 | JGI IMG/M metagenome (GOLD analysis project Ga0105047, IMG submission 78384) | Freshwater microbial communities from Lake Fryxell liftoff mats and glacier meltwater in Antarctica - MAT-04 (megahit assembly) | ecosystem: Environmental > Aquatic > Freshwater > Ice > Liftoff... | reverse complement strand
TTGCATGTTGCTGGTAATACCGGTACTGATAGTGCAACTGCTGCGCTGGACCAGTATGGAACGCGGCCTTGGTCATGCGCATTTTCGCTGGACCCGGCAGCGTCGTGTCGCACTGCGCTATGGTTTGCCGAGAATTGCTGTTGTAGTGCTACCGCTATATTTCATCTGTTCGCTGGCATTTATCCGTAAGCTTGACTTGGCTATTGATGTGCAGGCGCGCGTTGCTATTGTGCTGTGTTGCGTGGGACTTGCTTGGTCCCTCTGGCGCCTGCTGGATGTTGGCCGTCTCTGGGTTGTTCGAGGCGTAATCGGTGAGCCGTCGACGCTGCGCAAGCTGCTGCGTCTGCTTCTGCCGCTATTATTGCTGGCCATTGCAACATTGGCGCTAGCCGGTTATATCTATTCTGCAGGTATGATGTTGCAGTCTTTACTTGCCAGCTTTGGTGTAATCGTAACGATTGCCATCGCGCTGGGAATGCTCTCACGCTGGTTTTTGCTCGGAGAACGGCGGCTTATGTTGCAGCGGCTAGAGGAACGCCGCGCAAAGGCAGCTCAAGATAGCGTGGCAACCGGCGAGGTAACGGCAGAGCCAGAAGAAAATATCACGCTCGAACAGGTTAACGCGCAGACCAAACGGCTGCTTCGGGCGCTGCGTTTAAGTCTGCTCGCGCTGGGTCTGATTTGGGTCTGGTCTGCGGTGCTGCCGGCCATCGCGCGTTTGGACGAGATCGCGTTATGGCACTTCAGCGACAGCGGCCCAGATGGAACCGCGATCCAGCAACCAGTCACTTTGATAGCTGTATTGCTGGGCATTTTTACTCTGATTCTGACCACAGTTGGCGCCAGAAACCTGCCGGGATTGATCGAGATTAGTTTATTGTCACATATCCGCATCGATGCAGCTTCACGCTATGCCATCACCAGCGTGTTGCGCTACACAATCGTCATTGGAGGCACCTTGGTGGGATTGAGTTTTTTGGGCATGCGCTGGTCGCAGTTGCAGTGGATGGCGGCAGCTTTAACGGTCGGACTCGGATTTGGCCTGCAGGAAATCTTTGCTAACTTTGTGTCCGGTATCATTTTGTTATTTGAGCGGCCATTTCGGGTTGGTGATGTGATCACGGCCGGCGATCTTTCCGGGCGGGTCACCCGTATCCGTACTCGCGCGACCACCGTTCTTGATTTCGATAACAAAGAAATTGTGATTCCCAATAAAACCTTCATTACTGGCCAGCTCATTAACTGGACATTGACTGATACGATTACTCGAGTTGTTATCCGGGTAGGGGTTGTCTACAGCGCTGATCCTAATAAAGTACGTACGCTGCTATTGCAGGCCGCCAGGGAAGATGAGCGGGTACTGGCGGAACCAGAACCTTTATGCTGGTTATTGACTTTCGGTGCAAGCTCTCTCGATTTTGAGCTTCGTGTATTTGTTAACACCATAATTCATCGGCTGGAAGTCCAGAATGCCCTGAATACAAGAATCATGGCATTATTTGCCGAGCATGGCGTTGAAATTGCCTTTCCACAACTCGATTTGCATGTGCGTGATCTGCCATCTGAATTGACACGTAGCCAGACTCCTAATGCAATAAAGAAGGAAGAAGCGAAGACAGATCAATCGGGCTAACAAGGCCAATTGAAAAATTATCGGAGTTGTTGTGATGCTAAAAACAAACTAAAGATGCTCATTTATCACGTATAAACTGGACTTTTCGCCTGTTTTTGCCTTGCATCGGCTGCCGCGAATCCATTTTTAACGGCTTGCCAACCGCAAGGCATGTGTAATTTGAAGTGAAGTAGTGGCCGTGCTCGTTTGGCATCATCCTGCCTTCATTTCGAGGAATTGCCGATTACTTGATCAGCATCGCGTTAATTTGTGTCAGCGTATCTTCATCCAGTTCACCGGCTTCCGCGCTCAGGCGTAATCTGGACATCAGATAGCTGTGATACGCTTTGGCTAAGTCGCGCCTGGCAGAGTACAGTTGTTGCTGGACATTCAGTACATCCACTTCAGTTCTAACGCCGACTTGTTGTCCAAGAATAGTTGAATCTAACTGACTTTGACTGGATATCAAAGCTTGTTTGAGTGCTTTTACCTGCGCAATACCATTCGTGACATTCAGATATTGCTGGCGTATTTGTAGCGTGATGTTACGCCGGGTGTTCTCCAGATCGTGTAATGCTCTATTCTGCAGCGCCAATGCCTCGCGTACTTGGGATTGCACAGAAAAACCCTGAAATATGGGAAAATTAAGTTGCAGCCCGATTGATTTGGATGTGAGATCGATTCCACGTCCAGTAATCGCACCACCAACACCAGTCTGATCACTATATTGGGCGACCAGATCCACTGTCGGGTAATGTTGCGCCCAGACTTTTTTTACATCCTGATGGGCTATTTCATACGCAGCTTGCTGGATTTTCAGAGCAAAGTTCTTTTCTTCCGCCACACGCACCCATTCGTCCATGCTGCTATATCGCATATTAGTCAAATCGGCGGCAATTTCCTTAGCGCCTACGAGATTTTCAGGAAAGCGGTCAATTATGCCTTGTAACGTGCGTTTCTTGATTTCAAGCGCATTGCGCGCAGCGATTTCTTGCGAAATAACCAGATCATGACGTGCTTGCGCTTCATTGGTATCCACAATGGTGGATACGCCTACTTCAAAATTGCGCTTGGCTTGTTCCAGTTGTATCAGAATCGCTTTTTTCTGCGCTTCGGCGACTTCGACATCGATCTGAGCATCCAAAACATCGAAATATGCTTGCGCAACCCGTAATATCAAATCCTGTGCGGCAACGACAAATTGTGCATCGGCTTTGCTGACTTCTATTTTTGACTGCTGATAGATGACAATATTCTGCATCCGGAAAAGCGGTTGCGTCGCGGAAAGGACAAGGCCCCTGTTTTGAATAATATTTGTGCCGGCGAAACTGGTTTCCACTTCTTGCACCTGGCGTGTTGCCGAGAACGTGATATTCGGTAAAAACCCGGCTCTACCTTGCGGTAATTTTTCTTCTGCAGCTTGATAAGCAGCACGTGCCGATCGATACTGTGGATCTTGGGTTAAAGCCTCCTGATAGATACCCATCAAATCGGCTGCTTGCAGAGAGCAAGGCCATAGAATGCCGATAAAGACCACAAAAACAAATTGCAAGAATTTCATGGATTTTCCCGATAGGGATTCGGAGCTGATGAAGCTTCAGTTATAAGTCGAGCACAGGGTCGGATAACACGTGTAATTTCTTTAATACTCAAAAGGTAAACCTTGTCGGTTGCAGCGCGTTGATGAGCGGTGGTGTGCTGGTTTCAAACAGCCTGGTTGTGGTGAATTTACCGGGCGCTATACAGGTGATCAGCAAAGCTTCCATGACCGGATCTTCTCCGACAATCGCAAATAACCGTCCTCCCGGATTCAAGCTTTCCTGAAAAACATCGGGTAAAGCCGGTGTCGATGCTGTTAAAACAATCACATCATAGGGTTCATTTTTAGGCCAACCCCGTGCAGCATCACCCAGTTCGATGGTTACATTTGTGATCTCGTGCGCTTTAAGATTATTTTCTGCGAACGTTTTGAGTTCAGGAATGATTTCCACACTATAAACGTGCGCACCCTGATCGGCCAGTAGGGCCGTCAGATATCCGCTGCCGCTGCCAACTTCCAGAATTTTGTCTGTTTTTTTGACGTGAAGTTCCTGCACGATGCGTGCCTCCATTTTTGGGGTAAGCATAACCTGGCCATAACCCAGCGGAATTTCCATATCGACAAAAGCCATTGCGCGATTTTCTGTTGGAATAAATTCTTCACGCTTTATTTTGTACAGTAAATCCAGTACGTTATCATCCAATACATTCCATGTGCGAATTTGCTGCGCAACCATATTAAATCGAGTTTGTTCAAGATTCATTTCTAATCCGTATTCTCAAATTGATGTAAGACTTGCAATTATTTCACATTTCCATTAGCTTCACAGCATCAGCTAGGGGTCCGTTTTCAGAATTGTCTGATATTTGGTGAGATAGTCCCTTAATACCTGACGCGGATAATGCCGCCGTAGGGAAGCTGGGATTTATCCTCCCGCTCTTTATGGCATTTCTAAGGAGCAATACTATTATGAGCATTACAGTTTTAAACCCAAAAAGTTTTTCCAACACAACCGCTGAAGTCGATGCGGCGGCCGTAAAACCGCTACCGAATTCACGCAAAATCTATGTACAAGGCTCGCGAGCTGATATTCAGGTTCCAATGCGGGAAATCCGCCAGAGTGATACTACCATCAGTACAGGTGCGGAAAAAAATCCGCCGATCTGGGTCTACGATACCTCCGGTCTCTATTCGGATCCAGCGATAAAGATAGATATCCGCTCTGGACTGCCAGCATTGCGCGAAAAATGGATTGATGAGCGTAATGATACCGAAATATTATCAGGTCTCAATTCTGCTTACAGCCTGGAACGTTTAAAAGACCCTAAGCTTGCAGACATGCGCTTTAACTTGCAACGACAACCGCGCCGCAGCAAGGCCGGATTAAATGTCACACAGATGCATTATGCACGCCGTGGCATCATTACACCAGAAATGGAGTTTATCGCGATTCGCGAGAATCAGCACGTTGAGGCATTCAATGCGCAAAATCATGAACTATTAACCCGTCAGCACCCAGGACAGGATTTTGGCGCATCATTACCCAAACTGATAACCCCGGAATTTGTGCGCGATGAAGTAGCGCGAGGGCGGGCCATCATTCCGGCTAATATCAACCATCCTGAATCCGAGCCAATGATTATTGGACGTAATTTTCTGGTCAAAATAAACGCGAATATCGGTAATTCCGCATTAGGTTCGAGCATTCAGGAAGAAGTGGAAAAAATGACCTGGGCGATCCGTTGGGGTGGTGACACAGTGATGGATCTTTCCACCGGCAAGAACATTCACGAAACGCGCGAGTGGATCATCCGCAACAGCCCGGTACCGATTGGTACGGTGCCTATTTATCAGGCTTTGGAAAAAGTCGATGGCAAAGCCGAGGAATTAACCTGGGAAATTTTCCGTGATACGTTGATCGAACAAGCCGAGCAAGGTGTTGATTACTTTACCATCCATGCCGGTGTGCGCCTTGCGTATGTGCCGATGACTGCGAAACGCATGACGGGTATCGTTTCTCGCGGCGGTTCGATTATGGCTAAATGGTGTTTGTCACATCACAAGGAAAGTTTCCTGTATACGCACTTTGAAGAAATTTGCGAGATCATGAAGGCTTATGATGTTAGCTTCTCGCTGGGTGATGGGCTCCGTCCTGGCTCTATTTATGATGCGAATGATGAAGCACAATTTGCCGAACTGAAAACGCTGGGTGAATTAACCAAGATAGCTTGGAAACATGATGTGCAAACCATGATCGAAGGACCCGGCCATGTGCCGATGCACTTGATCAAGGAAAATATGGAATTGCAATTAAAGTATTGCGATGAGGCACCTTTTTATACGCTGGGTCCGCTGACGACCGACATCGCCCCAGGTTACGATCACATTACATCTGCTATTGGCGCTGCGATGATCGGTTGGTATGGTACCGCGATGTTGTGTTATGTAACGCCTAAAGAGCATCTGGGTTTGCCGGACAAGGATGATGTCAAGGACGGTATTATTACCTACAAGATCGCCGCGCATGCAGCGGATCTGGCAAAAGGACATCCCGGTGCGCAAATTCGGGATAATGCGCTGTCCAAAGCACGTTTTGAATTCCGTTGGGAAGATCAGTTTAATCTCAGTCTGGATCCGGACAAGGCGCAACAGTTCCATGATGAGACCTTGCCACAGGATGGCGCAAAGGTGGCGCATTTCTGTTCCATGTGTGGCCCGCATTTCTGTTCAATGAAAATTACTCAGGATGTGCGGGAATATGCCGCCAATCAGGGGGTCGCTGAAGAAGACGCCTTGAAGCTGGGTATGGCGCAGAAATCAGCGGAGTTTAAGGAGAAGGGCGCGGAAATTTACAATAAATTGTAAAGTTGATTGCACGTTCTTATTGTCAAATTCAATCTTATAAAAGCATAGAACACCACGATATGGATTTAATTTTACTGTTTAAAGCGTTGATCCTGGGCATTGTTGAGGGATTGACTGAATTTCTGCCGGTTTCTTCCACCGGTCATTTGATCCTGGTCGGTGATTTGCTTGATTTCAATGATGAGCGCGCCATGGTATTTACCATCGCGATTCAGTTGGGTGCGATTTTGGCAGTTTGCTGGGAATATCGCAGTAAGATCACCGAAGTAATCCAAGGAATCGGCTCCAATCCGGCAGCCAATCGTTTTGTGATCAACCTGCTGATTGCATTTTTGCCAGCCGCGATCATGGGCTTACTGTTTATTAAAACCATCAAATACTATTTATTTCATCCCGTACCGGTTGCACTGGCGTTGATCATCGGCGGTTTTCTAATTTTGTGGGCAGAGCGCAGAACACATGTGATTGAAGTGGAACAAGTCGATGATATGGACTGGAAGCACGCGTTAAAAGTCGGGTTGGCACAGTGTTTGGCGCTGATTCCTGGCACTTCACGCTCGGGTGCTACAATTATCGGGGGGTTGTTTTTTGGCTTATCGCGCAAAGCCGCCACAGAATTTTCATTTTTCCTGGCAATTCCCATCATGTTTGCAGCCACTTTTTATGATGTCTACAAGCATCGTGAGTTTTTAGAATGGGATGATTTGGGCATGTTTGCGGTGGGTTTTGTGGCTGCCTTCATCAGTGCGCTGTTGGCGGTGCGCGGGCTGATCCGCTTTATCAGTAATCATGATTTTACGGTATTTGCCTGGTATCGCATTGTATTTGGTATGGTCATATTGGTGACAGCATACACGGGTGCCATTGGCTGGTCGGAAATGTGAATAGGATAAAAGGCGAATTTAGCCTATATTTGAAGGAGTCTAAGCAAACAGTAATATAGATCAAAAAACAGAAGCTGTTTGGTTTGATAGATGCTCGGAACTAAATTAAAGCTCCGCTCTCACAAGGTGATATAACAAATCTATAAGGAGTTTACGAATGAAAATAAAATGGCCTGGATTTATTTTTAAGCGATTCTTAGCGTTATCCGTAATAGTAGCGGCAATGACGCTTATGCAGGCAGGCCAAGTTTTGGCACATGCCTCTTTAGTTAAAGCTGAACCCGCTCGTCGTGCAGTGCTTTCCACACCGCCCGCACGGATTCATCTCTGGTTCAATGAAGAAATTGAACCCGCGTATGCGGCGCTTTCGGTACTCAATGAGGATAAAAAATCTATTACGGATAACAAAGTAGAAGTGGATTCAAAAGACCCGAAGTCTGTTGTGCTGGAATTACCGGATATGCAACCGGGGCGCTACACCGTAAAATTCCGGGTGCTTTCTATCGATGGTCACGTGGTTGATTCAGAATACAATTTCACCGTTGCAAGTGATAAAAAGTAAAAAAAGATGATAGAGATCGTTGCTACATTTGCCCGTTGGTCACAGCTGATTGCCAATCTGATATTGTTCGGTAGCTGTATTTTTCTTGCTATCGCTGGGCAACAAAAAGCTGTATTTGAAAGCGCTTGGGTAGTCCGGCTGGAAAAAATATTTCCATGGTTGGGTGGCGTCATTTTACTGGGATTGCTAGTTATTCTGGCGACAACAACAGGCGAAGCAACAGGTATTGCAGCTAATACGTGGCGGCCTGAAGCTTGGCTGGAAGTCGTGCAACAGACTCGCGTTGGAAAAATTTGGGCGGCTCGTGCGGTATTTGCAGCAGTTTTGTTAGGAGTCGCGCTATATATACAGTATGTTTACAGGGTGAGGTGGCATTACATCCTATGCGCGGTTGTTGCGTCTTTACCTTTGATGATCGGATCACTCGTAAGCCATTCTGCCGCAGATGAAATGTCTGTCGTTTCAATACTGCCGTATGCGTTGCATGTTCTTTTCGCGGGTATCTGGTTTGGCGCTTTGCCTGCTTTCTTATTAATAATATTTAGTAAGAACCATTCAGGCCAATCGTTGGATTTGATGAGTATTAATAGTTTAAAAAAGTTTTCTTCTTTGGCTTTGCCAGTTATGGCCATGATCATGGCTACGGGCATTATCGTTGCTGACCGCATGATCGAGGAAGACTACCATGCAATGGTTGCTAGTTCGTATGGTTGGTTATTAAACATAAAACTCACATTATTAGCGATTATTCTAATCATCGCTTTTCAAGCTCGTTCTAGATGGTTGCCTTTGTTGATTCGAGCTAATAATGGCGAAGAAACTCAAAGAGGCGGCCAACAAATGAAGCGTTGGATAAGCGTTGAATTTGTTCTTGCTATGATCTTGGTATTATTGGCGACTATCGTATCTAATACCAAACCAGCAAAGCATGCCATGGTTGAGAATTGGCCCTATCCTTTTAGATTCTCAATCGATGCTACCTGGGAAGAACCCAACGTTCAGATTTATTTCTGGATCGGTGTAACACTTTTCATACTGGCAGCTGGCTCAATCGGGTTAGGTATTAAAAGTAAATGGGATATAAAAAAACGCCTTGGTGTCGCGCTTGTCTTAACAATGGCCGCCTTTGCAATAGCATTACCTAAACTGGCAGTGGTTGCTTATCCTGAAACTTACCAGAGTACGCCCGTTCCTTTTGATGCGATCTCTATCTCTAATGGCTCGAAATTATTTTCACAGAATTGTACGACTTGCCATGGTCCGCAAGGTAAAGGCAATGGAATTATTGCAAAAACTTTTAATCCACCGCCTACTGATTTATTGACAGAAGCACACACGGCAAAACATACTGCTGGAGATTTCTTCCATTGGTTAACGCATGGAATAGCTGCGACGGGTATGCCTAGTTTTTCCAGTAATTTGTCAGAAGAGGATCGCTGGGATGTCGTCAATTATATTCATGCCATGTCGCGTGGCTATAAAGCGCGCTTGCAAAGCCCTGAGGTTGTTCCTGAGAGACCCTCTATTGGCCCGCCTATTTTTTCGTATTTTGCAAATGATGGATCCAGTGGGGTTCTAAAGGATTTTCGGCTGAAGAAAAATGTAATGATCGTATTATTTACTTGGCCGCAATCACAGGAACGACTGCAAGAATTGAAAGCATCATATGATAAGCTCCAGGAGCTTAATACAATCATTCTAGCGATCCCGATGAATAATCTGGATAAACAAGAAATCATGGATATGGCCGCGGATATTCCTTTTCCGGTTGTAACAGAAGGGTCATTAGAGATAAAAAATAGCTATGCTTTATTTCGAAGAACGCTTACTAATCCAGATATATTAAATGAAGGCGTGATTCCGGAGCACCTTGAGTTTTTGATAGATCGCTTTGGCTATTTGCGTGCCAGGTGGATACCTGCGATAGACGAAAGCGGATGGGCAGATATCAGTGTTCTAACAAAACAGCTTATTCAGCTGAATAGTGAAAAGGAAATTCTTCCGCCACCGAGCGACCATGTGCATTAATGCAGTAAATTTATATGACTTTGACTATCTTTACCTTAATTAATAGTCTATGAGAAATTGATGATTAGACTAATCATTACATCAGTACTGCTAAGCGCTATGGTGATGTTGTCACATCTCGTTTGGGCTCATACTGATGTGTATTTGGCTACAGTTGAAGCACCTCATGGCGGTCAACTTCGTGCAGCAGGTCCTTTTCATTTAGAGCTAGTCGCCAAGGATGGCGAATTGACATTGTATGTAACCGATCATCGGGATATACCAATTCCAGTGCAGGGTGGGCACGGTAAAGCAAATATTCAAGCAGGCAAGGATGGTGAGCGGATAGCCGTTCCACTTAAGCCGGAGAATGGAAATATAATGAAAGCTAGCGGTGCGTTTAAAATTACACCAGACACTTCAATTGCTATATTATAGCAATTCTGGAATATGAAACGCAAGGCGCACGTTTTACCCCGCTCGTGTCTAAAGGAAAGGGTGGTGATCGCGGGCATGACCACGAGGATCATTAAGTAGAATCTCCTCAGAAAGTCAGCAAACTTAGTGACTATAATCAAATCTATCCTTGAGATTCTGAAATAGTTTTAAGCAGCACCCAACCATCAAATGGCAATATTTATAGCGCATGTGCAAAGGCAATAAAAGCCTTCAAAAACACCTTCAAATTCATAATCAGAATTTGATAAAAAAGTTGTTTATACTTTTTATATACCCGGAGTTTATATGAACGGCCCCCCCATTCAAAACGTCAAACTTGAACACCAAACGAATCTGCGCCAACGGGCTGAAGCTTTAATTAAAGAAGGCATTGCTAAACCCATGCTGGGATGGTTGCCCGGTATCAATGCACTGTCAACGCTGTATGACCTGGCCAGGACTCCAGAAACCGCTTGCGATGCACTCAAATTTCTTCACGAGCTACAGGTCCATCAAGTGGAACTGGATCTGCAGCATGAACAGATGGAACAGAACCGGAGTGAGCTTGCGGAAGATCTGACGCATTATGCCGAGTTGTATGATTTTGCACCGCTCGCATACTTCACTGTTGATTCCGGCGACAGGATCAGCGAATGCAATCGCGCCGGTACCAGCCTATTTGGCGCCGCCAGCGGCGAATTGAGCGGACGGCGACTCGACAGTTTCTTCACACCTGCAAGCGGAGTGGCGCTGCTTGCGTTGCTGAAACGGCTGCGCTCCGGCAGCAGCAGAGAAACTTGCACGGTGAAAATTGACAATGGTGAAGGTTCGCGCGACTTGCAGGTCGTGGCCAGCGTCTCACCAAGCAGCGGGTATCTTCTGCTGGTCCTTATGGATACAAGCTGTCACCGGGAGCCTGACCCGCGCACTTGAGCTTTGGCCACACGATTCATCATTTTGTATCCCAACCCTAAAGTATGAATGACTACACAACAGTTATCAATTCTCTCGACCTGCCAAGAAGATCTGCGGCTGAACCGGCTGCTTGCGGTTCTGCCTGACGATGCTTTGAAGCGTTTGTCGCCACACCTGGAAAAGATAGAACTTCCCGCTGGCAAGGTTCTCTATGAGCCGGGCAGCGAATTGAAGAACCTCTATTTTCCGCTCGACTCAATCGTCGTGCTGCTGTGCCAGATGGAAAATGGCGCTTCCACCGAAACAGCAGTGATTGGCAACGATGGCCTCGTCGGCGTATCGCTGTTCATGGGCGGTACCACCGTGTCACAAGCGGTGGTGCAAAGTGCGGGTTGTGCGTTCAGAATTAAGGCTGCTCCAATGAAAACTGAGTTTGACCTGAATGGTGCCGTGATGCACCTGCTGCTTCGCTACATACAGGCGCTCATCACACAGGTAGCCCAGACGGCGGTGTGCAACCGTCACCATTTGCTGGAACAGCAGCTATGCCGCTGGCTGTTGCTGAGTCTGGATCGCCTGCCGGGTAACGAGTTGGTAATCACGCAGGAAGTCATCGCTGGTATGCTGGGTGTGCGAAGGGAAGGCATTACCGAGGCCGCCGGCACCCTGCAAAAGCTGGGACTGATCGCCTATCGGCGCGGACACATTACGGTGCTCGATCGTCCCGGTTTGGAAGCCAGAGTGTGTGAGTGCTATGCCGTAGTGAAGCGCGAGACAAGGCGTCTGCTGCCGGAACGGCTGGCGACCTGAAAGCCACCGCATGACCTCTTTGCCTGACATCAATCAACCCGCTAATTCACCGGCTAAAACGCGCATCGTCGGCATCGGTGCTTCGGCCGGAGGTCTTGCGGCACTGGAACAATTTATGGAGCAGGTGCCGCCGGAGAGTGGCCTGGCCTACGTCGTGGTGCAGCATCTCGATCCTACGCAAAAAGCTTTGTTGGCTGAGTTACTTCAGCGTGTCACCAAGCTGCCGGTACGAGAGGCTGAAAATAGGATGCGCGTCGAGCCGAATTGCGTGTATATAATCCCACCGAACACGGAACTTAGCGTGGTTGACGGTGTGCTGAATCTGGCAAAACCCACCGAGCCACGCGGCTTGCGCTTACCCATCAACGTCTTGTTTTCTTCCCTGGCGCGTGACCAGGGTGAAAGCGCGATCGGGGTGATTTTGT
>Ga0105047_10015362_pt1 | contig 12059 bp, 8 predicted proteins | sample MAT04_FD_78384 | JGI IMG/M metagenome (GOLD analysis project Ga0105047, IMG submission 78384) | Freshwater microbial communities from Lake Fryxell liftoff mats and glacier meltwater in Antarctica - MAT-04 (megahit assembly) | ecosystem: Environmental > Aquatic > Freshwater > Ice > Liftoff... | reverse complement strand
TCGTGCGGAAGCGGTAGGCTTCGCGCGTTTCGGCTGCCGATGACGCCTCGGAGCGGTTGAGCTCCAGCCAGCCGATGGATTGGGCAGCAAAGGAGGAAAGGCTTCCCGAGGCGCCCAGGCGGGCGGTCGCGTCGAAGGTCTGGGGTGCCTCGATGGCTGAAACATAGCCATCGAGAAGTGCGGAAAAGCTCGCCGCACCGGCAGGGTTGGCCACGTAAGCCGCCCCGTTTATGCCGCCATCCCGCAGCAGGCGCGGATCGCCACCCTGGGAAAGGATCAACGCTGAATTGAGGGAGATGGTGGCAGAAATCCCCGGCACGATGACGCCCGCAGCCGGAACGATGCCGCCCGACCAGGTGAACAGGCCCGGCATGTCGGGCAGCGCGGGAACGGCGGATCGGTCCTTCTCGGCGAAGGTGGTAACAAGCACCCGGGCGATTTCGTCGAGCTGGCGCTGCATGTCTGGCGCATAGACGTCGCGCACCTGCACAAGCGCCTGCAGCGATCCGGTCGCCGTGGTCGTGGCACCCTCGCCCGCCTGGAGTGGGACGCCATCGATGTAGATCTGGTTGCCGGTGATCGCTGCGGAAAACCCGCCGGAGGCGACGAAGGAAACCTCCCGCGGGACGGTTTCAAACAGAGTTGCCCCGCTGGTTGTGTAAAGTGCGATGTCGTTGCCGGTGCGGGTGACCGTGCTGACGCCGATGATCGAAGAAATCTGGCGCAGCAGCCCGTCGCGTTCATCAAGTTCGGTGCTGACATCCTGGCCAGCCTTGGTTCCTGCGACAATGGCGGAGTTGGCGACCCGGAACCGCGACAGGATCTCGTTGAGGCTGTCGACCTGTTCCTTGATCTTGCGGTCGGATTCATAGCGCACATTCTGCACGCCCGCTGAGGCGCTGCGCAGTCCGGCGGCAACCAGATTGGCGTCAGCCAGCGTCGTCTCTGCAAGCGTTGCTTCACCCGGCTTGGCGGCAAATGTCGCCATGGTGTCGCGCATGTTGGCAATCAGCGTGGCCGGAGATGTCTCGTAATCGTTGCCGCCATAGATGTCCTTGAGCCGGCTCAGACCGTCGAGCAGTGTCTGCTGCCCACTGGCGCTTGCGGTACCGGTGATGCTCTGGCGGAAGAGCACCTGGTCCTGAGCCCGCTGGATCGAAACGACCTGGGCGCCACTGAGCGATGTGGCAAGGGCAGCGCTTCTCCGGTTGTAATCGGGGTTGGAGGAATTGGTGATGTTGCGCGACACAAGGCTGGTCTGTGTCGCGGTGTTCGACAAAGACGCCTGGGCTGATTGTATCGCGGCTGACAATGACATGTGCAGGCCTTCTTAACCCCCGGAGCGGGCGCCTATCTCTTGAGGTTGACGAGAACGTCCATCAGATCGGATCCGGTCTGGAACACCTTGGAATTGGCGGTGTAACTGCGCTGGGATTCAATCATGTTTGTCAGCTCCTCGGCGATGTCGACGTTGGAGCTTTCGAGCGCACCCGATACAATTGTTCCGAAATTGGTGGATCCGGCAAATCCGGTGGTGATGACGCCGGAGTCCACGCCCGGAGCAAAGACGTTGCCGGGCAGCGGTCTGAGATTGTCGGGGCTTTGCACATCTGCAAGCGCGATGCGGTACATCGGGTCAAGCTTGCCGTTTTCGTACTGGGCGTAGACGGTGCCGTCTGCGGACACTTCCACGCGCGTGACGGCGCTCGGCGCACTGCCGTTGACGGACGCGTTCTGGACGGTGAACTGGTAGCTGAGCTGCGTCATGTCCTCAAGACCGACGGTCATGGCAGCACCGCCGGGAACCGCGAAGGCGATATCGGTCGAGCTTGCGATGGCCAGTTTGCCGTTGGTCGGATTGAATTCAAGCGTGGTCGTGGCGAGCGCCGGAGACGAATAGGGGAACGAAACGCCCGGCGTTGCGTCAGCGCGGTTGTAGACCGCCACCTCCCATTCGTTGGCCGCCGTCTTCGTATAGTAGAAATCGAGCAGCACCTCCTTGCCGAGGTTGTCATAGACGACGAGTGAGCTTTTCGAGGTGTAAGCCGATCCGGCAGCGTTGGTCGACGGCAGGTTCGCCGGCGCGACGATGGCTGCTTCCGAGTTCAAGTTGGCGTTGAAGGTGCCTTCCGTGGAGGCGACCGCTGTCAGCCCGCCGGACTTGACGCTGACTGGCTGCAGGCCGTCAAAGCCGTTGACCACGGGTGCCGGCTCACCGGTTCCGTAGCTGTAGCCCATCAGGGTGAAGCCGGCCGAGTTGACCAGGAAGCCGTTGGCATCGGGCACGAAGGAGCCAGCGCGCGTCAGGAACTGGTTGCCGCTGGTGTCGTTGACGATGAAGAAGCCCTTGCCGTTGAGGGCAAGGTCAGTATTGGAAGAGGTGAATTCGAGTGCGCCCTGCGCGCTGATGGCGTAGCGCACGCCGGTTGTCACACCGCCAGAATTGTAGACGCCGGGCGAATTGGGCAGAATGAGAGAGGAAAATTCGCTCGTGGCCTTCTTGTAGCCGGTGGTTGTCGAATTGGCGATGTTGTCGGAGACAACTCCCAGCCGGTTGGCCTGGGCATTCATGCCGGAGACTCCGGTCCGCATCATTCCATAGAGGCTCATCGCATCATCCCTCGTTTCGTAAGGTTTCCCAGCCTAGCGTCCGGGCCTTGCGTGAACCTGTTTGCGCCCATCTCTGCGGGCTCCAGGCTGGTGGCGTCATGCCGGCACGGTCGGACGAGCGCCGTCGCTTGGTCTGCTTGGAGGGCGCATGTCCCTGGTGGGGAAAGGGGAGGTGTCAGGCGGTTGAGCGCCAGGAGGCCGGGCGTTCGCCGATCAGGTCCATTCGATCAGATAGCCGAGAAACCGCTTGGAATCGATCGGGTCGGAACCGAGCCGCATGCGCAGCTTCTTGCGCAGTTTCGAGATGTGGCTTTCCACCACATTCTCTTCCACGTCCTCGTCGAAAATCCCGTAGATGGCATTGAAGATCTGCTGCTTGGTGACACGACGACCGCGGTTGGCCACCAGATATTCGAGGATCCGGCGCTCGCGGCGCGGCAGCACAAAAGTCCTGCCATCAATCTCCGGATCGCGTCCGTCAGAAAAGACCCGGATGGCGCCGATATCAACATGGGTGGCAAGCGCCTTCAGGCGGCGGCGGATGGCAGCGGCCCGGGCGAGGATCTCGCGTGGATGGATCGGCTTGCGGACGACGTCGTCGACGCCCGAATCAAAGAGGGCCAGGGTGGATTCGAGCGAAGGCGTATCAGAAACCGCGATCACGGGTGCCTGGGAACGGTCCCGGATTGCCCGCGGCAGGTTCAGCGCCAGATCGCCCTGACCGATCAGGAAGGCCTCGACGGCATCAAGATCGGCGTCCGCCGCCGTGTGCACCCACTCACCGAACTCGGCAGCATCGAAGGTCGCCGAGGGAACACCTTCGCGACTGAACAGGGATGTATACCCGTCCTTAACCAACTGTCTGTCATCAACCACTACGATCATTCGCCCGCCTCCGAATCAAAATCGTTGTCCCGCCTTTAAAGTGGTACGGAGTGGCCCATTTAAAGCCAACTACAGGTTAATTGGGGTAATTTTTAAGGATTGCTTAACCATGATTCCTGCTGATTTGGGCAGATATGGTGTCTTGGACAAGGGATAGGCCCTAGAAAAGCCGGGAAAAGTAAACGGGAAGTTAATTTTTCGCTTGCCACGTCAAGAATTAATCTTCAACCAGCGAAGGCCAAAATGGCGCTTTTGCGAATGACATTTCTACTAAAGGTTGTTTCAGCGACAGAAGGCGGAGGCGTCGGGCGTCCAGGCCCCCTGGCCGGTGGCAACAAGATTGGCAATCACCCGGCAGACATAACGCTTCTGCGCAGGGTTGTTGTCGGGACCGGCGTGGTAACGCGCAACCGCCATGGTCCAGGTTTCGTGGCGGGCATGGAGCTGCGCCAGGAATTTCGCCGCATAGACCACATTCGCGCGAGGCTCCAACATCTCCTCAACGGACTGGAATTCGGCCCCGTGATAGCGGAAATTGATCTGCATGCAGCCGAGATCGACCAGTGTGCGGCCTTCAGCCTGCGCGCGTGCAAAGACATCAAGGGCTTCGTCCCTGGAGGCTGCAAAGACCGTGCGCCCTTCGATGTTGAGCGCATAGGGGTGAAGCGAGCCCTTCCGTCCGGTCTCGGTGAGGCCCACCGAATACAGAATGCCTGTCGGAATTCCATACTGGCGCGCGGCAGCCACAATCTCCGCCTCGCAGACATCGCCCGATGCCTTCGCCGGAGCAACCTCAGAGATAGACGCCATCAGCACTGCGAGCAGCAGCAGGAGAAAGCTTCGCTTCGGGGATCTGGTCTGCGGACTGGTTCGGATTGCGTCCTGCTGTGCCGCCACGGCGGTCTCCCTCTTGTCCGCCCGACGCGGCTTTCTGGTCACCGTCGGCGGGCAGGCCCGATTGTCCGCCCGGTTGCTGGTTGGATCCAAAGCCTTGCTGGTTCAGCGGGGCCGTGCCACGATCGGATGGCACATGCTGCACGCTGATCTGGTCAACGGCGTACCCTTGAGCCCGCAACGACTTGACGATCGCCTGATTGTCTTCTGTCATCTGACGGTAGGCTTCAGCAGTCTCGACCTGCAGCTTGACCGTCAATACGTCGCCGGTCAGTTTCATCACCGCCGTCACATTACCCAATGAAGCCGGGCTGAGCCTGATTGTCAGCGTGTGCATGGGCTTGGCGACAAGCGGCCCTGCGAGCGCCTGGGCGGGCGCGGTCGGCACAGCCGCACTTAGAGGTGACGCAGCCGCTGGCGTCAGGCTCGCGCCCGCCTGCAGCAGAAGCCGGGACACGGCTTCGCCGTTGGTCGAAAGCGAAGGTGCAGCCATGAAGCTGCGGGTTTCCACAACCTTCACGCTGTCGAGGCGCACTGCATCAGGCTCTTTCGCGGCAAGACTGCGCGGTCGGGCTGCGGCGTCAGTGCCGGTGCCGGAGACCGGGCCTTGTGCAATGGACGAAGTCTCGCCTTCGTCACCGGTGCCCGTATCGGCTCCCGATGGGTCCGTCTTGTTCTCCTTGATGTCAGCATCCCCGATCTCGAGACTGGAACCGCCCCAGCGCGCTGTGGCCGGTTCGGCCCTGGCAAGTGTCGGCACCAGACTTTCATCCTTTGGTGCTGGCGCGAAGGCCGCCGCGGTCGCGGCAGCGAGTTCAGCCTGAGCCGTGGCTGCGGGCGCATCCTGGAGCAGAAGTGTCGTCAGGGCTGCGGGCGTTGGCAGGTTCATGGTGCCGCTTGCGGTTTCGCGAATTTCCGGATCGGCCTTGTCATCAGACACCACGGGACGCTGAACCTCTTTCATCTCGGCCCGGGCGGAGGGTTTGAGTTGGAGACCTGCAGCGTTCGGCAGGCCAATCCGGTCGTTGCGGATATCGGGGTCGGGAATGTCCAGCTCGACCATCTGCGGCAGCGGCTCACGGCGGACAGGTGGACCCATGGAAATTGGTGCGTCACCTTCGGGTTCGTGCGCTTGCCCATCGACTGCAGTGCCTTTCACCGGGGTATCAACCGGCGTCGGGGCAGCATCAATCTCTGCAATCAAGGCGTCGGACTGCATGACGGGACCGGCCAAGGCGGGTGTGACGGCCGCTCGCAGCACTGCCTCAGCCACTCTCGGATCCAGTTTGACGCCACCACCGGTGACAGGTGCTTTCTTGTGGTCGGCAAGCACATCCGCGCCGGATCGCGTCTGCCGGGTGCGGTCGGCCGCAAGGCCGGCGCGCTCGGGAAGCAGCTTTTCGAAGCTGTTCCCGGAATTGGCAACGGGCGCTCGGTCCCGGGCGTCGAAAACCGCGGTTGTCGCAGACAGAAGGTCAGACCGCCTTTGCGGCGCCAGCCGCTCCGAGTTCGGGCTGGCAGGTTGTTTCGGTGAAACCGGCAACGCGGGTAAGGGATCGGTTCGACCGACCGAAAGCGGTTGCGGCACCACGTGGGTCTGAGCGCCCGGCGGTGGTGTCGCCGCCGCCGCCACCAATTTGGCTGGCGTGGCCAGAGGAATGGACGGTGGTGCCTCGGCGTCCTCTGTCTTGATGACTTGGGGCGTTGGCAATGTCGCCGCTGTGTTCGCGCCCGAATTGCGGGCATTTTGGGCGGGGTCGGTGCCTGTTTCAGGAGGCAAGGGCACTGGGTCACTGGCGCTGTCAGCCAGCAAGAGGCCGGGCGCAAGATCAGCGGCCGTCGGACGGAGAACGGCTGCGGGCGGCGTCGGCGCGTGCGGGGAGTCCTGCCCGGTCTTGGCGACCTCGGTCAAGCGGACGGCCACGCCCGGGCCATCAGCCTCAAGATCGGCGATCAGTTGCATGAGATCGGTGCCGGTGGCCGATGCGGCGAGCGGGTAAGCAGCACCACTTCGCGGGGAATGCTCCCGGGCAGGCGTGATGACAGCGTCATCGGCAGGCGATGCTTCAGCCGGAAGGCCAGTTGCCGCCCTGTCCGATTCCGGTTGACGCGACATCCGCAGCTGTCCGGTCAGAGCAGTTTCGAAGGAGGCCGCGCGTTCAGCCTTGTTTCTCAAGCCCTGACCCGACTGATCCGCCCAGTGTCCGGCACTTCTTGTCGGAACCTGGCGGGTGAGCAGCGTATCCAGTGTTTTCACGTCCCGCCTTCTCCACGCTTGCCCTCCAGAAGATCGTCGATCTCCTGCAGGGTCTGCCGATGTTGGGCGACATAGTCGCTGAATTCGGTGTCCGCTGCCGGTTTTGCCCGCGCGCCCACCGATCGGGACGCCGCATCCTGTGGCGACGCCTCCGCGATTGTCGTCCCGTCATCAGGCTCTGCCTTGATCCCGGACGGGACCATCCCCGGTGCCTGAGCGATATCGGGAACATCGTCGGGTATCTTGTTGATCCTGGGGGAAAAAGCTTGTGTGAGGCTGTTGGGATCGGGCTTGCGCAAAACTTCGTCCGCCACCAGGCGCGCGGCCTGCCGCAGCGCCTTGTCGCGCGCCGACAGCTCAGCTTCGGGCACCGCGTTCAGCGAATCCCTGGCGGCGATGACCCCCTCTGTGGAGACGCCGGCCATGCCCTTGTAGAGATCGGACAGGGCGCGCGGCGTCGGATCGGAGAGATCGGCCATGCTGTCGGCCTTGCCGGCGGCGAAGAGCGCAAGGTCGCGCAGACCCTTGATGACGGCACGCCGGGAAATTCTGAGATAGACCTCGCGCTGGCGCGGCGTATCCATGAAGGACAGCACTTCGGCGAGTTTGTCGTCGCCGACCTTGCCGTAATTGTCGACGAAGAGATCAACCAGAAGATCAGCATACTGGCCCGCATAAGGCGAGTTGATGAACCGCCGTGCGTAGAGATGGGCATAGCCGATTGCTTCGTCGATCATGCCCTGGCGGGCGGCGACGAACAGCGAGCGGCGCAACGCTGCCTCTTCGACCAGCGTGCCGGGCGAGGTGAGCCGGGCCCAGTCGAACAGCTTCAAAGACTTGGTTTCGTTCATGCCGGCAGAGACATTGGCGGCAACCAGCGCCAGATAGGGACCGATCTCGGTGTCGCGGTACAGGTCCACAAGATCGGTCAGGGTGGATTTGGTCTTCGACCCCTGGCCCGCGAGATAAGCGCGAAGGACGGTCGTGACTTCGTTGTCGAAATTGCCGAACTTGTCTCGCAACGCAAGCTGATCAAGCGTGGCCGGATTGCCGCCGGACATCGCGTAGATGAGGGCTGCGTCCACATTGCGGGGATCGTCAAAGACCCCCTGGTCGGCTGCACGCAACCGTTCGTCGATGATGCCGAGCAGGTAACGTTGCATCTCCATGGCGGAATGATCGCCCCGCACGACCGCATCCTGCACCACCTGCAACGAACGGATGAGCCGATAGGGCTCAAGATCCTTGATTGCGTCAACCTTTATCGCACCGGGCTCGGAGGCAGGTGCCTTGACGCCGTCGGTCATCGCGGGCATCTCGCCATGCTCACCGGCTTCGGTGCCATCGTGTCCCTCACCGGCAGGAGCAGACGGGTCCTGATGGTCGTTGACCGCGCCAGCCGCCACACCACCACTGCTGGATGGTGGCGCGAGCGGATCTGGATAGATGTCCGAACCGCTTGCGGCATGGCCAGGAACGCCGCCGAGAACGGTGAGCGCCGCAGTCAGTCCGACAAGGATGGTGGCGAGGCGGGCGGCCACGTGTCAGCCCCCCTTCGCTTCGATCAGGATCTCGATGCGGCGGTTGACCTCGGAAAGCGGGTCGTCCGGGGTTTTGAGACGACGGTCGGCAAAGCCTGAAACCTGGACGATGCGGGCTTCCGAAAGTCCGCCGCGCACAAGCATGAAATAGGCGGAATGGGCGCGCGCCATGGAAAGCCGCCAATTATCATTGCCGGGCGAGGAGAAGGGACGCGCATCGGTGTGGCCGCGAATGGCTATCGATCCCTGCCTTTCGGCGAGGATCCCGCCGATTTTTTCCATCGCGAGGACGAGGTCCTTTTCCGGGATGGCGGAGCCTACGTTGAACATGCCAAAATCGAGTTGGTCGGTGATTGAAACCAGCAGGCCGCCTTCGGCGGGAGTGACGGTCAGGCCCTCGGAAAGCTTGCCCAAGGCGCCGCCAAGCGCCTGGGTGATCTCCTGTCTCAGCGCCTCCGCCTGTGCTTCAGCCTCGGCGGGTGCCATCTCCTGATCGACCGGATCAGATTGAGTCCCGGCCGCGCCCGGCGGATTGGTGACCGCGCCCGGCGGATTGGTGACCGCGCCCGCGGCGGCCTGATCTGCGGCCGCCAGATCTGCGGCGGCACGCTCCTCGGCGATCTGCTTGGACCAGAAGTCGGGATCAAAGGGGTCGCGATAAGCCTCGCCACCGGTCGCTCCCGTGGCGGGGCCGGATGTCTGGGCGCCGCCATCGCCTTTGGCGCTGACATTGGTCTGGGTGCCCGTCTCCTGAGCGATCTCCGCAAGCACCGCATAGGGGTTTTCAAAATAATCGGCTTCCGAATAGGCAGTTTCCTTGCCGGCCGTGGCGACCTGCTTGTTGCCTTCGTCGGCATTGCCGCCGGTTTCAGTGGCTGTTCCCTTGGATTCCGATTTCGGCGCCGTGGCCTCGCCATTGGCGCTGTTGCCCACTTCCTTGATGCCCCGCTCGGTGGGTTTGTCGTCCATCAGCTTGATCGGGTTGAAATAGCTTGCCACCGAGGCCTTGGTCTCCTCGTTGGCGGCATTCACCAACCACATCACCAGGAAGAAAGCCATCATGGCTGTCATGAAGTCGGCGTAGGCGATTTTCCATGCGCCACCATGGTGGCCGTCCTCGCCGCCGCCGCGACGACGGACGATGATGATTTCATTTTTGCTCTGGTGGACTGCATCGCCGCCGCTCATGCCAATGCCTCCGTCAGATCAGCTCGCCAGGCCGCAAGCCGGGTGCTCCAGCGGGTCCGGTCAAGAGTGGCGACGATGTCGGCGCAATCGGTGGTGCGAAATGTCACCGTGGCGGAAAGTTCGGTGCCCAACTCGCGCCGACATGCATCCAGAAGTGCCGCCGGCCCGCTCACCTCCACAGCCGCAGCCTGGTCGAGGGACAGCGCGGCGCGGATCTCGACTGCGATTGCGCCGACCATGCGGGCCGCGATCGCCGCCTCAACGACAGGAGCAAGCGAGGCGGCGATATCGGCGGCCAGTTCATCGGCGATCGCGTCAGCGCGGGCGGCGATGGCGGCGGGGATGGCGGCGGCGGCCAGCCGGGTCAGATCAGCGGTCAAGGCGGCGATCTCGTTCTGGTGAGCGGCGGCGACGGCGGCAAGGGCTTCGGCGCGCTCGACTGCGGCTTCGGCGCGCGCGGCGGCGCGTCCTTCCGCGTAAGCTTGCGCGCGGACCGCCTCAGGATCGGGTGTCGAGATCTGCGGCATGGCAACAGCGGTTTCGTCACGAGTGAGATGCGGCGGAACATGCCCGCCGGGCAAGTCGAAATCGGGAAGAAACCGCGCAAGGGCTGCAGTCATTGCAGGGTCCGTGACTTCGTCTGGCAGAAAGCAGTCTGTCGCATCTTCATTCCCGTGCTGAGGCCAGCGGTTTTGTCAGAGCGTTTCCGGGGCGGGCCGTTTCCGGGGCGACGAGAGCCATTCCGACCGCGTCGAACCGGCGGCAACAGGCTCGCACCGAAAATCCCGCAATCGGCACGTCTTCAGGCTAGAGGCCAAAACTTGCGCGAACATGAACGCACTGGACCGCGCCAAGGGCAATGTTGGCGCGGTCCAGCATATCCGCCATGACCGATGACCTGCGGCACGGCGAAGGGTCGAGTTCTGGTCTGGCGTCATGCCTTGGAAGAGTGGGTGTCATCACGAGGCCCTGCGCGGCCCGAAGGTGGGTTCAGGAGCTGGCCTGAGGATCGGCTCAAGGGTGGGTCCGAGGGTGGAATGGACACCGCGCGCTCATGCTGCAGAGCCCGTGCTCCCCGGTCTTGGTCCCCCGCTGTTGGCCTCCGGTTTTGGTCCCTCAGTGTCTGGTGGATCGGGTTTAAGCCGCCTTACTGACGGAACAGCGACAGGATGTTTTGGGAATTGGTGTTGGCGATGGTCAGCGACTGGATGCCGAGCTGCTGCTGGGTCTGCAGCGCCTTGAGCCGGGTCGATTCCTCGTTCATGTCCGCATCCACCAGACGGCCGATGCCCTTGTTGATGGAATCCATCAGGTTGGCGACGAAGTCCTCCTGCATGGCCACGCGCTTGTTGATCGCGCCGAGGTTGGAGGCCGCGTCCGTCATGTCCGAGAAGATCCGGTCGACCACCCGCACCATGGCTTCCACATCCGCATCCGATGTCGTCGCCGACAGCGAGATCTCGGTGCCCGAAGCCGTCGTGCCCGTCGTCGAGCCGGTGTCGATGAGATAGAAGTTCTGCGCCGTGCCCGTCGTGTTGGCCAGGAGCGCGTCGGCGTCCACGTCCCGCGTCAGCAACCCGAGGCTCTCGTTGGCCGCCCCGATCAGCGTGATCGCGGTCACCGAGATGTCGAGCGTCGTGATCGTCACCAGGCCGTTGACGTCGCGGTTGAAGCCGCCCACGATCGACTTGGTGCCTGCCGCAGCCGTGCCGGTGTTGTTGAGCCAGTTCTCGCCGGAAAACGAGGCCGATTCCGAGATCGACACCAGTTGCAGCTTGAGCTCGGTGAGTTCCTTGTTGATCTTGGTCTTGTCGACGCCCGGCTCGCGTGCCGCCACCAGCTTGGCCTTGATCTCGGACACCACGTCGATCGAGCTGTTCATCGCCGTGTAAGCAACGTCGACCTTGGCGGCCCCAAGGCCCAGCGCGTCCTTCACCGTCGAAAGCGCCTTGTTGTCGGACCGCATCGTGGTCGCGATCGACCAGTAGGCGGCATTGTCGGCGGCCGTTTCAACACGGTAACCCGAGGAGATGCGCGCCTGCGTCATCTCCATGTCCGAATTGATCGACCTGAGCGTCTGAAGCGCAGCCATGGCTGCGGAATTGGTCAAGATACTGGTCATCGAGGTGGCCCCTATGATTGCCCCGGGGACATACCGGATTGTACACCGGTAACGGAAAGCCCGCATCATGCGTCCCGGATATCTTCGGCATTGCCCAGCCGACCCGGTCTTCCGTTCGTTACTCTGGTCTAAACTTTCTTGGTTAATCAACAGTTAAACCTGAATGCCTAATAAATGTCGCGTTCAATCGGGTTCGATTGAACGGACCGAACATGCAGTCACAAAAAAGCGTGACGGCGACACCCACGCGTCTGAAGAGACGCGCGGCGCTGTACTGCATGTCGCGTTCAATCGGGTTCGATTGGACGAAACGGACATGCAGTCACAAAAAAGCGTGACAGCGACACCCACGCGTCTGAAGAGACGCGCGGCGCTGACGCTCACCGTGGGTGCGCAAAACCTCTCTCGCCAACGAAAAAGGCCGCGTCCGGAGACGCGGCCTTCAATGTGCGGGAAAGATAGCCCGTCAGAGCCGGGCCGTACCTGTCCTGCAAACAGGCGGTCAGTTGGAGGCCGGGCCGAAATTGCCGATGCCGAAAAACAATGTCTCGCCGGAGCTGTC
>Ga0105047_10015361_pt1 | contig 12060 bp, 3 predicted proteins | sample MAT04_FD_78384 | JGI IMG/M metagenome (GOLD analysis project Ga0105047, IMG submission 78384) | Freshwater microbial communities from Lake Fryxell liftoff mats and glacier meltwater in Antarctica - MAT-04 (megahit assembly) | ecosystem: Environmental > Aquatic > Freshwater > Ice > Liftoff... | reverse complement strand
TCCTGCCTTGCCGGTCGGAAACTTGTGGACGTTGTCTGGCAGAACGAGCTTCTTTGTCATCTCATTCTCCGCATCGTGGTTGCCGAGCAAGAGGTAGACAGGAATGCCGGCCAGCTTTAGGCGCCCCATTTGGCGGACGAAGAAAATTCCAGTGTTGAAGTCGCGCCAACCACCGTCGTATAAGTCACCAGCGATGACCATAAAGTCCACGGTCTCCGATATGGCCTCGCTCACAAGGTTCTCGAACGCGTCCCGTGTCGCCGTTCGCAGAAGCTCCGCCGGCGCATCCTGGTATGCCGACAACCCGGTCAGCGGACTGTCGAGGTGTATGTCAGCAGTGTGAATGAATCTCATCTACTCTTCCTAGATAAATGTCATTGTTTTGGGCTGCGAGCCGTTGGCGGTACCAGGGAAGTGCGGAACTCGTTCTCCCGCAATACGGGCGCAGTGTGCTGTGCATAGCAGCCAGCGCAGGTGTCCAAGCACCAACCCCGGGCACAGTGAACGTGTACGGAACCTCAGCGTCAGAAGCTGAAGCCTTTCTTGTTGGCAATCGACTTAAGGATTCGGCCTTGCTCTGTCAGTTGCAGGGATAGCTTCGCGACGTCCGCTCGCAGGGCAGCGACATCTTGGTCACCCAGCTTTGCCAGCAAGACAGCCACTCGCTGGAGCATCTCAGTTTGTCGCTCGCCCGCAAACCGAATTGCCGTCGTGCACTGCTGGAAGGCATTGGCGCTCGCCCCCGTGGACGCCTCTACAAGCCTTGCTCCCACGTCCACTCCAGCCTGAACCCGGTCCAGTCGGGCTAACAGCTCCGCTCGCAAGGCATTAACCGCCGAATCGCTTTTAGCTTGTGCGTCTCGATACCGGCTCGCCTCTGCAGCCAACAAGGCGACAGCCTCGCCGTTGGCCTCATGAATCTGCTTCACAACCTCTTCGAGGTGATTAGATGCGTGCCTAAACCCTTTCAAATCCTCCCGACTGGAGGCGATTGCTTCAGCTAGTACGCCCATAGCGCGCCCAATGTCCGAGCTTTCGATACGCTCAACAATAGACGGTACAGCCTGTGCGAGCTTCGAGGCCTCGGATGCGGCTACGACCAGACGTTGCTCTGCTTCCTCGGCCCTAACAAGCACTGCGGACAGACCTGCTGGAATACGTGAGACCTGCTCGGCAACCTTTTCGACGGCGTCAGTGAAGCTGCGCACTCGAGCGGTCGCATCGCCCTGGGCTTTGACCGTCTCCTTCAGCCGTTCAAGCTGCTCCGCTGCCTCGACCAGAACTTGAATTTCCTTGTCCACTCTCAACTCCCTGTGTGCTCTGGCATCCCGGCGCGCGCAGCGACGAGCATTTCCCTCACCACGGTCATAGTCGCTGCAGCATGACCGTCAGCCATGCTCAGTGCATGCCGCGCACCAAAGAGCTGGTAGCTCTTCAACACGTACTCGCAACGAAGTTCGAGTTCAAGCTCACGGTCAATGTCTGCACACCGGCTGAGCGCGTGCTCTGCTGCATCGGCTGCATCGTCGCGCGAGCTCGACTCAGAGATGATGTCGATGGCAGCCTTGAAGTCCTCTCTGGAGCGTTCGAGCTCAGCTGAAGATGGGTTTCGACGCGTGATGGCCCCGAGCAACAGCAATCCAGGATGGGTTGGATAGCTTTCCAAGACGCGAGCTGTTGCGCCGCGTAGCTCGTCAACCTCGACCGGGGAAACCGCAGCCTCTGCTATCGACAGCCAGGACTTCCCATCAGCCGTTCCCTGCGCAAGTTGCTCGAGGTCGTGCGTGAATTTCTCGCTTGCCTGCAAATAGAAAAGAAGACGGGTCCTTGCTACCGATGCATCGCTCACCCCTTCACGAACGAGCTCAAGCATCGTTCTCGTTGAAGTACGCCTGCGCCGTTCAATCTGCTGATACAGGAACGCGACAATGGCCTTGAGCGCTTCTGCCTCGGCGTCTTCAATCGTTGCGGCTTCGCCGATGGCTTGAAGCAATGAAGCAGCTCTTCGCGTTTCATATCGGCCGAAGTACACCTCTAGGTGGGTTGTGAGACGCTCTCGGTAGCTCTCAAGCGACGAGCGCGCGGACTTCCACTCTGCGTCAACAACAACTTCGATGACGCTCGCGTTGTAGTCAATCGTGTAGTCCTGGACGACACCAAGATGGATTAACCGAACCAGCGAATACTCCAACGTCGCCTTCGAATCCCACCCCGTGGCCTTCTTGTCACGTCGGTACCTGAGAGCGACGGACTGCTCCGAGTCAATCAGGGTCTTGATAGCTGCCAGCCCTGCGCGTGCGCATCCGACTTCCTCGTCGACACCCGCAAACCGACTCGAATGAAAGAAGAAAGTTGTCAGGAAGTCGCCAACACTCATGCCACGGGAGACCGACTTGTAAGCCGTTTGAGCGTCGTCAATGGTTGCCGAAGGTGAGAGCACCTTATCAGCGAGTTCGGAGGCCTCGTCGGAAAACAGAAGCACTGCTCGAGCTGGTTCCCCATCTCTCGCGGCTCGACCGACCTCCTGGTAGTACGCCTCGGGAGAGGCCGGGGCAAGATAGTGCACGACCTGCCGGATAGAAGGCTTGTCGATGCCCATGCCGAAAGCGGACGTGGCTACAAGCACTTGGAAGCTGTTTCCACGCGCACTGATGAAGTCACGCTGTGCCTCCGCCTTTTTCAGGTCCCAAGACTGCTTCGTGACCGTGTTCTTGAGAGCCTTTGGCACGTCGCCCGAGTAGATGCGGATGTCACGGCCAGGTTGAAGGTCAAGGGTCCTCACTGCCTCCGATGCAAGCTCATGCACGCCAAACGTGCCGTTGACGTGTTGGGTAAAGACTAAGCAGCCGCCTGAGGTTCCGTTGTGCTGCTTAAGGAAGCTCTGAATGTGAGTCGACAGTGCCTTTCGCTTGCCCGAGACCGGAACCGCCTCGAAAACCAGCTCCAGTTCAGGACGGTCCAGTCGCCTTGCTCGAATGATGGAGGCCGAGTCTGTGATACCCAGTTCGCGGCGTACATCATCCAGCACGATGCTTGACGCGGTACCTGTAAGCGCAACTACAGGCGCAGAACTTCCGAGCCGGGACGTTCGGTCTCTGACGATTCGGCTGAGGCTGAGGTACGCAGGGCGGAAGTCGTGACCCCACTCGCTAACGCAATGGCACTCGTCCACCACAACCTGTGATATTGCGCCGAACCGAGCTTGGTAGTCGGTCAGTAAGTTGCGAAAATTTGCCATAAGGAATCGCTCTGGCGCCACTTGCAGCATCCGCAGCCTGCCTGATTGGAATCTGGCCTCCTGCGCCTTGCGCTCGGCCGTATTCAAGGCACTGGAAATGAAGCCGCAGGCATCGACGCCATCGGACCGCAAGCGCTCATACTGGTCCTGCAACAATGACTTCAGTGGGGCAACGTAGAGGGTGGCGCCTGGCAATAGCAAGGAGGCTAATTGGTACGTCAAGCTCTTGCCGCCACCCGTTGGGAGGAGACCTACGGCATCCCGCCCCTGAAGGATTCTCGACAAAAGTTCGTATTGGCCTTCGCGCAGGCTGGCCTTGCGAAACAGGTCCTGAGCGAAGCTCTCAAGCAACTCCCGCTCAGGTTGCCTGCGCACGTACTCGCGGCCCGAGAACACGAGAATTGGCTCCGAGACCATGCGGTTAGCTGGACGAGACCAAGCCGTTGCGACTTGGGAACTTGCCGGTCTATAGTGCGGCTCGGTGCATGATATGCCTAACGCCAAGTCGACCGGTGCACTCCCGGGGTCCTCCAATTCGATTCCAGGCAATTCAGGCAGCCCATAGAGACATCGCAGACGGCCAAACCAATCAACAAAGTCCGTCACCGCCAGAGCGCCTGCCCCTGTCTCGCCCTCATGGACTTCAATTGTCCACAACCGCCCCAGCCCCAGCACTCCGCGCTGCATGGCGACGAGCAACAAAAACTGAATGCGCGCACATACCGTCGCGCCCCACACGGCGGTCATGAGCTCGGCCGACCGCGCTGGTGCCGACTGCAGCTTCGTGCCCCATGCCCCTGGAGTTGCGTCAAGGATGCTCTGAAGCCGGTCGCGATGTCGCTGGACCTCATGCAGTTCCAAGACTCGCACGCGCCATACCAGCCACCCTTGCCGGCTGAGCGCGAGGTCTCGCTCGACGTCCAGGTGCCGCTGCGCAACGACGTCCTGATGCTGCCGACCATCAACTTCTATAACCAGCCGTAGCCCACGCCCGGTATCAATGGAGAAGTCAGTTCGCTGCCGAGAAAATTGCGCTGGGTCGACACCGAGGTCGACGAAGGAAGTTTGGAAGCTCAGGTAGTCCAGAAGTGGGAAGCCGAGCACTGGAACCAAGACTTGGTTGAAGAATTGCCACTCCGGCTCGCTCCCAGCGAGTCCAGACTCTTGGACTGCCCCCGCCCAGAGCTGCTCGGCAGCGCCTTCCTGCACTTCGGCTGCCAGCCGCGCGCTGATGAGCGCGTTGCTAAGGCTGCTTGGCGTCGAGGGCTCCGCGTGAAAACCAAGCAGTCCCGAGGCTTCCGGCAGGCGAGCAACTGTCACCAAGTCCGAAGTTTCCATTCGATGAGTGAGCGCTTGTTCAAGTCCCCAAGAACATGGGCACCATGAACCGCGCTGCAAGATGGCAAGGGCCACCTCTATGACAACCAACTCTGTCCCAGCTGCGGGTGTCAGGGTCAGCGACGACGGGAAGCTCAATCCCCAGGTATGCCCTGACGAGAACTCCCTCATATGCCCAAACGGGGTACGCGCGTCCAGAGACCCTCTTGGGTCAAGCGCACCTTTCCAGAAGGCTGGACCTTTCAGGAAGGTCGGCAGGGCTGCGAGCCGCCCTTGGTTGGGGCTGTCGACGAGCGCGTCCATTGGAACCATCGCCAAGCGTCAACCCGCAAGTCCAGAGCTCGACTGCAAGGCGCGCAAATCCGAGTCTCGACTCACAGAGAGGACCTCATTGGGTTTGGCTAGCTCACCTTTGGGTGCGTGCCTAGGCGCAGACCCCGACCTGGAACAACGTTACAAACCTAGGCCTCACGTAGAGACCTTTTGCAGGAGTTCCGTAACTGGGTATCGGTCAATGTTCAACAGTAGCAACTTTCTTGTCGCTTGTCCTTGAACTTTCAATTCCGGTACATCGCCGACGCATAGTCCAAGAAGTGCTTGCGCCAGGGGCGTACTTTCGTTGAGCAGACCGAGGCGGAGGTTGCTTGGGCTATCCACAATCTGAACTGTGTGACGCTCCTCAACATCGCCGCCTACAGATTGGTAGGTCACCCGGTCACCAACTTCGACGAAGACGTCCGCGTGCGCCTCTGATATCAGTGGCGCAACAGGCTGTCTGCCGAGTAGTAGCTCGAGCACAGGTACCTCGACCGGCGGCGGCTCGACGGCATCTGCTTCAACTTCCTCGAAATGTTGTGTGTACTCATCAATGTAAGGAGCCGGCTCTTCAAGGTCGAAAGTTCGGCGCTGCTCTAGGAACTGAACCAATCGTTCGGTTTGCCCCTGCGGGTCAGCAAACCAGTCGGTCGACCAGACACGAATGATTCGGTCGCGCCAGCCGAGCGATTCCAGGACCTCTTGGCGAATGCGGTCTCGGTCGCGTGCAGACAAGCTACTGTGATACGTCACACCATCGCATTCGATGCCAGCCAAGAACTCATTCCTGCGGGCCGGGTGCCGAACCCCGACATCAATAAAGTAACCGGCGACACCGACCTGCGCTTCGGTCTCGAAGCCGCGATTGCGTAACGCATCAGCGACAGACAGCTCGAAGTCGCTGTCAGGGTCGCGCTCTGTTGCCTGCTTACGAACGTTTGGCAGAAGTCCAGTCTTGGCGAACTCTAGGTACTCGCGAAGCGCCCTTCTGCCAAGCGACACCTTTTCGTCGACCTGAACATCTATCGGCTGCATGGACGTGAAGAGGTCGAGACGGCGCCTTGCTCGCGTGAACAGCACATTCAGGCGGCGCCATCCGTCCGGCCTGTTGATTGGACCGAAGTTCTGCCTCACTGCCGTTGAACCCGGAGGCTTGCCGAACGTTGTCGAGACAAAGATGACATCCCGTTCGTCGCCTTGCACGTTCTCCAAGTTCTTGACGAAGAACTTCCAGCCGGCCTTCTCGTGGTGGTCCATGTACTCGGAGATGCCCTTTAGGTTTCGGACCTTCTTGTCGAGTAAATCTTCGATGAGCTCACGCTGAGTCTGGTTTAGTGTGACGACGCCGAGCGACTCCTCAGGGCAGCTGAGCATATGGTCGATGACCGCGTCCACAACGCGCTGCGCCTCAGGAATGTTTCGGCGGTCTTGGTAGGAGCCCTCTCGTACGTAGCGATAGTTAACGCCGAGCCGCTTGTTCCGCTTGTATGGCGACGGAAAGACAACCAGCCGCCCGTCGTAGAACTGAGAGTTTGAAAAGGCAATGAGCGACTCGTGCCTTGAGCGGTAGTGCCATCGCAGTGTCCGCACGGGCCGATAGAGGTGCTCGCAGATGCCTAGGATGCTCTCAATTCCGTCCACCACAGATGGCGCATCGTCCGGGTCTTCATCGTCGCCGTCCATGAGACGGTCGAAGAAATTCGTCGGCGGCAGCTGCTTCGGGTCACCGACCACGACAAGTTGCTTGCCACGGGCGATTGCTCCGAGGGCGTCCTCAGGCCGAAGCTGTGAGGCCTCGTCCATGACCACCAAGTCGAACACGAGCTGACCTTGCTCCAAGTACTGGGCAACCGAAAGCGGCCCCATCATGAAGCAGGGCTTCAGCTCTTGAAGCGACTTGCCCGCACGCTTGAGGAGCTGACGTATCGGCACATGCCTCTTCTGCTTCTTCGTCTCCTTGGTTAGTAGCGACATCTCTGTCAGGTCGCCGGCGCGCCCGACACTGACACCCTGCAGGGGCTTCTTGGCTCCGTCCACCTTCGCTGCGTACATCGCACCGTTCAGGTTGATGAGCTCCTTGTCCATCGCCGCAAACTCAGCACGTAAGCGCTCGTGCCCGGCGCCTGAGAACCTTGCGAGTTCCCGGTGCGCAGAGATGATGCCCCGTGAAAGGGTCCGATAGAACACGTACTCAAAGCCAGAAACGAGCGAGGTTGCCGACAGCTTGCCGGTCTCCACCCGCTGCAGCAACTCAAGGACTCCGAGCTTCGATGCGTCGTCCTTGGCCGCCAAGAACTTGGACCACGCAACTAGAGCGGGCCCACCATCCTTTGCACGGCGAAGGCGACTCACGGCATCGGCCGGCCGCGGAGAACCTCCCCAGGTTGGCCAGTCCAGCCGGCCCCACGGGGAAAGGCTTCTCATGGCGTCCGTATATGCCGCCATCGCAGTGTCCCCGGCTTCGAGTGCGTCAGCCGCGGCAGCGGCTGTCACACGAGCATCCACCCTCAAGAGCGCATCTCCTGCCCCGAAAGGCAAGTTGGTCGAACACTGCCGTGCCGTCGATGCCCAGTCCAGGCAGACCACGACTGCACCCTCATCAGTTGCATCGCCTCGGAGGAACACCCCGAATGTCTTCGAGAACCCCTGGTCCCGCGTGATAGTTGCAAGAAACGATTCGGCGTCCAGCGCCGCCTGAACAGCGCCAACGGAAACTATCGTGGCGACGCCTGGCTTGGAATACTTCTTCACCTCTTTCACAAGCGTCGATACCAACTGGCCTTGCGCACTGCAAACATTGAGCAGCCCAGCCACAAGTCCAGAGGTCGGAACGCCCTTGTCGGCCAAAAACCTTCCAGCGATAGCCGATGCGCTGGCCAACGCTCGCAACACATCGACGCCGGTCTGGATGGTTTCTTCGGTGCCCAACATCTGCCCGAGTTGCTCCCCCACGTCACGCACAAGGCGCGCACGAGAGTCCAGTCCTAAGACGGATGACCTCACGTCTTGGTAGGCGATAGTCGAAGCCGACAGCCCCAGCTTCGCACCAACGGCGCACAGTCGGCTCGGCGCCTGGATGAGCGCGCGAAGCAAGGCTCCATGTTCGGAGATTCGCCGGTGTAGCTCCACGAGTTCAACGGCCCTTGCAACCGAAGCAGTGGGACGGACGACTGACTTCAGCAGCGAGCAGCTGGCAATCAGGCCCTTGGCATAGGCGTCCAGAGGCACAAAGAGCTCGTCAACGCGTCGAACTCGTGCCAGGGCTGGGTCCACACCTGGCAACAAGGCAACCGCGCGGGAAAGCTGCTGGAGCTTTCCGACCCAAGCACGGACCTTATTTGCGCCTCCGGCCAGCAGCGACATGTGCTGCTCTGGCATCGCATTCAGATTGACGTGAGGCGCCAAGTCCGTTGCGAGCAGCAACGTTGTACTGCCGCGAGTCCATCCATGCAGGCGCCGGACCTTGGCGAAGTCCGTATCGAGCCCAGAGAAAAGGCTCCCAAGCACCGACCGAAATTGCTCGTTCCCCGTGTACTCAGTAAGGGCGGCACGCCACGACAGAACGGCCGCGAACTTCTCTCCCATCTCGGCCGACTTCAGCTTGCCTGCATCCCTCGCACATCCTTGGTACGCGGCCTTTGCGCTGCGCCAGTCGGACCGCAAGAATCTGAAAAATCCGTCGCCACGCCTGAAGACCTTGACGTGCCCTCGAATGGCCTCGTCATCAGGTAGCGTATCCAAATGAAAGGATGCAGTGACCTTCGACGCACGGAACAACACTGCCTTGTGCGCGTCCTCGGCTCGAATCGCAATGTCGGCAAAGTCCTGGCGTTCGAGTCCGGGAGTGCGGGAGCCAAGAAGTTCTTGGGGCGAGGCCTCCGCTACCGCAAGCAAGGTGTCGATGCCCTCTAGGCCTGACGGGGTCGTTTCAACTGGGATGCCGACCCGCGCGAAGAATGCCCTGAGTTCATCAGATGACTGGTTCGCCCCAAAAAGCAACTCGCCAATCTCCCGCGCCTTCGATGAGAACTGCTCGGCAGTCCAGTCGTGCCACCCGGAAGTCGCTAGCCTACGCAACTCCTCCAGCGCCGCTGCATCCACTACAGCCTCCGGAATCAGCTCCGGCATCCCGCGCCCGTCCAACAGCGCCTGAAGCTCGTCCACCTTGCTGCAAGCAGGGACGCGACATGCGCGAAGGACGCCATCAATCTGCTCCAGCGCCAAGCGGACTTCCCGCGCCGCCGTTGCTCCTTCGTCGCCGACCTTCGTTAGGAACGTTGCAGGCTGGCCAAGCAGAGTCGCCAAGTCCTGATTCGAGCTTGCAACATCCAGCGTCTGCAGAAGCGACTGCGGGTCCCGCGGGACTTTTACGGACCGACTGCCGGCCAGTTGCGCCAACTTGGCAAGCGCCTCACTGAACTGGCTGCCGAGCAACTCTAGCTCTTCCGGAGTCTGACCGTAGCCCACGTCACTCAGGGCCAACCGTACCTCCCAAACGGCCGACTGAAAGCCTTGGGGGTCACCGATATCCAGGCGGGCGAGGCTCGCACTGGCACGCTCGCGAAGGCCGCGAACCTGAGCCAACATAGTGGTCAGCCGCGACGCCTCACCGGTCACTCGGTCGAAGCTGCGCACGCCCTCCGAAAACATCTGGCCGAGCAAATCAGTGTCCACCTCCACAGGCATCGCCCGAAGTGCCGATACCGCCTCACTGCCATTCTGAATCTGAACCATGGTCCATGCCGTACCAGGGAACAAGCTCTCCAACGACGATGCTGCAACCTCCAGCACTTCTGCCTGTTGCAATGCTTGGTCGACAACGCGCAGGATTGGTATCTCGTCGCCGCGAATGAGGAGTTCGGGGAAAAACCCGAGCCAGGGGCTTTGCATCGGCGAGCAGCCAAGCTCGCCGAGCGCTCCGGCTGCGTCACCGAGGACCATCCGGCATCTGTCGACCTGTTCAGGCGTCCAACCGGCGGCACCAAAAATGCTCACGCCGGAAGTGCCGTCGAGCTCAACGCCGAGCGCGTGTCGGCGTCGCTCTGCTGCCCAAAAAACTTCGTGCACGGTCAGGTCAAGCTTGCTGCCATACCGACTGCCCAGAATTTCGGCGTAAGTGTTGAGGGCCTTCCTGCGCTCCCGCAAGACGTCGATTCGCGTCGAATAGCCAGCTGGGTGAGCGAACTTTCTCACCATACGCTGCTCGATACTCTCTAGCAGTTGCTTCTTTTGCGTCTTGTGGCTGTGCAGCTCAAGGCAGAAGTCACCGAGCCCTGCGGCCTCAAGACGCTGTTTAACAACCTCGAGCGCCGCGAGCTTCTCGGAAACGAACAATACCTTCTTGCCATCGGCGAGGGCGGATGCAACGATGTTCGTGATGGTTTGAGATTTGCCGGTTCCGGGTGGGCCGTTGATGACCAGGCTCTTCCCATTCTTGACGTCGATAATGGCGCTGTGCTGGGATGAATCTGCGTCGTAAATGAGTGGCAGTTCACCATCAGCATGGCCGTCGATGACGTAATCCTCGGCGTGGAACGTCCCAGACGATTCGATGCGACCACCTTCGAAGATGTTGCGAAGCAAGTCGCTCTTGAGCAGGCCAGCCGACTTTTCGGGGTCAAGGTCCGCCCAGATGGCCAGCTTGCCGAACGACAGAAAGCCCAACGACAGCCGACGCTTGACGGTCCAGTTGCGACGTTTTGAGACCGCCAGCTGGATTTTCCTGAAGTACGCCTCGGGAGTGTCTTCATCGTCGAGGTCCGGCAACTCCAGACGGAACTGTTTCAGCTTCTCTCGTAGGGTGAAGTTCTCGGCAATGTCCTCCCCGGAGTAGCTGAGTTCATAGGTGTAAGTGCGCGACTGCGCGTCGAGATTCGCACGGAGTAGATTGACCGGCATCGACAGAAGGGGCGCGTGCACGGCCTTTTCCGAGTCGTCGCTGTCGTAGTACTCCAGGAACCCGAAGATTAGGTAAAGCATGTTCGTGCCGGTCTCCTCGATGACCGTGCGGGCCTCCGACGACACCTTTCGAACCAGCCGCTCAAGGTCGACTGGGTAATGGAGCACCTGTAGCGCAGGCAAGCGCTTGTAGGCAGTTGACGCAGTCGGCTGGGCTATGTCGACGGAGGTTCCGATACTCTGCTCGCGCGCGGAGGCTCGAACCTCGGGTTTCTTGCCGCCCTCATATCGTGAGACCGGCGGGTCCGGCACGTAGGCAATCGGGACTGTCTTCCCTTCTTCCAACCGCTCAAACAGGAGGTTCAGGTCCGGGTCGCTCGTGAACTGAAACGAGCGCCCTTTCGGATGCCGATAGTTCAGCAACCGATTGCGCATCGACAGGTCAAGGAGACGAGTTCTGAGTTTGGACAGAGCCTCCCCGACACCAAGCTTTCCGCTGAACAGCTCTCCGGCCAGTTTGCTGGCGTCGTCCTCTTGGTAGGGAACTCCTTCGGTCATCGAACCTCCCAGCAGTCCTGCTTAAAACGTGTCAGCCTTGCGCTCTTGTCACTTCGCGAAGGGGAGACCGGCTTAGGGCACCGAGGCCAAGTGCGCCTGTAATCCTGTTTGACGCTGCGGGCGGAGTTCCGGGTGAAATTTTCACCGGCGGCTCGCCGAGCATCCGGTCTAGCGTGTGGCGGGCATCGGCGCGAGCTCGTTCTCCACAAATTCTGGAGACTCACTTCGTAGTTCCCCGCTTCGAGGACCGACTGATTTGTTTGGTTTGTTCAGGCACCTCGATGCCGTTTTGCTTGCAGTAGTCGTAAAGCAAGGTTTCCAACATGTTCGTCTGCGACCTGTGCTCCCGCTCCGCCGCAGCCTCAAGGAGCTGCTTGAAGCGAGGAGACACCCGGAAGCTGACGGCGGCGGTCTTTTCGGCTGACATGTTGAGCGCACTGTATAGCGCCTCACAATACATGCAAGCAGGTGTTTCAGCGGAATGAGACCGCGACGCCCCCTAATTTCAGGGGGGTCGGCTGAGCTGGAGCCTATGCCGTCACCAGAGCGGGTCCGTTGTGATGCCGCCTTGTGCATGACGACGCCCGCCTCGAATCGCTGTAGGGCGCGCAGCACCCCCCCTCCCCCAACCGGGCTACCCCCACGAGAGGGCCCCCGCACGATGCAGCCCCGCACACCAGTGCGGACGATGCGCCCGCCAAGTCGGTCCGATA
>Ga0105047_10015360_pt1 | contig 12060 bp, 7 predicted proteins | sample MAT04_FD_78384 | JGI IMG/M metagenome (GOLD analysis project Ga0105047, IMG submission 78384) | Freshwater microbial communities from Lake Fryxell liftoff mats and glacier meltwater in Antarctica - MAT-04 (megahit assembly) | ecosystem: Environmental > Aquatic > Freshwater > Ice > Liftoff... | reverse complement strand
CCGTCCGTGATTCGGCCGTCGTCGAGCACTTGCAGAAGCACGTTGAAAACATCGGGATGCGCCTTTTCGACTTCATCAAAAAGCACTACCGAATACGGCTTCCTGCGGACGTGCTCGGAGAGCTGTCCGCCTTGGTCATATCCCACATATCCCGGAGGTGCGCCGATCAGACGGGACACGCTGTGCTTCTCCATGTATTCCGACATGTCGATGCGAACCATCGCCCCCTCGTCATCGAAAAGAAATTCCGCGAGGGCTTTTGAGAGTTCCGTTTTTCCCACACCGGTCGGCCCGAGGAAAAGGAAAGAGCCTATGGGGCGGTTCTCATCCTGCAATCCCGCCCGCGCCCTTCGCACCGCGTTCGCCACCGCCTTGATCGCTTTCTTCTGGCCGACCACCCGGTCACCAAGCCGCGCCTCCATGGAAACGAGTTTCTGTTTCTCTCCCTCCTGCAAGCGGCTCACCGGAATGCCTGTCCATGAGGAAACGACACGAGAAATATCTTCTTCGGTGACTTCCTCTTTCAGCATCGCTCCGTTCTGCTGGAGGTGCGCGAGGCCTTTCTCAGCCTCCTCCAAAGCAGCGTGAGCCTCAGGCAAATCGCCGTAAGTGATCTGGGAAGCGCGGGTGAGATCGCCGATGCGCTGGGCTCGTTCGACTTCGGTCTTGAGGGCGTCGATTTTCTCCTGGGCGACGCGAACCTGGTCGATCACCTCCTTCTCATTCCGCCACTGCGCCATCATGCCGGAAGACTCTTCCTTAAGATTCGCCTGCTCCTCTTTGACTTTTTCCAAGCGCGCCGCGGAGGCTTTGTCGGTCTCTTTTTCGAGAGCCTTTTTCTCCATCTCAAGCTGCATGATCTGCCGCTCCAGCACATCGATTTCCGTTGGCATGGAGTCCAGTTCGATTTTCAAACGCGCGGACGCCTCGTCGATCAGATCCACCGCCTTGTCGGGAAGGAATCGATCCGAAATATATCTGTCGGAAAGCACCGCCGCCGCGACAATCGCGCCGTCCTGGATGCGCACCCCGTGGTGGACTTCGTAGCGCTCTTTGAGACCCCGCAAAATCGCGATGGTGTCTTCCACCGATGGCTCACCGACCATGACTGGCTGGAACCTCCGCTCCAAGGCTGCGTCCTTTTCGATATACTTCCGGTATTCGTCCAGCGTCGTCGCCCCGATCGCATGGAGTTCTCCACGTGCAAGCTGGGGCTTGAGCATGTTCGAGGCATCCGCCGCGCCCTCCCCCGCCCCTGCGCCGACGATGGTGTGAAGCTCGTCGATGAAAAGGATGATGCGACCCTCCGCATCGGTGACTTCTTTCAAAAACGCTTTCAGCCGCTCCTCGAATTCGCCACGGAACTTCGCCCCCGCGAGCATGGATCCGATATCCAGGGAGACGACCATCTTGTCTTTCATCGAGTCCGGAACGTCACCGGAAACGATGCGCCGGGCCAGCCCTTCCACGATGGCAGTCTTGCCTACACCAGGTTCGCCGATGAGGACGGGGTTGTTTTTCGTTCTGCGGGAAAGCACTTGGAGGACCCGCCGTATCTCGTGGTCACGACCGATCACCGGATCGATTTTTCCAGCCCGTGCGCGTGCCGTGAGATCCGTCCCGTATTTCTCCAGCGTCTGGTATTTTCCCTCGGGATCGGCGTCCGTGACTTTCTGTGAGCCGCGCACTTCCTTGATCGCAGCCTCGGCTTTCTTTTCATCCAGTCCCGCGTCTTTCAGCAATTTCCCGGCGGGCGAATCCCCTTTCAACGATCCCAGAATGAAATGCTCCACCGAGAGGTAGTCGTCCCCCATCTTTTGCCTCACCCCATCAGAGGCATCGAGGGTCGCCCGCAATCCGGCGCTGATCTGGGGTTGGGTGGATGCGCCTTGGACGGAAACTTCCTTTGCCAAAGCCGATGCCACCGCCGCTTTCAGCATCGGAATATCCACCCCGGATTTCTGAAGTATCGGAACCGCTATGCCTCCTTCCTGCTGCAAAAGTGCCAAAAGAACATGGGCGCTTTTCAGTTCCACATGGGATGATTTCGAAGCGATCCCCTGCGCGGATTGAAGGGCTTCCTGGAGTTTCTGTGTGAGTTTATCGAGTGCCATTTGATTGTGGGATATGTGATTCTTCGGGAGCGTTTAACACAACGCCATCCTTAGAAATCCTAACTCACTTCCCCCGCCAAGCAAGCACCCGAACTAAGCGCATTTCGCCGAATCATCCGCATGAATTCGCAAGCCGCGAATGATCCCAGCGATGCCACGTATCCACGCCATTCTTTGAGGGAGGTTCAGGCCGCGTTTCCGGCGTGGGCGCCGCAAACAGCACGCGGCGGCGCGTGCGGTCCCCGGGGAATGGCGCACCCGCAGCGGACGAGAATGCCGAAATTGGGAGACGAAGAGTAAGATGAGCGGGGCGAGACGACTATGCCCATGATTAGGCAGCTTGCAGGGGCTTCACCCTTGTCTTGATTTTCTCGAAGCTGTTGCGGGTTGCCTTTTCGAGATCGAAGTGGCTTTGGAGATTGAGCCAGAATTGCGGGGAATTGCCGAAGTACAATGAGAAGGCCAGGGCGGTCTCAGCGGTGATGGAGCGTTTGCCCTTGATGATGTCCGAGACGCGGGAAACGACCGGGTGGTGTGTCCCGGAAAGAGCTTCTCAGTTTCCTTGCAGTCGAAGGTGCGAATCACGCGATGAGTAATTACACGAGGAACCAACGGACTGCAAAGTAGAACGTCCTGGATTTCAGGGGCGGGAGGAGATTGCGGCGGTGGTGGCGGCGCGGGGTAGCATTCCGGTTGGCACGCTGACGGCGGATGAAGGGGAGCGCTTGAATCTTAGAGTTGGCGTCAGTCGCAGGATCTACCCACATACTCCCGCCACCCGCCAAATTCAGAAACATCCCTCGCCCCCTCCATCGCGATGGCCTCCGCGATAAATCCGCTGTGAACCACCCCGCATTCCATCACCACTTTTCCAATCCCCAAGGGAGCCGGAATATTTGATACGAAATCCCCGAACTCCCTCGTCGAAAGCGTCCAGATCTCGCAATCGATTCGCACGCCCTGGCCTTCCGTGACCCGAACGAGTGCGGGTCTTTCCGGCAACCCGTCTCCAGCGGGAACGACGTACATCCTGTAGCGTTCCGCAGTCTTCATCGGCGTGAGTAATTCCCCGCCGCGATCTTTCAACTGCCAGTTGAGTGGCATCCCCTCCATGTGCGCACCGCAGACCACGAACATCACTTCATCAAATCCCTCAGCGAAGTTAGCCGCCTGTTGGCGAGCTATCGTCCGCTCGTACATCGACCCGTATTCCAACAGGGCACGATCCATTCCGGATGGAGCGAAAATCGTCACCCCCCATGGCAGTCGGTCTTCATAAAATCCCGCAGGCAGAGCCAGTGCGGAGTAGTCCAGCAGGTTCATGAAATTCGTGTAGGTCCCGAGGATTGAGTTCAGCTTCACCGGCTCCATCGCCACCTCTTCCAAAGTAAAATTTCTCGGAGTCGTCGGCGCAATGATGAAATCCACCTTGGCCATCTCCATATCCGCAAGTCGCTTGCACTCGGCCAACTTGTATCTCGCCTCAAAGAAATCACTGGCAAGCGGTGTCCTTCCGCCTTCGATGATGGCCCTCGTCACGGGAAGAACTGAATCGGGTCTCGCATCCAGAAAACCGCGTATCCCCACGAAACGCTCCGTCACCCAAGGACCTTCGTAGAGCAGTTTCGCAGCGGCAATGAACGGCTCCAGGCTGACCTCAACCATCTCCCCTCCAAGCTCCTTGAACCTCTCCACCGCCTCATCAAAAAGCTCCCTTGCATCCTCCCATCCGAAAAACATCAGATCTTCGTCTCTTGGCACGCCGAACCTGGATTTCCGTGGCATCCGTTTCCACTTTTCCGGCGGCCTACGGCTCCACGGTTCATCGGGATCGTATTTGCCTGCTACCAAAAGCACCTGATCCGCGTCATCGCAGGTATGAGCGAAGATGGATACACAGTCCAACGACTTGCAGGCATCTACTATACCTCTGGTAGATAGGAAGCCAAGCGTCGGCTTCAACCCGATGAGGTCATTGAACGCTGCGGGTACCCGGCCCGATCCCGCCGTATCCGTTCCCAGCGAGAACGGCACAAGCCCTTTTGCCACCGCGATCGCCGAGCCACAGCTTGAGCCACCCGGCAGGTATTCATCGTCGAAGGCGTTCTTCGGCACCGGATACGGAGTCCGCACACCAACCAGTCCGGTCGCAAACTGATCGAGATTTGTTTTTCCAAAACACACTGCGCCCGCCGCTTGCAAAAGTTTCACCACCGTAGCCGACTCTTCGGGATCATAGGAAAAATCCGGACATGCCGCGGTCGTAGGCAAGCCAAACACATCAATGTTGTCCTTCGCAGCAAAGGGAACTCCATACAGCGGCGTATCCTTTCTCAATCCGGCCATTTGCGCTTGCACACCTTCCCAGCTCGTCTTGGAGATGAAAATGCCGTCATCCTCCTCGTCACGAATCGCCTCCCACACCTCGCGAAAAACCTCCTCCACACTGCGTCCTTCCGCGTATGTCTTTCGATAGTCCCGGATCGTTTTCATGCTCAGTCCTTCGTTCTCAGAATCAGCAAGGGATCGCCCGCCTTCACCATTGCCCCCGGCGCGACGAGGACTTTCATTACTTTCCCGGCTTTCGGAACGGGAACAACCATTTCCATCTTCATTGCTTCAAGGATCAGTCCCACCGCGCCCTCCGCAACGATGTCCCCTTCGCCCACTTCCACCTTCCACACGCTTCCCATCATCGGCGATTCGAGAAATTCGCAGCCGTCCGGAAGCTCGATCTCTTCGCTCAATACAACCGCTTCTTCCCCATCCACCACGTTCAGCCCCGCTTCTTCCCAGCGCTTGCGTTCTTCAGTAAATGCCTGCCTCTGGTGATTGCGGAAATCTTCGATGGATTCGGACTCGTCCTCGAGAAATTTCAGATATTCCCCGAGTTTGAAACGCTCCACCTCAATCTTCGGCACGAACTCGCCGGTCAGAATCTCACGCCTGAGTTTCAACAACTCCTCCGGGGAAACCTCCTCCCATTTCAACCTGTCGAAAAAGCGCAACAGCCACGGCTTCGTGAAAACCTCCGTCTGACGATACTTGTTCCAGATCGGCGTCGTCCGACCCACGAACTGATACCCGCCCGGCCCTTCCATGCCATAGATGCAGAGATACGCCCCACCGATGCCCACCGCGTTTTCCGGTGTCCATGTCCTCGCCGGATTGTATTTCGTAGTAACAAGACGGTGTCGCGGATCGAGCGGGGTTGCGACCGGTGCGCCCAGATAGACGTCACCCAATCCCATCACCAGGTATTCGGTGGTGAAAACGATTTCCTTCACCTGCTCGATGGAATCCAGCCCGTTGATACGGCGGATGAACTCGATGTTGCTCGGGCACCACGGAGCATCCGCACGCACGCCCTTCATGTAGCGCTCGATGGCGAGTTGCGTGCTGGGATCGTCCCACGCGAGCGGCAGATGAACTACACGACTCTCAACTTCCGCATCTTCCAGAGCAGGCAATTTGGTCAGGCCCATCAAAAGAAGCTCCACCACTTCTTTCTCGGAAATCTTCCAAGGATCGTAATGCACTTGCAGCGAGCGGATTCCAGGAGTCACGTCCACAAAACCTGTCCGAGTCTCCTTTCCAAGCCACTCATAAAGCAAATGCACCAGGAAGCGCAGCCGAAGATCCAACTCCATCCTGCCAATTTCCAACAAAACATATTCATCTCCCGCCCGGCGAATCACCACCTCCTCGCCCTGCACCTCGCCACGGGCGACAATCATTTCCTCCTTCTCGCCACTCGCCAAAACAGGATACTCGCCGCCCCTTTCAATCCATTCCTCCACACGTTTTGCCTGGCTCCTCGCAGCCTCCATCCCAACTGGAGAAAATTTCACTCTATCCCCCGGCCTCAGTTGCCCGATTTTCCAAAGCTCCGCTTCAATGATCGTCACCGGGCAAACAAAGCCACCGAGGCTCGGTCCGTCAGGTCCAAGAATCACCGGCATATCCCCCGTGAAATCCACGGCACCGACCGCATACGCATTGTCATGAATGTTCGACGGGTGAAGCCCCGCCTCACCGCCATCGGTGCGCGCCCACTTCGGCTTCGGCCCGATCATGCGCACTCCTGTCCGCGCGGAGTTGAAATGCACCTCCCACTTCGTCGCGAAGAATGTCCCAATATCCTCCTCCGTGAAGAACTCGGGAGCACCATGCGGACCATAAAGCACCCCGATCTCCCATGTCCCATCAAAACAAAGCGTCTCCCTCTTCTTCTCATTTGAGAGTTGAGATTTGAAATCTGAAATTTCGAGAACGTCCCCGGCAACCAACGCACGCCCTCCGTGCCCTCCGAACTGGCCCAGAGTGAAGGTCGATTTGCTTCCCAGATATTCCGGGACATCGATGCCACCGGAGACGGCAAGATAACCACGGCAACCGTTTTCCGCTTTTCCCATCTCGATAACCTGCCCGGATCTAACAGCTACTACTTCTCCCGTAGGAACCGGGACTCCATCCAGCTTTGCGCCCATGTCCGCCCCTGTGAGGGCAATCCGCGCATCGAAGCCGAATTTCAAGCTTGGCCCCGTCATGGTGCATTCCAAAGCGGCAGTTTTGGAATCGTTCCCGACGAGTTGGTTTGCCAGACGGAAAGCCAACGAATCCATGGGTCCGGAAGGCGGCACGCCGACATCCCAGTATCCTAGGCGACCCGGCCAGTCCTGGACGGTGGTCATCGTGCCGCCCCGGATCACCTCGACGATGCGGGCGCGGAACTCCAGGGTATCCAGCCATTTCGTGCTCACGCCCCCTGCTTGGAAATCCTCGCTGGAAATGATTTGCGCGAGGTAGTCGAGATTTGAGCGGATGCCTCCGATCCGGGTTTTCGACAAGGCAGCCGCCATGTTCGCCAGGGCCTCTTCCCTATCCCTGCCTTTCACCTGGATTTTCACCAAAAGTGGATCGTAAAAGGTGCTGACCTCGGTGCCCGCCTGAATCCAGCCGTCACATCTCACACCTTCAGGATATTTGACCTCGGTGATCAGACCGGCACTTGGGAGGAAATTTTTCGCCGCATCCTCCGCATAGACACGGACCTCCATCGCCGCGCCGGCCGCTTCGACACGGTCGATTTTCGCAATGGGATTATCCCCCGCGCCAAGCCTCACCATCCACTCGACCAGATCCACGCCTGTTACCAGTTCCGTGACTCCGTGCTCAACCTGAAGCCGGGTGTTCACTTCGAGGAAATAGAATTCCTCCCGGACTTTGTCGAAAAGGAACTCCACTGTTCCTGCCGAACGATAATTCAAAGATTCTCCAAGTCTCACCGCGGATGCGAAAAGCCCTTCGCGCATTTCATCGGTCAGCCCAGGTGCGGGTGTTTCTTCGACCACTTTCTGGTTCCGCCGCTGTGCGGAGCAATCCCGCTCACCGAGAGCCAGAACCTTTCCTTTTCCGTCTCCGAAAATCTGCACCTCGATATGCCGCGCGCTTTCCACGAACCTTTCCAGGAATACCCCTGCCTCGCCGAAATTTGATTTCGCAAGCCGCACCACTTTCGCAAACGCCGCCCGAAGTTCATCCGCCGACCGGCAAATCTCCATCCCGATCCCGCCACCGCCCGCCGTGCTTTTCAGCATCAGGGGGAAACCGATGCCTTCCGCCTCTTCCACTGCTTCCTCCAACGATCCAACCAAGCCTGTTCCCGGACAGAGTGGAACCTTGGCCTCCACGGCCAGTTCACGCGCCGTGTGTTTCAACCCGAAGCGACGCATCGAATCGGGAGTCGGCCCCAGCCAGACACAACCCGCCCCTTCACAGCGTTCCGCGAATCCGGCGTTTTCGCTAAGCAGACCGTAACCCGGATGCACCGCCTGCACTCCACTTTCCGCGATCACTTCCATCAGGCGATCCATATTCAGATAACTCTGATCCACCGGCCCCGGACCTAACAGATACGCCTCGTCCGCCTCCAGGACATGCCGTGCCTCCCGGTCCGCCTCCGAATACACGGCCACCACTTTCACCCCGAGATCCCGCAGAGTGCGGCTCACCCGCACTGCGATCTCGCCGCGGTTCGCTATCAAAACTTTCTTAAACATAATTCTTGAAATCGTAAATTCTAAGCGCGAAATCCAAAACCAGAGTCTTCATCCGCGTCCCTCCGTGAAATCCGTGGTTCTCTTCTTTTCACCACACCAGCACCTCCACCGGCGTCGGGTTCCACCTCTTTAGCCCCGGTAGGGGCGCCGCGAACGTAGCCGGGGCGTGGAGCGAAGCGTAACCCCCGGACATACGGGATAAAGGTTTTAGCGGGCCAGGTGAAGTATCCGCCAGCCGTCTCGCTCCGCCGCAGCCCGGAAACGGCATGGTATTTTTGCGGCTTCGTCGGAGCGTGTGAGGAGCCGGGCATTCTACCTCGCCGCTGATTTCCGGGGGGATTTGATTCCGGGGGTTACGTTTCACTGCACCCCCGGCTACGCTCGGTACACCCCTCCGGGGTTGGGAAAAATTGTTCACCACACCAGCACCTCCACCGGGGTCGGATTCCAGCCGTTGCAGGGATTGTTGAGCTGGGGGCAATTGGAGATCAGGGCGATCACGTCCATTTCCGCCCGCATCTCGACGTAACGTCCTGGTGCGGAAAATCCATCGGCGAAACTGAGTTCGCCGGCGGGGGTGACAGGGACGTTCATAAAGAAATTGATATTGCAGGTGATATCGACGATCCCGCCGCCCATCTCCTGCACACCCCGGATGAAGCTGTCGCGGCATGCGTGCATGGGTTCCTTGTCGAGGGCGTAGCGCATGGTGTTGCTCTCACGCGAGCAGGCACCACCAACCGTGTCGTGGCGACCGCAGGTATCGGCTATGATTTCCAAAAGGACGTTGCCTCTGTTGGAAATCAGTTTCGAACCGGTGGTGAGATAGAGGCCACCCTGTTTCCTGATGGTATCGCTTGCACTGTAACGCTCCGAGAGTTCACCCGCGCGGTAGAATAGTGTGTCGGCCGCCTGGTTTCCCTCCAGATCGTGGATGCGGAAAATTTCCCCCGCCTTGATCTCCTTCCACCAATAGTCCCCAGCTCCGATGACGGACCGGTAGCCCGCCGATTCGATGTTTTGATCGCTCTCTTTCATAGGGACTGTTTGAGTTCGTGGTAATCGTGCGTGTTACGGAAAGCCCGGGAGTTTTCTGGATGGGAATTCAGGCATTCGTCGTTATCGGAAATGGCATCGCCCTCGAAAACTTCGAGCAGAACGGGCGTTGAAACATAGCCGCCGCCAGGTGCGAGGGGGTGCTGGCAGGTGTTCATAACCACGAGCGCGTCTATCTCCAGCCTCACGGAAACGGAATCGCCGGGTTTGGAATTTTTCGGCACGTAACCCAATGCGCCCGTATCATCCGTGACTGCTTTGCTGAAAAAATTCACGTTCGGCATCCAGTCCTTTTCGCCCATCCCCCATTTTGCGAGTTCGATGAGAAAACAATCCTTCCCGCTTCGAAACCATTCATTGTGGGCTTTCTGATAGGAGAGTTCGCCGTATTTCGCTTTCACATCATCGGCATCCGAGGTTCCGCAGACGGTATCGTGCCAGCCGACGCTGTCCCTGATGATGGAGCCTATGAGGCGGCCCATGTCGGTGTGGAGACAGATGCCTTGGCGGAGGTAGAAGACCTGCTGGCCCTTAAGCGTATCCGGCATGCTGTATCGCTCGGTGCGCTCGTTCGCGTTGTAGAGCATCATCCCCACGTTCGCGCCGCCTTCGAGATCCGTGAGTTTCATGACTTTACCGCGACCGATGATCTTGGACCACATCCCGGCTCCGCTGAGTTCAGTTTTGTAAATCGGCTGGTTCATGATTTGATATCTGGATACTGGATCGGCGGCATGAGGGAGGCGGTGAGGGTCATGGTGCCGCTCTTCACGCCTTTGCAGGTGATGAGTTCGTTGGCGATCTGGCGGAGGCGCTTGGCCTTTCCCTGGACGAGCACGACCTCCATGGTGTGCTGGTTTTCCAAAAGGACATGCAGCGAGCTGATGACTTCGTTCAGGTATTCATACTGGATGTCCGCGAGCTTGCGCTTCAACTCACCGCGCGAGTGCTCATAGACGAGAGTGATCGTCCCGGTCATCACTTGCTGGGTTTTCTTCGCCGTGTAACGGTCCAATTCCCGGGCCATCATTTCGGCGATTGCCTGCGAGCGGCTCTCAAACCCGCGCTCCTCCACCAGTTCGTCGAATCTTCCCAGCAACCCGCCGGGTAAGGACAGACTTATACGGTCAACATTTTCTCGATCAGCCATTTCAGTGGCACGATTCTCTAAGTTCGTCATACTCGGTCAATCCTTTTCGTAGTACTTTTCTTTAATTTCGTATTACCGACCTGTCGAGGGTTGTGGGGGAGAGGAACCACGGATGAACGCCGATGAACACGGATCGGATTCTTGTGGCCTTGCTTCTGGATTCTGGATTCTGGATTCTGGCTTTTTGTGTCTTGTTTCTTGTGTCTCGAAATCTTGAGTCTATTCGACGTCGTCGCCGACGTCCGTCATTCGTCCCATGGGTAGTTTGTCGAAGGAGGGTTTTTCGTGGGAGTCTTCGGGGTGGATGATGGTTTCCAGGTGGGCTTTGGTGGCTAGGAATTCGGGGGAGCGGAGTTGCTCGTGATCGCGGGTTCTTGGGACGGGGACTTCCAGGATTTCTCGGACTCGCCCGGGTCTTGGATCCAGGACTAGGATGCGGTCGGAGAGGAAGATGGCTTCGTCGAGATCGTGGGTGATGAAGAAGACGGTGATATCGACGTTTTTCCAGATTTGCAAAAGATAGGCCTGCATCTGCTGGCGGGTCTGGGGATCGAGCGCGCCGAAGGGTTCGTCCATGAGCAGGATGCGCGGGCCGTTGGCGAGGGCGCGGGCGATGGCGGCGCGTTGTTTCATGCCGCCGCTTAGCTGGTGGGGGTAGGAGTCTTCGAATTTATCCAATCCTACAAGTGCGAGCCACTGTCGGGCTTCGCCTTCGTTGGTGGTGGAATTTTTCCCAGCCATGCGGGGGCCGAACATGACGTTCTGCTTGACCGTGAGCCACGGAAAAAGGGTGTAGCTCTGGAAGACCATGCCACGGTCGCGACCAGGGCCGATGACGGGTTTCCCATCGACGAGTACCTGTCCGGAGGTGGGGGTTTCGAGTCCGGCGATGATGCGGATGAGGGTGGATTTTCCGCAACCCGACTGGCCGAGGACGCACATGAATTCACGGCGGTGGACGGTGAGACTGATGTCCTGGAGGGCGATGACTTCGCCCGCTTTTGAATCGAAGCGTTTGGAAAGACCGGAGATCTCCAGAAGCTTGGGACGTTGCTTGAGCTTGTCGAAACGGGCTTTCACCGCCTCGCACTGATCCTTGTAGGAAAGGCTAGCAATCATGTGGCGGTGGGTTCCGGAGTTTTCACTTTGCGCGGCTTGGCGGGGCCGAGGATGCGGGAGCGTCCGGCAAAGAACCTGCTGAGGAAGCCATTCTTCGGCTGCTCCGCCCATGGGAAGAAGTAGCGGGCGAGGTAGGCTAACAACTGATCCATAAGAATCCGGAAAGTCCAATCAAAAGGATGGCCGGATAGACGATATCGAACTGGAACCTGCGTCCATGGGTGTCGATGATTTCGGAAAGGCCGCTCTTGAAACCAAGCAACTCGGCGATGACCAGCCATGTCCAAGCGGTGCCGAAAAGCAGGCGGACATCCTTGTAAAGCGAAGGCAGGATACCGGGAAGAACCACGGATAGGATGAGCTGTTTCTGGCTGGCTCCGAGAGTTTGCGCGGACTCGACCAGCGAACCGTCAAGGCCACGGGTGGTTTTCGCGATCATGAGGATGGCCGGCGGAAGCGTGCCGAGGAACACCAGCATGATCTTCGGCCCGAAGTCCAAGCCGAAGATCGCCATCAGGACCACTCCGAAGGCAGGGGCGGGCATGTAGCTGAAGAAGTT
>Ga0105047_10015359_pt1 | contig 12061 bp, 12 predicted proteins | sample MAT04_FD_78384 | JGI IMG/M metagenome (GOLD analysis project Ga0105047, IMG submission 78384) | Freshwater microbial communities from Lake Fryxell liftoff mats and glacier meltwater in Antarctica - MAT-04 (megahit assembly) | ecosystem: Environmental > Aquatic > Freshwater > Ice > Liftoff... | reverse complement strand
CGTGTCCAGATCGGCCGCAAGTCTGGCCGAGATCAACTGGTTGCGGCCAAGCACCCAGTTGGCCTCGAATACCTCGAACGACGGCTCGAGCTTCATCGGGCTGCCCTAGTTGAACTGGGCGTTGACAGCGTTGATGGCGGCCTGATCCAGCGTGATCCCGGCCTCGGCGCTCAACGCATCGGTGAACAGGGTAAAGGCGTCCTGCGCCAGGGCCCTTTCCTGCTCGATCCGGATTGCCTCGCGCATCGCCAACGCAGCCTCGCCGGTCTCGGGGGCCGGGGCGACCGCGTCGAGCAGCAACAATGCGGTAAAGCCCGCAGTCTCGATCACCCGCAGATCGCCGGGTTGCATCTGGAAAGCGGCCTGCACGACCTCGGGCGGGGCACCCGCGACGCTGCCCTGCCGGTCGATGTCCCTGGCTGTCGTCGTCGTCCCCTGACTGGCCAGCGCAGCGCCGGCCTCGACCGCTGCCTTGATCTCCAGCGCGCGGACCGACAGCGCGGCCGACAGGACCTGGGCGCGCCACGCAGTCGCGACCGCGTCCCGCACTGTCGCCAGCGGAAGCGGGGCGGGGGGCACGGTTTCGTCCAGCCGCATCGCCAGCAGACCGCCATCTTCCAGCAGGACGGCTTCGGGGAAATCGCCGGCCGCGACCGCATCGGCCGCCGTTCGGAACAGGGCAGACCCGGCGATGTCGGCATTGTCCGCGGCCCCGGGCACATAGTCCAGCGTGACGAGATCCATCCCCTCGTCGCGGGCCAGATCCTCCAGCGCAGCCCCGCCCGCCAGAAGGTCGTCGACCGCTTCCACCCGGTCGCCGATCGACTTTCGGGCGGCCTCGACCTGCAATTCCTGCAGCAGCGTGGGCCGGGCCTCGGCAAACGTGGTTTCCTGCGCGGCGAGGACCGCGTTCATCCGGAGGATCGCAGGCCCGAGGTCAGAGGCGATCGGGCCCACAACCCCCGGTTCGGTCAGGGAAAACACCGCGTCGCCTGCGGCACCAAGGTCTGTCCGCGCCACATCGCCCAGGTCGATGTCCTGCAAGGCCAGCCCCCGCTCGGCCACCAGTGTTTCGAACGGCGTTCCGGCATCGAGGCGGGATCTGGCGGCAGTGGCGTCGGCGTCGGTCGGAAACACCAGCCGCTCGACCAGGCGGCGTTCGGGGATCATGTAGGTGTCGATCCGCGCCTGATAGGCCGCTTGCAGGGCGGCCTCGTCAACCGGCTGTTCGGGCGCCAGCGTCGCGGGCATCAGGGCGGCATAGGTGATGCGCTTGGCCTCGCCGCGGGTGTATCGCGCGATGTTGGTCTGGTGATAGGCGACAAGATCGGCCTCGACCGGGTCGGGGAGCGGGGTGGCAAGGTCGGCCTCGGTCAGCGGCAGAACAGTGAAGCTGCGTTGCTCTCCGGCATAGGCCCAAAGTGTGCCCGTCAAGGAACCGGGGGCCGCAAAGCCGCCGACCACGGCCCCCTGCAGCAACGACCGCGCGAGGTCCTGCCGCAGGGTCGTCTCGAACGCGGCTTCGCCAAGGTTGTTCCGCGCGAGGGTAAAGCGATAGGTTTCCCGGTCGAAACTGCCCGCCGGACCGTGAAAGGCCGGCATCGCCGACACCTGGGCCGCCACCACGGCATCGCCGACCGACAGGCCGATCCGGTCGGCCTCGTTGTCCAGCGCGGCCTCGGTGATGACCGATTGCAACACCTGCCGGTCGATCCCGAAGGCCTGGGCCTGGGCAAAGGTCAGCGGCAAACCGAACTGGGCCGATACCGCGTCAAGCTGCGCCCTCAGCGCGCGGGCATAGGCGTCGACCGGGATGTCGCGGTCGCCGACCTGGCCGATGGTTCTGATGTTGCCGCCGAAACTGGTGACGCCAAACCCGCCGAGCCCGCCGATCAGCAAGATCACCAGGATCCACACCGCAATCGACGTTCCGGTGCGCTTGGGTCGCGGGGTGTCGTCGGACGGGGCCATCGGTCTGCCTGCTGCGAAGGGTTGCGCGACTGTCTATGCGAGCGGCGGTGGCGGGGCAAGGGGTGGCACCAGCCGGAGGGTGGCACCAGCCGGGGGGCGGCACCAGCCGGGGGGCGGCACCAGCCGGGGGGCGGCACCAGCCGGGGGCCAGCCCCCGGACCCCCGGGATATTTGCGCCAAGCTGAAAGGGTCAGGGGTGGAAGTCCTTGAGGCGACAGAACATTTCTGCGATACCCGTGGTATCGACATTGGCAAAGGCGATGCGAACCTCGCGCTTGCCCGCGTCTGAGCCGGTCGGCTGGAACATCGAACCGGGCAGCATCAGCAGGCCGCAGTCGTGGACCAGCCGTTTGCACAGCGTGTCGGATGCAAGGTCGAACGGGTGGGTCGCATAACCAAAGTAGGCCCCGCAGCCCAGCAGCGTCCAGCCCTGCACATCCCTGAAACCGGCGATCATGGCGGCGCGACGGGTCAGAATTTCTTCCCGCTGTTCGGCGACCCATCGGCTCAGGTTGCGCAGGCCCCACAGGGCACCGATCTGGCCCAGTTGCGACGGGCAGATCGCGACGGTGTCGAGGAACTTTTCGATCTGGGCGAGGCGCGCTGCAGAGGCTATCACCGCGCCGACGCGGTGGCCGGTCAGACGGTAGGCCTTTGAAAAGCTGTAAAGGTGCACAAAGGTGTCAGGCCAGTCGGGATCTGTGAACAGATCGTGCGGCCGGCCGGTGCGGCTGTCGAAGTCGCGGTAGGTTTCATCGACGATCAGGACAAGTCCGCGCGCCCGTGCCAGAGCGCGAAAGGCGGCGAGGGTCGCTGCCGGGTATTCCGCACCGCCCGGATTGTTCGGCGATACCAGAACGATGCAGCGGGTTCTTGGGGTGATGCGCGCAGCCGCTTCGGTGACGTCAGGGATCAGGCCCGGCCCGGTGGGCAGCGGCACCGTCGTGACGCCCTGCATGTCGAGCCACATCTTGTGGTTGAAATACCAGGGGGTTGGCAGGATGACCGCATCCCCCGGCCCTGCCAGTGAACTGAGCACGGCGGTGAACGCCTGATTGCAGCCCTGGGTGATCGCCACTTGAGAGGGGTCGATCTGTCCGGCATAGCTGGCCGACCACTGGCGGGCGATCTCTTCCCGCAGCGCGGGAAGCCCCAGAACCGGGCCATAAAGATGGGCTGCAGGGTCGTTCAGCGCGGCTTCGGCGAGCGCCTGCCGCAGGGCGAGCGGCGGGCTCTCGACCGGGGCGGCCTGGCTGACGTTGATCAGCGGCCGGTCGGCCGGGAACGTGACACCGGCGAGCCAGCGCCGTGCCTCCATCACCGGGGGCGGGTCGGTCGCGGCCAGGGCGGGGTTCAGGGGATGCAGCATCGGCGGTCCTTGCTGGGAGAGAGGTTTTCCGGCGATCTGGGGCATCGGACTGTCCGGCGCGGCGTCAGTCGGTGCCGCGGAACGGCTGGACATATTGCAGCGCCATGTCCCATGGGAAAAAGATCCAGGTGTCCTGACTGACCTCGGTCACATAGCTGTCGACCATCGGCTTGCCCGAGGGTTTGGCATAGACCGTGGCAAAATGCGCCGCCGGATACATCCGCCGCACCAGCTCGAGCGTCTTGCCGGTGTCGACCAGATCATCGACGATCAGGATGCCGGTTCCGTCGCGCATCAGGTCGGCCTGCGGGGCCTTGATCACCACGGCCTGCATCTGCGCCTGATGGCTGTAGCTCTTGACCGAAATCGTATCGACCACCCGGATGTCGAGTTCGCGCGCCACGATCATCGCCGGCACGAGGCCGCCGCGGGTGATGCCGACGACGGCTCTCCAGGCGCCGTTCTGCGGACCCTTGCCATCCAGCCGCCACGCCAGCGCGCGGGCGTCGCGGTGAATCTGGTCCCATGAGACGTGAAAACCCTTTTCGTGCGGCAGGCGGTCGGTCATCGGCGGGGTTCCTCGTGTCGTGGCCGGAGCGGGGTCCAGTGCCCGCACCCCCGTGATCGTCAAAAACAGATGCAAGCGGTCGTGCAAGGCCGATCGTGAGACCGACCACCGCGAGGGGGTGCGGCAAGGGCGGCCAGCATTGGCAATGCCCAAGCGACGGGAACGGCGGCGAGGGTCACTGCCCGGCCTCCTTGCGACGCGAGACGACGTCGATGTCGGGGGCGTCCACTGCCTTCATGCCGACGACGTGGTAACCGGCGTCGACATGCAGAACCTCACCCGTGGTGCCCGATCCGAGGTCGGACAGCAGGTACAGCGCGGCCTTGCCGACTTCTTCCTGCGTGACGTTGCGGCGCAGCGGCGAGTTCAACTCGTTCCATTTCATGATGTAGCGAAAATCGCCGATGCCGCTGGCGGCCAGGGTCTTGATCGGGCCGGCCGAGATCGCGTTGACGCGGATGCGGTCCTTGCCCAGATCCTCGGCCATGTAGCGCACCGATGCCTCGAGCGCCGCCTTGGCCAGCCCCTGCACGTTGTAATGCGGCATCACCCGTTCGGCACCGTAGTAGGTCAGCGTCAGCATCGACCCGCCGTCGGGCATCAGGACGGCCGCGCGGCGGGCGACCGCAGTAAAGGAGTAGACCGAGATATCCATCGACACCCGGAAATTCTCACGGCTGGTATCGACGTAGCGGCCCCGCAGTTCGTTCTTGTCGGAAAAGGCGATGGCGTGGACCAGCACGTCGAGTTTGCCCCATGTCCGGGTGATGTGGTCGAACAGCGCGTCGATCGAGGCGTCGGAGGCGACATCGCACTCGACCATTTCGGTCGCGCCGATCGAGGCCATCAGCGGCTCGACCCGCTTTTTCAGCGCCTCGCCCTGATAGGAAAACGCAAGCTCTGCCCCGTGGTCGGACAGCGCCTTGGCGATGCCCCAGGCGATGGATTTGTCATTGGCAAGGCCCATGATCAGCCCGCGCTTGCCTGCCATCAGTCCGGTTGACATCCGCATTCCTCGCCTACCTTGTTGTTGGCTATGACGTGTAGGCGATCGGGTCGTCTGCAGCAAGGGCAGCGCAGGGAGCGGCAGGCATGGACCGGACGGGGATTTTCGCGGGGGATGACCCGTTCGGGCTGGCGCAGGCCTGGCTTGCCGAGGCAGAGCGGGCCGAACCGAACGACCCCAATGCGATCGCACTGGCAACAGTGGACGCGGACGGATTGCCCAACGTGCGCATGGTGCTGCTGAAGGAGATCGAGAGCGGCGGCGCGGGCACCGGCGCGTTCGTGTTCTATACCAACTATGGCTCTGTAAAGGCTGTCGAGGTTGGATCGGCGGGCAAGGCGGCCTTTGTGATGCACTGGAAATCGCTGCGCCGTCAGGTGCGGGTACGCGGCACGGTCAGCCGCGAGTCGGGCGCGCAGGCCGATGCCTATTACGCCAGCCGCAGTCTGAAGTCGCGACTGGGGGCTTGGGCGTCGCAGCAATCGCAGCCCCTGACCTCGCGGCTGCATCTGATGGCCGAGGTGGCGAAAGTGACCGCGCAGCAGGGTCTGAACCCTGCCCGCCCGCCGTTCTGGGGCGGGTTCCGGCTGGATCCGGTGGAGATCGAATTCTGGGCGGACGGAGATTTTCGGCTGCATGACCGGTTCCGCTGGACAAGGGCCGCGCCGGGAGACGGGTGGACAGTGCAGCGGCTGAATCCTTGATTCAATGCGAGATTTGGGGGCCTCCGCGCCGTGCGGAAAGTGCGGACAGGCAGGCGGACGAATTGCCCTTGCAACTGCCGGGCCGATGCGCGCATCACTGGTCTTCGGCTTCAACTGGGACAATGGCCTGGCGATGAGTGAAGAAGAACCGGTCGCCCAGATCCTGCACGGCCAGGTGAAGTGGTTTGACCCGGCCAAGGGGTTCGGCTTTGTCGTGGCCGAAGGCACCTCGGCCGACATCCTGTTGCACGCCAACGTTCTGCGCAATTTCGGTCAGGGGTCGGTCGCCGACGGTGCGCGCATCACGGTCCGGGCCCAACAGACGCAACGCGGCTATCAGGCCATCGAAGTGCTGTCGATCGAGCCACCGCAGGGTTTGGGTGTGTCGCTGATCGAAGAGGCTGCCCCCGGGACGACCGAGGAATTGCTGGCGCTGCCGCTGGAGCCCGCGCGGGTCAAGTGGTTCGACAAGATCAAGGGCTTCGGGTTTGCCAATGTGTTCGGAAAGCCGGAGGATGTGTTCATTCACGTCGAGGTGCTGCGGATATCGGGCTTTGCCGATCTTCAGCCTGGTGAGGCGGTATGTCTTCGCATCGTTGATGGCAGGCGGGGCCGGATGGCCGTTCAGGTGGTGTCATGGGAAGCGTCACAGCGGCAATCGGGCTGATCGTGATTTCGGCCACCGCCGGCATGGCGCAGTGCCGGGCCGAGGTCGTCGAGATCCGAGGGTCGGGCGGGGTCGCGCGGTTCACCGTCGAAGTAGCCGATGACCGCGCCGAGCAGACGCAGGGTCTGATGAACCGCGAGCGGATGGCCTCGGCGGCTGGAATGCTGTTCATTTACAAGGCGCCGCAGCGGGCGACGTTCTGGATGAAAAACACCCTGATCCCGCTCGACCTGATCTTTGTCGATGCGAGGGGCGTGGTGACGGCCGTACATCGGAACGCGAGGCCGCTGGACCAGAGCCTGATCGATGGCGGAACCGGAGTGTCGATGGTGCTTGAGATCAATGGCGGGTTGTCGGCGCCTTTGGGCATCGGGCCGGGGTCGGTGATGCGGCATCCGGCCATCGAGCAGACTGGTGCGGCGTGGCCCTGTGCCGGTTAGGCTTTCCTTTCGCGGCGCAAGGCGCTAGGGATCGCGGGTCGGGGCGTAGCGCAGTCTGGTAGCGCGACGGTTTTGGGTACCGTAGGTCGGAAGTTCGAATCTTCTCGCCCCGACCAGTTCACGATCGCCGCATCAGTGTAACGCAGGTCAGATCCATCAGACTGATCCGGTCTGCTTTTGCCCGGCGCTCGCCACGCGCCCGCTTGCCGCCGCCGCTTCGGTCGGCCATATCGGGGCAAAGGCGGTGATGCGATGGGTCTGCAGTTCGACAACACTTATGTACGCGACCTGCCCGGGGCGGTGCTGCGGCAGACCCCGGATGTGGCGCCGCTCCCGCGGGTGCTGGTGTTCAACGACGCATTGGCGACCGGGTTGGGGGTTTCGATGGGGGATCGGGCCGCGGCGTGGCTGTCAGGGGGTGAAGTGCCGCCGGGCGCCGATCCAGTGGCGATGGCCTATGCCGGGCATCAGTTCGGCGGGTTTTCGCCGCAACTGGGCGACGGGCGGGCGCATCTGCTGGGCGAGATCGTGGCACCGGATGGCCGGCGGTGGGACCTGCACCTCAAGGGCTCTGGCCGCACGGCGTTTTCGCGGGGCGGCGACGGCAAGGCGGCGGTTGGCCCGATGCTGCGCGAATATCTGATGGGCGAGGCGATGCAGGCCCTCGGAGTGCCCACCACCCGGGCGCTGGCCGTGGTGGCAACCGGTGAAGCGGTGCTGCGCGACGCAGGCCTGCTGCCCGGGGCGGTTCTGGCGCGGGTCGCGTCCAGCCACATCCGCGTGGGGACGTTCCAGTTCTTTGCGGCGCGGCGCGACACGGCGGGGCTGCGCGCTTTGCTGGACTACACGATTGCCCGGCATGACCCCGGCGTGGATGCGCTTGGCCTGTTCGATGCCGTGGCGGCCCGGCAATGCCGGTTGATCGCGCAATGGATGGGGCTGGGGTTCATTCACGGCGTGATGAACACCGACAACATGGCCCTGTCGGGCGAGACGATCGACTATGGCCCCTGCGCGTTCATGGAGGCATATGCGCCGGACCGGGTGTTTTCCTCGATCGACCGGCAGGGGCGCTATGCCTATGCCAATCAGCCGCTGATCCTGGGCTGGAACCTCGCCCGGCTGGCCGAGACGCTGCTGCCGTTTTTCGACGCGGACGGCCAGACGGCTGTGGAGATCGCCAATGACCGGCTCGGGGCGATCGACGCGGCCTATCAGGCCGAATGGCTCACGGTGATGCGCCGCAAGCTGGCGCTCGACGGGGCGCTGCCCGAAGATGCGGCACTGGTGACCGATCTGCTGGCGGTCTTCGAGGCGGTTGGGGCGGACTGGACGCTGGGGTTTCGGCGGCTGGGAACCGCGGCGATGCAGCCCGGTCTGGCCGAGGCGCTGGCCCGATGGCTGCCGCAGTGGCAGGCACGGCGACGGGGCGATTGGGCACAAGCGATGCCGCAGGCGAACCCGGCGATCCTGCCGCGCAACCACAAGGTCGAAGAGGCGCTGGCTGCGGCAACCGCCGGCGACATGGGGCCGTTCAGCGCGTTGCTGGCTGCGGTGACCGACCCGTTCGGCCCGGTGGCGGGGCGCGAGGCGTTCGCGCTGCCCGCCCCGGCGGGACTTGCCCCGCATGTGACCTATTGCGGGACGTGAAGGGCTTCGCCTTGCTGCCGCGATGACCCCGCGTTCAGAGATCCATCTTCGGCTGGCGTCGTCGCCGCGCGAAGGGCGCAAGGCGCGGCCTGAACCCTGAGGAAGTGCCCGGACGTCCGGGTGTCAGCCGGTCGGTGGTCAGCCAGATCGTACGCGGCAAATCCTCGCCTGAGGCGGCCACGCTGTGGAACCTGGCCGGTCGGCTGCGGGTGCGGTCGGGGGACGAGGAACAGGTGCTGGGGCCGGGGGATACCGGGAATTGGCCCGCCGACCGGGCACATGCGGTGGCGGCAAAGGGCGGCGTGGCACGAGCCTTGCTGATCGTGCAGGACAGCTAAAGGCGGAAGGGCGCGTTGCGCCCCCCGCTGCCGACGGCAGTCCCCCGGCAGGAGACTTGTGGACGAAAGATGCGGCGTGTTGACAGGCGGTCGGTCAAGCGGCACCGTTCCGTCAAACCGGAGGGCGTTTCCGTCATGACAGACACCGGGTTTCTGGATCATCTGCGCTGCACGCTTGCCGGGATCGAGGCCGAGGGCCTGACCAAGCACGAGCGGCTGATCACCGGCGCACAGGGTGCGCATGTCCGTGTCGGCGGGCGGCGGATGATCAATCTGTGTGCCAATAACTATCTTGGATTGGCAGATGATCCGCGGCTGGTGGCGGCGGCCGGGGCGGCGATGGCGGACCACGGGTACGGCATGGCCTCGGTCCGGTTCATCTGCGGCACGCAGGATCTGCACCGGGCGCTGGAACGCCGGTTGGCGGCCTATCTGGGCATGGAGGACGCCATTCTGTTCGGGTCTTGTTTCGATGCCAATGGCGGTCTGTTCGAGCCGTTGCTGGGCGACGCGGATGCCGTGGTGTCGGATGCGCTGAACCACGCGTCGATCATCGACGGCGTGCGGCTGTGCAAGGCGCGGCGCTATCGCTATGCCAACGGCGACATGGCGGACCTCGAGGCGCAACTGGCCAAAGCCCGGGCCGAGGGTGCCCGGTTCGTGATGATTGCTACCGACGGCGTGTTCTCGATGGATGGCTATCTGGCCGATCTGGGGCGGATCGTGGCGCTGGCCGGGCAGTATGGCGCGCAGGTGATGGTGGACGATTGCCACGCGACGGGGTTCATGGGGCCGAAAGGGGCGGGAACGCCGGCGCATGCCGGGGTGTCGGTGGGTATCCTGACGGGAACGCTTGGCAAGGCGTTGGGCGGTGCCCTGGGGGGCTATGTTGCGGCGCGGGCACCGGTGGTTGACCTGCTCCGGCAGCGGGCGCGGCCCTATCTGTTCTCCAATGCCTTGCCGCCGGCCGTGGTCGGGGCGGCGCTCGCGGCGCTCGACATCGTCGAGGCGGCGGATGATCTGCGAGATCGATTGTTCGCAAACGCCGCCTACTGGCGGGCCGGGCTTGCAAACGCCGGGTTCCGTCTGTTGCCGGGTGCCCATCCGATCGTGCCGGTGATGCTGGGAGAGGCACCGCTGGCGCAGGCCTTTGCCCAAGCGCTTGACCGGCGCGGGGTGATGGTGTCGGCGTTCTTCTTTCCGGTGGTGCCGCGCGGGGCCGCGCGCATCCGCACCCAGATGAACGCCGCGTTGAGCCGGGACGATCTGGACGAAGCGCTCGCGGCCTTCTCAGCGGCGGGGCAAGAGATCGGGGTTCTGGCATGAAGGCGCTGGTCAAGGCGAAACCCGAGGCCGGGCTGTGGATGGAGGACCGGCCGGTGCCCGAGATCGGGCCGGAGGACGTGCTGATCAAGGTGCGCAAGACCGGCATCTGCGGCACCGACATTCACATCTGGAACTGGGATGACTGGGCGAAAGCCACGGTGCCGGTGCCGCTGGTCACCGGGCACGAGTTTGCCGGCGAGATCGTGGCCAAGGGGGCGCTGGTCACCGGGCTGGAGATCGGGCAGCGCTGTTCGGGCGAGGGGCATCTGATCGGCAAGCTCAGCCGGCAGTCCCGTGCGGGCAAGTTCCATCTTGACCCCGCGACGCGCGGGATCGGGGTGAACGAACCCGGGGCCTTTGCCGAATATCTGCGGCTGCCGGCGTTCAACGTCGTGCCGTTGCCCGACGCGATCGACGACGAGATCGGGGCGATTCTCGATCCGTTGGGCAATGCGGTGCACACCGCGCTGTCGTTCGATCTGATCGGCGAGGATGTGCTGATCACCGGGGCAGGGCCGATCGGCATCATGGCGGCGGCGGTGGCGCGGCATGTGGGGGCGCGGCATGTGGTGATCACGGACATGAACCCGACGCGATTGCGGCTTGCGGCAGATGTGGCCGATGTGGTGCCGGTAAATGTGGCAGTTGAGGACCTGCGATCGGTGATGGCGCGGCTGAAGATGGCCGAAGGGTTCGACGTGGGCATGGAGATGTCGGGCAACCAGGCGGCGCTGGACCAGATGGTCGATTGTCTGGTGATGGGGGGGCGGATTGCGATGCTGGGCATTCCGCCGGGCAAGTCCCCGGTGGACTGGAGCCGGATCGTGTTGAAGGCGATCACCCTCAAGGGGGTTTACGGCCGCGAGATCTTCGAGACCTGGTACAAGATGCTCGCCATGCTGGAAAACGGGCTGGATGTGCGGCCGGTGATCACCCACCGGTTCGGGGTCGCGGAGTTTGAAGCCGGTTTTGCGGCCATGCGGTCGGGGCAGTCGGGCAAGGTGGTTCTGGATTGGGGCTGAGACCGGCCAAAGGGTGATCGCCCTGCCGGAACGACACCCGCTTCGGCGCCTGGCTCACACCGTTGAGACGAGCGGGTGATAGGCTCCGTTCCAGTACAAAAGTGCGCCGCGCCCGGGGTTGGTCAGGATCGACTGCACCCGCCCGATGACGATGGAATGGGTGCCGCGGTCGATCATCTCGGCGACCGTGCAGTCAAATGCCAGGGGCGCATCGGCCAGATGCCGCGCGCCGGTGGCCCCGGTGACCCAGTCTGCGCCGGCATACCGCTCGGCCCCTCTGAGGCCGGACATGCCCGAGAACCGTTCGGCGACCGGCTGATGACCGGCCCCGAGCGCCGACCATCCGAAAGCACCCAGACGTTTCAGCAAGGGCCAGCTCGACGCCGCGCGGTTGATGCAGGCCAGCACCATCGGCGGCTCTGCGGTCAGCGAAATGCCGGACGTGACGACGAGGCCCGAGCTTTCCTCGCCGCTGCCGAGCGTGATCAGGCTGCAGGCCCCGACAAAGCCGCGCATCGCGTCGCGAAAGGCCTTGGGGGCCGGTGCGCTGCCAAGATAATCGGGATCTGCAAGACCGTGGGTCATAGGAACTCCTGCGCGGGCCTGCCGCAGAAGTAGAGCAGCGTGCCCGGCCTTTCCAGTGCGCTCAGTGCAGGGCCGCACTGCTGTCGCGCCGGATCGGCCAGCCGGGGCGAATGGTCGTTGCGGGCGCGGTCGCGGTACATTGTACCGACCAGCGCTGGCGCACCCGCAGATAGCGCGGGTCGGCGGCAATTTCGGGTGGCAGCAGGGCGGGGTCGAGGACAAGGTCGTGGTGCAGCGTCACCCGGGCCTGCACGAAGCGGCCCGTGACGGCGAGGTCGGGTTGGCGCAGGATCTGGGCGCGCAACTGGGCAGCGCGCAAACGCAGGCGGGCCAGTTCGGCGCGCACGTCGGCCAGTTCATCGACGGGGTGGAGTTTGGGCATCGCGGTTGTTCCGGGTGGTTGCGGGGGCGGGGT
>Ga0105047_10015357_pt1 | contig 12063 bp, 6 predicted proteins | sample MAT04_FD_78384 | JGI IMG/M metagenome (GOLD analysis project Ga0105047, IMG submission 78384) | Freshwater microbial communities from Lake Fryxell liftoff mats and glacier meltwater in Antarctica - MAT-04 (megahit assembly) | ecosystem: Environmental > Aquatic > Freshwater > Ice > Liftoff... | reverse complement strand
CTCACATCGCCGCTCTTTGAGTGCACGCGACTCAGATCGACGCCATCGGAAAGCCCCCCTCGAACGAGGGGCTGGGGGAGGTTCCCGGCGCGGGAGCGCAAGCATTTAAGCCGCGCGCAGCGCAAAGCCGCGCAGCGACAGCCGCGCGCAGCGCAATAGCCGCGCAGCGCAAGCCGCGCGCAGCGCAAAAGCCGCCCGCGAGGAAGACCACACAGCGCACGCCGTATAAAGCGCGCCGGGCCAGCTTGGCCCCCCACGCAGCAACGCCCACAACGCACACAGGACGGCAGAGACATGGGACTTCTCAACATGGTGTTCGGCGGCGGTACGAAGCTCGATCTGCTGCTCGACTCGGATCGGATCCCCGTCGGTGGCCTAATGTCCGGAACCGTCGTCGTGCACGGCGGCAAGAAGCCGTATCAGCTCAACGACGTCCGCGTGAAGCTCATCTACGTCCGCGTCGTGCCGGCGCACGGTCAGACGCCGTCGTCGTTCGAGATGAAGACGCTGGTCGACAACATCATCGCTTCGCCGCAGCCGCTCAACCCCGGCAGCGTGCAGAAGTTCGCCTTCACGATCCCTGTGCCGCCCGGGACCGACGCGAACGGCACCTATCAGGCGCTCGCGACCGCCGACATCCCCGGCGTCGCCGACCCGAGCGCGACCAAGCAGCTCAAGGTCACGCCGGCCCAGGCGACCGGCTTTCTCGGCTTCGCCAAGGGCGCGGCGGCGATGGACGCGGGCACGATCATGCAGCGCTATCCGAACCTGCAGAGCCGGGACGAGTGGCAGCTCTCGAACGCGCTCAACGATCTGCAGTGCGCGGCGTTCGACAAAGACAACAACCTGATCGCCATCGAGCCGTTCCTCGTGCGCCTGATGCGTGAGGGCTCGACGCGCCACCGCGAAGAAGCGCTGCGCGCGTGGGGCACGATCATGAACGATCGCGCGACCCCGCAGCACATCGCGACGCTCGAGGCGATCGCGCTCGACCCGAACACGCCGAAGGAGATGCTCGACGGCGTCGTCGAGGTCACCGCGAAGTTCGCCGAAGAAGGCTCGATGCCGCTGCTGCGCCGCTTCTGCCAGCACCCGGATCCGGATGTGCGTCGCGACGTCGCGCAGCAGATCCACTGGAACGTCGATCACAAGGTCACCGAGCGAAAGCCGCTCCTGCAGGCCCTCGCGCAAGATCAAGATGCATCCGTGCGCGCCGCTGCGTATCGCGCGTTCTCGAGCTTCGCCGAAGATCCGCAGATCGTGCAGACGGCGTTCTGGGCGCTGCAGAACGATCCCTCACCGGACGTGCACAAGGCGTGCGTCAACGTCATCTCGACCGGTCAGCACTACGGCCATCGCGACAACGCGCTCAACGCCTTCGTCTGGCTGCTCAGCCACAAGGCGCCGGAGGTCCGCAGCGAGGTCGCGAATCAGATCGCGTGGTTCCCGTCCGACCCGCGCGTCACGCAGATCGCGACGCAGCTGCTGCAGGACCCGGAGCTCGAGGTGCGCAAGTCGATGGCGTACGCGTCCATGAGCATGAGCGACCACCCCGAGCTCGCGCAGCTTTTCATGTGGAGCGCGGCCAACGACCCGATCCGCGAGGTCCGCGTCGCGTCGCTCGAAGGCGTCGGCGTGATGGTCGCGCCGGGCGATGCCGTCGCGTTCTATCGCCAGCGCCTCGAGGCCGACGCCTCGGAGGCCACCGGCTTCGCCGTCGTCAACGGCCTGCGCAACGTGAAGAAGCACGACGTGGCGCGGCAGCTGCTCACCGAGCTCACGCAGGGCGGCTACGCCGAAGTGAGCCGCCGCGCGCGCGAGATGCTCGCCGAGAGCTGAGCACTGAGCGCCACGGGCTCGCGTGCGGCACAGCTCGGCACGCGAGCGCGCCACGATGGCGCGGATCGAGGGCGCGGTCGCGACGCGGCCGTCCGCGGCGCTATCCGCCCTGCGAAATTCCCATGAGGATTTCTTCAGTGTTTGCGCAGGCATGATGAGTGCAGGATGCGCGGTATGCGCACTCTACTTGGCTCGCTCTTCGCCGCTCTGATCGTCCTCGTCGCTGCTCGCGCACATGCGCAGCAGCAGCCTCTCCACGCCGTCGAGGCGGACCAGATCCGCATTCGCGCGCACCTCGAGCGTGTCATCGAGGAGCTACGCGCGGCCGACGTGTCGCAGCTGAGCGATGCGCAGCGCGCCGCCCGCGCGACGAACATCGAGCGGCTCGTCGCGTATCGCCTGCGCGGCGAGTTTCCGCATGGCAACGCCGCGCAGCCGGGCCAGAGAGTGCCGACGTTCATCGACGCCGATGGACGCGCTTGCGCGATGGGGCAGCTGGTGATCGAGTCAGGCGCAGAGAGCGTCGCGCGCGAGATCGCAGCGACACAGAACTACGCGCGTGTGCCGGAGATCACGCACGCCGCGCTCGGCGGCTGGCTCATCGCGAACGGGATGACGCTTGCCGAGGCGACGCGCGTTCAGCCGAGCTACTGCTTCGAGTGTGGCGACGCGGGCATGGCCGCGGTCTGCGGGGCGAACGGTCTGGCGTACGCCAACGCGTGTCTCGCCGAGTGCGAGGGTACGACCGTTGCTGGTCCGGCAGTGTGCAGCGGCGGTTCGTGCAGCTGCCCGGATGGTGGCGCACCTGACGACGCTGGCACTGCGGGTCTCGATGGCGGCGCGACGCCGATCGATGCGGGGACGCGCTTCGACGCGGGCACCACGCCGCGCATCGACGCAGGGGGCGGCGGCACCGTGCGCCCCGACGACGGCGGCTGCACGGTGGGCCACGGCGCGCGCGGTAGCGCGTGGGTGTTCTCAGCGCTGGTCGTGGCGCTCGGCGCGCTCGTGCGTCGGCGTCGTCACGGATGAGCTCGGCCGACGCCACCGTTGACGGTCTGCGCAGCTCACCCCAGTGTCCGCCAGATGACGACCGCGAATGCCGCTCTCCGCTCCGTGCCACGGTCAGGCTTCACGCTCGCCGCGTTCTGCCTGCTCGCCGCTTCGTCTGCCGCTTTCGCGGTGCTCGGCTGCGGCTCCCGGCAGAATGCGACCGGTCGCACTGGCATGCTCGCCGTCGGCGACACCATGCCGCCGTTCTCGGCGCGCGATCAAGAGAACGTCGTCCGCGCGAGCGCCGAGTTCGCTGGCAAGCCGCTCGTCGTCTACTTCTATCCGCGCGACGCGACGCCTGGCTGCACCGCGGAAGCGTGTGCGTTCCGCGATGCGTGGGAGCGAATGCAGGCGACTGGCGCGATCGTGCTCGGCGTCTCGACCGACGGCGTCGACGCGCACCGCAGCTTCGCCAACGAGCACCATCTGCCGTTCCCGCTGCTCGCCGACACGAGCGGTGAGATCACTGGCGCGTTCGGCGTGCCCATCACGCTCGGCATGGCGCAGCGGGTGACCTTCATCGTCGGCCGAAACGGCAAGGTCGCCAAGGTGTTCCCCGACGTCGATCCGGGCGTCCACGTCGAAGAAGTGCTCCACGCGCTCGAAGCGATTCGCTGAGGCGGCGAGGAGCGTCGAGCGCGCGCTCGTTCTCACGGGTCACGGACGCAAAGCACGCACGTCGCCGCCGATTCCGTGGGCCGCGCGTCCGACGGCGCTCAGAGACCTGGACACGCGAGCGTCTGCAGATCGGGCGCGCTGTCGCGCTTGCCTACGCGCAGACGCAGCGCGTAGTGCCAAGGCGACTCGCCCGCTGCGTCGGAGACATAGGCGTCGATCCGACACGGCCAATACGCTGCGTCGATCGGCGGGTCGAGCGGCAGCTGCTCGGCGGTCGGCACCGCTTCGACGCAGCCACCGCTGAAGCGCAGCACATCGTCCGGCGCCTCGCGCTCCTCCCCGCGCTGCGCGAGCATCGCGACGTACTCGCGGAGCGTCTGGTCCGCCGGACATCCGCGCGCCTGCGCCGCCGCATCGAAGCGAAGTGCTCCGTGCGCTGCGAGTAGCACGCGTAGCCCGCGCAGATCGGGCGCGGCTTCGCGCGACGCAGCCGCTTGCGCCGGTGCGCCGTGCGTCTCGCCTGCACATCCGCCGAGCAGCACGAGGGCGAGCGCGAGCGCGCCGGATATTCGGGTGTGGGGACTCACGGTGCGGAGAGTAACAGGCGAGGACCGGGGCTCTGTTCCTCTGCATGGTGGGCCACGGCGCGCGGAGCAGCGCGTGGGTGTTCTCAGGGTTGGTCGTGGCGCTTCGCTGGCGACACGACGTCGGGCCAGTAGAGCGCCACTTCCGATCCCTCCACGAACGTGCGCGAGGCTGGGCCGGATGCGAGCGCGGCTCCCCAGTCGTCGCCGTAGAGCGCGCGGAAGTCGACGTCGAGCGTCGCCGCGAGGACCTCGCGCACAGCCCACGTAGAGGCGCAAGTTCACGTCGCCAAAGCGCGTGTGCCACGCCACCGCGATGCCGAGCACGCGGGTGCGCTCGAACTCGAGCGAGACGAAGCTGACCCAGGCGCTGCCGTCGTGCTCGTCGAGCTCGACGCCCGGCGGCAAGTGCCGCGCGCCGAGCGCGCGCGGGACACGGAAGTGAAACATGCACACGCGGCGCCACTCGGCGCGAAAGAACGGCGACGAGGGCACGCGCGCGAGGGCGAGCGCCGTGCCGGCGAGGATCGGCAGGTTCTTCGTCAGCGGACCAAATGGATGGGTGAACCAGTGCGGCTCGCGCAGTCCGACGAGCGTCGGTAGCACGAGCAGCGCGACGAACTGTCCGGCGAGAAGGACGCGCAGCCAGTTGCCGCGCAGCGTCAGCGCGAGGACGCCCGACACGATCTGGAGCGCGCCCACCACGCGCAGGAACGTCGCCGGATCGATTGGCCGCACGTAGCTGCCGACAAGCTCCACTTCCCACGCTTGCTGGAACAGCAGCTTCGGAAAGAGTCCCTCGGTGATCCACACGATCGCCATGCCCACGCGCAGCCAGCGCGTCGCGCGTGGCGTCCAGCCGCTGCGGTGCACTTCGAAGCTGACCCAGATCAGCGCGAGCACCGGCAAATTTTTCGACAACACGCCGAGCGGGTGGGCGAGCAGCAGCGGATCGTGCAGCGCGAGGATTAACGTGAAGGCGGCGATCATCGCGGTGGGAAGGAGCGTCAACAGCCAGCCCGGAGCGCGCGTCGCGATCACGAGCGCGAGGACGACCTCGGCCGCGCACGTGACCCACATCAGCAGGTTCGGGAGCCCGAGCGCGTCGAGCTGGGCCTCGCCGATGGCGCGGTAGCTCGGGGCGAGCACGAGCAAGCCAGTCGTGAGCCAGATGCTCGCATTGCCCACGCGAAGGAGCGCTGCGCCCGGCGGGTGGAGATCGGATGAGCCGCGCATCATGGAGACCCGATGGTAACCGCATCTTCGCGTGCGGCGCGCCTCGTCGCGATGCGCGATGGGCTCATGCGGATGGGGTCCGCGGGCTGCTGGGCTCCCTCGCGATAGGATCGACGGTCGCCGAGGAATTGGCGATCTACCGCGCAGAGCCCCCATCATTCGTTCGACGATGCGCGCGGACGCCGACGATCTGACGATGCTGCTGGTGGCGGAGGGCGAGCGCTTGGCGCCTGCTCTGCGTGAGCGCCTCGTCAAGCACGGGCTCAACGTGCACGACTGCACGCGCGCGACGGTCGCCGATACCGCGTTCGTCGTCGCGCCCGATCTCGTGGTGCTCGCCGGTCTCGCCGCAGAGGACGGCGGGCTCGACGTGCTCGCCGCGTTGGCGGCGCGTCCCGCGACCGCGGGCCTGCCAGTGGTGCTCATCGGTGATCCCGCGCGGCTCGGTGAGCGCGCGTCGAGCTTTCGCCATGGCGTCGTCGCGATCGTCGAGCACACCGCCAGCGCGGACGAGCTCGCGCGGCGCATCGCCGAGGTCGCGCACGAGCTGCCGGAGCGCACCGGCGAGGCGAGCGGCGCGGTCGACGCGGGCGGCGTGCAGGCGCTGGTCGAGCTGCTCGCCGAGTCGCTGCGCACTGGGATCTTGTCCGTCACCGGGCCCGATGGCGTGACCGCGCGCGTGGTGCTGCGCGCGGATCGTCCGGCGAGCGAGGTGATCGCGCAGATCGTCGAGCGCCTGCGGCCTCTCGCCGACGCGCAGAGCGGCGTGCGCTACGAGTTCCACGAGAGCCCGACGGGCAAGCTCGGCGCGCTCGATCTCGGCCGCGATGACGACGCCGCAGCGCTGGCCGAGCTACCGCGCAGCCGACTGTTGCTGATCGAGCAGAACCCAGCGCGCGCGGATCTCCTCGCGCAGGGCCTCCGCGCCCATGGTGCACGCGTCGCGGTCGCCGATGGTCTCGGCCGCGGTCTCGAGCTCGCGCGCGAGCTCACGCCCGACGTCGTGGTCGTCGATGGCTCCGCGGTCGATGGCTCGGCGGTCGATGGCTGGGCGCTCGAGGCGCTGCGCAAGATCCGCCGCGATCCTTGGCTGCGCTGGGCGTCGCTGCTGCTCGTCGAGGCGTCGCGGCTGTGGCGCGACGAGCGCCGCCCCGACGTGACGATGCTCGCCGCGTCGATCGAGTCGCTGATGCGATCCGATCGCGAGCTGGTGCGGCGGCTGCTCATCGAGATGGAAGTCGGCACGCGACTCGAGGTGCTCGGCCCGGTGCGCACGCTGCGCGCGCTCGCCGAGACGAAGCTCGGTCTGCGGATGCGTGTGCAGCATCCGCGCGTGATCGTCGACGTGGACCTCTCGGACGGCATCGTCGTCGGCGCCAGCGCGCGCCTGCCGAACGCGAAAGACGTGGCGGCCGAGGGCCCGGCGGCGATGGCGACGCTGCTCGGGCTGTCGTCGGGGCGCGTGCAGATCGAGCGCGCGGAGGCGCCGCGCAGCACCAACATCATGGCACCGGTGGACGACGCGATCGCGTCCGCGGCCGACGAAGAGCCGGTGGTCGCGCGCTCGCAGCCGCCGCCGAGCTTGGTGCCGCCGGCACCGACGCCGACGCTGCCGGCGCAGTCGCGGCTGCCACGCGAGGCGGGCGACGTCGCGCAGCTCGTCGCCCACCTCGAGCAGCTGCTCGGCGAGCTGCGCACGCACGTAGAGCCTTCGCCCGCGGTGCCCCTCGGTGCCGCGACGCCGCCGCCCGCGGGCGCGCCCAACGAGCCCACGCCACGCGCTTCGCTGACGATGCGCGCGCCGGCGCCACCGCCGCCCGTCGCGCACGCGCCACCGCTCTCCGAGGAGACGACGAGCACCGTCGGCTTGGAGGAGATCGCACGCCTGCGTCGACAGATGCGCGATTCCTCGCAGCGGCTGCGCGCGGTGCAGCCGCCACCACCCGCCGCGCTGCCGGCGCCGCCGGTGCGCAGTCGCAAGCAGACGCTCGTCGGCCTGCCGGTGGACGTCGTGTTGCCGCCCGCGATGCATGCCACGCCGCCGCCCACGCATGCCGCCGCGCCAGCCCCAGCCGCGCCCGTGGTCTCCGCGCCGCCGGCAGCGAGCTCGCCAGTCGCAGCGCCGTCGGTGGCAGCGCCATTCATCGCAGCACCGCCGTCGCCCGTCGCCAAACCGCCGCTGCGGGCGCCCGTCGCTGCGAGGATACCGCCGCCTGGACTTCCGCCCGCGAAGCTGCCGCCGCTCACCCCGCCCGCCGTCAAACTGCCGCCGCCGAAGGTCGCTGCGCCGCCGCCTGCGACGATTGACACGGCGCCTGGAATCGGACTTCCCGAGCGCGCGCAGCCAAGTCCGCTCGTCGCGCCCGCGATCGGTAGCATCGCCGCGCAGCCGCCTGGAGGAGTGTTGGGTGACGGCGGGCCAGCCGACCCGAATGCCGAGGATTCCGATGTTGGGGATTCCGATGTTGGGGATTTGGATGTTGGGGATTTGGATGTTGGGGATTTGGATGTTGGGGATTTGGATGTGCCTCACTCCGTCGAACACGATTTTCCAGACTTCGACGTCGCCGAACTCGATGCGCCGCCGACACAGATCGCCGCACCGAACTTTTTCTCGCTGGCGGGATCGGGCCCTTCTCCTGCCGCACCGCCGAGCGCGCAGGCTTCGGTTCCGGTCGCGCGCTCACCGCTGCCGCTGGACGGCGACGCCCATCCACACCTCAGCGCGTCCGACGAGACTCCGTTTCCTGCACAGCTCGTCGCACCCGCGCCGCGGTCGAAGCTGCCGCTCGCAATCGCCGCTGCCTTCGTCGCGCTAGCGCTGCTCAGCGTGCTCGCGATCGTCGCCTGGAGGCGCTTCATGCCCCGCGCGGTGGGCGTCGCTCCGTTCACGGTCGGCGCCATCGCGCCGAGCGCGCCGCCGACTCCCACGCAGCCGACTTCGCCGTCGACACCGATCGCAGCGCCATCACTGCCCACCATCGCGCCGCCGTCCATCGCGCCCGAAGCGGCGCTCCCGTCCACGGCGACGCGGCCCGCTGCGGCGCCCACCGTCACTACGCCCGTCGCCGCACCGCCGGCGTCACCCACCGGCGCGCTCGGTCCCGGTCCCGCCGCTCCGCTCGAAGGCAGCGACGCCGACTTCGATCTCGCGCGCCTCGGCATCGCGCCCGCGCCCGCACCCACCAATCGACGCGTGCGCATGCGTCTATTCGCGCGACTGCAGCGGCAGGCGAACCAGGCGCGGCGACAGCACCACCTCGACGAGGCGCAGTCGGTCTACGTCCATCTGCTCGGCATGGATCCGGAGAACGGACGCGGCACCGCCGGTCTCTCGCTCATCTATCTCGAGCGCAACCAGCCGGCCGAGGCGATCCTCTGGGCGCAGCGTCTCGTGCGCCTGCAGTCCATCGCCGCCAGTCACTGGGTCTTGCTCGGCGACACGCTGCGCGCCGGCAACAACCACGCGAGCGCCCGCCGCGCCTACGCGCGCGCGCTGATCGCCCAGGCACGCTACGCACCGGCGCAGGGGCGGCTGCAGGCGCTGACCGACCAAGGTCACTGAGCGCCGCGTCGACCGCTGGCTGCTCGCGGCAACGCCAGGCCCTGGCCAAGCCCGCGCCCGAGCCTCATGCTCTGTCGGTGCGCTGGCTCGTTCTCGCTGCGATTCTCCTGCCGTTCGTCGATCTGTGGGCGCTTTTCGCGTTCGGCGGACACTTCGGCGTTTTGCACGCCGTCGGCTATTCGCTGCTCGGCGCGTTTGCCGGCCTGATGCTGACGCGCGCCGAGGGCCTGCGCGTGCTGCTCAAGCTGCGCGAGGCGCTCAGCGGTGGCGAGCCGCCGACCGACGGCGTTCTCTCCGGCATCTTGATCGTCGTCGGTGGCCTGCTCATCGCGCTCCCCGGCCCGATCAGCGACGTACTCGGCGTCGCGCTGTTCGTGCCACCGCTGCGCCGCGGACTCGCCGCGTGGATGCGCGATCGAATCGAGCGCCGCATCGCCGCGACGACGGTGCGCATGCGCAGCGTTCGCGTCGAAGGTGTGCCGCTCGGCGGCGTCATGGACATCGGCGGCTTTGCCCGCGCCGCGCAAGGTGCAGCGCGTCCGCGCGGGTCCCGCGGTCGTGCACCGCAAGGCGTCATCATCGAGACCGAAGGCGAGGTCGTCGACACCACCGGCGAAGAGCGCCCGCGCTTGCCCGGCTCTCGCTGAGGGCCGCCGCGCCGGCCGAATCGCTGCTACAACCGCCGCCATGCGCCGCGCCGCCCCGCTCTCCTTCGCCGCTCGTTCTGCTGTCTTCGGTCGTCAGCTCACGCTGCTGAGCAGCATCGCGACGACGCTGCTCAGCAGCGCATGTGGCCCAGCCGCAACACCGACGATCGTCCCCACGCACGTACTCGCCGACACACCGCAAGACGCGACGCGCATCGCCGGCGCGCTCGACGACGCCGCGCCGACTGGCCGCTTGCCCGCCGATCTCCGCCCGACGCACTACGCGCTCTCGCTGCGCATCGTGCCCGATGAAGAGCGCTTCTCCGGCGAGGTCGACATCGACGTCACGCTCGCCTCGCCTCGCCATGTGCTCTGGCTGCACGCGCAGGACATGCACGCACAGACCGCGACGATCACGCCGGCAGGCGGCGCGCCGATCGCGCTCGACGTGGAGCGCGTCGGTGATGACGGTCTCGCAGCGCTGCGCCCAGCGAGCGATGTGCCGGCGGGCCGCGCGACGATCCACATCAGCTACGACGCGCCATTCGATCGAACGCTGAAGGGCCTCTACCGCGTCGACAGCGCCGGCTTCAGCTATGCGTTCACGCAGTTCGAGGCGATCAGCGCGCGCTTCGCGTTCCCGTGCTTCGACGAGCCGGCGTTCAAGACGCCGTTCGACATCACGCTCACCGTCAAGCGCGAGCACGCGGCGATCTCCAACACGATCGCCGTCGAAGAGACCGACGCCGGCGACGGCATGAAGCGCATCCGCTACGCGACCACGTTGGCGCTGCCGACCTATCTGCTCGCTTTCGCCGTCGGCCCGCTCGACGTCGTCGAGGCTGAGGCGATCCCCGCAAACGGCGTGCGCACCCGCGCGCTGCCGTTCCGCGGCGTCGCGGCGCACGGCCGCGGCGCGGAGCTCGCGTACGCGCTCGAGAAGACGCCGCAGATCCTCGCTGAGCTCGAGACGTATTTCGGTACCGAATATCCCTACGACAAGCTCGACATCATCGCGGTGCCGGACTTCGCGTCGGGCGCGATGGAGAACGCGGGCGCGATCACCTTTCGCGAGTGGCTGCTGCTGCTGAACGCGCAGAGCGCGCCGGAAGAGCAGCGCCGCGCGTTCGCCGGTGTGATGGCGCACGAGCTCGCGCATCAGTGGTTCGGCAACCTCGTCACGATGCCGTGGTGGGACGACATCTGGCTCAACGAGGCCTTCGCGACCTGGATGGGCAACCGCGTGGTGATGCGCACCAATCCTGAATACCAGGTGAGCATCGCGCAGCTCGGCAGCATCGAGGGCGCGATGAGCCAAGACTCGCTCGTCTCGGCGCGGCGTATTCGTCAGCCGATCGCGTCGAATCACGACATCCGCAACGCGTTCGACGGAATCACGTACTCGAAGGGCGGCGGCGTGCTCGCGATGTTCGAGCGCTTCGTCGGACCGGAGAAGTTCCAGGCCGGCATCCGCGCGTATCTCGCCGCACACCGCTTCGGCAACGCGACGGCAGACGACCTGCTCGCCGCTCTCACGACGGCCGCGGGCAGCGATGTGTCGACGCCGTTCCGCACCTTCCTCGAGCAGCCCGGCGTGCCGCTCGTCGAAGCGAGCGTCGCGTGTGTTGGCAACGCCGCGACGCTGACCGTGAAGCAGTCGCGCTACCTGCCGGTTGGCACCACCGGTGATCGCGCGCAGCGCTGGCAGATCCCGCTCTGCGTTCGCTACGGCAGCGGCGGCGCAGCGCGCGAGCAGTGCACGCTGGTCACCGAGCCCGAGCAGCAGATCGCGCTCGAGGGCTCTGCGTGCCCGACATGGCTCATGCCGAACGCGGACGCCGCGGGCTACTACCGCTTCGCGCTCGCGCCCGCTGATCTCGAGAAGCTGCGCCGCGCCGGCATGACCCAGCTGCTGCCGCGCGAGAAGCTCGCCCTCGCCGACAGCCTCGTCGCCGCGTTTGCGTCGAACACGCTGCCCGCGTCCGATGTTCTCGCCGCGCTCGCACCGCTCGCCAACGACCCGACGCGCAGCGTCGCGACAGCCCCGATGGGGCTCATCAACTTCACCTACGATCAAGTCGCCGACGCCGCCCTCCGCCCGCGCGTCGAGGGCTACGCGCGTCGGCTCTACGCCGCGCAGTATCGGCGACTCGGCTGGGGCCCGCGCGCTGGCGTCACGGAGGACGGCGAGACCAAGCTGCTGCGCGAGTCCGTCATCGTCTTTCTCGCGACGACCGGCCGCGACCGCGCCGTGCGCGCCGAGGCCACGCGCCGCGCGCTTGCTTATCTCGGTGCGAACGACGACGCGCCGCTCAACGACGCGGCCGTCTCGTCCGAGCTCGTCGACGTCGTGCTGTCGATCGCGATGGAAGATGGCGACGCCGCGCTCTTCGATCGCATCGAGCGCCGCCTGCGCGGCTCGACCGACGCGATGATCCGCGGACGCATGCTCGGCGCGCTCGGCGGCGCGCGCAATCCGGAGCTCGGCGATCGCGCGCTGCGCCTCGCGCTCGATCCGGCG
>Ga0105047_10015355_pt1 | contig 12063 bp, 12 predicted proteins | sample MAT04_FD_78384 | JGI IMG/M metagenome (GOLD analysis project Ga0105047, IMG submission 78384) | Freshwater microbial communities from Lake Fryxell liftoff mats and glacier meltwater in Antarctica - MAT-04 (megahit assembly) | ecosystem: Environmental > Aquatic > Freshwater > Ice > Liftoff... | reverse complement strand
TTGGCCTTCCCATGCGGTGGAGGACGAACTGCGCATGATCAGACTGGCCGAGGAAGAAGAACCAGGCATATGAGGCTGCCTGAAATCGCTGGGACGGAAGTCGACGGTCGGCAGTTCAGGGGAACGCGTACATGCGCCGGCTGACCTCGAGGTCTGCAAGCTCGGAGCGCGGGCTCCAGTAGTCCGCCGGTGAGGCGTGCCGTGGCAAATCAAGGACGCCGCTGCACCAGTGTCGGATGGCGAGCCCGATTTGTGTGTTGTAGGTGTCATCGGAGTTGACCAGTGGTTCGGTGTTTCCTTCGTGGAGCGAGTTCCCCGTCGTCGTCCGCCGTCGTCCTCTTTCACCCGCGGTGGGTGATTTCTGACCCCACCGGGAGCGTTAGCTTGGAGAACGTGTGAATGACCGGACTGTATCGCTTGTGAGACCTCACTAATGGCTCCCGCTGTGTAGCGGACGGCCAGCGGAAGGAGAGGGATGATCAACGGTTGCCACGGGCGCACCGGACCCGATCCTTCGGGCCTCTCGGTGCTTCCTTTCATCGGGAAATCGTGGTGTGGCCGGCCGGGCACGTCGACCCGATCCAGAAGAAGGACGTTCGGGGTGACCAGAATCGTCAGGCGCGCGGGGTGGCCGGGACTGAGCGGGCCTGCCGCGTCGCCGCCCAGTATCGATCCGGTCGCCGTGATTCGTTCCAGGCCGTACATCGCTGCGCTCGTGCTGGCAGCGGTCCTGGACGTTCCCATCTCGATCATGGCGCACGGCTTTCTCGCTTTGGTCGCGGCGCTCCAGCGCTTCGTCTTCGTCGGGCTGCCGAATCAAGTCCTCGGGGGCCCTGCCCCTGCGTGGTGGCCGGTTCCGTGGCTGGTGCTGTGTGGGCTGTTGACGGCGTCGACCATCCGGTATCTGCCGGGAACCGGGGGCCACTCACCCGCTTTCGGATTCAAGACCGGCGGCGGTCCGCCCAGCGGTCGGAAACTCGTGGGCAACGTCCTCGCGGGTTCGAGATTATCGGCCCCGACGAGGAGCAGCTTCCCCTGGTCGCGTTCCGGCTCGTCGCAGACTCCGGATACGACGAGTTCGACGACGCGCTGCTGCTCGGCCGGAGCACCTACGAGGCCTTCGCGAGGGACTGGCCGCAGATCACAGATCCGAATCCCTTCACCGAGCTCATGAACAGCCTGCCGATATACGTCGCCTCGCGCACCTTGACCACAGGCACATGGAATCCTACGATGATTCTCTCCGCCGATGTCGCAGCCCAGGTCGCGGAACTCAAACAGCAACCCGGACGGGACCTCCAGATCCACGGAAGCGCCCGGCTCGTCCAGTCCCTGCTGGCCGCAGATCTGATCGATGAGTTCCGGCTCGTGGTCGCTCCCGTCATCGTCGGTCTCGGTCGCCGCCTCTTCCCCGACGGCGGCGCGTCCGTGGGACTGCGCCTCGTCAGCAGTCAGACCACTCCTGGCGGACTTACCCTCCAGATCCATGAATGAGCTGGACTCGCCACCTACGCGACTTACACGGGCGTCTCGGATGTGCCCTGACTTGCAGAACCTACCAACGAAAAAGGGCTCCAGCTCAGCCCGGAACGCCGGCGACAACCCGTTCCCCGTTGAAGTATTCGAGCTGCCAGCCGTCGACAGTATGGTGGTGGGCCAGGTTGAGGGCGGCGTTATCGATGTTTAGCAGGGTGCGGCCGATGGCGCGGCTGAGGCTCACGCGGAGCAGCGAGCCGTGGGCGACCACCAGGACGCGGCGGCCGCGGAACTCCCCGGCGAGGGCTTCCAGCGAGGTCAACCCACGGCGGGCTGCCCCGTCCTCGCTTTCTGCGCCCCGGAAACCACCTGGGATTCGTAGCGCGTCCAGTTCCGGACTGTCCTGCAAGCCTTCTGCGGGGCCGAAGCTGCGCTCGGTGAGTTCCGGTACGCGGCGGGCGGGGCCGAGGTCCAGCCCTGCGGCGATCAGGTCAGCGGTTTCCGCGGCACGGCTCAGCGGTGAGGACACGATGACATCCCACTGGTAGCCGGACAGGACGGCGACGGCGTCCCGCGCCTGGCCGCGGCCGACGTCGTTCAGTGGAATATCGGTGGACCCCTGCAGCCGGCGCTGGGCATTCCAGTCCGTCTGGCCATGGCGGACAAGGGCGAACGTCGTAAGGGTCATGCCTTCCATTCTGCCCTTAATCCTGGGGCGAGCGGCTGTCATCCGTCTGCCCGTGCCTGCGCATGAAGCGCTTAGCCGAGGAGGCTCAGCACGGCTTGTGCGAACGCGTTCGGGCTCTCCTGCGGAACGTTGTGCCCAATACCCATAAGGACGCTTTGGCTGTAGGGGCCGGTGAAGTGGTCTCTGCCTGCCATCGCGGCCGGGCCGCCGACGCCGTCGTCCCCGCTTTCGAGCACCACCGTCGGAACGGTGATGGGCGGCTCTTGGGCGATCAGATCCTCGAACCGCTGGTACCGGGGGTCGCCGTCGACCAGTCCGTAACGGTGGCGGTAGGAGTGGATGACGACGTCGACGAAATCGGGGTTGTGCAGGCTCGGGGCGCTGGCGGGAAACGCCTGGCGTGCGCCACTCCAGCTTGGAGACCAGGTGCGCCACAGCAGCTCGCACAGGTCGTTCCGGTTTCGTTCCAGCCCGCGGCGCCCCCGCTCCGAGTGGAAGTAGTACTGATACCAGTAGCTTCGCTCCCATTCCGGGTTGGCAGGCTCGCCGGAACGCGCAAGGTTGTGCGTGTTGTAGCCGCCCACGGAGACGAGGCCGGCGACGCGTCCGGGGTCCAGCGCCGCTACGATGCACGCCGCCCGGCCGCCCCAGTCGTAGCCCGCAACGACTGCTTTCTCGATGTTGAGGGCATCCATGAAGTCGATGAGATCCTGCCCGAGGGCGGCCTGTTGTCCGGAGCGGATTGTCGTGTCATCGAGGAAACGCGTCGGACCGAAGCCGCGAAGGTACGGCGCGAGCACGAAGGCGCCCTGGCCGGCGAGGATCGGAGCGACGTCGTCGAAGGCCCTAACGTCGTATGGGAACCCGTGCAGGAGGATGACCCGGGTCCCGCCCGGATCGCCAGCGGACTCGTAGCCGATATCCAGGACGGGGGTCTCGATGCGGCCGGAGGATGTGAAGCTCATAGTGTCTCCCTGTTCAGGCGGTGAAGGCTAGCGGCTGCTCACCTGTCCGAACAGCTTCGCGATAGGTGCGAGCAAGATCGGGCGGGCGGCGTACCACCCGGCCACCGTGATGGCGATGGCGGCCGTGAAGAGCCAGAACCCGACCCAGTTCACCACGTCGGTGCCGCCGAACATGTGGTTCAGGTTGCGCAGCGCACCGGTCGAGAACACCAGGAACACGTGGATGAGAATGAACAGCACGAAGAACAGCATCGTCGGGAAGTGAACCGCGCGCGCAGCCTCCACCGGGTAGATCTTGTTCAGCGTCTTCGCGTTCTTCGGCCAGAACTCGCTCATGCGCACACCCGTGATCGCCGCGAGCGGGGCCGCGAGGAACACCACGAGGAAGTACATGATCTGCTGCAGGCTGTTGTAGTTCACCCAGCCGTTCTCAACGGGCCAGTCCAGTGTCATGTACTGCAGGAGCGCGGAGAGCGCATTCGGGAACACCTCCCAACTGGTCGGTACAATTCGCATCCAGTGGCCGGAGGCAAACAGCAACACCACAAAGATAAGACCGTTGACCAGCCACAAAATGTCGAGCGACTGGTGCAGCCACAGGTTGATGCTGATCTTCTTGCCACCGCGCTTCGGCGTCCAGAACGCCGGCGGCTTCTGCTGGGTGCGCACCTGATAGCCGGAGCGGATGATGAGAGCCATCAGGAAGATGTTCAGGAAGTGTGTCCACTGCGCCCACCACGGGAAGCCCGGCTCGGCGGTCTCGGGCAGGTGATACTCGCCGGGGTACCTCTCGAGGAACTCCGGCACGCCCGGCAGTGTCGTCACACCGCGCGCGGCGAGCACAAGAATTGCTGCGGCGGCTATGGCACCGAGGGCGAGGAGCGCAACGCGCTTGATCCACTGGCCCAGGGTATGCGAACCGTAGAGCCTTGCCTCGGCCTTTGGTTTCACGGGCTTTTCAGCGGGGGCGGATCGTGCCGCCGGTGCCGGGGCGGCTGTAACCGCGGGTGCACTGGCGGCCGCCGACGGTTCCGGCTCGGCAACGGTCTCCACCACGCTGGCAGCCGGGGCAGGGGCCGGGGCGATGGGTTCGGGCTCTGCCTGCACCGCGGGGGCGGCAGCGACCGCGGGAGCAAGTCCAGCCGGCGGCCACGGTTCCCCTGCGGGGACGCGGGGAAGCCCGCGACGAAGCGGGGTGGTTCCAACCGTCAGTGTGGCGGCTGCGGGTGCCGGTGCGGTGGCCGGAGCAGCTGCGGCCGGCGCCGCTGCCGGCACTGCCTGCGCAGCAGCAGCTGCGGCCGGCGTCGGCGTGGGTTCTGCGGCGGGCGCCCGGGACGGAGCCGCCACTGATACCGAAGCCTCGCCCGCTGGCGGCCACGGCTCGCCGCCCGGTACGCGCGGCAGGCCGCGGCGAAGCTGCAGAGCCGCCCTTGCGCCTGCGTTCACTGCAGGGACGTTCGGTGCAGGGGCCGGAGCGGACGATGTGGCGTCCAGTGCCGTTTCCTGGGCAACTGCGGGGGCGGCAGCAGCGGGGGCGGAGGGCGCGGCGGCCGCTGGTGCGGCGGTGACCGATCCCGCCCCGGAAGCAGACGCCGGCGGGACTGCCGTTCCTGCCGTGACAATGTGTGCGGGCCCCTGGCCTGCTGGAGGCCAGGGGTCGCCACCCTCGACGCGCGGCAGGCCCCGCCGAATGGACCGAGACAGAGTTGCCACCACTACCTTTTCCGAGCCTCAAGTGCGCTGATCAGCTGGGGCACAACCTGGAAGAGGTCGCCGACCACACCAAAGTCGGCGATCTCGAAGATCGGCGCGTCCCCATCCTTGTTGATGGCAACGATCGTCTTCGCGGTCTGCATCCCGGCCCGGTGCTGAATCGCGCCGGAAATGCCCAGCGCGATATACAACTGTGAGGACACGGAAACACCGGTCTGGCCGACCTGATGCGCCTGCGGGATGTAGCCTGCATCCACCGCGGCACGGGAAGCACCAATGGCAGCACCGAGTGTATCGGCGAGCTGTCCCACGAGGGCGAACTGTTCCTCGGATCCGAGGCCACGGCCACCCGCGACAACCTTCGCGGCACCCCGCAGTTCCGGCCGCGAGGTGGCGACAACTGCCTCCTCGAACGAGTCGATCCGCGCGGCCGGCTTCTCGGAGCTCGTCACTGCCAAAGTCTCCGACGCTTCCGGCTGAGCCGTTGCGCGCGCCTCGATGGAGCCTTGGCGAACCGTAATTACCGGCGCCCCAAACGTGGACGTTGACGTCACATCGTAGTCACCGCCGTAGACGGAGTGGTGTGCCACGACACCCTCGTCATCACGTGACACGCCGATCGCATCGACGGAAATCGCCGCACGCGAACGAGCAGCGTAACGGCCGGCAAGGTCGCGCCCATTCAGAGAATGCGAAATCAGGATTGCGTCTGGCTGCACCTGCTCGACAGCGGCGGCAAGCGCGTCAACGCCCGGCACACCGAGCGCGGAAGGATCCGGAGTCTCCGCGATCAGTACGCGCGCGGCACCAAGGGCCGCGGCCTCCGCGGCGGCGGCGCTCCCGGTGCCGGGCGAGGCAAGCACCAATGCAATGGGCGTGCCAGCTGCAGCGGCAGCGCCGAAGAGGCCGGGGGCAGCCTTCTCGAGTTCGCCGGAAGCCTGTGCCTCCACGACGACGAGGATTGCGTCACGAGGGAATTCAGTCATGTCGATACGCCTTACGCCAGTCGGTTTTCGATAAGGAAGTCAGCGAGCTTCTCGCCGGCATCACCCTCGTCAAGGATCTTTACGCCCGCCGCACGCGGAGGCTTCTCTGCAATGGTCAGCATGATTGAACGCGCCGCGTCCGGGCTGTCGGCCGTAATCCCGAGGTCTGCGAGGGTAAGCACCTCAACGGGCTTCTTCTTCGCGGCCATAATTCCCTTGAAGTTCGGGAAGCGCGCCCCGGGAAGCGATTCGGTAATGGAAATCACCGCGGGAAGGTTCGCTGACACCGTCTGCACGCCGGATTCAACGCCCCTGGTGCCGGACACCGCGCCGTCGCTGATCGTCACGGAGCTGAGGCCGGTAGCATGCGGCACGTCAAGCAGTTCTGCAAGCATCGCGGGAATCATGCCGCCGGATCCATCGGTGGAGACGTTGCCGGTGATCACAAGGTCAAACTCAACGCGACGGATCGCTGCTGCGAGGGTTTCAGCGGTAAGTCCAAGATCCGCACCCCGGAGCGCCTCGTCGGAGACGTGGGTGGCGCTTCCCGCGCCCATCGCAAGCCCCTTGCGTATCGTTGCCGTGGCACCGTCGGGAGCGAGGGAGAGGACGTTGACCTCAGTGCCCGCGTTCGCGTCGGCGTACGTCAGTGCCAGCTCCAAGGCCCGCTCACCGATCTCATCAATGACTGCCTCGCTGGCTTCCCGATCGGCGAGGCCTGTTTCGAGGTTCAGTTTTCGGTCCCCGTAAGTGTCGGGGACCTCCTTAACTAGGACGATAATCTTCATTGATGGCTCTTCCTGTGGCGGTACGTCCCTATAGAGGAGACGTTGAATCTCCATTGAGTCTACGAGAAGGTCCCTTCTTGGCTGACAGAGTCCGTGTCGTGAAGTGAAGTACCCCGGCTGGCTCGAGTCCGGGGCGGCTGGTCGGCACCATGCCGGGCGCCCGCCTGCTGATCGTCCCCGGCGGGCACGGTGACTACCTCGGCGACCAGGTGCTCCGTCGCCGTGAACGTGAGGCAGGAACAACGGCGACGGATGCCCGCCAGCTAGAATTCAGGTGTGAAAGCAGATGTGTTGGCGGTGGCGGCATGAGCGAGGACACCGCGAAAGAGTTGAGGCGCCCCCCCACCGCCCAGGTCTTCGTCCTCAACGAGCTGCGGCGCGCAATTATCGCGGGGGAGTTCCTGCCCGGACAGCCGCTTCGTCAAAACACTCTCGCCGAGCGATTCGGGGTCAGCCGCGTTCCGGTCCGCGAAGCATTCAAGGTCCTCGAAAGCGAGGGCCAGGTGGTCTACGAGCCTCACCGCGGCCACAAAGTCGCCAGCCTGTCGCTCACGGACCTCCTGGAGGTCTACCGGATCAGGCAGCTGCTGGAATCCGAGGCCGCCCGGGTTGCCGTGCGGAACCGGAGCGACGGTGTCCTCGCCACCATGAGGGCGGCCGCCAGTGCCGTTGAATCGGCCAGCGCCGCCGGTGATCTGCTCAAGATGACCGAGGCGAACCGGCGGTTCCACTTCGAACTGTTGGCAGCGGCCCGTATGCCGCGTCTGGAACGGATCGTCCGGATCCTGTGGGACGCGACTGAAGCGTACCGGTTCGTGTACTACGGGGCGGAAGACAACCGGGCCAGAGTGGAGCGCGAACATGCCCGCATCGTCCAGGCCTACGCGGAGGGCGATGCGGAGCTGCTTGTGGCCCTGCTGGACGAGCACCGGGAGCATGCCGTGGATGCCCTCCGAACCTTTCTGGAAGTCCCGAGCCACCGGATAACATAATGATTGTGTGACACGGGTTACATTAAGCCTGAAGATTGGATACATTATCCAAATGGCTTACCGAGTAACCCGCAATGATGCGGCCTTCAATGCAGGCGTGGCACAACCGCCCGCCGGACTCTCGTGGCGTCCGTGAACGACTGGCTCGGGTTGAGCGGTACCCGAGTGCTGGTGGCAGGCGCCGGAGGAATCGGGAGCGCCTGCATTGAGGAATTCGTGGCAGCCGGAGCGAGCGTGCTTGCGGTTGACCGCGATGACTCCCGGCTGGCTGCCCTTGGGCCGGGCGCGGCCACCGAACGGTTCGACCTCACGTCCACAGAGGGCTGCGAAGATGCCGTTGCAGCAGCCCAGGAACGGCTCGGCGGGCTGGACGTTCTGGTGCACTCCATTGGCGTCAACCACCGGGTGCCGATTCTCGAAACCACGGATGAGGACTGGAACCGCATCCTGGAACTCAACCTCACCAGTGCCTTCCGGCTGGGCCGCGCCGCCGGCCGCGTCATGATCGAGGCCGGCTTCGGGCGCCAGATCTACTGCTCGTCGGTCTCCAGCATCCTGGCACACCCAGACCACGGTCCCTATGCAGCCAGCAAAGGCGGCATCAACCAGTTGGTCCGGGTCATGGCCCGCGAGTGGGCCTCCCGCGGAGTAACGGTAAACGCCATCGCCCCCGGCTACGTGGACACGGAACTTACCAGGGCGCATCTGGACCGCCCCGGGGTACGCGACCACTACACCTCGATGGTCCCGGCCGGCCGGCTCGGTACGGTCAACGACCTCACCGGTCCCGTTCTCTACCTGGCTTCCCGCCAGGCGGCATTCGTCACCGGTCATGTCCTGTTCGTGGACGGGGGCAGGACCCTTGTCTAAAACGACTCACCGGGAGGCCGGGTCCACCGCTCCCGGATCCCCCCGGGGCGGCCGCTTCCCCCTCCTCGCTCCACATGAACTCTCGGATCAGCAGCGCGATCTGTATGGCGCCATCGCCGGCCCACCAAGGGGAAACGGGCCGTTTTCCATCGTCGACGAAGCCGGCCGTCTCAACGGCCCCTTCAACGCGCTGCTGTACTCGCCCGCGATTGGAAACGCGGTCCAGGCCCTGGGCGCAGTCCTGCGCTTTGGCGGGTCACTGCCTGACCGCACGCGGGAACTGGTCATCTGCGCCGTCGCCGCCGAACTGGACTCCGCCTACGAGTGGTACGCGCACAGCCGGGTCGCCACGAGCGTGGGCATCAGCGGCACCGAGCTGAAGAAGCTGCACGACGGCGAAACCCCGGACACTGTGACCGCGAACGAAAGCGCGGCGCTGGTCCTGACGCGTGCCCTGCTGCGCGGCACCGCTGTCGGCCAGGAAATCCATGCGACCGCCCTTGAACACTTCGGACACGGAGGCATTACGGAGCTTTCGGTGCTGGTGGGCTACTACCGCCTGCTGGCAGGCATCCTCGCCGCCGGAGATATTCCCGTTCCGCCAGCCGCCGCCAGAGAACCGCACACCAGGCCAAATGATGCCCATCCAACCAAACCCATCATCACCACCCAGGGAGAATAACCATGACCGCTATGACCATCCCTGCCCGGAGGCGCATGCAGCGTCTATGGGCAGCAGCAGCCCTTGTCCCGGCAGTTTTCCTTTCCGCGTGCGGCAGCCCCGCCCCCAGCGGCGGTGGTGACGCGCCCGGGAATTCCGCGGGCCAGGGCGGCACGTTGTCGATCGCCACGGGCGGCACCGGCGGGGTCTACTATCCGCTGGGCGGTGGCTTCGCCACCGTGATCCGGGACAACGTCGAGGGCTATGACGCCACCGTGCAGGAAACGAACGCCTCCGTGGACAACATGCTGCTGATCGAGAACGGGTCGGCGCAGCTCGCCTTCGGTGTGGGCGACGTAGTTTCCGATGCAGTCGAAGGCGTGGGCGAATTCAAGGGAAAGCCCCAGGACATCTGCTCCCTTGGCAACATCTACAACAACTTCATGCAGGCCGTCACCGTTGACGGCACCGGGATCCAAAATGTGAAGGATATGGCGGGCAAGGTCGTCTCGGTCGGCGCGCCCAGCTCCGCCACCGAGGTTGGCGCGCTGCGCATCCTCGAGGCCGCCGGAATCGACCCGAAGACGGGCATCGAGCGCCGCCAGCTCGGCGCGGCAGAGACCATCGCTGCACTCCGCGACGGAACCATCGACGCCGGATTCTGGTCCGGAGGGCTGCCCACCGGCGCGCTGATCGACCTGGCCAGCGACGGCGACATGAATCTGCTTTCGATCGGCGAGTACGCGGAACCGCTCGCGCAGAAGTACGGCGCGTACTACGTGAAGCAGGACATTCCGGCCAACACCTACGAAGGGCAGAGCGAGGCCGTCTCCTCGATTGCCTCGCCGAACATCCTGGTTGCCAGCAAGAAGATGGGCACACAGCTTCAGCAGGACATCACCACCGCCCTCTTTGACAACAAAGAGGCCTTGATCAAGGTGCATCCCGCAGCCAGCGAGATGGATAAGGCCGCCGCAGGTGACGTTGCCTTCGTGGAGACCTGCCCCGGCGCGAAGGTCTACTTCGACAAGGCCGGAAGCTAACCCCCATGGCTAGGCCAGCCGCCGCCGTCGTGAGCCTCGTTTGCCTCGGCATGCTGGGAGCGGGCGGGATTGCTGTGGCCGGCGCGCCGGCGGAATCCCGCCCTTCCCGCGCCCTTGTGATCAGCAATGACGGCGGCGTGCTGGCCAGCGTCCCCCTTGCCGGAGACGCGTTCGCGGTGAGCTACCGCAACTCCATTTACGGCACCGTGGCTGAAGAGCGGTACACCGTTCAGGAGGACGGAAGCTACCGCCTGGCGCAGCTGGCGGCCGACCAACTGGCGGTGCTTGAAGAGTATTACGCCGTTCCCGGACCGCCGTCCGCGGCCGGGGACACGGACCGCAGGAAATGGGTGACCGACCCTGATCCTGGCCACCCCGCGGAGTTCAGCCGGCTGTCGCTGGCAGCAACGGATCTGGGCCGACGCACGGTGTACGTCCCGGGTGCCCCGCCGCTTGAACTATGGAAGTTAGTCGAAGACAGCGACCCGTTCGTTGTGCTATCCCTCAAGGAGACCCCATGACCGAGACACCCAACGGCAATGGAGCCGTTGACGCACGCACCTCGCCTGAACCCCCGGGGAGCTCCGTGCGGAAGGGGAGCGCGGTGCGGGCGGACGCGGACGATGATGTCGCCGTGAACCCCCTGGACCTGGCTAAGGACGGGGTGATTGATGAAGAGGCGCTGATCGCGGAGTATGAGGCGGAGAAACCAGCACGCCACTTGAGCGGGATACCCGGCATCGTGGTGAGAACCTTTGGTGTGGCCTTGTCCCTGTTTGCGCTGTATTGGGTCTTCAATCCCATGCCCACCCAGATCTACCTGCCCGCGTTCCTGATGATCTCGCTGCCCTTGACCTTCCTGGTCTACCGCGGGTGGGGCCGCTCGGCTGCGGCCAAGGGCGCCGGACGTTCGGACAACCCGCCCATCCTGGACTGGCTGCTCGCCGCAATTGCCGTGGTTCCGTTCGCCTACATTATCTCGGACTGGGATGGTTTCTTCCGCCGCGCGATCACGCCGACCTACCTGGACCTGGCCATGGGCGTGATCGCGATCCTGGTCACGCTGGAGGCATCCCGCCGGACGGTGGGCATCCTCGTCCCGCTGGTCGTGGTGGGCTTCTTCGCGTATGCGGCGTTCGGGTCCTTCGTCCCTGCTCCGTTCAACACGTCCTCCTTCAGCTGGATCCGGCTCGTCGGCCACAACGTCATGGGAACACAAGGGCTGTTCGGGGTTCCCACTGACGTCGCGGCGTCGTACATCATTCTTTTCACCATCTACGGCGCCGTTCTGGGCGCCTCGGGCGCCACCAAATTCTTCATCGATCTCTCGTTCTCCGCCTTCGGGCAGTCGAAGTCAGGTCCCGGCCGGACCGTGACCCTCGCCGGCTTCCTGCTGGGCACCGTGTCGGGTTCCGGCGTCGCCACCACCGTGACCCTGGGCGGTATCTCCTGGCCGCTGTTGCGGAAGGCCGGCTACCCGAAGGAACACGGCGGCGCCATCCTGGCGGCTGCCGGTATCGGCGCCATCATGTCCCCGCCCACGCTCGGTGCCGCAGCCTTCATCATCGCCGCGCTGCTGGGAGTCTCGTACCTGCAGGTGCTCATCTGGGCCACCATTCCCACGGTCCTCTACTACTTCGGCATCATCCTCGCCATCGAAATGGACGCCCGGCGGTTCAAGACCAGAGCGGTGGATTTCAACGTCAAGCCAGTCGGCAAACTGCTGCTGCGGTTCGGGTACCACTTCAGTTCCCTCATCGCGATCGTGGTGTTCATGTCCATGGGCATGACACCGTTCCGGGCCGTGGTGTACGCCACGGGCCTCGCGTTTGTGCTCAGTTTCCTGGACCGCCAGTCCTGGCTGACGCCCAAGCGCATCTG
>Ga0105047_10015354_pt1 | contig 12065 bp, 10 predicted proteins | sample MAT04_FD_78384 | JGI IMG/M metagenome (GOLD analysis project Ga0105047, IMG submission 78384) | Freshwater microbial communities from Lake Fryxell liftoff mats and glacier meltwater in Antarctica - MAT-04 (megahit assembly) | ecosystem: Environmental > Aquatic > Freshwater > Ice > Liftoff... | reverse complement strand
CGTTGCAGGCCAGCGCGTCGCCGGCGGTCGTCGAGCTGCGCGTGGTCGACGACGGCGACGGGCTGCGCTTCACGGTCGCCGACCGCGGGCCCGGGGTGCCCACGGGGATGCGCCCGCGGGTGTTCGATCCGTTCGTCACCGGCCGCAGCGAGGGCACGGGCCTCGGGCTGGCGGTGGTACGCCGGGTGGTGGAGTTGCACGGCGGGCGCGTGACGATCGAGCGGCGGCAGGGCGGCGGCTCGCTGTTCGTGCTGTGGTTGCCGCCGGGCGAGCAGGAGCACATCTGATGGCGCGCGTGTTGGTGGTCGACGACGAGGCGGGGATCCGCGAATTTCTCGGCGAGGCGCTGACCGGCGACGACCACGAGGTCGCGGTCGCGGCCTCGGGCGACGCCGCGTGGGCCCGACTCGAGCGTGAGGGCTTCGACCTCGTGCTCACCGACCTCAGCATGCCCGGCATGAATGGGCTGGAGCTGCTGCGAAGGATCCGCGAGGCCCAGCCCGAGGTCGAGGTCATCGTGATCACCGCGCACGGCAAGGTCGATTCCGCGGTCGAGGCCATGCGCCTCGGCGCCTTCGACTATCTGCAAAAGCCGCTCGGATCGCTCGCCGAGCTGCGTCTGCTGGTCCGGCGCGCCGCGGAGCGTCGCGCGTTGCGCAGCTTTCGCGAGGTCCATGTCGGGCGCGACGAGCCCGAGCTCAGCCACGGCGCCGCCGTCATGCGCCCGGTGATCGCCGCGCTGCGCAAGGTCGCGGCCACCGACGCCACCGTGCTGCTGGTCGGCGAGAGCGGCACCGGCAAGGAGGTCGCGGCGCGGGCGGTCCACCGCTGGAGTCGCCGCGAGGCCGGGCCCTTCGTCGCGGTCAACTGCGCCGCGCTGTCGGAGTCGCTGCTGGAGAGCGAGCTGTTCGGCCACGAGCGCGGCGCCTTCACCGGCGCGGCGACGCGGCGACGCGGTCGCATCGAGCTCGCGCAGGGGGGGACCTTCTTCCTCGACGAGGTCGGCGAGCTCGCGCAGGCGTTACAGGCCAAGCTGCTGCGCGTGCTGCAGGAGCGCAGCTTCGAGCGCGTCGGCGGCGGTCAGACGCTGCGTGCCGATGTGCGCTGGATCGCCGCGACCAACCGCGATCTGCCGGCCCAGATCGCCGCCGGCAGGTTCCGCGAGGACCTGTTTCACCGGCTCGCCGTGTTCCCGGTGGTGCTCCCGCCGCTGCGCGACCGCCACGAGGATCTCGAGCCCTTGGCCGAGCAATTGCTGGCCCGCGCCTGCGCGGCGCTCGGACGTCGGCCCTTGCGCCTTGATACCAGCGCGCGGGCCCTGCTGCACCGCGCCCGCTGGACCGGCAACGTCCGCGAGCTGGCCAACGCGCTCGAGCGCGCGGCGATCCTCGCCGACGGCGAGCTGATCACCGCCGCCGATCTGGCGATCCCCGGCCTCGCGCTCGCGGGCCCGAGCACCGCGGCCGCGTTCATGCCCGTCGACCTGGGCGCGCCGACGATCGGCGAGCCGCGCCCGCTCGTCGACCTCGAGCGCGACGCGATCGAGGGTGCCCTGCGGTTTCATGCCGGTAACCGTACGCGCGCCGCCGAGGCCCTCGGCATCGGGGTGCGCACGCTCTACGACAAGATCAAGCGCTACGGCCTCGAGGACGAGCCGCCGCACGCCTGAGCGGCAGGCGGGTCGGCAGGTCTCGCCGGGTCGCCGACCCGGGCCCGGCCAGAGCCGCATGAGCCGGGGCCACGTCGGCGGGAAACGCCCACGGCGACCGAGGTCCGGCGCTGGCACGGCGTTCGCAGTACCTCCGGCATGCGCACCTGCCGGCTCCTGTTCTTGACGCTCCTCAGTATCCCCGCCTGTGTCGATGGCAGCGCCGACGAGACCGGCAGCACCGGCCCGTCGCCGACGAGCACCGGTGGCGAGACCCCGACCACCGGCAATACCGCGGAGACCGGCGACACCGGCTGGACGCCCTCGACTTGTTACGACGGATGGGACGAGCTGACGGACCGCTACCCCGACGCCGGGGCCCTGCAAGACTGCGCCGTTGTGCCTGGCGGGCTCGCGGTGCAGCGCTCGCTGCTGGTGGTCGACGGCCTCACGATCGACAACGACGGCCAGAGCCTACAACCGTGCGTCGAGGCCCGCTGCGACGCGAACTACGCATATATCGCCAGCAACGATCTGCCCCACTACGACTATGTACAGACCACCCCGAACGCGCTGGTGGAGGCGCCGGGGATCTATCGCATCGCGCTCGCGCCGACGCTGCCCGGGGCCGCGATCGCGGCCGATCCGGCGAGCATCCAGAGCGGCTGCGGCGACGCCTACGCGCAATACCTCGACGATCCCGGGCAGGCGACCCCCGCCGAGCCTTCGGGCCTGTGCAATGCGGCCCAAGGCGGCGCGCTCGAGTATCTGCGCGAGACCCTCGAGTCCGGCGAGACCCCGACCTACGCCAAGATCCTGTGCCTCGGCGGCATCGGTGTGATCGTCAACGGCGTCACCGCGAACGGCCCCAACGAGGCGACCTTCCCCGACCCCTACGGCAACCCGGTGTTTGGCATGCCCGAGGTCGCTGGCGACTTCGATCAGACGGCGTTCCTCGATCTGTGCGGGGGCCACTCCGGCGGCAGCATGCATTATCATGGGCTCAACGCGGCCTGCTTCGAGCAGGCCGCCGACGGCACGCCGGCCACCAGCTACGCGACCGCCTCGCAGGCCTGGGACGTGCCGCAAATGCTCACCGGCGCGTGCGACGAGCCCTCGGCGGTGCTCGGCTGGAGCCTCGATGGTTACCCGATCCAGGGGCCCTGCGTGTGCACGGCCCGCGACGGCGAGACCTGCACCGAGGTCAAGCGCGCGCGCTCGGCGTGGGTCTACGACGGCCTCGGCGGCTGGGGCGCCGATCCCGGCGAGGACGTCGCGCTCGCGGTCGAGGGCGCCGAATGCAATGACGACAATGTCTGCTGCCCTGGCGGCCAGGCCGGCTGCGACTTTCGCTGCGCCCCGGTATTGGTGGGTAACGACGATCCCGACGGCTCGAGCGTCGAACATCGCTGCGCCCTGCTCGACTACGCGTGGTGTACCCACCAATATGTCGACCGCTCGCTGCACGCCGGCGGCGACTTCGTATACCTCGACCGCTGCAACGGCTACGACGGCCCCGACGGCTACGCGTATCACGCGACCGCGTCATTCCCCTACCTCCAGGGCTGCTACCGCGGCGTCCCCAACCTCGCGCCGATGGGTGGCATGATGATGCCCGACGAGGGCGGCATGGACCCGCCCACGTGCCAGCCCGGCCAGCAGATGTGCTGCGGCGATGACGTGTGCGGCGGCCCCGAGACCGCCGACAACTGCCCGGAGGACTGCTGATGTTCGCCGCGAGGCTCGTTATGTCCGTCATGTTTGTGGCGCTCGTGGCCGCATGCGGAGCCGCTGCGCCGCCGCGGCCGGTCGGGCCCGCCACGCCGCTGGCGCTGGCTGAGGGCAGCATGGTCGCCTATCTGCTCTCATGGTCGTGGGAGGACGCGCATCGCGAGGGCGACGCCTGGGTGTTCGCGACCGACCGCGGTTATGCCGTCGGCATCACCGCGGCCGCGATCGCGATCGGTCGCATTGAGCTCGTGCCCTGCGAGCCCGCGGCCCGCCCGCTCGCCGGTGCCCTGTCGAGCCTGCTGATCCCGACCGCCCACGCCGCGCACGCGCGCGTCGGCGACGGCTCGGCGGTGGCGAACCCGGGCATCGAATCGATGCTCGCCCCCGAGGCGCACCTCTACGGTCGCGGCTTCGCCGGCCCCAGCCCCTATTGCGGCCTGTATATGCTCGCCGTACCGATCGCCGCGCAGGCCGACGACGGCGCGACGCTGGCCCGCGAGAGCCTCGCGCTCACCGGCTGGTGGTCCGCGCCGGGCAGCAGCGAGCGCCACGGCCTCCACGCCCGCATCAACCTGCAAGACGGCAGCTTGCGACCGCTACAAGGCTGGACGCCCTGGCCCGCGGCGCTGCAACCGGGCCGCGCTCCGGTCGCGGTGGTGATCACCCGTCGCCCGGCACGCGCCTTCGACGGCCTCGAGCTGTCCAGCCTGTCGGACCTCGACCTCGGCTTCGCGGTGCTCGGCAACCTGCTGCAAGGCGCCCGGGTCGAGGTCGCGAGCGCCGCCGGAGACCCCGGCAGCGTCAAAGGCCCTTGACCATAAACCTCGTTCTGCGCGATATTGGCCGCAATGCGTCTCCGCGTACAAGCATCGATCCCCGCGCCGAAAATGTGCACACATCGAAGGCCCTGCTGCTGTGGATCGGCCTCGCGGCGGCGCTCGGGTGTGGCGATTCGGCGGTCATCCCGGGCGACACCAGCACCTCCGGGGCGAGCACGAGCAGCGAGCTCCCGACCGGCGTGACCACTTCGGGCGGATCCGCGAATGACGATATATCAGGGACAGCCAGCTCGGGCGTCAGCAGCTCGGGCGGCAGCAGCTCGGGCGCCGGCGAGAGCAGCGACACGTCCGCGGCGACCGCCACCGGCACTGCCACCGAGACTTCCGGGGGCAGACCCTCGTCGATCTCACGAAGCGTTACTTCGGCCTGTCGGCGGTGGCCCGGCCGGCGGTCACGATGGCGAGCCTGAAGGCCCGCTCCCGCGTCCGTGGCGGCCCACGGCAGTATCGCACCGGCGACCTCCTGGACGCGCTGCAGGGGCGTCCTCGTCGCAGGTGCCCGCGCTCGCGGGTCACGCACGCCGCTCGAGCAGCATATGCGCGTACCTGCGCAGATCTTCCTGCGAGCCGCCTCGGTGACGATCGTTCTCGCTATCGTCGGCGAGGTCCCACAAAGACAGCACTTGCTCGTCGTCGAGCTGGCCGATCACCGGTAATGCCGGCACTTGATCGCAGACTTGAATGACCCGCGATCTCAGCTCCGCGATCGCGGCGCGCAGGGCCTCGATAATTTTGAGCTTGTCCTGCAACTCGCGCGACACGCCGGTCTCGGTCGAGTGCAGGGCGTGCCGCCATGGGTCAGCAGGTCGAGCGGTGTGTAACGCCACACCGACGTCCACCATCAGCGCCTCGCCCGGCGTCAGCTCCTCGTGCGCGCCGGCCAGGACCTCGGCGCCCACGCCGATACCCTCCGCTTCGAGACCGGCCCGCGCCTCGACGACCAGGCCGAGGCCGTCGCCGACGATGTGGCCCCAAGCTCGCGGATGATCGCCGGGTGGCTCGACCGCAGCAAGCGCCGCGCCGCCTTGCACGACCTGCCGGTCGCCGACCTGCCGGTCGCCGACCGGCACGGCCCCGCATGCGCGGACCCGCACAAACACGCGCGTAGTCACGACCGGCCGCTTACGCCATCCTGGACGGGCGCTGGTCCGCGACGCCGACCCGGGCCCCTCCTCTTCGTAACCGTGACCACGGCTCCTCCACCACGGCGCAGCGGCGCCGATGAAGTCAAGCAGCGAGTCGTGTTGCAGCAGCGCGTGGCGACGCTGAGCGTGAGCGCGACCGCTGCGGTCTGCGCGATCGACCTTGCGGTATGGCGCAGCAGCGGAGACATCTGGAAGCTCGGCATCGCGCTGTGTATGGCGGTGCTGACGATCCTCTTTGGCCTCTCGATCGTGCTTCAGCGTCAGGGTCATCGCCGCGGGTCGTTGTGGTCGCTGCTCGCGGCGGTCCCGATCGCCATCACCTGGGTCATGGTCGCCGGCGGCGCCGCGACGATCATCCCCACGCTCATCGCCGGACTCGCGATGATGTTGCTCTTACCGGACACGATCGACCCGGGCTTCATCTCGCCCAGGCGCTGGATGGCGGTGCTCCTGGCCGCCTATCTGGCGGGCATCGGTCTGCGCCTGGCGATTCGCGGCCTCGACTTCGCCAGCTCGCCCGCCGAACTCGCCATCGTCGTGCTCGTGCCGGGGACGCTGATCGTGGGGCAATGGATGCTGATCCAGCGCATCTTCCGCGACATGCGCGCGACGCTCCGCGACAGCGAAATGCTGCGACGAGACCACGAGCAGCGTCACGGCGAGCTGGTCGCGAGCCAGCGAGCGCTCGAGCGCGCCAGCGCTGCCAAGAGTCAATTCCTCGCCAATATGTCGCATGAATTGCGAACTCCGCTCAATATTATCCTCGGATATACGGAGATCCTCGAAGACGAGTTCGCGGATCGACCCGCCCACGACCTCGCGTGGGGCCAGGACCTCGCCAGGATCCGCGGCGCCGGCATTCACCTCCTGGCGTTGATCTCGGATGTCCTCGATCTGTCGAAGATCGAGGCCGGCAAGACGACGCTGTATCCTGAGCCGTTCTCGCTCAGCGCGCTCGCCCACGACGCCGCCGAGGCGTGCCGGCCCCTGGTCCAGCGCCAGGGCAATCGACTGCGGCTGGAGCTCGATCCGCAGGCCGACGACCTCCATACCGACCGCATCAAGCTGCACCAGATCTTGCTCAATCTCCTCTCGAACGCCGCCAAGTTCACCGATGGCGGCGATATCACCGTGCGCACCCGCGTCGCCGCGCAGGACTGCATCGTCGTCGAGGTCGAGGACACGGGCGTCGGCGTCATCGAGGATGCCCAGGGCAGGATCTTCGACGCATTCGAGCAGGGCGACAGCTCGTCGACGCGCAGCGGCGGAGGCACGGGCCTCGGCCTGACGCTGGTCCGCCGCTTCGCCGCGCTGCTGGGTGGCGGTGTCACCCTGCACAGCACGCCCGGTCGAGGCTCGCTGTTTCGGGTCACCATCGCGCGTCGAGCCCCCGAGCCCGACCTCTCCGCGTAGGTCGCCGCGGGGCGCGGGAGGCTGTCATGGTCGCAGCATGCTACGGCGCGTCCGCTCGACGCACGAGGGTGGCCAGCGCCTCGATGTCGATGGGCTTGACCAGGTGGGCATCGAAGCCCGCCGCGGCGGCGCGCTCCTGATCCGAGGGCCGCCCGTAGCCCGTCACTGCGACCAGCCGGACGGTGGCGACACGCTCACGGATCCGACGCGCCAACTCGTATCCGTCCATCACCGGCAGGCCGATATCCAGCACGGCGGCGTCGGGGGTGAACTCGTCCAGGAGCGTGAGGGCGCTCGGCCCATCATGGGCGGTACGAGTCACGTAGCCGAGCGTGGTGAAGTACGCGGCGAGCATCTCGGTGGTATCCTCGTTGTCGTCGACCAGCAGCAGTCGACGACGGATATTCGGTGTCGCCGCGCCGGGCTCCACGACCGCGGCCGGGCCCGGCGGCTCGGGGGCGCGGCGCTCATGGACCGGCAAATACACGCTAAAGGTCGCGCCACGGCCGGGCCCGTCGCAGCTCGTGGCCCAGCATCGCCATGAACTCGTCCTTGGCCCGGTTCGCCAGTTCAGCCGCCGTACGCGCCTCACGCTCGCGCTCGCCATGACCGAGATTTCCCGTGGAAGATGTCATGACGGCGCGCCGCAGTATGCCCGCCGGGGCGCGGGACTGGTAAGCACGGCGCCGCGGGGTCATGCGCCGCAGGGCCCGCGCGGACTTCCGCTTTTCCGTAGGACCCCGCCGGGTGGCGTCATCACCGTGATCCCTCCCCACTGCCACCAGGTGAGCAGGGCGCTGGCGGGATCGTAGCGACATCACTGCGAGAGCGCGCAAAACGCGCGCGCTGGCGTCGGGGCGCTCAGAATGTATCGGGGAGCGGATAGGCCTGGATCGGTCCGGCGTACAGGTACCGGATCGGCGCGTAGTACAGGTTGCCGCTGGGGCTGACGGTGACGCGGCCCTTGCCGGGCATCGTATCGAAGCTGGCGACCTCGCCGGTGAAGGGGTCGAAGACGACGATCTCGAGGGTTGCGAGGCCGGCGTAGACCTGGCCGGTGAAGTTGTCGTGGCTAAAGCCGGTGATGTCCGCGCCGAGGTCGAGCAGCAGGTCGGCCTGCTTGGTGAGCACGTTGTAACGATAGACGTCGCCGCCGATCAGGCCGATGACGAGGTGCACCGGGCTGACCGGCGCGGCCGCGGTGACGCGGTCGGCGAACTTGTATTCGACCTCCTGGGTGACCGCGTCGAGGTCGGCGCTGTTAAAGTCGCCGTTGCTGGTGCTGTTGCCGACATAAAGCACCCGGTCGACGCCCCAGGTCAGGCCGTGTGGACCGGCGTCGGCCGCGGCGCTGCCGAACGGGCCGGTGCCCTGGGTCTTCTGGGCGACGATGACGATCGGCAGCGGATTTTGGGGGTCCTCCTCGACGAGGCGGGCGACGCCCTGCGGCGGGTCGACGAGGCAGCCGCACGCCGGACAGCAGGTGTAGGTGATAGCGACCTCGCCGAGCCCCTCCTTCGGGACCGGCGGCGCCGGCTGGTCAGCGAGCGGGTAGGGCAGCGTCAATTGCGGGATCGTCAGGCTGCGCAGCACCTTGACCTCGCCCATGTTGAGATTGGCGACGCCGGCCCATTCGCTGACCTCACCCGCCGGGGTCAGCCGCCGGAGATAATCGGTGCCGCTGCGCAAAGTGACCATCCACGCGGTGCAATCGTCGGCGAAGTCAATGCCGCCGATGTCCTTGCTAAACGGCCCATTGAGCAGATCCAGGGCCGGATCGACGCAGTCTTTCACGCGCTCACAGACGCACTCGTTGCCCCAACAGTCGCCGTCCGCGGTGCACAACACGCTGCCGCAGGGCGAGATCGCCAGGCAGGTGTCGACGCCGTCGCACACGCTGCCCGGACCGCAGGTGCCGGCCCCGCAGACCTCGGCGGGGCCGGCGAGCACGCAGGCGTCGGCGGGGTCCTTGCATTCGCCGCTGATGACGTCACACACCTGTGCGGGGCCGCAGGGGTCGGGGTCCTGGCCCTGACAACTGGTGATGCACTCGTTATCAACGCACTGCTGATTCGGCTGATCACACACCCCGCAGCTCGGGCCGGTGGTGCCGCCGGCGATCGTGGTGTCGGACCCGGTGCCGGGCTCGCCCGTGCTCGGGCCGGTGGTCAGCGCAGCGGTGGTATCGGTGGTGGTATCGGCGGTCGTATCGGTCGCGCTGGTGCCGGTGCCCGTGCCGCCGCCGCCCCCGGTGGTCGGCGTCGGATCCGAGGTCGGTGTCTCGCTAGTCGGCGCCACGCTGGTGCTGATGTCGCTGGTCGTACCGCCGCTGCTGCTTGCGCCGCCAGTGCCGGTCTCGTTGCCGCCGCCGCCGCCGCAACTGATCCCCGCGACCGCGAGCCATGTCCATGCGCCCCGTGTTGTCCGTACCATCGCCATCCCTCCGTCCATCGGCCCCCGACGCGGGGGCGGCCGGCATTGTACCCGACGCGCCGCGGCTCAGGGCGCCGAGCCGGCGTGGATCACTGCGAGGGCCTCGCGGGCCGTGTCGCGCCACGCGAGATCAGGGATGGCGTCGATCGGGACCCGTGCGGGGAGGGATGGGGGCTGCGGGGCAGGCATGGGGACGACCGCGTCGCGTGCTCCGTCGGTGACCCACCACCACGCCGAGGGCGTGCGACACACGCGGTAACCCCAGGTCTCGAACCACAGCAGGCGATCGAGGACCTGCGCGGGGCTCAGCGGCGCGAGCTCGTACTCGTCGGCGAGCTGCTCGAGCTTCGGCGTCGCCGAGAGCACAGCGGCGGCGAACCAGTCGAGCATCGGCACGAAGTGCTCGGGGCCCGCGCTCGGCGTGTCGGCGCTGTCGGGCCGCGGCACGCTGTCGAGAGCGAAGTGGATCGCGGCGTCGTCCATCAGCGGGACGGTGTCGGGACACAACAGCGCGAGCACCTTCGAGAGGCCAGCGGCGGTGCCCGGCGCGGCACCGCCGGCGCTGCCCGTGCGCGCGGCGGCGTCCTGCGCGGCGAGCCGCTGCACGGCGGTCTCCACGGCGGCGCGCTCGTCGGCGCCGCGGGCCAGCCAGGTGTCACAGTCGCCGCCAAGCAGCTCGACGAGCAGCGCCCACAGCTCGCGGTTGTGGGGCTGCAACCACCGGTAGAACACGGACGAGGGGACCTTGTTGTTGACCATCCACGAGCCGGGCAGGGCCATCGGCAGCAGGTCGACGGCGGCGAGGCCGGCGCGACGGGCCTCGCGGTAGCTGGCGGCGGCGAGGTCGAAGCCGAAGGCGCCGGGGAGTCGGCCGCGCACGTGCAGCTTCGCGTGGGCCATGCCGAGGTGCCAGGGCTCGCGCTGTTCGGGGCCGGCGCGGTGGATGAGCACGGTGGACATGGCGCGAGCATCGGCCGTGGCGGCGCCGGTGTCGAGGGTCGTGATAGCCTGCGTCGATTCGTGTTCGTGCGTCGCGACCCGCCGGCGACCGGCAGCACGACCGACGAGCCAGAAAATCCATGACCACCACCGATGACCTCTGGCAGCTCCACGACGAGTCCGTCCTGCTCGCCACCACCACCTACGGCCCGCAGCGCGCCCGCATGGCGGTCATCGCCATCGGCGCCATCGGCGAGGGCGACCTCCTGATCGTCAGCCCCGGCACCGGCATGTCCGACGCCGCCTGGGCGCGCGTCGCTGCCTGGGGCGCCCCACGCTTCCTGCTCGCGCCCAACCACTTTCACAACGCCGGCCTCGCCAAGTGGCAGGCCCGCTTCCCCGACGCCCAGATCGTCGCCCACCCGCGCGCCCAGGCCCGCCTGCGCAAGAAGCTCCCCGGCCACACCATCACCGACCTCGCTGACCTGCAAGCCGCCCTCCCGCCCGACGTCCGCGTGTTTAGCCCGCCCGGCGCCAAACAGGGCGAGACCTTCGTGTCCGTCCAGCGCCCCACCGGCCCGGCTTGGTTCGTCACCGACGCGCTCGTCAACGAATCCAAGCTGCCCGGCGGCCCGACCGGCCTGATCATCCGCCTCTTCGGCTTTCGCACCGGCCTCATGACCAACCCCTTTTTTAAACGCTTCTTCCTCGCCGACCGCCCCGCGTACAAACAATGGCTGCTCGCCGAGCTGGGGCGCGACCGCCCGACCCTCTTCATCCCGAGCCACGGCGACCCGCTGCACGGCCCCGACCTCGTCGATCGACTGCGCGCCACCGCCGACGCCCTTTAAAAAACCATGCCGGATCGCCGGGGTGTGGACGCCTCAGGTCGTCAGCCTGACGGCCTCGACCACGTCGCCCTCGGCTCTTTCGCGCGCTTGTGTACATGTCTCATGGGCCAGGTGCGCGGGTTCGTGCCGGCTCGCCTGGGATTGTTGTGGGCGCCCGGATCGGCGATCGTGGCGGGGTTCATGGCGCCCGAACGTGATCTGAGCGGCACCCTGTTGGCCGGCCGATACCGTGTCGATTCGCAGATCGGCGGCGGCGGCATGGGGACCGTACACGCTGGTGAGCACCTCGAGGTCGGTCGCAAGGTGGCGATCAAGATCTTGCGGCCCGAGTCGGCCGCCCACCCCGCGCTGGTCGAACGGTTCCGGCGCGAGGCCCGGCTCACCGCGCGCGTCGAGCACGAGCACGTGGTCGAGTGCCTCGACGTCGGCGTCAGCGACGACGGCCTGTGCTTCTACGTGATGGAGTGGCTGCGCGGCGAGGATATGCACGCGCTGCTGCGGCGCGAGCGGTGCTTGCCGTGGCCGCGGGCGCGGGCGATCGTCGTCCAGATCTGCCGCGCGCTGGCGGCAGCCCACGCGCAGGGCGTCGTACACCGCGACCTCAAGCCCGGCAACGTGTTCCTGGTCCGGCGTGAAGACAACCCCGACTTCGTCAAGGTGCTCGACTTCGGGATCGCCAAGCTGGTGGCCCCGGACGAGCCCGAGGGCGAGGTCCTGACGCGGATCGGCGAGGTCGTGGGGACCACGCCGTACATGGCGCCGGAGATGGCCGCGGGCGAGGCCTTCGATCACCGCATCGACGTCTACGCGACCGGCGTGATCCTGTTTCAGGCGCTGTGCGGACGGCTGCCGTTTCGCGGCAAGACCCCGCGTCAGATCCTCACCGCGATCTTGCAGGCCGAGCTGCCGCGGCTGTCGGCGATGCACCCGGGGATCGTCGCGTCGCCGCAGCTCGAGGCCCTGGTGGCGCGCGCAATGCATCGCGATCCGGCGGAGCGCTATCAAGATATGGCGGCGCTGCACGAGGCGCTGATGGCTCTGCCCGAGGACGCCTGCCGTCCCGCCG
>Ga0105047_10015352_pt1 | contig 12065 bp, 9 predicted proteins | sample MAT04_FD_78384 | JGI IMG/M metagenome (GOLD analysis project Ga0105047, IMG submission 78384) | Freshwater microbial communities from Lake Fryxell liftoff mats and glacier meltwater in Antarctica - MAT-04 (megahit assembly) | ecosystem: Environmental > Aquatic > Freshwater > Ice > Liftoff... | reverse complement strand
TCGGCGGCGCTGGAGCTGTGGTCGAAGGACTTGGTAGGTAATTTCGCCAGGGCCCAGGCAACGGTGTACGAGCGCGCCAAGGCCAACGGCCAGGCGGCGCTGGGGAAGTGGGAAGGCTGAAACGCGACCTGTGATCCATTGAAAACGCCGGCCAAGAGCCGGCGTTTTTTCTTGGCTGATCTCCTCCAGATAGTCGAAGGAGTCAGGGATTTGTAGATCCGAGCTTGCCCGGATGCTTCTGACCGCATGAAAAGCATCCGAGCAAGCTCGGATCTACAACACCTCCATCCTCCCCTGCGCTGTGCGCAAGGGAGCAGGCCAAAGCCGCCTGCAATGGAGCAGTAAAAAAGCGTGTGTCGCGCCCGGCCCGCCGTCACGGCAGCGACGCTTCTCCCAGCGAATCCAGCCAGTCGTCGTCGGAGCCTTCGTTGACGCCTTCGAACAATGGAGTGGAGAAATAGCGCTCGCCGGTGTCGGGCAGCATCGCCAGGATCACCGCGCCTTCCTCTGCCGATTGCGCCACTTCCAGCGCGGTGGCGACGGTGGCGCCGCCGGAGATGCCGGAGAAGATGCCTTCTTCTGCGGCCAGGCGTCGCGCCACTGCGATGGAGTCGACGTCGGTGACGGTCAGGATCTGGTCGGCGGCTTCGCGGTTGAGTACTTCGGGAATGAAGTCCGGAGTCCAGCCCTGGATCTTGTGCGGGGCCCATGGCTTGCCCAGCAAGAGCGAGGCGCCTGCGGGTTCGGATGCGGTGACCTTAACTTCGGGACGTGCGACTTTCAGCACTTCGCCCACGCCCGTCAGGGTGCCGCCGGTGCCCCAGCCGGTGACGAAGTGGTCCAGCCTGTGTCCGGCGAAATCGCGCAGGATTTCGGCCGCAGTGGTCTGGCGGTGATACGCCGGATTGGCCGGATTGGCAAATTGCCGTGCGAGGAACCAGCCGTGCCTGGCCGCAAGTTCCTCGGCGCGCCGCACCATGCCGCTGCCACGCTCGGCGGCCGGGGTCAGGATCACCTTGGCGCCATAGGCGCGCATCAGTTTGCGGCGCTCGATCGAGAAGGTTTCGACCATCGTGGCCACGAACTTGTAGCCACGCGCGGCGGCAACCATGGCCAATGCGACGCCGGTGTTGCCGGAAGTCGCTTCGATGATCGTGTCGCCGGGTTTCAGCAGGCCCTTGGCCTCGGCGTCGAGCACGATGGCCAGCGCCAGCCGGTCCTTGACCGAACCGCCGGGATTGAACGACTCGACCTTGACGTAGAGGGTCACGTGCGCTGGCGCAAGCCGGTGCAGCCTGACCACAGGGGTGCGGCCAATGGTGTCGAGGATGTTGTCGTAGAGGGCCATGCGGTTCTCCGGGGGAAGGGGTCAGGCGGCCTGCGGCAGTCTAGTGGCCGGCGTGTTGCCTGCATGTTCGCTTGCGGCGGGCTGTTGCGGAACGCTCACAGGATTCGCGCTTGCGCGCAGTGGCCTGGTGCCGAACCAGTGCAACGGTTCGGCCAGCGCAGCCACTGCACCCAGGATCAGCAGGGCCGGTGATTGCACCTGGTGTTCGCGTGCGGTCTCTGGCAACTGGTCGAGCGTGCCCAGGATCACCCGCTGTTGGGCACGCGATCCGTTCTCCACCAGTGCAAACGGCAGCTCGGGCGCTGCACCGGCCATCAGCAGGCGTGAACGCAGCTGGTCGAGTCCGGCCACGCCCATGTAGACGGCCAGCGTCTGTCGGTCGCGCACCAGCGAATCCCAGTCCAGCGTGTCGAGCGAATCCTTGCAGTGGGCAGTGACCAGGCGCAGCGACTGCGCATGGTCGCGATGGGTCAGCGGGATGCCGGCATAGGCCGCGCAGGCCACTGCAGCAGTGATGCCCGGCACCACTTCGAACGGGATGCCGTGCGCGCGCAGGAACTCGAGTTCCTCGCCGCCACGCCCGAACACGAACGGGTCGCCACCTTTCAGGCGCACCACGCGTCGCCCGGCGCGCGCGTGTTCCAGCATCAGCGCGTGGATCCGGTCTTGGCGCACGCTGTGGCCGCGGGCCGACTTGCCCACTTCGATCCGGGTGGCGTCGCGCCGCGCCAGCCGCAGCACTTCGTCGCTGACCAGGCGGTCGTGCAGGATGACGTCGGCCTCGTTCAACGCACGCAGCGCGTTCAATGTGACCAGGCCGGGATCGCCGGGGCCGGCGCCGACCAGCACCACCGAACCCACTGGTTCGGTTGCGGTTTCATCGTCCAGTGCCGCATGCAGCCAGGCGTCGGCGCGCGCGTCGTCCACGCGCTGGCGCAACAAGCGCGGCAGTGGGCCGGCGAGCAGCTTTTCGAAGAAGCGACGGCGCAGGCCGAGGTCGGGAAAGCGCGCCCGGATCGCTTCGCGCTGGCGCGTGAGCAATTCGGCAAGCGTACCGATCGATTCGTCCAGCAGCGTTTCCAGCTGGCGGCGGATGTGCCGCGCCAGCATCGGTGCGCCGCCGGCGGAAGAGATGGCGATCTGCAGCGGACCGCGCTGGACGATCGCCGGCACATGGAAGCTGCACAGCTCGGCGGTATCGACCACGTTGGCGAAGATGCGGCGGGCGAACGCAGCATCGGCAACCGCGCGATTGACCGCGTGGTCGTCGGTGGCGGCGATCACCAGCCACACCTCGGACAACCAGTCCGGGTCGAATTCGCCCTGCAGCCAGCGCAGGCGGCCCTGCCGCAGCCATCGATGCAGGCGCTCGCCCAGTTCCGGCGCGCCCACCACGGGCAATGCACCGGCCTGCAGCAGCGCCTCGAGTTTGCGCTCGGCGACCGCGCCGCCACCCACCACCAGCACGGGGCGGTCACGCAGATCGGCGAACAAGGGGAACAGGGCGGCAGTCACGGGCAGCTCTACGACGGGGGCAGGTGACCGTAGCGCCCGCTATGCACATGGCGGAAATGACCAGCGCGCAGGGCCATATGACCGCTGGTTATAAGATGCCGGCGCGGCAGCGCTGCGCGATCCCGTACATTCAGCTGGCGGCGTTGGCGCGACCTGGTGATGCCGCGCCGATCCGTTCCCACCACTCTCCAGTGCAACACCAAGGCCAGCCGTCCCCGACGCCATGACGCTTACCCAGCTCCGTTACCTCATCGCGATTGCCGATGCCGATCTCAACATCACCCTGGCGGCGGCCCGCGTGCATGCCACCCAGCCGGGACTGTCCAAGCAGCTCAAGCAGTTGGAGGACGAGCTGGGCTTCCTGCTGTTCCTGCGCAAGGGTCGCAGCCTGGAAGCGATCACCCCGGCTGGCGGTGAGGTGATCGAACGCGCGCGCGCCGTGCTGGCCGAAGCCAACAATATCCGCACCTATGCTGCCAACCAGCGCAGCGAAAGCCATGGCCAGCTGGTAATCGCCACCACCCATACGCAGGCGCGGTTCGTGCTGCCGCCGGCCATCGGCAGGATCAAGCGCGGCTACCCGCAGGTGAGCGTGCACCTGCAACAGGCAGGCGAAAGCCAGGCGCTGGACCTGCTCAGCCAGGGCGATGTCGACATGGCGGTCATCAGTACGGCCGGGGACGAACCGCAGGCCGGTATCTCGGTTCCGCTGTACCGTTGGCGCCGACTGGTGGTGGTACCGCGTGGGCATGCGCTGGACCAGACCGATGTCGTGCCCGACATGCTCGCGCTGTCGGCCCAGCCGCTGATCAGCTACGAGTCTTCGACGCGCGCGGAGTCTTCCTTGCAGCGCGCGTTTGCCAGCGCCGGGCTGGAACCGACCATCGCCCTGACCGCGCTCGATGCCGACCTGATCAAGACCTACGTCCGCGCCGGATTGGGCGTGGGCCTGCTGGCGGAAATGGCGGTCAACGCAACCGACACCGACCTGCGTGCCTGGGCCGCCCCGGCGGTGATCAGCGAGTGCATCGCCTGGGCCGTGTTGCCACGCGAGCGCGTGCTGCGTGATTACGCGCTCGAATTGGTGCACACGCTGGCCCCGCAGATCGACCGCCGCGACCTGCGCCGCGTACTCGACGGCAACCAGGTCGCCAATTGGCCGCTGCCGCCCACGTGGGCGTCGTTGACGCAGACGATCACCAGCTGACCGGAAGCGGCATTGCCTGGATAGCGCGTGTCGTGAACCGGGCGTCTGTCCAAGGCGATGCCCGGATGCGCGCGGTGGTTTCTGTAGATACGGGCGTGCCCGGATGCTTTCGATGATTCTTTTAGATCCGAACTTGCCCGGACTTTTTTTGCGCAGGATCAAGAGCATCCGAGCAAGCTCGGATCTACAAGTAACTGGATCAGGACCTTCGCCCGTGATCAAGTCCGACGCCATCTCTCTGAGCCGTCCCTACTAGGTCGGCACTCGTCGTGTGCCTTTGTAGATCCGGGCTTGCCCGGATGTTTTTTGCGCAGGATCAAGGGCATCCGAGCAAGCTCGGATCTACAAGGAGCTGGATTGGGACCTTCGCGCGTGATCAAGTCGGACGCCGTCTCTCTGAGCCGTCCGTACTACGTCGGCGCTCATTGCGTCCCTTCGTGGATCCGGGCCTGCCCGGATGTTCTCGATGAATTTTGTAGATCCGAGCTAGCTCGGATGTTTTTTACGAAGGTGGCAGTATCAAGAGCATCCGGACAAGCACGGATCCACAAGAAGCTGGTTTGTGGATTCGCATGTCATCAAGAGGTCTAAGCGCAGCTTCCAGCTTCCAAGTCATCCAGGCGCCGGGGGTGACGCCGATGCAGACCCGTGATTCCTCGCTCGCAGCCGTCCCGGCGACAGCTGCAACGCATCCACGCCGTGATCCTCCAGCTGGGCCGGAATGGCGCGGCGCAAGATCAGTTGCGCGCAGCTGTGGCCCATTGCTGCGGCCGTCTGGATGCCGTATCCGCCTTGCGCGGCGACCCAGAAGAAGGCCGGATGATCGGTGGCGAAGCCGCCGACCAGGTCGCCATCGCCGACAAACGAACGCAGACCCGCCCATGAACGCAGTGGGCGCTGAATCTGAAGTGTCGTGGCCTGTTCTATATGGTGCACGCCGTAGGCAATGTCGAGATCTTCCGGCTGCACGTCGTGTGCGGCCACCAGATCAGCATTGGCTGGCGAACCCAGCAGCAGTCCGGCGTCGGGCTTGAAGTAGAACGTCTCGTCGATATCGCTGACGAAAGGCCAGTGTCCGCAAGCGACGCCTTCGGGTGGCTCGAACAGGAACGCGGTGCGGCGCTTCGGGTGGATGCCGATTGGCTGCACGCCTGCCATTGCAGCTACCTCATCGACCCAGGCACCCGCGGCATTGGCCAGCAGCGGTGCACGGACGACCCTGGTGCCGCAGTCGACGTGCCACTGGCCCCGCGTGTACTCGATGGCTGCGATCTGCGCATCGCACCACAGTTGACCGCCCTGGGCACGATGGCCGCGCAGGAAACCCTGGTGCAGTTCGTTGGCATCGATGTCACACGCGCCCGGCTCATGAATTCCGAATGCAGCCGCCTGCGGCTGCAACACCGGCACCAGGTCGTGCAACGCCCGGCCTTGCAGCCACTGCAGGTTCTCCGTGCATGAACGCAGTGCATCATGCCGCGCGCGCATGCGTTCGAAATTGTCCTCGGTGCCGATCGTCAATGCGCCTCTAGGCGCCAGCAACGGATGCGCACAGAAGCCTGCAGGCGGTCGCTGCAGGAAGGAGCGGCTGGCCCGGGTCAGGCTGCGCACCTGTGGCGAGCCGTAGGTTTCCATGAACAATGCCGCCGAGCGTCCGGTGGAATGGAAACCGGGCTGTATTTCGCGTTCCAGCAGTACCACGCGTGCGAGCGGGCCAAGGAAATAGGCCAGCGAGGCACCGGCAATCCCGGCACCAATCACGATGACTTCGGCATCGACGATGGTCATGCGATGCACCACGCCGCGCTGGCGGCGACCGGCCTCAGCCACCTGCAGATGTCGATGCCGGAACGCGCCGAACCCATGAACACTCGCTCAGCCGCGCGCAAGGTCAGATCGCGGCATCAGGGGACGCCGGTTGCGGTTCCTTCTCCGATCGCTTCGCCACCACGCTGGTCGCCGCAAGATCCGCAGTGACATTGCCGACGGTGGCAAACACGTCCGGAATCGTGTCCACCGCCAGCAGCAACCCGAGTGGCGCCACCGGCAAACCCATGGCCTGGGCGACCGGCATGTTGGTAGCCATGAAGCTGACCTGGCCGGGCAATCCGACCGAACCGCAACTGATGATCACCGCAAGCGCGGCGCCGGTGGCCAGTTGCGCGGCGGACAGGTCGATGCCGTAGGCCCAGGCGATGAAGACCGACGCGCTGACGTACTGCACCGGACTGTTGATCCGAAACAGCGAGACCGCCATCGGCAGTACCAGCGCGGTCACCTGTGGCGAGTAGCCCAGCCGTCGTTGCGCGGCATCCAGCATTGCCGGTAGTGACGCAAGCGATGATTGCGTGCTGGCCGCCACCGCCTGTGCCGGCACGATCGCTGAAGCGAACCGGCTGAGGCGTTCGCCACCCCAATAGACCGCCACCGGCAGCATCATCAGGGTGACGGTTAGATACAGCACGCACTGCATCAGGATGTAAACGCCGAGCGCGCTGATCATGCTCAGGCCGGACTGCGCACAGACCGCCAGCACCAGCGCGAACACACCCAGCGGTGCGGCCCACAGCACCCAGCGCACGATCACGATGGTGGCATCGGCAATGGCCTGGAAGAGACTGACGACCAGGTCGCGGCGCATCTTGTCGATCCGGGTCAGGGCGAAGCCGAAGAACAGCGCGAAAACGATCAGCGGCAGCATCGCGCTCTGCGCGGCGGCGGCGATGGCATTGCTCGGGATGATGGCGACCAGCGCATCGCTCCAGTGGGTGGGGGTCGTGATTACAGGCGTGGCCGCGGACGCACCCAGCGCCGCGGCCAGGGCGGGGTCGCGTGGCACCAGCGACAGCAAGGCCGGCGCAGCAACTGCGGTGAAGAATGACGCAGCGCTCAGCAGCACCACGAACACGATCAATGCGCGACGCGCGGTGCGGCCCGATGAAGCGGTGTCGCTCGCGGTGGTGACCCCAATGATCACCAGCGCCAACACCAGCGGCACCACCGTCATCTGCAGTGCGTTGAGCCACAGCTTGCCCACGGGCTGCACCAGCGCCGCCACCTGCAACGCCAATGATCGATCCGACCAGGCCAGCGCCAGACCGATGACGGCGCCCGACACCAGCCCCAGCAGAACCCGGGTAGTGGGCTTCATCGCTTGGCGTCCATGGCCGGAAGCATCCATGCGTCCTGCAGGCTGAGGTACTGCGCTTGCGGCATCAGCACGAACACCGGGTGCCGGTCGGGGCGTAGCCAGTCCAGCAGTCGCGTCATGGACCCGTCATCCATCGCTGTGCAGCCGGCTGTGACATCCCCCGGTTGCTTCCACAGGTGCGCGAAGATGCAGCTGCCGGCATCGGGACGCGCCTGCGGATTGTGTTCGATGACGAAGCCAAGCCGGTAACGCTGATCGCCTGCCGAGTGCAGGTCCAGGCGCATGGGTTCGGTCGAACCCTCAACCGCGTTGTCACCCACCTCGCGCGCATCGACGATCTGGTTGTACAGCGGTGACGCGCTGACATCCATGCAGTAGTGCGAACGTTGCATTGCGGAATAGGGCAGGGAGGTCTCGACCCGACCCGCATAGCCGAACGCCGTGCCGATATCGAATACGCCCGCAGGACTGCGGCCATCGCCCTCGCGCTTGACCGGCCCGGCGGGCGGGTCGGAGTGCAGGCCCAGTCCCCAGGCCGAGCCATTGCGGCCCACCATCACCGGTTGCGATCGACCGACTTCATTCCAGCTGCCGTTCGAGTGCTCGAAGGTATGCAACAGCCCATGATTCGCGTCCCATTCCGGAGTGACCACGACGACCATCTGTTCGGCCGCGTTCCACGGCAGAACGACTGGTGCCGCCGCGCGATGGGCGCATCCGGCAACTAGCAGGGCGCAAAGGGCAGCTGTAAAAATCCGCAGTGGCATGCGGGTCCAGTGACGGTTTGCAGGCGAGGTTGAAGTAGCTGGATTCATGGCTTGAGCATCGGCTGTATGCGATCGAGGTTGGCCTGCAATATCCCGTAACGCTTCTTGTTGCCTTCGCACAGGATCACGAAAATGCCGTCCAGCAGGTGCTGCAGCGCTGAGTGATAGAGCAACGGTTCGATGTGCGGGCGCTCATCGTGCGCGGACACCAGCAAGGCCAGGTCGGCGTGCGCGCGCAGCGCATTGGAGGTGTGGCGGGTGACCGTGATGACCTTGCCCTTGGCCTTGCGGAACTGATGGCAGATCTGTGAAAGGGCGTTCTGCCTGCCATCCTCGCTGAATACCAGCAGCACGTCGCCCGCAGTGGCTGCCGATGCGCTCGCGGTCATGTGTGCGGTGTCGAAGTTGTGGATGGTCAGGATGCCCAGCAGCGAGAGCCGCCATGCGAAGGCGCGCGCATGGATGTCGTCCTCGCCAAGGCCGATGATGAATACCTTGCCGGCGCTGCCGATGGTCTCGGCGACGGCGCGCACTGCCTCGGGAGGATTGATCAGGCGCGTCTCCTCCTCCGCCTCGGATTTGCGGCGCCATAGCTGGCTGCCGTTCGTACCGTTGGCATCCTGGGTTGCGGCTGCCGCCACCACGGCCTCGTCGCCGTTGTCGGCGCGCGCGACTGCTTCGCCGACCGAATACTTGAGGTCCGGGTAACCCTTGAAGCCCAGTTTCTGGCTGAACTTGACCACGCTCGACTGGCTGATACGCAAGGCCGTGGCGAGTTGCTGGGAGGAATAGTCCCTGAGCAGCTGCGCGTTCTCCAGAATGAAGTCGGCGATGCGGCGCTCGATCGCCGACATCTGGTCGCGTTCGGAACGGATTTTCACCAGGGGCGACATGTCAGGACTCGATCGGTTCCAGGCCACGGATCTCGCGGATGCCAAGTCCCGGAGCGTCGGTGATGGTGATTTCCGACTCGTTGAAGATCACACCGCCTTCGATGGGATTGAACTGGCACAGGGAAGGCCCGTCCAGGTCGATCTTGGTGATGATGTTGGCCTTGGCCACGGCCACGTGCACCGCGGCGGCCACACTGATACTGCTTTCCAGCATGCAGCCGATCATGCACTCGATGCCATGCAGCGCGGCGATGTCGGCGATGCGGATGGCATTGGAAATTCCACCGGTCTTCATCAGCTTGATGTTGATGATGTCGGCCGCGCGCATGCGGATCAGTTCCATCACCTCCATCGGCCCGAACACGCTTTCGTCGGCCATGATCGGCGTGTGCACGCGCTCGGTGACGTAGCGCATGCCTTCCAGGTCGTGCGCCTTCACCGGTTGTTCCACCAGTTCCAGCCGCACGCCCGCATCTTCCAGCGTATGCAATGCGTAGACCGCCTGCTTCGCGGTCCAGCCCTGGTTGGCGTCCAGGCGCAGCAGCGCACGGCCCTCCACCGCCGCATAGATGGCCTTGACGCGTTCGATGTCGACGCCGATGTCCTTGCCGACCTTGATCTTCAGCGATTCGAAACCGCGATCCACCGCCGCCAGCGAGTCGGCCACCATCTTGTCGATGTAGTCCACGCTGATGGTGATGTCGGTGGTGATCACCGGGTCGCCGCCGCCCAGCAGTTTGTATAGCGGCGCACCGTAAAGCTGGCCGAACAGATCGTAGACCGCGATCTCGACCGCGGCCTTGGCGCTGGAGTTCTTCTCCATCGAGCTCTGGATCAGTTGGGTGATGCGATTGAGGTCGGCGATGTCCTGACCGATCAGTCGCGGCGCAATGTAATAGCGGATCGCATCGACGATGGACCCGTGCGTATCGCCGGTGATCACCGCCGTGGCCGGGGCTTCGCCATAGCCGACATGGCCGCTGTCGGTGTGCATCATGATCACGATGTCTTCCACGCGGTCCACAGTGCGCAGCGCGGTCTTGAACGGGGTCTTCAACGGCACGCGCAACATGCCGAACCGGATTTCTGTGATTTTCATGGGTGTCGTTGCTTGTGCTCTGGGCCGATATCAGGGACGGATGCGGACGATGCTGGTGATGCGGTCGACATAGGTCTGGGTGGGGTTGAAACGCAGCGGAAACAGCGGCGTGACCGCGACCGCATTGAGCTGCATGGCGCGCATCTTGCCGTTCGCGTCCAGGTAGGAGCCGCCATTGGTGTCGTGGATGACATAGGGCGCACCATCGATACGTCCGATCATCATCATCACGTGGCCGGGGATGTAGATCAGGTCGCCGACCTGCAGGGCATCCACTGCGGCCTTGCGTGCTTCGGCACTGTCCTTGTCATCGAAGGTCACGTGGTTGAACGCGGGACTGATGCTCTGGTCGCGGGTGTTGCGTGGCATTGCGACGCCCATGCTGCGGTAGATCTCTGACACGAAACCGCTGCAGTCGCGGCCGTTGTAGGAATGGCCCCAGCCGTAGCGTTCACCCAGGAATTTGAACGCCTGCCGGATGAGGTTGGCGTGCGTCAGTGGCAGGTATGCGCCAGAGGTGTCCTGGTTCTTCTGCAGCAAGGCTGGCGCGAAGGCAAGCTCGCCTTGTGCATCGCGCACGGGTAGCTCGACGATCCACGAGCTGTAGGGATGCTGGCCATTGACCGGTGCGTCGGATGCAACGGTGGCCAGTGGAACCCGCACGCCCATGTCTAGTTGCAGCTCCGACAACATCGGTTGTTCGCGCGTGAACACGGTGTGGCTCTTGGCGCCGGTGACGATGCGATACGGCGCCCTTTCCGCATGCGCGAGCACCTCGGCGCGGGTTCCCACCGCGACGTCCTGCTTCGATACCCAAGCCTGGTAGTTGGGGCTGGTGACCCACAACCACTCACCGTCCTGACTTTCATGCTGGATCGCCACTGGTGTGCCGGGGAAGAGCGCGCTTTCCTGGAAGCGGTCGATGTCGGTCTCGCCCCTGGTGCTGAAGACCCGCAGTTGGGTCGGGAAATTTCGAAGGGCAGTGCGCTTGAGCACCAGGCCGTATCGCGTGGGACCCTCGTCCGGAACTGCCTCGAGTGCCAGCGACTGCAGCAGCAGCTGCAAGGTCTCAGGCGGAACGGGTGTTCCCTCGACATCGTAGAGCGGCCTGTCGGGGAGACTGGACATGGAGGTGATCGAGGCGACGACGGTCTTCCTGTTGATCCGTTCGGGGAACGCGCGAAGGTCATGTACCGAATCATCCAGCTGCAGCAGTTTTTCGTTCTGCAGCGCGATATCGGCCGGTGCCATCACCACCTGGTCTGGACGCTCCAGTCGTTGAACCCAGAACTCCGGCGACAGCTGCGCATCCGAAATGCCAATGACGCCATGCGGCGAATTCGCACCTGGTGCAGGCGGTGGCAGCTGGCTGGTTTTTTCCTGCGCTGCGCACGTGCCGCAGAGCAGTAGCGCAGTGGTGAGCAGGAGGGAGTGCACGTTTCGCATGGAGGTCACCTTCGAGCAGAAGCGGGATGGTAGAGGCAGAAGCTGCAGTTGACCGTTCCGTCCCAGGCCCGGGGTGCAATCAGATCTGACTGCACTACCGACCGCCGATGCGAGCTGGCGGCATGCTGCGCGGCCGAGAAGCAGGAGAAGTCCGTTGCGAATCTGCAAAACAGGTTGAGGATCTGCGGGTCATGTTGCCTTGAGGCCAGTAAGGCCCTGCGTGCGCGCGGGACTCGGAATACATGATTCTTATAGCATGCCAATCAAGAATAAATTATTGACGCACGCGATGTCGCATGTTAGACAGGGGTCATACAGCCTGATGCTGCGGAGGCATCGCGACCCGATATGGCACTGTTGCTATCCCGTGTATCAGTCAAACGGCGTCGCTGGAGAGCGGCCGCAACGCTGCTCATGGTTGCGCTGATGATTGCTGCACCTGCGATGTCGCAGCAGGTCGACCAAGGGCTCCAGGCCGAGGTGGTCGCATTGATCGATGCGGGACATTTCGCACAGGCCGAATCCAGGATCGCCACTGCCCTGACTGACGGAAAGTTGCAGCATGAAGGACGGAGCTCGCTTGAATTCCAGCGCGAGCGCATGCGGCGGATCCTGCTCGACTTCACCCTCGACGAGCAG
>Ga0105047_10015350_pt1 | contig 12066 bp, 9 predicted proteins | sample MAT04_FD_78384 | JGI IMG/M metagenome (GOLD analysis project Ga0105047, IMG submission 78384) | Freshwater microbial communities from Lake Fryxell liftoff mats and glacier meltwater in Antarctica - MAT-04 (megahit assembly) | ecosystem: Environmental > Aquatic > Freshwater > Ice > Liftoff... | reverse complement strand
GCCACTTCAACAACGAGCAATGCCAGCGTCGGATGATCGGTGTAATCGCGAGCCTTTCCCGCGTAGACCGCCACATCGGGCTCGGGTTCGGAATCATCCGTGGGCAGAAGGCCTTGCTCGTTCACCCAGCCAACACCCACGAACGCCAATCGCAACGCATCGGCAACCATCGTTTTCGCCAATGTGTGTGCCCAACTCACCGGGCTCAGCTCGACGATCTCCCCGCGGATGAGTTCGATGCGTTTACCCTGGAAGCAGCCCAACTCTGCCAACCGGTGATACTCGGTTCGCGTGTAGCGGTTGACGGGTGGTGGAAGCGTAACCGTTGCCATGCAATACCTCCCCAATCAAGGTAACAAATCGCCGACAATGATGGAAGCGTTCGGTGCGGCAAGCGGACTGATCGAGTCCGTTGGTCGCAAAGTGACACGTGTCGCATAGCGATGTCCGCGAGGCGAGAGTGTGTCGGCTACTGGATCTCGCCACACGATTAATTGTCGACCGTTTAAGTCGAGCACCCAATACTCGGCGATACCGCCGTCCGCATACAGGTTCATTTTCTCGCCGCAATCGTACGCCAATGTGGAATCGGAGACCTCGACGACTAACAGCGCTCCTGTTGGCTGGCTGGTGATCGTTCGCGGAGAACCGAGAATCACGGCCAGATCGGGAACTGGGTCGATGTCCAAAGACAAGACTAAAGCCATTTGAACTCGCACCCAGTGACCCGCGCCGAACGCGTTGACCAGGACTTCCCGCGTCAATTCGACTCCGGAATTGTGCGGTGGATTGGGCGGCGGCATCTCCAGAATCTCCCCATCCACGAGGATAACGTTGCGACCTTCCAGGTAACCCGCATCGCACAAATTGTGGAATTCGGAGCAAGTCCAATGAAGCGTTTGCGGCGTGAAGTCCACTCTCGGGGGCGATAAAATGGCCGTACTCATGAGCGTTCCCTCCGAATAAATCCTATCACTGCTGCGCCTGAAAAACCAGCTTGCGGAGTGTTGAGTATAATGCGAACCAACTCTCAGGAGACTCCCATGGACCGTGCATTCCGTCAACTTCTCGTGGTGATGCTGGCCGGGGTGATGTGTTCGAACCTCCACGCTCAACAGAAGAACACAGCACTTCGCGAGGAAGCAACTCGAACCCTCAAAACGGCGAGTACTTACTACAGCACCAAAGTTGCGAGCCACGGCGGCTACGTGTACTACTACAGTGTCGACCTCAACGAACGCTGGGGCGAAGGAAAAGCCACGCCGGACACGCTCTTTGTTCAACCCCCCGGCACGCCGACTGTCGGCATGGCGTACTTGAGTGCCTACGCTGCAACGGGGGACAAGTTCTATCTCGAGCAAGCCACCGCGACTGCCGAGGTTCTGGTGTATGGACAACTCCAATCCGGTGGTTGGACGCAAACCATCCACTACGCCAAAGTCAACCGCATGGGAAAGTATCGCAACGGGTTGGGTGGGAATTGGAACGCTTCTTCTTTAGATGATGGCCAAACGCAAGCCGCCCTCACCATGCTCATCCGTGCGGACCGAGCCCTCAAGTTCCAACATGCCAAGATTCACCAGGCCGCGCTCTTTGGGCTCGAGGCACTGTTGAAAGCCCAGTTTCCCAACGGTGCGTTCCCTCAGGTGTGGACGCAACCGGTGGAAGCGAAACCCATCGTCAAAAGTCAATTCCCCGACTATGACTGGAAGACCGAAGGCCGCGTTAAAAACTACTGGGATTATTACACGCTGAACGACAACCTCGCGGGGACAGTCTGCGATACCCTGATGGAAGCAATCCAGACCTATCAAGACAAGCGATACTCCGACGCACTCAAGAAACTCGGCGACTTCCTCATTCTCGCGCAGATGCCCGACCCCCAGCCGGGTTGGTGCCAGCAATATAACTATGACATGGTTCCGATCTGGGCCCGCAAGTTCGAACCGCCAGCGATCACGGGATGGGAATCGCAGGATGTTTTGCGGACGCTCATCAAAATCTATCACCACACGGGTGAGAAGAAATATCTGGAGCCAATTCCGAGCGCATTGACCTACTACAAGAAGTGTCTGTTGCCCGATGGCAAGATCGCGAGATATTACGAGTTCAAATCGAACACGCCGCTGTATCTGGACGCGAACTACCAGTTGACCTACGACGCTGCCGCGGCACCACTCCACTACGGTTGGACTCAGACGGCTGGCTTGGACGAAATCGCGAAGGCATACACTTCCGCCAAGTCCGGCGCGAAGCCTGCGAAAGTTCCCCTCGCCAAAGATCACGAGGAAGTTATTCGCCGGATTATCAAAGAACTCGATGAAGAAGGTCGCTGGATCTCCGTGTATGCCGGCGAACGGCTCGTCGGGCAGCCGAAGTTCGCTGACAAGTTTCGGTACATTTCCAGCGAGGTGTTCAGCCGCAACATCGAATTGTTGAGCGCGTTCCTCGCGGACGCAAAACGATGATGCCTGGTCAGCTTCCCGACGAGGGTGGCGTCCGTCGATAGACGTATCCTTCATCGACGACATCGAACCCCAGCGATTTACACATCGCCATCGCGGCCGTGTTATCTACAGGGACTTGCAACTCGGCCACGGCGAAGAATTGATCTTGGAGGAAGCGTAGCACTTGAGCGATGAGCAACTTGCCGACTCCTTGTTTCCGAAGGTCGGAGCGGACCTGGATGTCGATGATCCCCGCGGAGGGGTAGTTCCACTTCCAACTGAAGCCTTCGAGTTCCCAGAGAATCGCCCGGGCAGCGGGCAAATCGGTCAACCGATCCGTGAGCCGCATTTCGACCGGTTCGAGGGTGCCCCAGACGCATTCTTGCCACCACGAACCGACACCGGCGGCCCGCAGCATCTGGGCTTCGTAGCGACGTCGCAACATCCCGAATCGCGTGTCGGCCACCGTGAGGGGTGTGTCGAGCCGCTTGTGAAAGACGACCACTTTCTCGGCCGGTTGATACCCGAGGGGCGCCAAAAACGCCTTGTGTTCGGTTTCGCTTTCCAGAATGCCCGGGGAGTTCGTGCCGCCGTAGATCCCGAACAGGTAAGGATTATTCGGCCATTGCGAACCGAAGACGACATCCGTCGCCCCGCGACCGCGGAGGTATTCGTCGGCTCGCCGGGCGAGTTCGCGGCCAATCCCTTGGCGGCGGAACTCCGGTCGGACCACGACCGCACAGATCACTCCGAGCGTCGATTGGGCCGTCATCTCTTCGTTCGGCCCGAAGCCGGACAGCGAGAAACCGGCCAGTTTTCCCGTCTCGGAATCTTCCGCCAGCGTGATATCGCCGTGGTGGAAGAACGGCTTGCTGAGCACCCAGCGCTCGAGCAACCCGGGCGTACGGATCGGAAAGGCCCCACGGCCAATGACCGTTTCGTTCCACACTTCGACCAGCAAGGGCGGGTCGGTGTTGCGGAAACGGCGATAGCTAATCACGAGTAGCCCCTGCAGGCGGCCACGGTACCGGGCGGGGAGAAGGCCGGCAGCCCGCGGGCGGGGGAAGACGGTTTACGAATCCCCATACTATAACCGGAAGTTCCGGGCGAGCAACGCCCCGCTTACCGACCGGAGGGACCCCCGACCATGCGAGCCCGAACCGCCGTCGCGATCGTTGTTCTCGGCACCCTTGTTCCCGTTGTGCAGTCTGCGGACTGGCCGCAGGTCCTGGGGCCGAACCGCGATAGCCATTCGACCGAGACCGAACTCCTCGCCACCTGGGGGAAAGCGGGGCCGCCCCTCGTCTGGTCCAAGGACGTGGGGACTGGCTTCGCCGGCGTTGCCGTGGCTGAAGGAAAGATCGTTTTATTCCATCGCACCGGGAACGACGAGAAACTCACCGCCCTGGATGCCGCCACGGGGAAAGAGCTTTGGGTTTTCGAAGCGAAGACCAGGTACATCGACGATTTCAATTTCGATAACGGCCCGCGGTGCGTGCCCCTCATTGCCGGCGGAAAGGTCTTCGCCCTCGGGGCCGATGGCGACCTTCATGCCGTCGACTTTGCGAACGGAAAGAAACTCTGGAGCAAGAACGTTCGAGCCGAGTACAAGGCCCCGAAGGGATACTTCGGCGTCGGCTCCGTGCCGATTCTCTTGAAAGACGGCACGACTTCCAAGCTGCTCGTCAACGTCGGCGGCAAAGGCGCCGGGGTCGTCGCGTTCGACCCGGACACGGGCAAGGAACTGTGGAAAGCCACGGATGATCCACCGGGGTATGCGGCCCCCGTCCAGGTTACGCTGAACGGAAAACCCACCGTGGCGTTCTTTACCCGCTCCGGGCTCGTCTGGACGGATGCGGATGGTACGGTGCTGTTCACTCATCCGTGGCGATCCCGGCTCGATGCCTCGGTGAATGCCGCTTCGCCCGTGGTTCGTGGAAGTGACGTGCTCCTCACATCGTCGTATGGCACTGGGGCAGTCTTACTTCGACCCAACGGCAAAGTGCTCGATGAAGTTTGGAGTAATGACACGTCGATGTCGTGCCAGATCAACACGCCAGTCCTGGTCGGCGATTACCTGTATGGGCTGCATGGTCGTCAGGAAGGTGGTAGCGCAAAACTGCGTTGCGTGGAATGGAAAACCGGCGAGGTGAAATGGTCCGTGGATCGCTTCGGGTGTGCGAGTTTAATTGCCGTGGAGGGAGCACTACTAGCTGTGACGGAAGGAGGCGAACTCGTGCGATTCGCGACCGATGCGACGGGCTACAAGGAACTGGCCCGCGGGACGATTATCGATGGGACGGTGCGTGCGTTAACGGCACTTGCGGATGGGAAGTTGTACGTTCGCAACGAGAAGAAATTGGTGTGTATCAACTTGAAAAAATGACCGTTGAGCCGCGTTTCGTAGAAACGCGGTGCAGCGCGTTTCTACGAAACGCGGCTTAACGAGCACGGGTGCCATCGTTATCGATCCCGTTCAAACCCTCCGAGCGATGCCGGCCCAAATCTTCCTCCACGTGGGCTGCCTCTTCGGGGTTCGTGGTCAACGTGCGTTTCAGTTCCTGACGACGGTGCTTGTTTCCGCGTTTCTTGAGCACTCGCTTCAGTTCGCGAAGGCTTCGTTTATCCGGATCAACTGGCATAGAGCACCTTAAATGGCACGAATCCTGATTGCGACCGACGCCTGGCATCCGCAAGTGAACGGCGTCGTCCGGACGCTGGACACCACCACGCGAAAACTCCGCGATCTCGGGCACATCGTGGAAGTCGTCGAACCCTCGCGGTATCCGCAACTCGCGGTACCATTTTATCCGGAAATTTGCCTCGCGATGGCCTCGACGGGCGCAATCGCGAATCGCCTCCGGAAGTTTCGCCCGGACCACGTCCACATTTCCACAGAGGGCCCGCTCGGCCTTTTGGTTCGCCGCGAATGCAAGAACCGCGGCTGGAAATTCAGCACATCCTACCACACGAAATATCCCGAATACCTCCGCAAACTCGCCCGGGTGCCCGAAGCGTGGTCGTATCGCTTGTTGAAATGGTTTCACAACGGTGGGTCGTCCCTGATGTGTGCGACGCCGAGTTTGGAGAAGGATCTGATCGCCCGGGGGTTCACAGCGCCGATCCGCCGCTGGTCCCGGGGGGTTGATCTCGAACTGTTTCGCCCATCGGCCCGGATCGACGAGGGGTACCCACGCCCCGTATTGCTGTACGTCGGCCGCGTGTCCAAAGAGAAAGGCATCGAAGACTTTTTGAATCTAAAAACGCCTGGCACGAAGCTGATCGTCGGCGACGGTCCGATTCGGACCGATCTGGAGCGACGCTTCCCGGACGCCAAGTTCCTCGGCTATCGCAAAGGCGAAGCCCTGGCCGCGTGTTACGCCTCCGCGGACCTCTTCGTTTTCCCGAGCAAGACCGACACGTTCGGCCTGGTGATGATCGAAGCTCTCGCCTGCGGAACCCCGGTCGCTGCGTATCCGGTGACGGGCCCCATTGACATCATCACCCGGCCCGAGTTGGGGGCTTTGCACGACAACCTTGCGATTGCCGTGGAAACCGCGTTGAAGACCGGCAACCGCACGGCCTGTACTGACGAGGGTCGTGGCTATACCTGGGAGAATTGCACGCGACAGTTTTTGGGGAACCTGGTGCCGGTGGTAGGATCTTCAACCCTAGTCTGAGAGTCTGTTTCATAAGTAAGTGCCGCGAGCCGAGCGGCACTGGCTGCACGAGCAAAATGACTCTCGCAGACGTCCCTGACGCGCGAAGCTGGTCCGGCTCGGCTCGCCTACTTATGGGACAGACTCTGAGTGTCCCAACGCTTATGCAGGATCGGGGTCACCCGTGGCCTCGGGCGCTACCAACTCTACCTCATCCACGAGAAGAGTCTCCAAATCCCAACGGCATTCGACGGCGAAAGATTCCCGCGGCAACATCGTCTCGGCAGCCGCCTGCTTTCGTGAATCGGCATAGGCTTCGTTGAAAACCTCGACTGCATGGTTGTAGAGCGTTCCACTCTCCAACAACTTGCGAAGTTCGCGTCGCTGCTCCACGATGGTGCCTTGCCAGGATCCCGATCGGTGATCGGGTTGATGCTCCCATTTCAAAATGTGAGTCAGCAAAACGACTAACCGACTGGACACTTCCCGCCGATCGCGTTTGGCCAGGTCTGCCAGGTACTCGCCAAGGTTGGGAAGATCCAATTCTGCGAATTGACCCTCGGCCGCGAGGTTCGACATGACTTCGAGCCAGGCGGTTTCGTCGCGTTCGAAGAGAACGCTCAGCGGCAGGGCTTCGGTTGTCGGCATGTTTTAAGCCTGATTGGAAATTGCCAACTTACGAATCGTTGAGCGGTGTTTCGAAGAAACGACATCGGGCGTTTCTTCGAAACGCCGCTCAACACTTGGTTCTCTACCCCCGCACGCCCACCCACTTCATCGCAATCGCTCGCAAATCCGGAGTAGGACTCGTGCGGGAATCGGAGAAGTAGTAGCGCTCCAAATCCTCGATCGTCTGATCGAGTTCCCCCTTCTGGCTCGTGGAGAGGTTGTTGGCCTGCTTGACGCCGCGCAGGAGTTCAAGCACCGAGAACGGTGTGAGTTCCGCAGGTAAGACGGAAACATCGGTGACGGATTTCGATCCGCGGCTGATGAACCAGACCATCACCCCGACGAACCCGAGGAGCACGACCGCCGCGGGGATGCCCACCCAGAGCCAGAGCCTGCTCTTCTTGCCGTAGACTTGGTCGAGCGCCACTTCTTCTTCCACGGCCGATAAGTCCGCGTCGTTGTAGCGCTGGTAGAGTTTCTCTTTCGTTTCGACTTTCACCGCGGCGAAGCGGAACGTCTTGGGGAGTTCTTTGAGGCCGTCCTTGCCCTTGAGGGTGATGGCCCAGTTGTGTTCCGAAACAATCGCGTTTTCGGCCTCCTCGTCGAACTTCTTCACACCCAGTGTTTGGTCGTCGATCTTGTCGATCTCGAATCCTTCCGGGGCAACGGTCAACAACTCGTCGAGTGGTGGCACGAGGCCGACGCCGACGGCGCGGATTTCGAGAATGAGGATGCCCTTGTTCGCCTGGCGCTCATCGAGAATTTGCGTGACGCTTAAGTTCGAAATCGGGCGGGGGTCGCCCTTGGCGGGCTTGCAATCGATCGGCACCTTCGGCGTGCTGACGGGGAGCACGACGTAGCCCGAGGTGTCCAGAAAGTCGAGGTCGAGCCGCAGCGGGGGGATCGAATCGACTTGCGGGCCGCGGGCTTTGAGCAAGACATACGCATACGGCGTGTACCGCCAGCCGAACTCCGGCAGGCCGCGAGAGTTGACCTTTTCATCCTGGAAGGTGACGGAGATCACTTCGAAGTGTTCTTTGAGGGCCTCGCGGGCCGTGGTCTCGAAGCGGTCGCGGTAGTCCGCGGTCGGTCGGCCGTAGTTGTACGAGAAGTAACCGGAACTGTTCTGGTTCTGTAAGTAGCGGCCGAAGCCGCCCGATTCGCGTTCGATATCCCGCGTGTGCTCCAGGTTCACGAAGATGCCGAACGGCTGACCGTGGCCCACCAGGGAGTCGCCATCCACCTTCGCCACCAGTTTGATTTCGCGAACGAGGTCCTTGTAGTAGTCGAAGAGTTTCTTCGCTTCGACGGCTTGTTTGTGCTCACCGACGATCTCGAAGCCCGCTTTCAGGTAATTGAACTTCACATGCGGCTTGGCACCGCTCATGCGGGTGAACAGGTCGTTGGCGAAGCGGTCCATGTGCTTCTCGGCCAGTTCGCCGGGCAGCGCCTTAATCGAGTCGCGAATGCGAGCCGGTTCTTTCACTGCGGGCTGCTTATCTTCGGTGATTGCCCCGAGGTCGACGGCCCCGAGGCTCGCGGCGAACCACTGGTCGTAGACCGAATTCGTGCGTTCGTCTTCGGGTAACGCCTTTGCAGCTTTGGCGTATTCCTTCGCGGCGAGCGCGTACTGATTGAATGCATACGTTCGCTTGGCGCTGAAGTCCGTGCCCTTCGAGATTTCCTGGCTGTAGTTCACTTCGTCGTGGATCAGGCTCGCCTTTGCGGCGAGCAATGCCCAGTGGTTCGGGAACTTCGCGAGGCCGTCGTCAACGGCTTTCAACGCGACAACGTAGCCGCGGCGCACCTCGGCTTCGAGGTCCTTCTTCTTGCGGTTCGTCTTGGCTTTTTGCTGCTCGGACGGTTCCCGCCAGATCCCGGCCAGGTTCGTTCGCATCTGCTGGGCCAACCCGGCGAGCGTTCGCGGCTTTTGATTGCCGAGCGGGCCGAAGACCGTTTCGATCGCTTCCGTCTTGTACACTTCCGCGGAGCTATGGCAGTTCGTGAACGCCTTCACGAGGAGTTCATCGTCGAGTTCCCCGGCCCCCGGTAACTTGCGAATCTTCTTGACCCACTCGGCTAGTTCCACGAGGTTCCGTTCCTGCTTCGAGCGAGTCAACGGAATGCCTTCCGCCCGCTGTTCGAACGCGAAGAAGAACCACGAGTACCGGTTCTGGTTGCGGTTGCCGTTGGGGTCGTGGTTCTTGGTCCAAACGCGAATGAACTCGCGGACGAGCTCCTTCGCCTCGTTCGGTTGATACACGGCCAACTGTTGAATGAGTGGAAACGCCTTTTCTTCCTCGCTGGCTTTGAGGTGCAAGCGGGCCAGTGTGTCAGCAAGTTTCGGTCGCAATGAATCGTCCACGGCGGCGACCCACGCATCGTTCGGCCGGGCTCGCAGCACATCGGCCACAGTGACAGGTCGTGGCATGTCGGGTCGCTGCTGCTGCATGCGATACATCATGTCGTCTTCGTCTTGCATCATGCCGTAGTAGATGTTGCCGTACATATCGCGGTTGAGGCGGGGATTGGTCGAGCGGTCGTATTGTTTGGAGAACTCCGCCTCTTTGAGCCAACCCGCAGCGAGGAGCGTGAGCGTTGTCTTCCACGTTTTCGCCTTCTCCGGCGACGCTTTCAACACAGCTTCGACTGCCGTCTTCATCAGTTTCAGCGTGTTGTGGCGGCCTTCCACATCGAACGGCCGCGACGAGATGCCCTGGGAGACCAACGTGCCGATGGTCGACAGGATCGCCATGCCGCGGTCTTGCTTCTTGGTAAAGCTTTCGTCAAGCCAGTCCTGGCCGAGTTTAAGAGTGATCTTCGGAGCGAGTTCGACGGCTCGCAGGAGGGCCTCTTCTTGTTCTTCGCGCTTACCATCCGGGAAGGCGAGCACGGCCTGGACTGCGTTCCACGATTTTTCCAGGTTGCCGGTCTTCTGCTCTTTCACGTTCAACGACATGAAGTGCCGCGAAAGCAGGTTCAAACCTTCCAGGTCTTTTTCTTGTTGTGCCACTTCGGGCGTTGGCAAGAAGTCTCCGGCGTAGGCGGCTTGATTGGCGAGGACGAGCAACTTGGCGAGTTGTCGTTTCGAAAGAACCGCTTGCTCCGCGGGTTTGGCAGCTTCCACTTTGAAGCGAGCCACCACGACTTCGGGCAACGCCCCGCCGGCGATCACTTCGCGAAGAATCGCGGTGTAGGCCGCGAGGTGTTCCTTGTCTTGAATGCCTTTGGGGGCCTGGTGGAGCACGACGCCCGGTCCGGCGATCGCGCTTCGCAAGTCGACGTGTTTCGGATTGGTTCCGGATGGTGCGGCAGCGGCGATGCCGAAAAGATCGTCGACGTTGAAGCGGTTGCGTTCGACGTATTGCTGAGCGCCGGGAACCATCATCATCATCTGTTGCTGCATCATGGCGTCGTCGCCGCCCATTTCGTCGGGGTTGCCGCCGCGCATGTTCGGACCCGGGGAGCGTTGCATGGATTGCAGCAATTGCTTGTAGGCGACGAGGGCTTCTTCATCCGGAAGGGACGCGATGTAGGCCTTCACGGCGGGCCATTCGCCGAGGGAAACGTCCTTCTGAAACTGTTCGAGTTCCTTCTCCAGCGCCTCGACTTTTGGATCTTTGACAGGAACCACTTTCGTTGGGTCAGGCTTCGGGGCCGGAGCCCACTGCTTGAGAATGGCCGAGGGTCGGCGGTCGAACGTGATCGTTTTCAACTTCGCCATCCGCGGCGATTCTTTGGCTCCCTTGGCTCCACCACCCGGACCACCGCCACCACCCGGGCCACCCGGGCCACCCGGGATCGGGCGACCGTCCGGACCAATCGCAACGCCACCCGGCCCTCCGGGTCCTTCTTCGTCATCCGGCCCGACATTGGGAGGACCGCCCGCCTTTTGCAGGGTAATTGTTGGCACCGCGGCGACCTGGGCAAGACTCAGATTCGAGACCGCGATCACAGCGGCGGCCACGAACAGACAGGACGCGAAGAAGAATTTCCGCATCGGTGCAATCTCGCGAGGTGGAGGAGCGATTTGGGAAACGAACCGGGCCGGGCCACAATGACCCGACCCGACTCACTGGCAAAAAGATTAGTGACCGCTATCGTCGATTGGCGGAGCGCCACCCGAACTACGGATGTCGTTCTTCGAGGGCTTGCCGGGCTTCTTGCCATTCTTACGGCTCTTGCAACTCTTGCAACCTTTGCATTGGCTGGGCAGCGCGATGCCTTGCAATTCGCTGATGTCCATCCGTGCCAGGCGAACGGCGGACTCCAGGTCCTCGCGGTGTTTCGCGGCCGCGGCGGTGTCGCCCCGACTCTCGGCTTGCTCGGCGAGCAGTTTGTATTGCTGGCGAGCCACTTCGATTTCCGGTTCCCAGACGTCCTGCGATTCGCCTTCGAGCCGCATCAACCAGGTCATGTAGTACTGGCTGGAGGCCAGGGCGGAGCGAGCATCCGCGGCGAGCTTCGCATCGGCCGAGGGGTCCGCGGCAAGTTCATCGACTAGGGCCTTGAGGTCCGCGTTCGCCTCGGGCAGTTGCTCGGCGAGCATCTGGGCCTTGGCTTTTTCGAGCCGAAGTTTGCGGGCCTCCGCCGTGCGACCGGCGGGCAGGGCCTTGAGCGCGTCGTTGTAACGCTCCACGGCGGTGGCATACTCTTCCTCGGCCGCAGCGGCTTCGGCCGCTTTGACCTGCGTGGCCACTTCATCGAGCTTCGTTTGATCTTGGCCCGGCCCCATGTGCCAGGCATAAGCACCGATTGGCAGTAGGAGCCAAACGGTGAGTACCAAAATGCGAAGTGCCAACTCACACCTCCTTAATAATCCAGCCAGTTCGAGTGGTCGCCCACACGTACGATTCTACCCAGTTCTTGCAACATTCACAGCGCGAATTGCCCCAGGTCGTCGACCGGGTGTCCAGCCGGTGCCGAGAATTCGGAGCAACACGGGCATGATCGCCAACACTGCGCTGCCGACGATGATGGCCAGGAGTGCCCATTCGCGCAGGGTCATCTTGTCCTTGTCCGGCGGCGTTGCTTTATGATCGACGGACTGGACCAGTTCCGTGCTCAATTGATGTTCGTTGCCATCGTGATAAACCCCCTTCAATCGCGTGGCCGTCGACCGCAAGGTCGAGACATCTTGCCGGGAGGAGTGCCCGCCGATGCTTTTCCCCGTGGTCGGGCTGCCGACACCAATCACGACGACATTCGACCCAATCGATGCCGGCATTTTCGGCATCCCGATCGCGGGGACCGTGTCTCCATCGGTGACGATGATCAACACGGCTGTGTTC
>Ga0105047_10015349_pt1 | contig 12067 bp, 12 predicted proteins | sample MAT04_FD_78384 | JGI IMG/M metagenome (GOLD analysis project Ga0105047, IMG submission 78384) | Freshwater microbial communities from Lake Fryxell liftoff mats and glacier meltwater in Antarctica - MAT-04 (megahit assembly) | ecosystem: Environmental > Aquatic > Freshwater > Ice > Liftoff... | reverse complement strand
CTCGGCCTTGGGGCCGTTCAGCAGGGCGTCGATCAAGGCCCAGTACGAGGCCTTCATCGACGCCCTGCTGAACGGCCCCAAGGCCGAGTTCAAGGACTGGGAAAACGTTCCCTATTTCGACGGCTGCCTGCCCATCGAGGTCATGGCCGAGCGCGGCCGCGAGACCCTGCGCCACGGCCCGATGAAGCCGGTTGGCCTGACCAATCCGCGCGACCCGCAGGTCAAGGCCTACGCCATCGTCCAGCTGCGTCAGGACAATGCGCTCGGCACATTGTTCAACATGGTCGGCTTCCAGACCAAGCTCAAACATGGTGCGCAGGCCGAGGTCTTCCGCATGATCCCGGGCCTGCACGAGGCCCAGTTCGCGCGCCTGGGAGGCCTGCACCGCAACACCTTCCTCAACAGCCCCAAACTTCTGGACCGCCAGTTGCGCCTCAAGGCCATGCCGCGCCTGCGCTTCGCCGGTCAGGTCACCGGCGTCGAGGGCTATGTCGAGAGCGCCGCCATGGGCCTGCTGACCGGCCGCCTCGCCGCCGCCGAACGGCTGGGGCGGCGCCTGGAGACGCCGCCTGTCCACACCGCCATGGGGGCCCTGGTCGAACACATCACCGGCGGCCACCTCGCCGGACCCGGCGGAATCTCCAAATTCCAGCCGATGAACATCAACTACGGCCTGCTGCCGCCGCTCGAGGCACCCAAGGTCGATGAGGCGGGGGTCAAGATCCCGCTCAAGGAACGCGGCCGCGCCAAGAAGCGGCTGATGAGCCTGCGCGCGCTCGAGGCTCTGAAACTCTGGCGGGACGCGGCCTGATGGGGGAAAGCGAACTTGATCGCCTGAAGGCCCGAGCCTGATCGGTTGAGGAGGAATCGCTTCGCGATTCTGCTGATGCCGTGAAACAGGCTCCAGCATGATGCCGGAGCGAAATCTGAGTTTGGACGCGAGCGCGTCCAAATCGATTTCGCTCCAGGCGCGTCACCGGCCTGTATCGGCTCGATCTGATCGCGCGGGGCACGCAACTGGCCTATGAGGACGGAACCCTGATCGACATGGCCTCGGAAAAGGACCGCCTCGACTCCGTCGTCGCCGAGCTCGACCGGCGCATCGAAAGCCTTGAGCGCACCTTGAACCAAGGCGACGAGCCTCAGTCCGGTGTCACCACGTCGATCCACTGGGCCGTGTCGGTGTATTGCTGGAAATGCGTGACCTTGCTGCCCGCCACGGTGAAGACATGGACGAACTGGGCGTCCAGAGCCTCGCCGGTGGCCCGGTTGGTGCCGGTATAGCGTCCCATGGCCACGACCCGATCGCCGCTGGCGACATAGGTCTGCGGCGTGACCACAAAGCCCTCGAACGCCGCCCCGATCCGGCCGAACACGCCCTCGAACACCGCGCCCTGGCCGAGATAGGGATTGCGGTCGGCATAGGGACCGTTCTCGGCCTCGATCCACACCACGTCGGCGGCCAACAGACCGGCCAACGCGGGCCCGTCGGACGCCGCGAAGGCACGATACAGGCTCTCGACCACGGCCTGGTTCGCCGCGTCACTCGTCGCACCGGCCAAAGCCACCCGCGCAGGGGCTTCCGCCGCGGCGGATATCGGCGTCGCTAGAGCCGCTGCGGCCATGACGGCCGCCGTCAGGAAAGTTCGCATCGTCATCAGAGTTCCCCTTCGCCGATCAGCGATCTCCGGAACCTGCACCGTTTCCTGACCCGGGTCGACCACTTTACGGCGGGGGCCCGATCTCCCGTGGGTTCAGATCCGGCCGCGCAGGACGGCGACGACCAGCGTCAGTCGCTTGAGGAATTCGGGCGCATCCGCCTTTATCAGCGTGGCGGCGGACACGGCGGGAAAGGCGCGGAAGGGCAGGCCGGCCAGGTCTCGGTTGGCCGTCTCCCGGAGAGCCGTCGCCTCCTCCGCCCGCCCGGTCTGCGACAGCCCCCGGACGCGCGCCGCCCCGGCCACCTTGGCCTCAAACCCAGGCCCCGCCAGCACATGCACCGCCATGCACATCGGCCCGACGTAGAAGGCGTCCAGGTCGTGCGGCGCGGCGTGGACCCGGCCAACATGCGCCTCGATCAGGGCGTCGAACGGCGCGCGGTCCAGCCCGTGGCGGGCGACGACGTCGGTCAGGGCCTCAAGCACCGGATGGCCCTTGCGCGCGGTTCCGGCGAAGACGCCGTCCATCTGCTCGCGCCACCAGACATAGCGCATCTCGGCCAGCAGCGGCTGGGTCACCCGCGTGGGGATCGCCATCAGTTCGGCCTCGAAGGCGTAGAGCACGATCAGGTCTGCGCGCAGCCCCGCATCGGCCACGAACCGGCTGGACAGCCACCGGTCGATGTCGGCGGCGCGCACGTCGCGGTCGAGATCGACCGCGGTCACGACTGGACCCGCGGCGCGCCCCTCGTGCCTTGAACCAGGGCCCAGCCGAGCGCCATCATGAAGACGGCCAGCGCTACTTCCATCGCCCGCTGGAACAAGCCAGCCCGTTCGACCTCGGCGACGACTGCAGCGAAGCCCACAATAATGACCAACAGGACGGCACCCCCGAGCGGTGCCAGCCATGAGGCGTCGCTGTTTCTGGCCCACAGGACGGCAAGAGCCACACCGAGGACGGCGCACAAATATCCCAGCCCGGCGGTCAGGTCGTGCAACAGGGCAGCGGCCGACGGATCAGATCGATTGCACTCGAAGTCGCAAGGATAGATGCCCGCTCCCGCCATCCCCGCGCCGTTCAGCGCCAGTAGCAGGCAGGCGACAACGGCCAGCGCATTTCGGCGCAATATCCACGCGGCCAGAAGACAGAAGACGGCGACCAGCACGCCGTTTGGGACAAAGCCCCAGTTGCTGACCGTCGGCCCGGTGACGGCACCCGTCGCGCCCAGTTCGCTTATGAACTGGCGAGCGTGGTCATAGCCCGGATAGACCCAGCCGCCCCAGACGACGGCTGCGAACAGGATTCCGACCCCCGCGATGATTGTCGCGAACGCGATGCGGCTAAGACCGGCGTCAGGCGGGCGCAATCCGGATCAGCCAAACAGCGTCTGATACATCGCCATCGACGTCAGCATCGGCAGCGACAGCAGAAGATTGGTGCGGCTGCCCAGCATGGCGACACGGGCCGCCTTGGCCTTGGCGGCGTCGTCCACAACCACGATACCCAGGGCGCGCTTCTGGTTCGGCCAGATGATGCCCCAGACGTTGAGGAACATGATGATCGCCAGCCAGATCCCGATCCCCATCAGGGTGAAACCCTTCTGGTCCTCAGTCAGCCCCTGCACCAGGCCAAAGGTCATCACCTCGGCGGCATAGGCGTGTCCGCGCGTCAGCATCACGGCCAGACCGGCCAACACCGTCACCAGCGCCGACCAGCGGAACCAGAACAGGGCCTCAGGCGCGATATGCTTGCTCACCGCCGGCTTGAGCTCGGCCGGAATGTTGGGCATGACCCGGATCTGGACGAAGTTGAAATAGTACAGCAGGCCGATCCAGAGGGTGCCGGCCACGACGTGGACCCAACGCAGGGCGGCCTGCCAGAAGACCTCCCCGAACCCGCCGGACACCTGGCCGAACGCCAGGATCATCACCCCCGCCAGCACGAGGCTTAGCAGGAGCGTGGTGCGAAAATTCGACAGCAGCTTGCCCATGGTCAGCCCCCTCCCGGAGCAGTTCGATTCGTTGACGCGGATTTATACCCGTCTCCTCCCTGTTCGCGAAGCGAATGGGGAGGTGGATCGGCGGCGCCAGCCGGCGAGACGGAGGGGGCGACTCGGTGATGGGAGTTGGAGCGCCCCTGGGCCCTGCCGGCGTCGCCCTCTCCGTCACGGGGCGCATACGCGCCGCGCCACCTCCCCATGCTCCGCACGCGGAGGAGACGTCTTACGGCCTCGAAGCCATCCCCAGTTTGATCGGCTTGAGATCTTCCTTGTCACGGGTACCTCGCTTGACGCCCCACAGCAGGATGATCGGGGCGCCGACGTAGATCGAGGAATAGGTGCCGACGATGATGCCGAACATCAGGGCGATCGAGAAGCCGAACAGCGCCTCACCGCCGTAGAAGGCCAGGGCGGCAAGCACCATGACGGCGGTGACGCCGGTGATGATGGTCCGCGACAAGGTCTCGTTCAGCGACAGGTCGATGACCTCGCGCAGCGGCATGGTCTTGTATTTGCGAAGGTTCTCCCGCAGGCGATCGAACACCACCACGGTGTCGTTCATCGAATAGCCGATCACGGTCAGGATGGCGGCGACCATGGTCAGGCTGAACTCCAGCTTGAACAGCACGATCAGACCGAAGGTCAGGATCACGTCATGAAGAAGACCCGCGATCGCGCCGAAACCGAACTGCGGCTCGAACCGGAACCAGATATAGGCGAACATCAGCAGGATCGCGACGCCCAGCGCCATGACCCCCGAGCGGAACAGTTCGCCCGAGACCTTGGAGCCGACGACGCTCACGCCCGAATAGGTGACCTCGCCCACGGTTCGGGACACGGCGGCTTCGACCTGATTGACGACGGCGGACTGGTCCCGGCCCTCCGGTACCTGGAATCGAAGGATCGCGGTTGAGCCGTCCTGGAGATTGTTGTCGCGGCGGGCGATGCCCTGAACCTGGACGTCGCCGAGATCCAGTTCACTGACCGCGCTGCGGACGCGGTCCAGTTCAATGACCTGTCCGGCGGGCTTGGACACTTCCATCGAGGCACCGCCCCGGAAGTCGATGCCCATGTTCAGGCCGGGATAGAAGCAGGCGACGATCGACGCCACGCACAGCACGACCGACAGCACGGCGGCATAGCGGGAATAGCTGACGAACTGAAAATTCGTCTTCTGCGGCAGCAGTCTGATAAGGGGCCATCCACGCATCACCATCACTCCGCGATCGGCAGTTTCTTGGGTTTGGCCGTCTTGAGCCAATAGGCGAGCATCACCTGGGCGACCAGAACCGACGACAGGACCGAGGTGAACACGCCGATCGACAGCGTCCAGGCGAAGCCGCGCACCGGGCCGGCACCAAAGATGAACATGATGGCCGCGGCCACCAGGGTCGTTACGTTGGCGTCGATGATGGTGCCCATGGCCTTGTTGAAGCCGGCGTCCATGGACGCGATCACGCTGCGGCCCGCCCGCGCCTCGTCACGCATCCGCTCATAGATCAGCACATTGGCGTCGACGGCGATCGCGAAGGTCAGGATCAGGCCGGCGATGCCGGGCAGGGTCAGCGTGGCCTGGGTGAAGCTCATTGCCGAGACGATCAGCAGGCCGTTCAGCACCAGGCCGACGACCGAGATGCCCCCGAACAGAAAACCGTAGGACAGGAACATGAACAGCACGATGATGCCGAAGCCGATGGCCGTGGAGATGCCGCCGGCCGACACGGCGTCGGCGCCGAGCTCGGCGCTGACGGTGCGGCGTTCCTCGACCTTCAACGGAGCCGGCAGGGCACCGCCGTTCAGCAGGTTGACCATCTCGGAGGCCTGCTGGATCGAGAAGCTGCCCTCGATGATGCCCGAACCGCCAGTGATGGCGCTGCGGATGTTGGGGGCCGAGATGACCTTGCCGTCCAGGATAATGGCGAAGGGCTTGCCGATGTTGGCGGCGGTGGCCTCTCCGAACCGGCGCGCGCCAGCCCCGTCGAAGCGGAAGCCGATAGCCGTGCGGTTGTTGGAATCGGACGTCACCTCGGCCTTGGTCAGGTTCTCGCCCGACACCAGCACCCGGCGCTTGACCAGGTAGAAGGCCGGACCGCCGGCCTCGCCACCCTCGATCAGTTCGGAGTCCGGCGGCACGGCACCGGCCTGGGCCTCGGCGACCGAGTTCTCGACATCGACCATCTGGAAGGACAGCTGGGCCGTCTGGCCGATGACGCGTTCCAGCTGGGCCGGATCACTCTCGCCCGGAGCCTGGACCACAATGCGGTCAGCGCCCTGCCGGGTGATCGAGGGCTCGCGGGTGCCCAGGCTGTCGATCCGGCGGCGCACCACTTCGATCGACTGGGTCACGGCGTCCGAGCCCATCGAGGCCATGGCGTTTTCGGTGAAGGCGTAGCGGATTTGGTTGTTGCCCATCTTCTGGACCGTGCGGTCCGCCACGCCGCTGGTGCCCCCGCTGATCAGGGCCCGCATTGCCTCAACGGCCGGATCCATCTGCGTCGGATCCGCCAGGGTGACGATCACACCGTCGTCCCGCCGTCCGATGCTGTTCACGCCGATTCGCGCTTCGGCCAGCACCGTGCGGGCATCTTCGCCGAGGTTGGACAGCCGCTTTTCGCGCATGGCCGGCACGTCGACTTCCAGCAGCAGATATGATCCGCCCTGCAGGTCCAGCCCGAGGTTCAGCGCCCCCTTCGGCAACCAGCCCGGCAGAGACGCGCGCTGCTCGGGGCTCATGGCGTTCGGATAGGCGAAGAACAGCCCGAACAGCAGGGCGGAGACAAGAAGGATGACCTTCCAGCGCGACAGATGGATCATGCGGGCGTCCCCGACCTATTCAGAACGGCGTCAGGACTTGGCGATGGTCTTGGTGTCGTTGGCGGCGATCGCGGTGCGCTCACGCACCTGGGTGATCATCTGTTTGACGACCCGGACGTTCACGCCCTGGGAGATCTCGACCATGGCCTCGTCGTTCTCGATGCGGGTGACCTTGCCGATCATGCCGTTCGACGTGACCACGGTGTCGCCCCGCTTCAAGCCGGTAATCAGCGCCTGGTGAGCCTTGGCCGCCTTCTGCTGGGGCCGGATCAGCATGAAGTAGAACAGGATGATCACGGGGACGAAGAAGATCAGGGTGCCGAACGGCCCCGCCATAAGTTCCTGCACGATAGTCTCCGCAAAGGTCTGGAGCCGCACGAGGCGACCGTTGAAAATGAGGCGCGGAAACTAGGGTGCGCCGCGCCACATTGCAACGCGATGCGTGGTCTTGGAGCGAAATCGGTCTTGATGGACGCAGTCCATCAAGGCTCAGATTTCGCTCCAGATGGATTCTGGCCCATTTTTTGGATTCAGGCGGATTCGACCTGAAACAAAAATGGTCTGGTGTCGCTTTGCGTTATCGCGGCAACACAGTCAGCGGATCGATCGCCGTAGGCTGGTCTCCGCGCATGCGCCAGGTCTCGAAATGCACCGAGGGCCGACCGTCTCCGGCGGTCGTGCCGACCGTGCCGAGTTGCTGTCCGGCGCGGACCTCGTCCCCGTCGCGCACCACGGTCGAGCCGAGGTGGCCATAGACCGAACGCCAGCCGTCGCGGTGCACCACCAGCACCGTCAGTCCCTGCCCGGCCAGGTCGTCCCCGACATAGCCGACGCGCCCGGCGGCGGCGGCGCGCACCTCGGCCCCGGCCACGGCGCCGATGTTAACGCCATTGTTCCGCTCGCCCATGCCGACAGGGCCGAAGCGCCGCAGGATGTCGCCGCGCACCGGCCAGTCCAGGCTCACCGACGTGGTCGCAGCCGCCGGGCTGACAGGTGTGGCGGTCGCCGCAGGTCCGCGCGGCTGCAGGACCGCGTTGCGCGCAGGAACAGGCGCGGGCGGAGGCGGCGGGGGCGGGGTTCCACCTTCGGGCACATAGACGCCGCTCGGCGACGGCCCGGTGGCATAGGGATCGCCGCCGATGTCGACGGCGCTGATCGGCAGGATCAGCCTTTGGCCGGGCGAGATCGCTGCGCGCGGGCCGAGACTGTTCAGATCGATCAGGCTCTGCACCGCAGTCTGGAAGCGCCGGCCGATACCCGAGATCGTGTCGCCGGGCTGGATTTCATAGGTCGCTCCCGCCTCGACGGCGACCACGCCGAAACGCGCCGGGGGCGGCGGCTCGCTGAACCCTTCAGACGCGGGTCCCGCAGCCGGCATGGCGCTTTCGGAATAGACACGCGGCGCGGTGCTGACCGGCGCCGACAAGGCCCCGCCCTCGATCGCCTCGACCGGCGCGGTGCGCGGCGGCGGGGCCTCGTTCATCGGATTGGTGGGCCCGCGCACGCCCTCGCCGCTCGGGATCGGTGCTGTCGGATAGGCCGGCGCGCGCGACGGCATCGGGGCCGGCGTCGATCCGTCAGCATAGATTGAATAGCGCGGCTCGGCCGGAAGACTGGCGCAGGCGCCCAGCGCCATCACCCCGCCCAGCACCGCCAGAACCCTGATCCCGAATCGAATCATCATGCCGTCTCCCGCCCCTAGGTCGTCTCTTCTAGCGTGCCGTCGCGTCCTGCCAACCAACCCGCAAAACCGCGCCAAAGTTGGGCGCGAAGGTTAACGGGCGCAGGGTCGGCTCAGGATGTTGACGAGGACCCGCCGGTTCAGCGGCTCCGAAACGCGGTCGCCGGTCGGCCGCGCGAGGTGTTCAGCGCCCCGGGCATCCAATTCGATCATGGCAGGATCGACTTCCAGAAGGACCAATTCGGTCGCCATGGCCTGCGCTCGTCGCTGGCTCAGCCCGGTGCTGAAATCGTGTGTTTCCATCGTGTCCATGTGGGCAACGACCTGCAGACATGTGACAGAGCGACGTTTCGAATAGTCAGCCACTTCTCTCGCCGTCTGATAGCCGCGAGGCGAAAGCGCGGCCTCCCCGTAGGAAAAGTAGTCGACCCATTCATGCGCCTGCGCAGGAGCCGCCGCGACAAGCACCATGATCGCCGGCGGTACGCGCAGGAAGCGTTTCATCTGTTTAACCTGGACGACACTCCGGGATTTGACCAACTCACCCCTCCTTCGCCGTCCCCTCGACCAGCGGCACGAACCGCACCTCGCTGAGGCTCTCGCGGCGGAACGAGCCGTCGGGCTGGCCCACATAGCGATGCAGCATCTGCACCGAACTGCGCCCCACCGGACAGACCAGAATCCCGCCCGGCTTCAGCTGGTGCAAAAGTTCGGTCGGCTCGCCCGGTGCCGCCGCCGTCACCATGATCCGGTCAAACGGGGCCTGCTGGGGCCAGCCCAGCCCCCCGTCGCCATGCTGGGTGATCACATTGTCAATCTTCAGGTCCTTCAGCCGGGCTTCGGCCTCGGTCAGCAGGCTGCGGTACCGCTCGATCGAATAGACATAGCGCGCCAGCCGGCTCAGCACCGCGGCCTGGTAGCCGCTGCCCGTGCCGATCTCCAGCACCCGGTGACGCGGCTGCACGTCCAGCGCCTGGGTCATCAGGCCGACGATATAGGGCTGGGAAATCGTCTGGGCACAGTCGATCGGCAGGGCCTGATCCTCCCACGCCTGATCGAGGAATTTCTCGTGCACGAACACGGCGCGGTCGATCGATTCCATCGCCCCCAGCACGCGCGGGTCCGTCACCCCCTGCTGCCGCAGCCCCAGGATCAGCCGCCCGGCGCGATCGTCGTTCAGTTTCAAGTCCTTCTCTCCTCGGGGGAGAAGGTGGCAGGCGGAGCCTGACGGATGAGGGGGCTGTGTCCGTCACGCACCTGTCCGATCAGAGAGTCTGAATGGGGCCTCCCCCTCATCTGAGCGGCTATGCCGCCCACCTTCTCCCCCGAGGGGAGAAGGACATGCGAGTTCGCTCTCACGCCACCACCGTCTTCGGTGGAGCCCCGCCCAGCACGCCCTTCAGGTCGTGGATGCTCGGCGCGTGCGTCAGGTCGATATGCAGCGGCGTGATTGAAATCTTGCCGTCGTCCATGGCCCTGAGGTCGGTTCCCGCCGGATGGTCGTGCTTCGTCCCGCGAAAGCTCATCCAGTAATAGTCGCGGCCCCGCAGGTCGGTCCGTTTGACCGCATGCATCTCGCCGATATGGCGGAAGCCCTGCCGCGTCACCTCGACCTCTGACACGGCTTCCGGTGCGCGAGCGGGGAAGTTCAGGTTCATCACCACCCCGTCCTGCCACGGCTGGGCCAGCAGGCGCGAGATGATGGCCGGCGCGAACGCCTCGGCCGTCTCCCAGTGAACGACCACATCGTCATGGAACCGCTCGAGGCTCTGGCTCAGGGCGATCGAGCGGATGCCGAACGCCATCCCCTGCAAGGCCCCGGCGACGGTGCCGGAATAGGAACAGTCCTCGCCGACATTGTGGCCCCGATTGACCCCCGACAGCACCAGATCGGGCCGCTCCGGCATCAGGTCATTGACCGCCAGCACGACACAGTCGGTCGGCGTCCCCGTCACCGCGAACCGCTGCTCGCCCAGCCGGTTGACCCGCAGCGGCTCGGTCAGGGTGATCCCCCGCCCCTTGCCCGACTGTTCCTCTTTCGGCGCGCAGACCCAGATGTCGTCCGAAAGGACCCGGGCGATCCGCTCCAGACACGCCAGCCCCTCGGCCTCGATGCCATCGTCGTTGGTCAGGAGAATACGCATGCCGCTCCGTCTAGCCTAGTTCGCGGGGCGGATGTCGTCGGCCAGGATCACGAACGATCCCCCGCAGTCGTTACGGACATCCGAACCCTCATGCTCGATCCGCCCGTTGCCGGCCTGGCTCCAGGGCCGGGTCATCCCCGTGATCCGGACCTTGGCGTTGTTCAGGTCGAGCCGCGCCTGGCGCATCTCGTCGCGCGACGCCGCGCCCGAGACGCAGGGCCGCGCGAACGGCTGCAACACCTGATCCTCATCGCCGTACAGCTGGAACTCGCCACTCGAGAACCGCACCCAGCCGGTGAAGGCGGTGTCGTCTGCCGCGTGGACATAGGTATTCGACGACGGCCCGGTGGCGCACGCGCCGAGGGCCAGCAGGGCGGTCACTGCAAGGATCTGTCTCATCGCAAATGCTCCTCAATTCCGTTCATCCCCGCGAAAGCCGGGGGAGGCCACAACATGTTTCCTTCTCCACTCGGGCGAGAAGGTGGCTCGCGAAGCGAGACGGATAAGGGGGCTGTATCCCCTGCCCTGGCAAGGCCCGGCAAACATCCGATCGCAGGCCGGCAGCCCCCTCATCCGAGCGGCTCCGCCGCCCACCTTCCCCCCCGGGGGGAGAAGGGAGGTCAGGCATCACCCCACGTGCGTGACCCCGCCCATATAGGGCAGCAGAGCCGTCGGCACCGCGACCCGCCCGTGTTCGTCCTGATAGTTTTCCATGATCGCCACCAGCGTCCGACCCACGGCCAGACCCGAGCCGTTCAGCGTGTGCACGAACTCGGTCTTCTTTTCACCGTCCCGTTTGAACCGCGCATCCATCCGCCGGGCCTGGAAGTCCCCGCAGTTGGAACAGGAACTGATCTCGCGATAGGTCCCCTGCGACGGCAGCCAGACCTCCAGGTCAAAGGTCTTCTTCGCCGAAAACCCCATGTCGCCCTTGCACAGCAGCATCCGGCGGTATGGCAGGTCCAGCGTCTCCAGCACCACCTCGGCACAGCGCACCATCCGCTCGTGCTCGGCGTCGGAATCCTCGGGTTTCGCGATCGAAACAAGCTCCACCTTGTGGAACTGGTGCTGCCGGATCAGCCCGCGCGTATCCCGCCCCGCCGACCCCGCCTCGGCCCGGAAACAGGGCGTCAGGGCGGTGTAGCGGATCGGGGTGGCGAGGTCGCTCTCAGACAGGATTTGCTCGCGCACGAGATTGGTCAGGGAGACTTCGGCGGTGGGGATGAGCCAAACATGGCTTGCTTGGCCGCGTGCCTGTAGGTCATCGAGCCGGTCTCGAAGGTCCAGCGACCAATGTTTGAACGGTGCGCGCCCATAATCATAGTTTTCCGCTTGCGCTTCGATGAACGCCGAGATTGCCGCTACGGTCTCAGCATCCGGAGCAATCATCCCGTGATTGAGCCCGTCGATGAGTGTTCTCGCGAAACTTCGTAAATCTCCGGCCATCTCGCGGGCGGCACTGTCAGCTGCGAAAGCAGCCTCGAGTTTCTCCAGTTCTTCTACCAAGTGATGCGCTTCGCCGTGGATTTGGAACAGGTCGTCCGCGAACTTTGGAAGTTGCCCCGTCCCGAACATCGCCTCGTCGCGCACCAGATACGGCGGATTGACCTCCAGATAGCCGTGCTCATTCGTCTGCACGTCCAGCATGAACTGACCGATGGCGCGTTCCAGCCGCGCCAGCCCGCCCTTCAGCACCGCGAAGCGCGAGCCCGACATCCGCGCCGCCGCCTCGAAGTCCAGCAGGCCCATGGCCTCGCCCAGATCGGCGTG
>Ga0105047_10015347_pt1 | contig 12067 bp, 11 predicted proteins | sample MAT04_FD_78384 | JGI IMG/M metagenome (GOLD analysis project Ga0105047, IMG submission 78384) | Freshwater microbial communities from Lake Fryxell liftoff mats and glacier meltwater in Antarctica - MAT-04 (megahit assembly) | ecosystem: Environmental > Aquatic > Freshwater > Ice > Liftoff... | reverse complement strand
GGCTCGAAGGCCTTCGTCGATGTCGTCGATCAGTACGTCGGGCAGCCTGCCGGCCTGTTCTCCGAGGAGTGACCGGTCGATCAACTCGAGCCCGAGCGGAACAGCGACCGAGTCTTTCGGCAGTCCGCTTGCCTTGGTAGGAAGCAACACGTTCCCGGCGATGCCCGCTCGACCGACATTCGAAGTGATCGGCACGACGTGGGTCTGCCAGACATTCACACTGAGCACATCGTCGGACGACACCACCACACACGGGCGGCGTGTGTCGAGGTCGAGCCAGTAGACCCCGCCCCTCGCTACCACGGCGCGGAACGCTCCATCCGCTCCAACGCTGCCAACGATTCCGCCGCCGTCGGAGGCTCGACATTCGCGAGCTCGGCGTCAGCCAGCAACTGCTGGGCGAAGCCCAACGCTGAGTGGGTGGCGGCATGATGCCGGAGCTGATTGGCAACCCACGTGGAGAACGGGACACCAAGCCCGTCAATGATCGGTACCACGTCCTCCGGAACGCTGATCGTCTTGTTCGGCATGTACGTATGATACATACATAGTCGGACAACCACGTACGCGCCGCGAGCGGACGCCTTCCCCGTGGGCGACAACGGTCGCCGCGGACCGAACGATTCGATGGAGTCGGGGCGACTGCTGCCGGTGCAAGTAATCGAATGTTGGGCCGGTCGGTTACGTCCGGCCCAACACGATCAGGCATTACACCATTCGCCCACGTGTGGGCGGGGCGGTTCGGGCACTTCTCGTCCCTGGCCACCCGACATCGCTTCGCAGGTTGTTCCCTTGCGGGCGCCGCCGGACACTTCTCGTTCCGGTACAGGCGACACAACCACCGTCGCATTCGTCGTGCCAGCACTCTACCGAGTGTCGGCGTCGATGCCTCCACCGGCCCGCCAAGGCCCCGCTTGCCGGCGACGCGCTCACCCGGCGACCGGCTCTCACCGACGACCGGCCGGGCACGGTCGCGGGTCTAGCGTTGAGACCATGCCGAAGCGAGAGACGCACGGGCTCGGCTATGAGCGAGTCGATGACGATCCGAACGTCTCGGTGCTCCTGGGCACGATGGATGCTACGGGGCGGTGGGACGCCACGATTCGACTCCGCGCCTGGGAACGAGAACAGCTCGGCCTCACGGCCGGTCGACGGCTGCTCGACGTCGGTTGTGGGCTCGGCGATGCCGCACTCCTGCTGGCAGCAGACCTGGGCAGCGAAGGGGAGATCGTCGGCATCGACGCTTCGGCGGAGATGGTCGCGGGGGCCCGAGCGCGAGCCCACTTGGCTCCGTGCGGCGTGCGTTTCACCGTCGGCGACGCCCTCGCGCTCACCGAATCCGAGGGTTCCTTCGACGTCGTGCGATCGGAACGCACGCTGCAGTGGTTGACCGACCCCGAGGCGGCAGCAGCCGAGATGGTCCGCATGCTCAAGCCAGGCGGCCTGCTGTCGCTGATCGACACCGACTGGTCGACGTTCAGTCTCGACGTCGGCGACAGCGAACTCTCCCAGCAGGTTCGCGAAGCAATGCGGATCGAGCGGCGCCGGCCGTCGAACATCGGGCGGCGGCTCGGTGAGCTCGCCACAAGCCTTGGGTTGGAGCTGATCGGTCACACGAGTGCCACCCAGCACTGGACCTCGTGGAACCCCGACGAGACGCCTGCACCAGACGGTTGCTTCTCGATGTCCAGCCTCGCCGAGAACCTCGTCGACGCCGGCCAACTCGCTGCCGACGACCAGGAACGGTTCGTCTCCACCGTTCACGCGGCCGCGCGTGAAGGCCGCTTCGCGATGACCCTCACCATGTTCGCCGTCGTCGCAGCCGACGCTGCACGAACGCGCCCGTGAGCGGTGGGGACGGGCGGAGTCGTCAGGCAGACTGCAACTGCTCGAACAGATCGGCGGGGTAGGGCGACGCGTAGGTGCGCACGCCACGGCTCGAACGGATCTCATCGGCAGAGCTGTCCCAGATCTCTTCCCACGGGAACCCGAGCAGCGGCGGTGTCTCGCGACCGTGCACGTAGGCGGACAGAATCGTGTCGAAGATCAGCGCCACCCCCAGCGGCTGCGTGAGCGAAACCTTGGTGGCCACGGTGGCGAGGAACAGCGACGAGTAGTGATGCCCGAACTGCGCCATCTGGAAGCCGGAGATCGCGATCTCGTGGAGCACCGTCGTGCGATAGCCGGCGAGCAGATGCCACAGGTCGTGGCACTGCAGGATGCGTGCGTTGACGTAGTCGAGCGGGGCCGGCAGCCCGGCAAGACCGAGCGCGTCGCGGTCGAGCACCTCCAGATCGAAGTTGTTGTCGACGATCAGGTCGTGCAGGTCGCCGCCCAGCGAACCCTTCGGGCAGCGCGCCAAGGCCGGCAGCGTGAACTGCACCGGGAAGCCGTCGGCCGCGGCCGCTCCGACACCTGGGTAGCAGGCCGACGAAGCGACCAGATGGTCGGCGAGTTCGGGCGACAACATGCCCGTGAGCGCAGCCGTGCGAACGGTGATCTCGGAAGCGTTCTGCCCCGCCTGCGGGTCGAATACGAGCGACCAGAACGCGGGCCAGAACTCATCGGGCACCTGCACGCCAGACGCGATCGGCATGCTGATCGGTGATGCGTCGGGCGGGTTTCCGAGCCAGCCCGTCGCGCTTGCGTCGTAGACCGCGACCAGCGACGCGGGTGCCGCGACGGCCGCGTGCAACCACAGCGCGGACAGCTCGACGGCCGCGTCTGCGGAGCCGCCTCGCGCGCTGGCGGCCAGTGCCAGTGCCCGGTGGCCGAGCCCAGCGGAGCCGACCGTGGTGCCGGAAGCAGCAACGGCTTCGAACCGGTCTCGGTCGCCTCGATCGAAAAGCTCGTGCATCGGCGGCACGCTACTCAAGGTCGCGAACCGTCGCCGACCCGTACTCAGCGGGATCGCGGTCGCGACGCCGTGGTAGTCGAGGCAGGCACCGTAGTCGGCGGTCGGCGGTCGGCGGTCGAACGGCTTACCGACCGCCTCCGCAATGACAGCCGAGTGAATGACGATCTCGTTGAACACCCCCGGCAGCACGAGCCCGGGCGGCATGCCGCGCGCGCGGCAACGCGAATGGCAACCTGCGCGCAAATCGGTTGGGAGCGGTTAGACGGTGCGACCGAGGAAGCTGAGCATCTTGGTCTGTGCGTCGGCGCCGGGCGCGGGCTTGACGGCCGCGGCCATCATCCCCGGCATCCGCAGCACTTCCTCGGGAAGCGACTTCCACGTGGCCACCGTGTGCTTCACGAGGGTCGCGTCGAGTCGCTCATCCACCTTCGCCGTGCGAGCCATGTCCCACGTGTGCGGCACCAAGTCGGCAGCCATGAAGCCAACGAGCGCGTCGACGGTCATCGGCCCGAAGTCCGGCCCGAACGGGTCGTTGGCGATCGACTCCAGCACGTGCGCGTGATCGAGCACCTCCAACGTCTGGTCGCGCAGCTTGATCCATGCGCCCAACGGATCGGCCCCGAGCTTCGGTGTCGACTTCGGGCCCTTGCCGGTGGCAGCGAAGCCCTTGATCATCGCCAGGTTCCCGGCCGCATGTTCGTACACGTCCTTGCCGGTCCAGCCGATGCACGGCGCCTTGCGTGAGAAAGCGGTCGGCTTGGCCATCTTCAGGACATGCTCGAAGCCGTAGACGGCGGACGTGTACAGACGAAGGTTGGTGCTCATGCTGAAACGGTACAGCAGTCGCACGCACTCGAATTCGTGGTTCCGGCGCAACCGCCGACGCACGGTCGGACCACAGCGACCGACGCTCTGCGATGACGGCCGGCATGGCCTCTCGTGTGACGGTGCTCGACGGCGGAACGAGTCGCGAACTGCTGCGAGTCGGCGAGTGCGCGATCACGTCATTCGGCGGTCACCGGCCGCGTCCGAACGACGTGAACACGGCCGAGGGTGTGCGTCCGGCGCAGCGCTCAGCGAACGAGTGCCTCGATCTCCGACACGTGGTGCGACGCCTCGGGCATTTCGGCGATCTCGGCGGCCACCCGGAGCGCGGCATCCTTGATCGTCGCGTCGTCGAGTAGACGGCGCAGCGCTACACCAAGGCCTTCCGCCGTGCGGGCTGCTGGTTCACACACGATGCCGGCGCCGGTCGACGCAAGCGCGTCGGCGTTCTCCCATTGATCGGCGACGGCCGGGAACAGCAGCTGCGGCACCCCGTGCCCGGCCGCGCCGAGCAGCGTGCCAGCACCTGCATGCGATGCAACCACGGCGGCCCTGTCGAGCAGCAGCGCCTGCGGCACGAAACGCTCGACGCGCACGTTGGCCGGGAGCTCGCCGAGCACTGCCGGGTCGAGAACCGGCCCGATCGTTGCCACCACATCCACGTCGAGTTGCGCGAGCGCCTCGCACGCCGGGCGCCACGGCGCGAGCGCGCTGGTCGCTTCGGTGCCGGCGGTCAGGTAGACGAGTGGCCGGCTGCTCCCCAGTCGCTGCAGCCAATCCGGGACTTCTACTGCCAGACGGGAGTTGGCGACGGGGCGCAGCAGGCGCACGTTGCCGTGCGCTGGAAGCGCGCCGAAGGCGACAGGGAACGGGTGCAGATAGAGGTCGCCGAACAGTGCTGCCGCGTCTGGAACCGCAGCCCCTTCGGTGGCCCACAACGGTGCGGTTGCGGTGAGCGCGGCCTCGATGACGTGGGGCAACAGGGCACCGCTGAACGCGACCGACACATGCGGCAGACCGCGTGCGACGGCCATGGGCGCAGCGGCGAGCTCGGCCACTTCGTGGATCACCAGGTCGGGGCGAAAGTCCTTGAACACCGGCGTCAGGTCAGCGAGCATGCGCGGCGCGGCAATGTCGCCGAAGAAGCCGGCGAACACGTGAGCACGGCGTTCGCGCGGGTCGAGTTCCATGATCTGCGGCATCCGAGGCCCCAGCTGCGCCGTGCGCTCACCGGCCCCGAACCCTGCCGCCGTCGTCGCGAAGCCCCAAGCGGCAACGCGGGCGCAAGACTCTGACGCTGTCGCCCACAGCACGTCGTGGCCGGCCTCACGCAGCGCCGAGGCGACCGGCAACAGTGGCCCCAGGTGCCCTGCCCCCGGCGTGGAGGTGAGCAACACACGCACGCGCCGCAGCGGATCCGAGACCATGGCGAACGTTAATCCATGCGAACCCACCCACGGGGTGGCCTCCGAGAATGAACCCGGAGACCACCCTGGCGTCGTGTCAGTGGGCGAAGCGCACGTTGGGGACGATGCGATCGAGCCAGCGCGGCAGCCACCAGGCCTTGGGGCCGATGAGGTGCAGCACCGCCGGGACCAGCACCAGACGCACGATCAGCGCGTCGAGCAAAACTGCGGTGCCCAGGATGAGGCCCATCTCCTTCATCGGCAGCGTGCCGGCGATGGCGAAGGTGTAGAACACCGCCACCATGATGCCCGCCGCGGCCATGATCGGCCGGCCGGTGTGTGCGATCGAACTGATGACCGCTTCGTCGGCGTCTCCCGAGCGTTCGAAGTGCTCACGGGTGGAGGCCAGCAGGAACACCGTGTAGTCCATCGAGATCGCGAACACCAGGGTGAAGAAGAACAGTGGCGCCCATGAGGTGAGGTAACCCTGGCTCTCGAAGCCCATCGGCCCGGCCGCCCAACCCTTCTGGAACGCGAGCGCCCCGACTCCGAAGGCGGCGCCGACGGACAGCAGGTTGAAGATGACGCCGATGAACGCGACGATCAGGCCCTGCAGCGCAACGATCAGCAGCAGGAACCCGAGGACGAGCACCACGCCCATCACCAGCGGTGCCTTCTCGCGCAGCGTCTGATCCAGGTCGTGGTTCTCGGCCACCGGCCCACCGACCAGCACACCGTCGGGCACCGCTGCGCGCAGCGTGCCGATGAGAGCGATCGCCTCCGCCGAGGACGGGTCGTAGGCGCCCACGGCCTGGATCATCGAGGAGCCAGCGCCACCTGGCTGTGCGGGGAACGCCATCACGATGCCGCCGACACCGGTAACCGCAGTGGTGACGGCTTCGACATCACCATCGGCGGGGACGATGACCTGGATGGGGCCAGGACCTCCGGGACCGAAGGAGGCGGCGAGGTAGTCGTAGCCCTGACGGGCCTGCTCATCTTTCGGCAGCATCGTGATGCTGGGCATGCCGGTCTTGAGACCAAGCAACGGCGTTGCGAGGGCCAGCAGCAGCACGGTGGAGCCGATGGCCGCACCGACGCGATGGCGGTGGACGCGCTCGGCGAACCCGGCGAAACGGGCACTGCGGTGGTCGCCCACGCTGTGCCACGGCAGCGCGAACTTGTCGATGCCGGGGCCGAGCAACGCGGGCAGCAACGTGAGGGCGGCCAGCAGAACGAAGCTGACCGACAACATCATTCCCGCGGCCATCGACTGGAACGCAGGGATCGGCACGAGCAGCACCGCCGACAGGCTGATCAGCACCGTGATGCCGGAGAACAGCACGGCCTTGCCGGCGGTGTCCATCGCGACGCCCGCGGCGTGCATCGGGTCGTCGGGTGTGGCGTGCAGCGCCGCCCGGAAGCGGGTGACGATGAACAGCGCGTAGTCGATGCCCAGGGCGAGCGCGAACATCATCGCGAAGTTGAGCGTCCAGATGGACAGGTCGGTGAACCGGGTGATGCCGTACAGGACGCCCATTGATGAGACGAGGCCGGCAGCGGTCAGCAGCAGCGGCAGCCCTGCCGCGGCGAGCGTGCCGAATGCGAGCACGAGGATCAGCGCGGTGACCGGCCACGTGAGGAGCTCGGCCTTGACCATGCCCTCGCTGTTGACGGTGTTGAAGTCGCTCCAGAATGCGGGCGAGCCGGTGAGCGCCACGGTGAGCGCCGCACCGTTCTCCTCGGTGGAGAGCCCGCCGATATCGTCGTGGATCCGGTCAGCCGCTCGCACCGCCTCGGTGGGGTCGACGAGTGCGCCCGCCTGGATCATCACCGTCTGACCATCCATTCCCGGCTGCGCAGGCATAGCCGGGCCGAACGCCGACTCGGCGGCGAGGATGGCATTGACGTCGGCGATGGCCTGCTGGAACGTCGGGTCGTCGACAGTGAGCGTGTCACTGTGAATGACGACGGCGGCCGACTGTGACGACAGCCCGCCGAACTGCTCGTCGATGATCTCACGGGCGGCGAGCGACTCGCTGCCCTTCACTTCCCACATCGCGCCGGACAGGGCGTGCTCGAGCTTGGGCGCGAACACGCCGAGCCCGACGACGAGTAAGCCCCAGATGATGAACACCTGGCGACGGTGGCTGTGGGCCCAGCGGCCCAATCGGGCCAGTGGGGTGTGGTCGACCGGTTCGTCGATCATCGGAATGCTCCTTCGGAGTGTTGTGTGTCGGCGACTGCCGGGTGGGAAGGGTTGACTCGGTCCTATACCCCCGGGGGTATAATACCGGCTACCTCCAGGGGTATCCAACCCACAGGCGCGACATCACGTGGAACCGCAGGACGCGGGCAGACGCCTCGCCGTTCTCACCGACTCACTCACTGTTCGGGGCGCACGGCCAGCGTGATCATGAACGGGATGTGATCGCTGCCCGCGGGTTCCAGGTTGCGCAAGTGCAGCGCGCAGCCGTTTTCGTTGACGAGTGCGTGGTCGAGCCGGACGAACGCTCCCAACGCACCCAGCGGCCACACCGACCGGAGGGAGAACGACGGCCTCCACGCCTGGCCCAACGAGTCGATCGCGTCGGTGAGGCCCGCCCGCAGCAGCCCGTCGAACTGAGGTCGATAGATCGTGGAGTTCAAGTCGCCGGCGATCACCATCGGTCCTGTGATCGTGGGGACGAACTCCACCAGGGCCCGGATCTGGCCCTTCCAGGTCACCTGGCCATGCGGGTCGAACGACGACATCGGGTTGAGGGCGAGCACCATGGTGGCGACTCCGTCGACGTCGACCTCAGCGAGCGCCAAACGCAGCGGACCGAGCGACAACACCTGCGACCGTTCGCCCAGCGGTTCGCGAGCAACGATGGCGACGGCGTAGTCACTCTGGTCGGTTGGGTCGGTGACCCGATGCGGGTACGACTGATCACCGCCTGCGGCATCGAAGTGGTCCATGAACGCGGGGGTTGCCTCGGCGATCACAATCACGTCCGCTCCACACGCCACCAGCTGCTCTGCGGCGGCGCGCGGAGTCGGATTGTCCACGTACACGTTTGCCACCGCCAGCTCGAAACGCGGCGCGGTCTCCGCCCATGACGGCCGACGATTTGCAAACAACCGCGGCAGCACGAGCACGGCGCCGTACCCGGAGAGAGCCGCGCCAGCGGAGCCGAGCAGCAGGTGACCGCTGGCCCACGCGACCGTCGCAATCGCCGGCGCGAGCAACAGCAGCAGCGGCAGCAAGTCGTACGCCACTGCGAGCACGGGCCCCTCGTCGACCGAGAACCAGATCTGCAGCCGATGGGTGAGCACGATCGCCGCCAACCCAGCCAACAGCAGCCAACCGAGTGCTGGCAGAACGGGCACGGTGTCGGTGCTGAACTCGTCGGCGGTTCCGTCCACCTGGCGGGCGATGACCGGCACCGCGATCATGACCACGGCACCGACGGCAGCGCACACGAACGCCGGAATGCTGCGCCCCCGGCGATGCTCCCGGCGAGTGGCACACTCGGTGGTGGTCATCGACCCCCGTTCGCTCGTGGCGTTGGCACCTGGATCGTGACGGCTTGCGGAACCACCTTGATCCGCAGAGTGTTCGTCTTGGATCGCGCGCCACCGTCCAGCTCGTAGGGCTGGGCCTTGCTGGTTGTCACCTTGATGCGGTGTGCCTGCGTCATCTCCACGAGCGGCGACTTCTCCGCATGGCCGACCGCTGCCCGGGCGATGGTACGCATCCACTGCCAAGCCCCTTCGGCGGTGATCACCGCGATGTCCAACCGGCCGTCATCTGGTCTGGCGTGATCGAACGCAGTGATGCCCCCGACGACAGAACCGACGTTGGCGACCAGCACGCACGTTGCCTCGCCGTCGAACCACGGCTCTCCGTCAACCCTGACCTTCGTCGGAACGGCCGAGCTGCGCGTGCTGCGGGCACCGGTCCACAGGTACGCAGCGCGCCCGAAGCGATCCTTCAGGCCCGCGTCGGCATCGCGGATCATCCGCGCGTCCATCCCGATACCGGCCATCACTGCGAAGTGCTCGTCATTGATCTTGCCGACGTCGATGGCGCGACCGGCGCCATGCAACCCGACGGCGACGGCCTGCTCGAGGTCGATGGGGATACCGAGGTTGTTGGCCAGCAGGTTCGCAGTACCTGCGGGGAGAATGGCAAGCGTAACGGGCGAGCCGATGGCCGCGTCGATGCAGCGCTGGACGGTCCCGTCGCCGCCCCACACGAACACCAACTCCGCCCCGTGCTCGATGGCCTTTCGCATCTGCTTCGGTGCCTTGCTGCTTTTGGGTACCTCCAGCCACAACGGGTCCGGCACGCCCTCACTGGCCAGCAGTTCGCGCAGGCGGCCGAGCCCGTCGCCGAGCACCTTCCCTCGGTGGGCGATCACAGCGACCTTCTTCATGGACTACTCCCTTGCATCGTGGCGAGCGAGCCGCCTGCTTCGGCGGCAATCGCCTCTGCCTTCTCCACTGGCTCACCGAAGTGCAGTAAGCGCCCGCCGAATGCGATCGAGCTCAGCGCGAAGCACCCCCAGCCCACTGCGGCACCGGCGATCACGTCGGTCAACCAGTGCGCGCCGAGCAGCACGCGACTGGTGGCAACCGCAACGGTGATGCCGCCCGCAGCACCCGCCAGCAGCGCCCGAGTTCGACGACTGCGGCGACGCCCGACGACCAGCGCGATCGCGGCGTAGGCAGCAGCAGCCGCCGCGGTGTGACCCGACGGGAAGGAGAAGCCGTGAGCGCTCACGAGGCGGGCCACCTCGGGTCGCTCGCGGCCGACCACGACCTTGATCAGGTTGTTGATGATCAACTCGCTGAGCACCACGGTGGCGAGAAACGCCGGCACAGCCCGCGACGGGAGTCGCCGGTACTCCACCAGTGCAGTGGCGAGCAGCACAGCTACAACCACCGGGGTGCTGCCCAGATCCGTGATCACACGAACGACGCTCTCTGCGGCGCCGGTCGTGTGCGCGGCGCCCCACCGAGCAGCTGCGTCGTCCCACCGGGCGAAACCTTGCCGGCGCTGCACCATCTCCAACAGCAGCCCCACCGTCAGCGTCAGCAGCGCAACCGCTGCAAGGGCCAGCGTCAGCAGCCAGCCCGTCGCGGTCGATGCATTGCGGCGGTCGCGGAGGAACCGGCGCAGCGCGGGGTGGCGACGCACCTCGGTGATGAGGGTCTGCGGCTCCGAGCGGATGTCGGTGGGGTCGCTGCTGTGGCCCCCACGGGCCACCACTGCAAGGACCGTCGTCACCACCACCGTGGCGATGAGGAGCGCAATCAGGATGGGCACGGGTCACCTTCGGTCGAGTCGTGTTGACCGTCCCTCGCCGCTAGGAATCGAGCGCCTTCTGGCGATCGCCCGAGCACCGCAACTGCCAGCAGCACCGAGCCGCAGCCGAGAACGACACCGGCGACGATGTCACTGGCGAAGTGCATGCCGCGGTACGCCCGAGAAAGCGACACGATCAGCGTGACCGTCGTGGCGATCCCGACGGCCAGCAACCGCGGCCACCACTTGCGGGTGTGCCAACAGACGATCACAGCGAACGCGCCGTATGCGGCGGCGGCCGCAACGTGCCCACTGGGGAAGCTGGAGTCGACCGGCGAGCCATCCAGACGCGGCACGTCGGGGCGTGGACGTCCGACGATGTTCGTGACGACGATGAAGGCGGCCGCCTCGACCACGAGTGCGACGGCGACGACCAGCGGCTCGAGCCAGCGTCGCCACACCTTGAGCAGCACCAACGCCACCACGGCCGTCACCACCACCTTCGTCAACGTTTCAGCCAGGTACGAGCCCCAGAAGGTGAGGCTGTTCCACGTCGGCGTGCGGCGCTGCGCCAGCCACTCCGCAGCCCGGACGTCGGTTCGAACGATGGCGCCGCCCTCGAACGGGCCGGTGATGAGCTTGCCCATCGCAATCCACAGCAACGTCAGCACCGCCCAACCCGCGGCCAGCTGGCCAAGCTGCCGACGGTGCAATGGCCAAGTAGTGCGCAGCCCGTGCTGCGCCGGGTCGGCATTTGCCTCCGGTGGCTCACCCTCGGCCAACTCGTCGTGATCCCGAGGCGCAGTTCGGAGACCATGGGAGATCGGTGCGCTGCTCACGGCGCCTGCAACTCACGGCGGGTGAACGTCGCCAGGCAGAACAGGCCGTAGGCGAGGAAGCCGAGGCCGACCACGACGACCACCACCTGCCCCCAGGTCTCGGTCGCCAGCCGCCGCAGCGCACCGTCGAGGCCGGTCGCCTCGGCGCGGTCGTAAGTGATGGCCCCGCGCAACAGGAAGAAACCGACGAGCGAAATGCCGATGCCGCGCCCGACTTCACCGACGGCGCCCAAGCGCTTCGTCCAGAGTCGCCGCAGCGGCGAGAACGTCGACAGGTCGAGCTCGTCGGTCACGTCCACTTTCAAGCCCTTCGCGATGCGGTACAGACCGGCACCGATCGTGACCAGGCCCGCAAGCCCGATGAGGATGCGTCCACCCGAGTACGCCATCACGTCAGCCGAGAGCGACCTGACCGTGCCGTTGCCATCGGTTTCAGAGGTGGAGCCACGGGCCAGAGAGATGGCAGTCACCGCAAAGGTGATGTAGACGACCGCGCTCACCACATAGCCCACGCGCTTCACCCACGCCATGGCGTCGGTGCCTCCGGGCAGCGCTGCCGTCACCAGCCGCCACGCCGCGTAGGTCAACATGCCCGCTGCCAGAACCCACATCAATACCTCGCCGCCGCTCGCCTGCGCGATCGTCTTCAACGCTCCGGTCGGGCTGGCCTCCTTCTCCGCTGTCTCGTCGAGGCGCGACCAACCCGCTGCCTTGCCGGCGATGATGAGCGCGAGCACGCCGGCTACGGCGTAAACGGTGCCCTTGGCGAACCAGCCGGCGCGGCCGAACTTCTCGGCGGTCGAGCCTCTGGCGAGGCGACCAAGTGGGTTGTGCTGCAGGGCATTCG
>Ga0105047_10015346_pt1 | contig 12067 bp, 10 predicted proteins | sample MAT04_FD_78384 | JGI IMG/M metagenome (GOLD analysis project Ga0105047, IMG submission 78384) | Freshwater microbial communities from Lake Fryxell liftoff mats and glacier meltwater in Antarctica - MAT-04 (megahit assembly) | ecosystem: Environmental > Aquatic > Freshwater > Ice > Liftoff... | reverse complement strand
TTAGTCTAGATGGTAAAAAGAAAAATATAAAAATCCCAGCCGGTATCGCCGACGGTCAACAAATCCGTTTTGAAGATTTTATTCTGTATGTCGATGTACTTCCAGACAAAATCTTTCACCGAGATGGAAATGATTTATACATAAATGCCGAAATATCCGTAAAACAGGCAATTTTAGGAGATACTGTAGAAATTCCAACTCTGGAAACTCCAGTCAAAATCAAAGTCAAACCAGGTACTCAACCAAATACCATGGTTCGCCTAACCAGCAAAGGCGTCCCCGACGTCCGTTCTTCTCGTCACCGCGGTGACCTCTATATCCGCCTCGTCGTCAAAATCCCCGAAAAACTTACACGCGAAGAAAAGAATACCCTCGAGAATCTCAATATATAGTGCTACTATTTGTTATGAAACTACTGAGATTTTTAATTTTATTCATATTTATTATTATTATTCTCAATAGAATTATTTACGAATTTTCAGGAGAAAGTTTCTTAAGCCCCATCCTTGGTGTACCGGTTGATTGCATGCCAAAGTTTTCGAGACCAGGACAAGTTGTTCCCATGCCTAGGTATTATGAATCCTTGCAATACAAGCTATTTGGCGTTCACTGTACTTCGATGTAGATCGAAAACATGGACATATAGCTTATAACATGTCATAATATAAATATATGACAAGAGAAAACAAATCCCTATATCCACTATTAGCTAATCAGTCTTCTCAGGTTGACATTGCCGACGCTAATTTATATTCAGTTTGGAACTACAAAGAGCCTAAAACAATTGATAAAGACAATTTTGATCCTGCTGGGCTCAGAATCGCAATGGAAAACACAGGAATAAGATTTGATTTATCGGACAAGGCAATAAGAAAACTTGCAATGAGAAAAACATCTGGATGGCAAGGCGGTAGAGGATTTGCCATGTTTGATGCTTTTGACGGAGATACTAAGGATGGCATGATGAGAATTGGTATGTGGGAAAATTTTGCCCGAAGGGTATGTACCGAGCATACGGATCCAAGCGACAATGACCCTACTAGAGGATTTTTCCAAGGGCTAATGGATTTATACGAAATTGCCCTCGGAGATGATAGAACCCAAGAAGGTCATGGTTTAAGAGTTGGAGCATTGAAAACTAGAATAATGGCTAGTCAAATTCATTATTTCCCAAGAGTTTCAGCAGAAGACATGATGAAAATTCACTCAAGAGCAAAAATGCCAAGCCCAGACGTTGCAACCATGCCTCTTGAAGGTGCAGTTAAGGCTTTTAGGTTTCTAATCAGTACTGACAGTCCAAGGTTTGATTTAATTAATGTTGAAAGAGTATTTTAAATAACTCCAAGCGAAGACTAAACTCACTTTTTCTGCTATAATCAGCACTATATGGATTTAAAGAAGTTACCTAAAACAGAGTTTGCTGCTGCAATCATGCAAATTGCGGGCGAAAGGAAACTTTCTGACCCTCAAATCATACTTGACGCAATCGAATCGGGTCTAATCGCAGCCTACAAACGTGATCAAAAAGAAAAGGGTGTTGAAGTATCTGAAGACGAAGTTTTTACAGTGGATCTTGACCCTGCATCAGGCTCCTTTCATGTGTATCAGCTAGATGGTGAAAAGCGAAAAGACGTAACCCCTCCTGGTTTTGGTCGTATTGCTGCTCAAACAGCCATGCAAGTCATAACCAATGGTATAAACGTAGCCGAAAGAGACAAAATTATGGGCGACTACGAAAATAAAGTCGGAACCCTACTTCAGGGTACAGTCTTGAAGGCTGATTCTTATAAACTTGTCATAAGTCTAAATCAAACCGAAGGTATTTGCCCTAAAGATGAGCAAATTCGTGGTGAATTTCTAAAAGTAGGAGATAGAAAATTATTTTTAATCAAAAGTGTCAACCAGGACGCTGAAACAGGCAAAAAAGACGTTATCCTAAGTCGACGTGACCCAGAATTTGTCAGACAACTATTTATGCGTGAAGTCCCAGAAGTAGGAAATAAAACTGTAAAAATTGAAAAAATTGCTCGTTCTGCAGGAGATCGTACAAAAGTAGCCGTAAGTTCTAGTCAAAATACTATCGATCCAGTAGGTTCTTGTATTGGTCAACGTGGAGCCAGAATTCAAGCCATTTTGGGCGAGCTACCTCCTCATGAAAAAGTAGATGTAATTTTGTACAACAAAAATCTTTACCAACTGGTCGTAAATGCTCTATCACCTGCTGAAGGTGCCAAAGTAACTGAACTAGATAAAGATCGAAAGATTATATTGGTTACCGTTCCAGAAGATCAACTAGCTCTAGCAATTGGCTCAGAAGGAAGCAATGTCCGACTAGCTGGCGAGCTTGTAGGTGGATACGATATCAAGGTAGTAGGCGCATCTTCTGTACCTGCCACTGAAGCTTAAATTTTTAAACTAACATGACCAAAAACGCAATTATTACCCGACCTCCTATTGTCACAGTTATGGGTCATGTGGACCACGGCAAAACTTCTCTGCTCGATAAAATTCGTTCGGCCAATATTGCTGCTCGTGAAGCAGGAGCAATCACCCAACATATCGGTGCCTACCAAGCCAAAGTAAAAACCGGCACAGGTGAAAAGCTAATTACCTTTATTGATACTCCAGGCCACGCCGCCTTTACCCAAATGCGCCAGCGCGGAGCTAGTGTCACCGATATCGTAGTTCTAGTAATTTCAGCCGGAGAGGGCATGATGCCTCAAACCAGAGAGTCTATCCAAATTATTAAAGATAACAATCTAACCCCAATCGTAGCCATTACCAAAATTGACCTGCCAAATATTTTCTTGGACAAAGTAAAAGGGCAGCTTGTAGAAGCTGAACTAACTCCAGAAGAATACGGTGGACAAGTTGCAGTTGTGGAAGTCTCCGCCAAAACTGGGGCAGGAATCGATAAACTCCTTGAAACTATTTTACTAAATGCCGAAGTTATGGAATTGAAAGACGAATCGTCCTTACCACTAACTGCCGTAGTAATCGAGTCCAGTCTAGACAAAACCCGTGGTCCAGTGGCCACAGTCCTTATCAAAACCGGTATTTTGAAAAAAGGCGACATGGTTTACACAGACGCTGCTAGTGGTAAAGCCAAGGCTCTCGTCGACTTTTTGGGCAAACAAGTTGTAACTGCCACTCCTTCTGCCCCTGTAGAAATTCTAGGTTTTACCACGGTTCCCCAGGTTGGAAGCATAGTTACCACTGTTCCATCTCTAAATGAAAAACCAGTAGAAAAAGCCCGAGATCTGTCTCAATTTCAAGTTGCCGAAGGTGAAGTCAAGCTCAATGTAATCTTAAAATCCGATACTCAAGGAACTCTAGAAGCCCTTAAAAACAGTTTTTCAGAAGAAGTAAAAGTAATCAGCAGCTCAGTAGGAGCCGTCAACGACAACGATGTGTATGTGGCTCAAAACGCCAACGCCTGTATCTATGCATTTAACCTAAAAACTGACCCAGTAGTTTTGACACTTGCAGTCAACTGTAAAGTAAAAATCACCGAATCCAAGATAATTTACGAAATAATCGATAGTATCCAACAACAGGTCTTAAAGCTCATGGAACCAACCATAGACGAAACAATTCTCGGTGAGGCGGCAATTTCAGCAGAGTTTAAAATCAATAAAATTCGTATTGCCGGTATCAAAGTTACCAAAGGTGAAATGAAAAAAGGCGATCTACTTCATCTCAAACGAGATGGAAAAATCATTAAAGATATGAAAGTTGGTGGTATTCAACAAGCTAAAAACATAGTTGAATCCATAAAAACAGGCAATGAATGTGGTATGACTTTCAATCCTTACGTAGACTTTAAAGTTGGAGATGAGCTCGTAGCCTACAAGAAATAGACCTATAATCTTGACAAAAGGCCCTTTTTAATGTATACTAATGGTATATAATAAGCCAAATAAAATAAAACCATATGAAAAACTACAAAGTCCAAGACCTAAAACTAGCCTTAGATGCAGCAAAAACTGTACAAATAATAGTACCTCAACTTTCCGTTGACGCAATTGCTTCAGCCTTGGCCTTGGGTCTTACTTTGAAGAAACAAAATAAAACTGTAAATGTTTTTTGTCCCCAAAAGCCAGATGCCAACTATAGTAAATTGGCTGGCATGGACATGCTTACCGAACCAAGTTTAAACCAAGACTTAACTGTCGAACTTAGCTACCCAATGGATAGTATTGAAAAAGTTAGCTACGACTACGATGAGAGTGTCGGAAAACTAAAACTATTTGTAGTTACCAAGTCTGGTGCTCCAAAAGTAGAAAATTCCCAAATCAATATAATCAACGAATCCGGATCTACTTCTGATTTAACTATCGTGCTTGGCGACCCATCTACTCTTGGTGACAAGCTAGTTATGGTTCAAAAAGGCGTTACTGTTCAAATTACTGGAGTAGAAACTCCAGCCTTTACAGCCACTCACAAAATTTTTGACCAAGACGCTCCTTATTCTGAGATCATTACTTTTCTAATTCCTATGTTGCAGTATGAATTTGCAACCGATCCAGCTAAGAATCTTCTAATTGCTCTACGTGTTGCTACTCAAAGCTTTGCCGTAAACGTTTCCCCTGAATCTTTTGAAGCAGGTGCAATTGCCCTCCGTGCTAGCCAACTTGGCCTAGAACAATCCAAAGCCGCAGTCGACGCTGCCATTCCAAAATCCACCGAATCCAAAGAAATCCCCCCAGCCACTAAACCCAACCCAGTCGGAACCAATTAAGTATTGTTTTGCCAAAAATAAGTCGTAAAATAAAGCTATATGACAACTGTAATAATGCCCGCCAGCACATATGTTAGGTTAAAAGATATCCCTTCTTATTTAGATACCAAAAGGAGAATCACATATTCTTTTGTTATTACTATGCAGTTAGCATCATCACTGATAGGATTTTTAGTAGTACCAAAAGCGCAAGATTTATATTCAGAATTTGGTATTTATAATATCTCTTCTTTTACTCTCTTTTTATTAAATAATTACGTAACTATATGTGTGGCACTTTTTATACTAGGTTTAATTTTGACCCAAGAAGTAGTTAAAAACTATACAATCGAAAAAGTACCAAAATCTTTGTATAAAACTTACAAACCAAATGACATGGTGCATTTTAAGGAAATTATTAAAACAGCCCCGGTAGAATACTTGTTGGGAGCATTTATTTTTCTTAATTTTATTTTGATTTTCTATAGCATTATAGTTCCTATACAAGAGATAACAAGGCTAAGTAAGTAGCTTTGTGCTATAATAAGCCCAGCTTGCGATTGGTTTTTTACTCGCCAAAGTAAAATATTAAAATTTAAACTAATCAAATAGCATATTAATATGGCATTAGCCCAAACAGATAAATCAAAAATCATTGTTAAGTTTGCTCAGGCCAAAGGTGACACAGGTTCTCCTGAAGTCCAAGTTGCGCTTCTTTCCGAAGAAATCGACAGACTCGCCAAACATTTAGCTGAAAACAAGCACGACCAACCAGGTAAACGTGGACTTTTGACAAAAATTGCCAAACGCCGACGTCTATTAAAATACCTCCAAGAACACGCCAAAGATCGTTATCTCAAACTCATCAAAGAACTAGGACTTAAAAAATAAGCAAGTCTACTCTGCTCTGATATACTCAATCTAGGAATTTTAAATTTTAAAACTACGGCTGCTTAGACTAGTAGCCAAACTAAACACAAATGTCCACTCAAAAGACAATCGATATAGGCGGAAAATCCGTCACCCTAACTTTTAATAAATTTGCTCCTCAAGCCAATGGATCTGTAATGGTGCAGATGGGCAATGCCATGGTTCTTGCAACAGCAGTTGCCGGCCAACCAGACGACTCTCGAGATTATTTTCCACTTTCTGTAGATTTTGTACACAGACTTTATTCTGGTGCCCAAATCAAAGGCGGTAAATGGTCCAAGCGTGATATGGGAGGTAGCGATGCCGAAATTCTCGATTCTAGAATTATCGACAGATCTATTCGTCCACTTTTTCCAGCTGACTTCAAATACGAAACCCAGGTTATCTCTACTCTTATGAGTTCAGACAAAACAGTAGATTTGACTGTTCTTGCCTTTTTAGGAGCTGCCCTTTCCCTTTCAATTTCCGATATTCCATTCAATGGTCCAGTTTCCGCAGTTAGAATTGCCAGAGATTCTGCAAATAAATTTATAGTAAACCCAACCACCGAAGAACTTCTAAACAGTGATATGGACCTTTTGGTTTGTACAGGCCCATGGGGTGTAAACATGATTGAAGCCGATGGTAAACAAGTCGACAACGACACCATGTATCAAGCTGTAGAACTTGCAGTAAAAACTGCCGAAAGTATCAACAAGCAAATTGCTACTATAGGCAAAGAACTAGGTAAAGATAAGATGAAATATACTTCCTCTGCAATGCCAGAAACTTTAGCCAAAGATGTGGAAAAGAAAGCAGCCAAAGATATTGCCAAATTCCTAGAAGGTGGAGTCGACGGTGGTCACAAACATGCCGAAGAAGAAATGTTCAAATCCGCTCTAGCTAGTTTTGAAAAAGAAATCAAAGCCGAAACTTATACTAAAAACCAAGTGGTAGCCGCAATTTCTGAAGTTTTGGAAAAACAATTCAAAGAAAAAGTTTTATCAGGTTGGAGGTTTGACGGTCGAAAAGCCAACGAAATCCGTTCACTTTCCATGGAACTAGGTGTACTTCCTGGTACTCATGGTTCGGCACTATTTGAAAGGGGACTAACTCAAGCAGTTACAAACGTAACTCTTGCTACAGTTGATGAACAATTGTTTATGCAAAATAGTCTTGGTGAATCCACCAAACGTTATATGCATTTTTATTCTGCCATGCCTTTTTCCACAGGTGAACCAGGTCGTACCGGTCGTCCAGGACGTCGAGAAATTGGTCACGGTGCTCTTGCTGAAAAAGCTCTTTATGCAGTACTTCCAGACGTAGAGACTTTCCCATATACCATGGTCTTAACTTCAGAAGTTTTATCTCAAAATGGTTCTAGCTCTATGGCTTCCACTTGTGGATCAACCATGGCTTTAATGGACGCAGGAGTTCCGATTTCTGCCCATGTTGCCGGAGTTTCTATCGGTATGGTTTCCAAAAGTGACACAGAATTTAAACTACTAACCGATATTGCTGGAATTGAAGATCACTTTGGTGATATGGATTTTAAAATTACAGGAACCCGAAAAGGTATTACTGCAATTCAACTAGATATAAAACGCTCAGGTTTGACTCTGGAAATGATAAAAAATACTATTGCCACCAGTCACGAAACACGCCAAATAATCCTAGATCTAATGGAGAAAACTCTCCCAGCTCCAAGAAAAGAGCTAGCTCCTCATGCTCCAAAAATAGTTATGCTCCAACTCCCAGAAGATAAAATCGGTGGAGTAATTGGAAAAGGTGGTGAAACCATCAAAGGACTTATGGAACGTTACGAAGTTCAAATCGATATCAATGACGCTGGTATGTGTTCAATTAGTGGAATCGACCAAGTCAAACTCGAAGAATGTAAAAAAACTATCGCTGGTATGATCAAAGATGTTGAAATAGGCGAAGAATATTTGGGCACAGTTGTCGATGTGCGAGACTTTGGTGCATTTATTGAACTTATCCCAGAAAAACAAGCCTTACTACATGTTTCCGAAATGGCTACAGGATTTGTAAAAGACGTAAACACTCTTATCAAGCTAGGTGACAAAATAAAAGTCAAAGTTTCCGGTTTCAACGAAGAAGGTAAAATCAAGCTTGTTGCTCCAGAATTCAAAGCTGCTCACGCCGGTGAAGAGCGAGGCCAAGGTGCTCCAATGCAAAGAGAACAAGTTCGAACTGAAAGAAAGTTTGTAGGCGAACGCCATGGACCAGCTCCCCAGTTTGCCAACTTCAACCCACAATTTGCCAACAGACATCCAGATAGGCCACGTGGTCCAACCGATCGTGCTAGCTTCATCAAGAAAGACGAAGGACAATAGATATTCGTAGAGACGCATTGCAATGCGTCTCTACAGAAGCAGACAAAATAGTGTAAAATTTTTTAATGTCCGAAACTTTAACTACTGCCGATGCGATTGCCAAACTGCGTACCAAAGTCGACTCAGTAAAACTACCCCCAGGTCTAACCGACAAACTCCAAGAACTTTTTTCCCAACTAGAAATAAATTCTCGCTCCGAAGAAACTTTTTGGGATTATTATCAAAAAACTAGCCGCTACATCGATACTATTACCGCCATTCCATGGTTCAACGAATCTACCGATATTTTGGATATAAATTTTGCCAGAGAAAAACTAGACGAAGAACATTTTGGACTAGATTCTATCAAAGAGCGCATGCTTGAATATTTATCAGCTCTAACTCTGCAAAAACACCGAAACATGGACAAAAAGTTACGTGCGCCTATTATTTTATTCGTAGGACTAGTTGGTACTGGAAAAACCACCATGGCCAAAAGTATTTCCAAAATGATGGGACGACAGTTGATTCGTATTCCTTTTGGAGGACTAGGAGATCCACTTTATCTTCGTGGTCAATCTCGCCAATATCCAAATGCCGAACCAGGTCAAATTATCAAAGGTCTGATTCGAACCGGAGTCCGAAACCCAGTTATTCTACTAGATGAAATCGATCGTGTGGCCGACGAAGCCTTAAATACCATCATGGGTGTTCTTGTAGAGCTTCTGGACCCAGAACAAAACGATCGCTTTGAAGACCACTATACTGAGTATCCCTTTGACCTTTCTGGTGCCATCTTTGTAGCTACCTGCAACAACACAACTCGCATTGCCACCGCCGTTATGGACCGTCTTGAAGTCATCCAAATGCCAAGTTATACCGACGATGAAAAGATTGGTATTGCCAAACTTTACCTTCTGCCTCGGGCCATGGCCGATACGGGACTTGATAAAGGTGAGCTAGAAATAGCCGACGATATCTGGCTAAATATTGTCCGTCCTTTAGGTTTTGACTCAGGTGTACGTACACTAAAACGAAATATCGAAGGACTATGCCGTAAAGTAGCCAAAATTATCGTCGAAGGCAAGGCCACTTCTATCCGTGTCGACAGCTCCAACATCAAACAATTTCTCCCCCAGTGGTAAGAAGTAAATGAAAAATCTAATTTTTCTAGTTAGTTTTCTGTTTTTCTTTATTCCCCAGCTTTACTATATTCTGCAAGTAAATATAAACTCTGGAACTTACAATATCATCTGTTGCAATAAAATCAGCAGTATTCCAGAAAGTCTTACTGCAACAACTTATTTTTGTTCAGTAGCCGAATGTACCCCCTCGACTAGTTTTCTAAATTCCTACGAAATTCTTTTAAAAACTAATGCAAACCGAGTCAAGTTTTTCAATAAATAACCTGTTTATTGCAAAAAAATACACTTTACTTGTATAGTTAATTATGAAAAAACAAACTTCCAAAACTTTTTTGATTCCCAAAAATAACAAAACTTTGACAGTTGTAACCGCTTTTTTGGCTTGTTTTATGTTGTTTACATCAGTTTTTTACTATACTGAAAGCTTAACTCTACAAAAAAAGAACCAAGAACTAGAACTCCGAACAATACAACTAGAAGGTGAAGTTCAAGCTCTTCGAAATAAAAGAATGCTGGATAGTGTCACAAATAATAAAAAGATTGAGGATAAAGTCCCATCTTATTATCAAAAATAAATACTCATCTTACTAAAAAAATAGATATCTGCTACACTACCTAAACACGAGTTTAATCTGTAGACAACAGTCGATTAGACTTCCCAAAAATATTAAAAGAAAAACGGTTTTGAAGCAAACAGCTCAAATAGTGTATTAAAATTTATAAAATTATGTTCCAAAAAAGAACAAACCAAACCGCACGACAGGTACCAGTGCAAGAAAACAACGTACCTAAACAATTTAGTAAAAGTTTCACAAACAACAAAAACCAAGATCAACTTCGCGTAATCGCCCTAGGTGGATTTGGCAGTGTAACTCAAAACATGTTTTGTTATGAGTATGCTCCAGGTGGAGACTTTGCAAAGTCCCAAATTATAATCGTAGACTGTGGAGTAGGATTTCCAGAAACCGATATTTTTGGAGTAGATTTAGTTATCCCAGATACCGAGTATCTTATGGATAAAAAAGACCGAATCTTGGGTATTTTTATTACCCACGGTCATGAAGACCACATTGGTGCTCTTCGTTTTATTATCCCAATTTTGGGCAGCCATATTCCTATTTTTGCTCCAAAGCTGGCAGTAGCCTTTATTGAAAATAGACTAGCCGAGGCTCAGATTCGTCCAAATCTAACTGAATACAAACATAGTCAGATTATGGAAAAAGGACCATTTAAAGTGGACCCAATTTTAGTCAATCACTCTATTCCAGACACTCACCATTTTGCTATTACCACTCCAGTTGGAGTTATCTATCATGGTTCAGATTTTAAATTCGACACCATGCCTATGGATGGCAAATATGCCGACTTACAGCACATCTGTAAAGTAGGTGCTGCTGGTGTTTTGTGTCTTCTCTCCGACTCACTAGGTTCAGAACATCCTGGTTTTTCTCCAAGTGAAAGAAGTATTTCTGAAAATTTTGAAAATGAAATTAAAGGTGCCAAAAAGCGCGTCTTTATCACTACAATTTCTTCAAACATAGTTCGTTGGGGTCAAGCTATTACCTACGGAAAACGTGCTGGACGAAAAATCGTCATGGTTGGTTATTCTGTAGAAAAAGCAGTCAATCTTGCCAAAGAACTTGGTTATTTGGACGTTAAGGACCAAGACCTAGTTCCAATCGACCGTGTCCGAAATTTTGCCGACGACAAACTTATGTTTTTGGTAGCAGGATTTGCTGGTCAACCAGAGTCCGCTCTTTCCAAAATGATAATGGGTAAACACAAGATTAAAATCAAAGCGGGAGACAAAGTCATTTTCTCTTCCCCAGACTATATTCCAGGTACAGTTTCCGCAATTCACACCATGATCGACAATTTGTCCAAAATGGGTGCTGAAGTAGTATATGGTGAAAAAGAAGTTCACGTTTCAGGTCATGCTTACCAAGCCGAACACGCCCTGCTTATCAACATGGTACGTCCAAAGTATTTACTTCCAATTGGTGGAAACTTCCGTCATATTCGTGCTTATCATGATATGGCAAATACCATGGGTTATGGCACAGACAGACTTCTTTCTCCAGACACAGCCCAAGTTGTAACTTTCTATGCCAATGGTGGAGCCGACACAGAAACCGAAATTCCATTTAGAAAAGTTCTTATCGATGGATTTGGAGTAGGCGATGTAGGTGCCACAGTTCTACGCGATAGAAAAACTTTAGCCGAAGAAGGAATGTTTACTATCATTATGTTGGTAAATGCCGAAACAGGTGCTCTTTCCAAAGAGCCAGTAGTTCTTTCTCGTGGCTTTGTCTTTGTCAAAGAAAATATTGATCTGATCAATTATCTAAAACAAGAAGCAATTGCCAAGTTTAAAGAAGCCAGTGGAAAGCCAACCAATTTCGAATTCGTCAAAGACCAAGTTCAAGGACATATTGAACAAGTCATCTTCGAAAAAACCGGCCGCCAACCAATGGTTCTACCTTTGGTTGTTGAAATCGAGTAAAATAAGCCATGGCATTCAACAATAAAATTGCACCGCGGTCTGTAGATTTATCGGATTGGTACCTGTCGGTAGTCGAGCAAGCAGGTCTTGCCGACTATGGTCCAGTCAAGGGAACCATGATAATTCTCCCCTATGGTTACGCTATATGGGAAAAAATAGTGGCCTTTATGGATCATGAAATAAAGCAAAAAGGTGTAGAAAATGCTTATTTTCCATTGTTTATTCCAGAATCTTTTTTAACCAAAGAAAAAAAACACGTAGAAGGTTTTGCCCCAGAATGTGCCTATGTCACCATTGGTGGTGGAGAAACATTAACCGAGCGTTTGGTAGTCCGTCCTACTTCAGAAACCATCATGTACCACACCTATGCCAAGTTAATTAGCTCTCACCGTGACCTGCCTTTGGTTATGAACCAGTGGAACAATGTAGTCCGTTGGGAAAAACGTACTTTTCC
>Ga0105047_10015345_pt1 | contig 12068 bp, 6 predicted proteins | sample MAT04_FD_78384 | JGI IMG/M metagenome (GOLD analysis project Ga0105047, IMG submission 78384) | Freshwater microbial communities from Lake Fryxell liftoff mats and glacier meltwater in Antarctica - MAT-04 (megahit assembly) | ecosystem: Environmental > Aquatic > Freshwater > Ice > Liftoff... | reverse complement strand
CGGCAGATATATTTGTCGCGGGCGGCATTAATGACGATGCGGAAAGGCAGACGGGCCAGCAGTTGCTGGGTTTCGCCAGGTTCGGGGGCGTTCTGGAAGAATTGATCCATCGCCACATCGAGCGTGTATCGGCCTTTTTGTTCCACCAGCATGCCGGCCAAGGTGGCGAGGTCGGCCTCCGCCGAGGGGCTGTTCGGGAGGGGTAAGCGCCGGGCTATGTGCTGCATGAGGGCTTAGGCCAGCGATACGGTCTGGCCGTTGTGATGAGTGGTAGAGAGGCCGGGGCCGAACACGAGTACGAGGCTGTCCTGCTGAAAAGCGAGGCGAAGATTGTGCCAGATTTTCTCGAAAAAAGGATTCGTGTGGTTTGATTTGGAAATATATTTTTTAGACTACTACGCGGGGAGTGTTTGTATCCCGAACTACTGTGTTTGGCTCCCGAACCGATGTGTTTGGGTTCGGAACCCAAAATTTTACGTCGGCAGACGTATATTTTTACGTGGTCTAACCTAAAAATTTAGGTCTTTTTAAGATGTTTTTGGGTTAGGCTGCCCAACCACATCTCAAAAAGACCTAAAAGGGTTTCAAAAAAACCAAAACCTTCCATAATGTATAACTCACAACTTACTCACCACCAATCCTTTCGTCACTACATGATGCTCCGTGCGCAAACTGACTCGGTATAACCCCTCCGGCAAATCCGACACGTCAAACGTACCATCATTTTGTTCCGGGGCCAAGACTTGGCGCAGCACCATCCGACCCAAGCCATCAAAAACCAATAATTCGCCCGTTTTTTCGCCTAAACCAGACACCTTAAACCGCACCTGAGTAGCGGCGGGATTAGGGGCCAGCGAAAGGTCAAGCACTGATTCCAGCGCCTGTTCCGAGGTTTCCCAAATTTTCAAAACTTGGGAAGTCGGAGTGTCGGCGGTCTGAGCGTCAGAAATCTGGGTGTGGGAGACAGGAGCACCGTCGTCGCCCGGCTTCGCCGTGCCACAGTTCACCGTCACCGTGAAGGTGCAAGCGCTGCTCGCACCGTTGTTGTCCGCCGCCCGCCACGTCACCGCTGTAGTGCCGAGGGGGAAGGTAGAGCCGCTGACCAAACCAGTCAAAAGATACACCGCGTTCACCCCGCAGTTGTCCGTCGCCGTGGGGTTGGCGTACACCACGGGGGTGTTGCAGGCGTTGACCGGGTTGTTTTGTGTGATGTTCATCGCACAAGTGACCACGGGCGGCTGGTTGTCCGTCACCGTTATGCTGAACGTACAGGTGGAAGAGCGGCCAGCGCCGTCAATGGCGCGCCACACTACAGTTGTCGTGCCGGGCGCAAAAGCAGAACCGCTGGCTGGGCCTCCGATGCGCGTCACCGTCGGGGCGGGCGCACAGTTGTCCGTCGCGGTCGGGGGTCGCGTAGGTCACCGCTGCTGAAGCGCAGGAGCCGGGGGCCGTGTTCATCGACTGGCTGCCGGGACAAAGGGTAAACGTGGGCGCCTGGGTGTCATTCACCGTGATCCGGAAGGAGCAGGTTTTGGTCAGGTTCGCCGCATCAGTGGCCATCCAAATGACGGTGGTGTGGCCTTTTGGGAAGGTGCTGATGCTCAAGCCGCCGCTGAGGTGGTCAAGGCCCGCCCCTGGGCAATTATCCGAATACGTGGGCTGGGACTGTGGCGCTGCACTGGCCCGGATCGGTGCCGCGGGTGATGCTCGCAGGGCAAGTGATTGCGGGTGCCTGCGTGTCGTTGACCGTGATGGTGAACGCGCAGGTACTTGTGAGGTTCGCGCCGTCGGTGGCCATCCTGGTCACCGTAGTGGCACCTTTTCCAAAAACGCAGCCGCTGAGACCGCCGCCGAGATGGTCGAGGCCCGCCGAGCCGCAGTTATCGGTGGCCGTGGGCATGGCGTAGGTCACCACTGCGCTGCACTGGCCGACGTCCGCGCTGCGGATGATGTTGGCCGGGCTAAATGATGGTGGGTTTTTCGATGTCCGTGACCGTCACCGTGAAGGCGCAGGTGGCCGTCAGCCCCACCACGTCGGTGGCCAACCATTCCACCAGAGTGCTGCCCTTGGGGAAGACCGAGCCGGTAGGCAATCCCTTTGTGCGGGTCGTGGTGGCACTGTGGTTGTCGGTGGCCGTCACGCCGTAGGTAAGCGTGGCGGAGCATTGGCCGGAGTCGGTATTGCGGGCGATGTTGGCCGGACAGGCAATGACGGGCCTTTCGTTATCGGTGACTGTTACGGTAAAGACGCAGTTGACCATAGTACCTGCCACATCGGTAACCAACCATTCCACCGTAGTGCTGCCCGTTGGGAAAGCCGAATTGCTGGGCGGCCCCTGTGGACGGGTAAGGGTGGAGACGCAATTGTCCGATGAGGTCACGGTATAAGCGACCACGGCCGAACACTGGCCGGGATCCGTGTTGCGCGCAATATTGCCGGACAGTTGAGCATGGGAGACGTCATGTTTTTAGCCGTCAACACATACTGGCAACTTTTGGTGTTGCCGTTGCCGTCGTTGGCGGTCAGCGTCACCGCCTGGGAGGTGTTGTGGCCGCTGAGGAGGGCGCTGGCAGGAGGGTCCTGGCTTTCGGAGATATTGCCCGTGCTGGTACAGTTGTCCGACTTGGCGACCAAAATATTGGCGATGCCGGGGAAACTGCGTTTGTTGCCCGTGCTGCTGGGCAGGAAGCTGCGGAAAAGCGGGCCGGTGGTGAGGCCGGCCGTTTCCCAGGGCACCACCCGGGCCGGGGCTTTGTCCATTTGTTCCCAGTTGAAAATGAGCGTATTGTTGCCGTCGGAGTCGCTGCCGGAGCCAGTCAACTCGAAAGGTGTTTGCTTCGGAATGTTCACGTTGCCGGTGCAGGGGTTGGCGTTCGCTGTGGGTTTTTGGTTCGAGGTATTGGTGGTTTGGAGGCAGTTTTTATTGGCAATCAGGTTGTTCACCTCTTGAATGCTGATGCTGTGGTAGTAGTTGGAACTGGCTTGGCAAGCACCGGGGATGTTGTGTGTTTGGCAAATTTCGTGGTATGACACGATGGTGGAGCCGCCGCCCGGCTCTACGGATGCGGACGCTCCAAACTCGTCGGGTGTGCAGTTGCCTTCAACCAAGTGTGGTTGGCACCGAAAGCGTGGGTGAATTCGTGGGCCAACAGGAAAATCCAGCCGCTGCCCTGCGGGTCGGGCACGCCCAATCCGACGCCCGCCTTGAACACGGATGGTGTACCGTTGATCTCCAAATCAGGGGCACACAGGTTGCCCAGATAGGATGCTCCGCCGCCGCCGGAGTTCTGGCCTACCCGTGCCGAGAACAATTGGCCCACATCGTAGGTCGCCACGGGTACCGAGCCGTTGGTGTTCACTGTTAGTCCGGTAAATGACACAATCATCGTAAATATAAGACTTCACTGCTGCTAAGTAGTCCACAGTCAATAGTAGGCAGTCTAAAATCTCATAAACCATTGATAACAAGGTAATTAACGAAATTAAAAACTACGATTATTTCTATTTACCTACTTATATTGAAACGCTCATTACGGAGCGCTTCTTTTTTTTACTACACTGTAAAATAAATTTAAATGGCAAAAGTTAGGAAAATGCAAAAATTTATTGCGATAATTTTATGATATCCTGTAACTTGCGCCGTTTTTCAGTTTGTTTTGCGACACCATAAAAAGTTATCAATCGTGTAATCATCCATCGTCCATCAAAAAAGGGTGTATTGGATAGCATTTAGAGAAAAAAACAAATTCTGGATTATTCAAATTCTCCTCCTAAAACGGCCCCGGCAAATAATTAATCTCCTTTTTTCATTTAAAATTGCTGGTATGAAAATACTTTCCCTTCTCTTTATTGCGGTTGTTTCCGTAACAATTGCTCCTACCCTGTTCGCGCAAAACCCGCTTATTTCGCATGATCAGCGTTGGAATTTGCCACAACCTGCTGGTTCCAATAACGACCTGACGCTCAAGCCTTATCACCTGCCCGCTGGTGAGAATGAGCCAAAACAAGCTGCGCTCCCGGAACAGGCTCGTTGCGACAACCCCGTCAACATTCAATGCGGGGTGCCGTTACTAAATCAGAATAACAACACCGGCATTACCAGCCAGTTTAACTATATTGATTACAAAATGGGGTGTATAGGCTCCGCACAAACCAATGGTTGGACTGGCCCGGAAAGATTGTATCGCTTTACGTTAAACGAACAATCCAGCGTCCATGTCATCATGGACATTAAAACCGCAGGCGTTGATTTGGATGTTTTTTTGCTAAGAGAAACCTGCCAGCCTTTCAATTGTTATGCTTTTTCATTGGAAACCGTCAGCCACGAAATGGTGGATGTCAATCTCACGGCTGGTACGTATTACATCCTCGTAGATGGTTTTTTCCCGACCAGTATCGCCACCTTTGATCTCAGCCTCAACTGCACCTGCACTTGTATTGAACCGCCCACGGATTTGCCGTCCGGTAAGGTATTGTACTGCGACAATTTTCAGGATTACAAAAACAACCTTTCCATAGACCAGCAGTCCACGCGTTGGAACGGATTTGCCGGCGTAAACTCGGACGATGCCGTAACGGAACAGGCAGGCAGCAACTTGTACGCTCGTTTTCGGAATGCGGGGGCTTTTAATCCCGATATGAATTATTATTTGGATGAAAAGGAGACTGGCCGGTATCGCGTCTCCTGGCGAATGCGGGTGGAAAACAATCGGGCCGCCTATTTTGCGATGATGCACGAGCGGTCGTCCTATTCTCCGGCACCGGCGGGCAACGTTTGGGCGTATGAAGCAGACTTCAATATCAATGGTACGGGTATACTGCGCCCCGGCACCGCCAACGGGAGCAATGATGTGCCCTTCGTGTATCCGCAGGCCACCTGGTTCAATGTAGTCAATATCGTTGACCTCAACAAAGACAGTGTGGAGTTGTGGGTCAACAATACATTTGTTTCTAAATGGCGGTTCAGTTTGGCTTATGATGCCATCAATAATGTACAATTGGCCAATTTGAAACGTTTGGCCGCCGTTAATTTTTATGCGTCATCTCAAACGGATTTTGCCATAGATGACATCTGTGTGTGGACGACCAAAACGCCTTGTAGCGGCACTTCGGGCGATGCCGTCTGTACGGGCAGCAACAGCCGTTATGCCAATGAAGGGCTGGCGCGTTGCGATCTTTTCACCACCTTAGAATTTGACGATTGCCTCAACGTATGCGATTACGGCGGCACCTTTGTTTACCGGGGCGACCGCTTCAACGGTTTTTTGGATAATTCCGACCTTGCGGCGGGTTTTATCAAAAATGACCCGTGTGTGCGGTCTGCTTACGGAAACAATATGCCCGCCCAGCTATACGCCGATATTTATATTTTTTATAAAAATGACAACAATGATTTCAACGTCAATCTGGGCAATACCAACAACGGGCAAATCAAAAAATTTGTCTTTTCGTGTCGTTCCAATCCCAATTGCTCCGTACAAAAGCAAACCTGTTTAACCGAAGTGAGTACCGGATATGCTCCTGCTTCCTGCAATAACACCTACTATATTGTCGTCACCGGGCCGGTGGGATCCTCCTACAACCTGCAAATCTTTCCCGAAGGGTCTTGTGGTAGTGTTTTTGATAATATCAGTTGTGGTACGCCGGTACTCAATGCTGCCACTAATAATAATTCCACCTTTTCAAAAGCCGGAGGTGCTTACAATGCCTGTTATGGTGGCAATCGCAACTATACGGGTGGCGAACGGATTTACCGGTTTTATGTCGGAATACCCCAACGAACTATCTTAACGCTGGAACCCACCGTGCCTTCCTCCAAGATGGGTATGTTCCTGTATTCCTACCTGTGTGGGCAGCAGTGCTTTACTTACGCGGAAAATAGCAGCTCCGGCGGCAAAGCCGTGATCAGTGAACCGTTGGTGGCAGGAACGTATTACTTAGTGGTGGACAGCGATGCCGGCAACCCACAGTTTAAACTCAACTTAGACTGTCAGTCGGTTACAAACGTGTATATTACCGATGTGGATACCTGCACTACCTGCGGCTGTTTAGCCAAAGCCCCTCTCCCACCCGATCCCATCACGGTGATAAACAGCTACTGTAGCTGTAAGGGTACCAATAAAGACAATCCCCACAATGTGGAAATAAGGGCGCCGGGTACACCTTTCAGCGATTCGGATCAAATTTGGTTTTTATACAACAACGAAAATACCGAAATAACCTCTCATGGTCAATATCAAAAAAACTGGAAACCCGTTGTTGCCAACGGAGAACCCAATGTGAGTTTCCAGTTGGGTTCAGACAATCCAAATGATGCTCCCAGAAAATGTTCTTATACCAATAATGACGATTTGCAAATATATTTGACCCAGTTCATCAACGGGCAACAACATTACCGACGACTATTGCCCACCTTTGCCACCGGAGCCGGAATTAACAGCACCAACGGGAAGTTTATCAACAGCGGCAATAGTGTAATCAACCGGCTGTCCCTGATCGGAGATCCTATTTTCTTTACCGGACCGCCGCCGCAAAATCCGCCGCCAACAGCGGGTTCCCGACCGATAGAAATCGGATCAAATGGCCCGTGGACGATGATAAAACAACCTGCTCCGGGTTTTGCAAATGCCGATTGGCTCACGGTGACCACCCCGACCGGTGCTGGCACCGGAGCCGGAGTAGATCGCCTTTCGTTGAGTTATCCGGCCAATCCTTCGGCTTATTCGCGAGCCGCCTTGCTTATTTTTACTTATACCAGACAGCCTACTTTTAAAATGGTGGTCAGGGTACAGCAGCAGGGTATTTGTGTGCTGGCAAATATCATTGAAATAGCAACTTCCCCTACTGCGACCATTTGTAATAGTGGTACCGCTACCTTAACCCCTAATGTCGGGACGTATAATACCGAATCGCTGCAGAATTTGTACAATTACAACTGGAGTACCGGAGAAACCACCGCCTCCATTACCCGGACAGCCATGATCGGTATCAACAATACCTACACGGTCAGTATCACCAATAAATATACTACGTGTCCGAATGGAGATACTGAAACCAAAACCATCAGTGTAGGTACTGCTCCAACCGCCCAGATAGGGGGGGGCAACTCCGTGTGTAACGGCAGCCCGGTACAATTGACGGCTTCCGGTGCCGGTGCCGGTGGAACTTATTTGTGGAGTACCAATTCCACCAATCAGCAAATTTCGTTTGTACCCGTTTTGGGCGCCAATACTTATACCGTTACTGCGACCAATGCAGCTGGCTGTACCGGCACAGCAATGACCACCGTCCCGATTTTAATGCTACCCGTTGCCAATATTTCGTCCGACCCGGCCGGTGTGATATGTGCCGGTCAACCCGTTATACTCACCGCCTCCGGTGGTGGCACTTATCGCTGGAGTCAGGGAAATGCTACCACCACGGCTATTAACGTTAACCCGGCAGCAGGTAGTAATACTTACACCGTCACCGTTACCGCGGGCAATGGCTGTACGGTGACTGCCACGAGGCAAATCAACGCAGGCACAACACCCGGAGTAACCATCATCTCCCCAACGGCGGTATGCCCAAATACCCCGGCCAATCTCAGTGCAGCAGGCCCGGCAGGAGCCAGCTATCAGTGGAATACCGGTGCAGTGACCCCCTCCATCAACCCAACGGTCAGCGCCCTGACCACTTATACCGTCACGGTGACGCAGGGAAGTTGTACCGGCACCGCTACGGCTACAGTAGATGTACGAGTACTTCCCGTACTCACCATGAAACAAACCACCGCCACTTGCGGTCTGCCGGCTGGTACTGCTATGGTCACCGTGACTGCCGGCACCGGCCCGTTTCAATACAATTGGAGCAATGGCGGCAACAATAACACGATTTCCGGTGTGGCTGCGGGAAATTACCAGGTAACAGTAAGAGATGCCAATAATTGTACCGTTATTAATAACGTCACCGTGGGTAATTCTAACGGACCAACTGCCGCTGCAAGCGCCGACAAAACGAATGTTTGCAATGGCACCTCAATAGCCTTGAGTGCTGCTACCACCGGTGGTATGATGCCTTATACTTATCTTTGGAGTAATGGTGCCACGGCATCAGCCCTGAGCGTCACACCTTTGTCTTCCGGCCCATACGCCGTTACCATTCGGGATGCCAATGGCTGCACTTCTGCGGCACAGGTCAATATTACCGTAAATCAGCCGCCGACACCCGGAATTGTGGGGAATAATGCAGTTTGCCCCAATGCCAGTATCTCGCTCAGCGGTACTGGTGGCAATATTTATCAATGGAGTACCGGCGTAACAGGCCCCTCCATCACCATTTCACTCGCACAGCCGGTCGTCATTCGCCTCACCGCCACCGATGCCAATGGTTGCACGGCTTCTGTTAGTAAAGAGATTGGCATCCATCCGGTGCCGGTACCCGTCATCGCAGGAAACACCGCCATTTGTTTTGGAGCAAGCACCACGCTGATTGCTTCCGGTGGCAGCAGTTATAACTGGAATACCGGCTCCGGCAATCAGGAAATCAGCGTCAGCCCGTTGACCAATACAACCTACACGGTAACTGTTGTCAATGGTGCAGGGTGCAGCGCCGTCACCGCTGCGGCCATCACTGTCAGGTTACCGCCCAATGCCGCTATCACGGGTAATACCACTATTTGTTCCGGGGCAACCGTGGCGCTGGCTGCTTCCGGTGGAGGTACCTATTCTTGGAATACGGGCCAAACCAACGGCTCCATCACGGTAAATCCCGCCGCTACCACGACTTATACTGTAACCGTAACGAGTAATGGATGCAGCAGCACTGATACCCATACCATCACGGCTAATCCTCTTCCGGTAGCAGTTATCTCCGGTAACACGACTGTTTGTAGTGGTTTCGGCACCGTGCTAAATGCATCAGGGGGTACGCAGTACCTGTGGAGCAACGGTACCACTTCGCCCGCGCTGCCCGTCAGCCCTTTAGCAACCACTACCTACACCGTGACCATTACAAATGACCAAAATTGTAGTGCAGTGGCGAATGTTACGGTGAATGTGCGACCAATGGCAACAGTAAGCATCGCCAAAACTGATGCTGCTTGCAATCAGTCGGTTGGCAGCGCCGTGGCCACCATTTCAGGTGGCACTGCCCCATTTACTTATTTTTGGAGCAATGGGTTAATTTCCAGTACAATCAATGGATTATCTCCGGGATTTTACGCAGTAACCGCTACCGATAACAATGGATGTACGGCTACCGCAGTCACCACCATTGGCAATGCGAATGGCCCGGCGGCAACCATAACTGGTGGCCAGGCACTTTGCGCGGGCAGCAGCGCTACCCTGATAGTAGAAGTGAATAGTGGAAAATCTCCGTATCAATACCTGTGGAGCAACGGAAATACCAGCAGCACATTTGGCGTATCGCCTGCCATTACCACCCTTTATACCGTAACCGTACGCGATGCCAATGGCTGTACTGGCACCGCACAAGCCGCCGTAAGTATCAATACGCCTCCTACCCCCAATATTACCGGCAATACCTCGGTCTGCGCAGGCAGTTCAGCCAATCTGACGGTCGTCGGCGGCCAAACCTTTGTGTGGAGCAATGGCGAAACCACGGAAAGTATTGCGGTACCCCTCATCACTACGACCACCTTTACCGTAACGGCAACAAATACCCTCGGGTGTACCGCTACCGCTCTGCGGACCGTACAGGCAAATGCCCTGCCCGTTGTCGCCATCAATGGGAACACCACCGTTTGCCCCGGCAGCACTTCCCTGCTGACCGCAAATGGCGGCCTGCTGTATGCCTGGAGCAATGGTTTTTCTACACCTACTATTCCGATTGTGCCCACCGGCACCACGACCTATACCGTTACAGTGACCAATGAATTGAATTGTAGCGCGACAGCTTCTACGGTGGTAACCCTTAGGTCTGCCGCCATGATTACTGTGGCTAAAACCGATGCTTCTTGCAATCTGCCCGTCGGTAGCGCCGCTGTGGCTGTTACCGGAACCGGCCCATTTACCTATTTTTGGAGCAATGGCAGCACCACTAACAGTATCAGTAACTTAGCTGCCGGAGCTTACGGCCTAACCGTATTGGATGGCAACGGATGCTCCTCCTCCACCAATGTTACGATCGGCAACGCCAATGGGCCCAGCGCCAATGCCGGAGCCAATCAAACCTCCTGCGCTGGCAAATCTCTGAATCTCACCGCTGTGGCCTCGGGCGGTGTTTTACCCTATAGCTACAGTTGGAACAACGGCTCCACTACTGCTGTAACTTCGGTAAATCCCGCCACCACCACCACTTACACCGTTGTCATTCGAGATGCTAATGGCTGCACTTCCGCAGCTCAGGTTCAGGTGGCGGTCAACCTTCCGCCAACGCCAACCATCTCTGGTAGCGGGTCGGTGTGCGCAGGTGCCGAAATAACCTTAACCGCCGTGGGCGGCATTCAATACGCGTGGAACACTGGCAGCACCAGCACCACCCTGGATGTTTCGCCAACGGCTACCACTACCTTTACCGTAACGGCAACCAATGGTAACGGATGTTCGGCTACTGCTACCCGCACAGTCACGGTCAATGCATTGCCGATGGCAGAAATCAGTGGCCCTGCTGCTGTATGTACCGGTCAAAATATCACGTTGGCAGTTACCGGAGGCAGCTCCTTTACTTGGAGTACCGGAGCAACTGCTTCCAATATTCAGATCAGCCCGTCCACCACCACTACCTATTTGGTAAGCGTGACCAATGCAGCGGGTTGTACTGCCACTGTTGCAAAAATTGTTAAGGTCAATCAACTGCCTATTCCGGTTGTTACGGCGTCAAATGCTGCCTGTGGCCAGAGCAACGGCAGTGCCGTCACCACGGTAATGGGCGGGGCGACTCCTTATCGGTATATCTGGAATAACAGCTTTAGTACCGCAACCATTACGGGTTTAGCCGCAGGCGCTTATACCGTCACCGTCACCGACCTCAATGGGTGCAGCAATGTGAGTAATGCCACCGTAGCCAATACCAACGGCCCTACCGCCGGAGCAGGGGCTAATAGTGCCGTTTGCACGGGGGGCAGCGTCATACTCAATGCCTTTGCCAACGGAGGGACTCCACCCTATTCCTATCATTGGAGTACCGGTTCGATGAGCGATGCCATTGCCTTAATGCCCACCGTAACGGCCACTTATACGGTGACCGTTTCCGATGTCAATAACTGCACTTCAACGTCATCCGTCACGGTCACCGTCAATCCGTTGCCACCGGTCATCATCACTGGTAATACGTCCCTTTGCAATGGACAGGTCACCCGGCTAACGGCCAGCGGAGGTCAGTCCTATTTGTGGAACACTGGTTCTTCGGCAGCTACTATTTCGGTCACAACAGCAGGTTTGTACGTGGTGACAGCCACCGGAGCAAATGGCTGCATGGCTACCCACTCCTTACAAATGACCCTGCAACCCGGTGTAACGGCTTCCCTGAACGTCATTGCTCCGGTACGATGTTTTGGGCAAAGTACGGGCGCCTTGAGTGTAACACCCCTCGGTGGCACGCCGCCATTTACTGTACTATGGTCAAACGGGGCTGTTCAACCGCAAATCGGGGCATTACCCGCCGGTACTTATACGGTGATTGTATCGGATCAGTCTAATTGCAAGGATACTGCTGCTGTCACCCTGACGACTCCGCCTATGCTGGCATTGCCCAATACGGTCATCCGCGATGATTTAAATAATGCGGCACAAGGTTCCATTGAAGTCTTCCCGACTGGTGGCGTGTCGCCTTATCTCTACGTCTGGAGCGGCGACAACTTCCTGTTAGCCGGCCAAACACAAATGTTATTGGATTCCATTCCGGCCGGCCGGTATGGGGTGCGCGTCACCGATGCCAACGGTTGTCCCTTGAATGGAGGGCCTTACATTGTGAACAACATCGTGGCCACCCATGAACCTGAATGGGCAAAGCAATTGACCATATATCCCAACCCAACAACCGGGCAGTTATTTTTACAATTGACTGAAACAGCCTGGATAACCGTGCAACAATTGACTGTGACCGATGTGCTGGGAAGAGCGATCTG
>Ga0105047_10015343_pt1 | contig 12068 bp, 13 predicted proteins | sample MAT04_FD_78384 | JGI IMG/M metagenome (GOLD analysis project Ga0105047, IMG submission 78384) | Freshwater microbial communities from Lake Fryxell liftoff mats and glacier meltwater in Antarctica - MAT-04 (megahit assembly) | ecosystem: Environmental > Aquatic > Freshwater > Ice > Liftoff... | reverse complement strand
CCGGAAAGGCGATCGGATTCTGATCTTGTTGCAACCGCAACTGCAAAGCCTCTAAATTCGGCTCGCGGGAAGGCAATTCGTCCACCAATTCATAGGGAAAAATCCCATTTTCCAGGGAAAAAGCAGCCGTAACTCCCGCCGCCGCCCCAGCAGACCATTCAAAAGAATGCACTCGATAAGCCGCCGCCGCCGTGTGGCTAACAGCAATACTTTTACCCGCCACTAACATATTGTCAATCTTTTGAGGAATCATGGCTCGCAGCGGAATTTGGAACGGATAAGCTTGTCCTTGGCCTTTGCGAGTGCCTTCGCGTTCGGTATTTCCCGGTGCTTCCGGCGGGCTTTTGGTCATGCAGGGGTGAAAGTCGATCGCATAATGACCGATACCCACACTATCAGGATAAATCGTGGCGCGCGATCGGGATTTTGTCTCCTCAACAGACTGAGTTCCCACCGCCAAAGCCGGCGCGTTCAAACCACCTACAGCCAACCACAAATTCCGATACTCTTCCTTCGACAAATTCTCGCGGTAAAAATCCGTCCTAAAGTCAGTCCGAGACATATCAACTTCCCACACCGTAAAACCTTGAGGCTGTGTCAAAGTCGGCCGCCCAATAATCCGCCGCCCCTCCCGCATATAAGGATATTTAGAAAGTCCGTGAACAGTCCCCATCGGCGTATCCAAACCGCTCAAAAAACGATTATTTGGATAAGGCTTTTTCGCTGCATTACCTAATTGCGAGTCAGTAGTTCCTGCTACCAACCAGTAGAAAAATCCTTTGGCATTTTCTTCACCGCGACGCAAAGTTTCTGTGCGCAAACCGCCCATCCAGCCGCCCGGTTGCAGTTGACCGTTAGCCTCCAATTGCGGGCGAGAATAAATTAAATTATCCTGGGCAGAACCCGGGCGATAATCATTTCCCCAAGTCCAGTTTTGCATCGAAATATCACCAGGATAAATCGGGAATTTCTTGGGGTCGGAAGGGCGCGGCTCATCCGGTCTCATGCTTTTAATTTGGCGGTAGCTGAAAACTAGCGGAAAACTCGCCAATCTCGCCAATTCGTAACTGTAGTAAGGAGCATATTGTTGATAAAAAGACGGGATTTGATGCTGCTGCGGTTCCTTTGTTGCCTCCATCGCAAAGGTGTAGGTAAAACCTTGGGTGCAGTAAGGGTCGCCGGTGGGGCTGGCGGAGGAAGGTTCGAGAGGGGAACGCGGGTCAATTCCGAGGCGGTAGGGAACATCGGCAAGTCCGATCAATTCGCCTGTTTCAGTCGCATCTACCACGAACCAATCTGCACCTCTAGGTTTTGATTTTGACTGGTTGGGTGGTTTGGGAGTAAACCGAATAATAGTTTTGTTAAATCGCGCCGAGTTTTCGTAGCGATAGGCATCTTCGATGGTTTGAGACAGGGTTTCGGTGTTGATGGGCGGGGTGTTGGCGGCTGGTTTGTGTTGAATGGCGATCGCACTTTTAATCTCTTGACCCCCAACCGCATTCCCCGCCACAGCCGGAGTAATTGCCAATTCTTTAATCACCGTATTGGGAAACCATTTCAGCTTACCATTGCCTTTTTTGGCAGCATCCTGCAAGATGCTAAATAAAATTTTGTGGCCGTCGTAGGGCATGAAACAGGAATAGCTAACCCAACAGCCGCCGGGATTTAGCCTCCCGTAATGTTCCTTGATGCGCCGCCGCAACTCTAGGTAGCCGCGCGGGTAAAATAAGAGCGATCGCTGAGTGTCTCTTTCATCGAGTGCGGAGGTTCCCTGGGAGGAAATCTGACCGCCTACCCAGTCAGTAATTTCCGTGATGCAAACGGTGCGCCCCGCCAGCAAACCTTCGTAGGCGGTAGCCGCACCTGCAAGCCCGCCGCCTGCTACGAGAATGTCGCAAGTTTCCTCTTTGTCGGGATTGCGAGTCGGTGCGGCCAATGTTGGGGTAATAACTGAGATTGAGGTAATTAGGCTGAGGGTGAAGGTAACGAGCGATCGACCTTTGAGCGAAAACATATACTTCGGAAGTTTCATCAGAAATTGTAGGTTAAATTTTGACACAAATCAATACACTTACAGCAAATCGCCAAAAAGTGAATGAATTTCTATAATACTGGTATTTGCCGGTGCGATCGGGGCAGCTTTTTTATTTTTGACAAATTTTAACAACAAAACACCTTTTGAATATCAGGATTAAGTCACTGAGCAAACTCATTAAATTTTACAAGTATTTGCTACATTTTTAGATTTGAATAATTTCGAGCAATCTCACTTTTTATGAAGTTTTGCATAATTTAGGAATGAAAATTTAATAACTTAAGCGATTTACTCGTTGCTCGTGCTCGTTACCAGGCTCTGCGAAAGTAATGCATATCCGGAGGAAGAGCCTCTCTTTACCCCTGGGCTTCTGGAAACAGAGGAGTGTGGCAGATGTTTAAATTATTAAATTTTCGTTCCTTAGACAAAATCATTGAGCCTCTCCCAAATTTCCGAAGGGCCTAGAAGCCCAAAAAGACATCAAATTCTTCTCAAGTAAATTTAGTTAGAGTAGTTGTGAACATAGTTTAAAAAATAGAATTTCCGCAAAAATTACATTTTGTTGTAGCACTATTCAGCAATCAAAACTAACTCTAACAAAAAATCAAGCAAGGTGAAGCTGAGTTTCTCTTTCATCTGACTTGAATTGCTTAAATTATTTATTGATTCGGAAACCGCAGATGTCAGGCAGATGCAACCGACGATGCAACGCAGATAAGTTTAAGATATTTTGGGAAGGAATGCAATGCAGGTCGATCGAGTGCGGAAGTTCCCTGAGAGGAAATTTGACCGGCAAGTCAATAATTTCGGTGAGGCGCGCTGTGCGCCCCGCCAGCAAGCCTTTTTAACTGCCGATTAGTTGATTGTCTCGATTGCGAGTCGGCGCGGCCAATGTTGGGGTAATAGCTGAGATTGAGGTAATTAGGCTGAGGGTGAAGCTGACGAGCGATCGACCTTTGAGCGACAATAGATACCATCACAGTTTCATCGCAGGTTGGGGCATTAATCTTGACATCAGCGAAAAATACTCATAACATTTAAATGTTTATTTTGCAGTATACTGGTATTTTGCGGTGCGGTCGCGGCAAAATAGTTTTATATAATAGGCATTAATACCATCTACCACTATCTAAAAGCAGGAGCGAGCTTGTGCTCAAAATAGTCAAATTTTTTAGAGCGTTGATTCCTTTTGATAGTTTAACAATTACGACAAGTTTAACCTTTTCTGAAGTTTTGCAAAGATTGGACGAAGTTGTCACTCCTCCCAAACTTTTTAGAATCATTCTACCCTTCGCCCCGCCACCTGCCAAACCTTATGAAGGCACAATTTCGGGCAATACCTTCCAAATCAATCGGATCGCGATCGGCCGAAATTTATTTTTTCCCATTATCAAAGGAAATATCGATTCTCAACCGTTCGGTTGTTCCATCAAAATCAGGATGGTCTTGCATAAAATCGTGCTAGGATTGATGATTCTTTGGCTGTGGACTACTGGCAGTATTGGAACGTTTTCTTTATTTGCTTGGTTTGTCGAACCATCGGTGGGAGCAATATTTTTGCCGATTCTAGGGATGTTTTTTTTCGGCTGGCTTTTGTGCTTGATACCCTTTAAAATAGAAGCAAAAGCTGCTATCAAATTTTTCTCAATTCTGTTAACATAAAGTGGAGCATCTCAGTTTGGTAAAAAGCATTTTTTTGCGAGTGCGAGCGTCCCCGCTCGCGAGCTATATAACAATACGGTTCACTTAACGTTTTTTGTCATTGCGCTTCGGGAAAGCAATCGCAGTGACTGTTTTTCACATCGTTTTATCTTGAGAACAATCTTAAGTGAACCGTATTGAGCTATATAAGACTCGCGAGCGTGGACAACACTACAAATGCTTGCACGCTCAATGCTCCCACATAAAATAATTTATTGCTACTTGTTTTGATGAGCTATAAAATCTCAAAGAATCCGCGTCAATCCGCGTTCATTTGCGGTAAAAAACCATCAATTTTATGCGTCACAACCAACTAAAACAAAAAATCAAACAAGGCGAAACAGTCCTCGGTTTATTTATGAACTGCGCCTATCCCGCATTCATAGAAATCTGCGGTCACGCTGGATTTGATTTTGCCGTCATCGACATGGAACACGGCCCATTACATCCGTTGACGACCACCAGTTTTTCCACTTTACTACGCCGATTAAACCGGAATCGGAAGGGGTGGGAACCAGGGATGTCTTTGTGCTGACTTCTCCGAGTTTGCTGATCGATTGAGCAGACTGGGCGGTTGAAACCGCGTCTACACGAACAAAACCCGGATGGTGCGCGGGTTGAATAAGATCGGCGGTTGAAATTACGTCTACACAAACAAAACCCGGATGGTGCGCGGGTTGAATAAGATCGGCGGTTGAAATTACGTTATTTTCTTCAGTCTGCGGAGGCAGACTTCGTTTGTCTAGGCGCGGTTTCAACCGCCGTCTCATCTATCGAAACTTGCGTTCGGATTCTTGAATGGGAACATCATTAATGCTGGCTTCACGTCTTCGCATTAACCCATTTTCGGCAAATTCCCACTGTTCGTTACCGTAGGCGCGATACCAGTAGCCCGAATCATCGTGCCACTCATACTCGAAGCGAACAGAAATCCGATTTTCTGTAAAACTCCAGAGTTCTTTCTTTAAACGGTAATCTAGTTCTTTTGCCCATTTTCGTGTTAAGAAAGCTTTGATTTGTTCCCGTCCGCTGAAAAATTCGGCGCGGTTTCGCCACTGAGAATCTTCTGTATAAGCTAAGGCTACTCGTTCTGGATCGCGGGTATTCCAGGCATCTTCGGCAGCTTGAACTTTGGCTTTGGCTGTTTCTAGGGTAAAGGGCGGTAAAGGTGGTTTGGTTTCCATAAACTTTGTTGTTTACTACTCGTTATTTACTCGTTATTTTGGCGATCGCCAAAATAACGCAGATCGAGAAGAATAGCCTTTTTTTCTCAGCCGAGGCAGAGCAAGAGTGATATGGGTTCCCAGGCAGAGCCAGGGAACCAGGGAACCAGTTATTAATCCTCAGTATCGGGATCGATGCCCATTGCTCGCAGTCGATCGGCTAACTGGGCGGCCTTTCGTTCTGCTTGTTCAGCCCTTTGCCGTTCTTGTTGAGTTCTCTGCCGTTCTTGTTGAGTTCTCTGCCGTTCTTGTTCGGTTCTAGCCCGCTCAATTTCAACTTGTTCGGAGCCAATCAAGAGCAAATTACCCTGGGAATCCCACCAGCGCAGCCAAAGCATTTCTTGATTTTGATAACTTCCTTGCCCAAGTCCCAATTCTACATCTAATAAAGGAATGGGATAGTGACCGCGTTCGTTTGGCTCTATCCTTCGATACACAAAATCAATCAGGTGATAGACTTCTAAATTGCCAGTTTTAATTTCATAAATGCCGTAATATGGAATGCGGATAATTTTCTCGTAAACCCAAAACTTACCCGGTTTAGTTGTTGTACCGTCAGCGACTACAGACAGCGGAGTGCGATCGCGCTTTTCATCGACCTTACCGCTAGCAAATTCTCAAGCAATTAACGGAGCAAAATGTTCCCGCCAAAGTACATAAGAACGGCGATAACCGTCTAGTGTTGGCGGTACGTTAGGTATATAACACCAATCCGGTGCTTCTGCGCCTCGCTCTGGCGGGTCAGTTTCTCGCCAGTAAATGCCGCAAGAAGAGCCAGATCGCATATTGTCCGTCTGGATGCAGCCGCTCTACAACCGGCCCGATCGAATCTGTCAGAATGATGCTCTGGGGGTGCTCCTGAAAATTTTTCACAAATGTACCGTCTTCCTCTGGCAGTTGGGTATGATCGGGGAATGCAGGAGGCAAACCAGTAGCAGTTATTGTCTCGTTCATCGTCGTTTCCCGTGCAGTTATTGTTAATTGTAATCCGAAATTTTAGCAAGCTGATTTAAAATTTCAGCTAATATTAGCTAAACCAAGCTATTGTTAGGGGTAAGGTACGCAGTGCGCCCTACAGATAGACTTTGTGCGACTATTTTTCCTTCTTCCTTCTTCCTTCTTCCTTCTTCCTTCTTCCTTCTTCCTGATGACTAATGACTAATGACGTTGGACTAATGACGTTGGACTACTGACTACTGACTACTGACTTCTTCCTTCTTCCTTCAGCTAATATTAACTAAACGAAGCAAGCCACAGCGGAAGCATCAACAGCAAACCGACGGAAGTGAGGGCGATGCTGCTAGCTAACAAATCGCGATCGAGATCGTATATTTCTGCTAAAATCAGCACTGAAAGAGCTGTGGGCGTTCCCGACATCAACACCAACACCAACCTCGGATCGCCGCTCAATCCAAAAAAACTAGCACCCAATCCGATCGTCAACGGTACAATTACCACTTTTAACAGCGACGGGATTAAGGCTAGTTCAAAACTTTGCCATGTTTTAATAGCTCTCAAGCGGATACCAACCAGCATCAAAGCACTGGCAATTACCACCCAAACTGCTATTTGCAATCCCGATTCTACTGTCTCGGACAGGGGTATGTTTCTGGTGAAAAAACCAATTAGAAATGCCCACAGGGCGGGAACTGTCAGCACGTCCCGGAGCTGAGTCCACCAGTGTTTTTTTTGCTCGGAATTCCCGAAATAGCTAGCAATAAATACACCGAAACAATAGGTTCCGATCACGTTGTTAGTGACGCTGTACAAGATTGCCCAGTTGTTGTGATCGCTGCTGATGATAGCGGGGGTGATTGCTAATCCGACAAACCCTGTATTTGCTAGCATGGCAGCTAGGATAAAACTGCCTTGACTCGATCGCTTCAGGGAATTTATGTTTGATAAAAATAAATTAATTAGAGAATTTTTGCCCTGAAAATATGGCTTTTTGACGTGGGCCGCACTCAGCCGCTGCAATAACAGCCAAGTCAACCAAGCTAAACTCGTACTCAGAAATAACACGAATATGGCGATCGCCGGTGTGAATACCACAGCACCGGAAAAATCGCTCTGACGGGCTAAAACTAGAATTTGCAGCGGTATCCCAATCCAGAAAAGAAAGTGGCTTAGCAGTTTAGGAAAATCAACTGGGATGTACTTAAACACCAGCAGTCCCAAGCCCGTCCAGATAATTAGAGGCGTATAAGCATGAAATAATGTCTCAATCATAAAAATTTAATTTGACAATTTCAAATGCCTTTATCTATTAATTTTAATGCTAAAATCCGTTGAAAAAATGCGAATTGTCGTTAGCGGAGCCCGCCCCTACAAAGGCTGCGCCAACGAAGAGGATCGCGCGAGGCACACTTTTTAGCCCTAGAGTGCCGGCAGCACTCCGGCCCGCCCAAATTCCCGCCCAAATTCCCGCAACCTTCAGATTCAAAAAACCCCACCTCTGTTAATTTGACAAATGTGCGATCGACTTATCTTGCATTTTCCGAACTTATACCAATTTCATAAAGTAGCGCTAGATATTACCCCCCCAACCCCCCCGCGAGTTCGGGGTGGCTCAGACTTCATCAGCACATCTTTAGAAAAATGGTATTATATGCTGTATTTTCCGGCCCTTGCGACAGGGAGCATCTCAGTTTTGCAAGAAGCATTTGTTATTGTAGTGCGAGCACCTCAAGATCTCGCGTGCGTGTATAAGCACGCGAGCTCGCTTAGGTGCTCGCACTATAAATGCAAAACTGAGATGCTCCCCTTGCGACACGAAATACAGCAAGCTCAATCTGCTGATGACCCAGGCGAAAAATGGGCACAAGTTTCCGACACTCGCGTCAGGCTCAATTCCCAAATTTTAGATTCCACTTGGGGCTCCGGTGATTCACGAAGCTGCAAGGAACGAAAATTTAATAAATTCAACATCTGCCACAGTCCTCTGTTTCCAGAAGCCCAGGGGTAAAGAGAGGCTCTTCCTCCGGATCTGCATTACTTTCGCAGAGCCTGGTAACGAGTTAATCGCTTAAGTTATTAAATTTTCATTCCAAGTAAATCTAAAATCTAAAATCTAAAATCTAAAATCTAAAATCGACTGACTTGCGTCGATCAATTCAATTTCAAAGCATTAACAGGCACCTCATCCCAAGAACTAACAGTCCGCAAGGTAGCAACCCAGCCCTGCTGTTTTTGCTCTGCAGTCAAATTCTGCTCAAAAGATGCGTGACATTCCTTTGCTTGAGTCTCATCGCAACAAGCAATGCAAGAATAAAGAATGCCCGATGGATCGATTTGCTCGTTTACCCAAATAATCACGATCTGCTCTCTCAATATAAATCTACTTTTACTTAAATTTTCCTATATTTTTGGCAATTATTGACTGGGATTTACCTAATAAAACACGGGGGCCGAGAAACCGGGTTTTTCGCGAAAATATTTCCTTCTCAACCGCAGATCCCACAAAAACCCGGTTTCTGAGAATTGACGCACGGGTGCGTCAAAACCGGGTTTTTCGCGAAAATACAGAGGTTGCAGGCCGCAAAGCCCGCAAAACACCCGGTTTCTGAGAGTCGGAGCGCGATCGCCCGCCGATCGAATTACTTCGAGGCCAAACTCGCCAAAGACTCGCCCGCAACCCGGCAAATCCGCCAATCGGGCATCACATCAGCACCAATACCCTTGTAAAATCCGAGCGCTAATTCATTCCAGTTGGACACGCATGGAAGGAATTTTGTGTTATACTGATTTTATGGTTTAAACCTTTAAATAAGGGTTTAAATCCAGATATGTATTTCTGGCTAATCTAGAAAACATCTAGAAACAGCCGAACCTTGACAAACCAATAGTTACAGAGGAACCTACCATGAAATCTCAATCCAATAAGGTACAGTCTGCTTGTGATGTAAAAGTCTACTCTGATAAAGGTAGCCTAGCTCTACGGTTCCCATTAAGGCATAATGCCCTATGGGAGGCTTTAGACGGTAAATCACTTAAGGGTAAGCCTAAATGCTTAGGAATAGGCAAGTATGGCTTTTCAGCAGATAACTCTAATGATTGGAAGCGTGCTAGCGCCATAGCAAGTCAACTAGAGTCTGACTTAGACCATCCAGAATGGGATAAATTATTTGATCGTACCCTTGCTAAATATGGCTTAGGTGGTGGTAAATACGCTAAGCTAGCGGACATTATCCAACTACCTGGTACGGTTCCCTGTTTACCTGAGATAACAGTCGGTGCAATGTGGGAAGATTATCTGCAATGGAAAAAAACCGTAGTAGAGGAAACTACTTTTAAAAGCGCTTACGGAAAATACAGTAACGCTGTGTGCGGGCGGGTATGGAATAAAAAAACCAATACCCATACACAATTACTGTCACCTTTAGCTAATGTAATTCTTGACAATAAAAATGGAATTGACAATGCGCTTGCTGAGATTGAAATCTCTAATAAAGCTAATCTTTTGGTTCAATTGTCAAAAGCTTTTGAATCTGCTGAGGCTAAAGGATTGATTGTTAATCCCACTACAAGGAACCCTTTTGATTCAAGCAAATATGCTATCCCACTTGTAACAACACAACAAAAGTATGCTGACAAAGTAGTTAACGGCGTGACGGTAGAATGGCATGAGACAGATGATGAAAAATCTCTCGAACTTGACCGCCGTGCATTCACTAAGCAAGAATGTATTAGCATTGTTAAAGCTTTTTACGAAAGTGATAGGCAAGGTGCTAGACGGTTTGCACCTTTGATCGAGTTTTACTTTCTAACGGGATGTCGTACTTCTGAAGCTTTTGTACTGACTTGGAAGGATGTTGATTTAAATCGAAACTTAATTCGATTTAGTAAATCGCTAGGTCGTTCGACAAAGAAGGTTAAGACAACTAAAACAGGTGAAGCTAGACTGTTTTATTTTGGCGAAAATAGCCGTTTAAAAGCTTTACTTTTAGAGATTAAAGGTAACAGCAGTGTTGATTTAGTCTTTCCAGGTACACGAAACAAATTTATTGTCAGTACATCTATAAACGATATATGGCGCGACAATAAATACACAAGAAAGTGTAAGGATGGAACAGAAGTCGAATACTTCTACCCCGGTGTTGTATCTCAATTAGTGCGAGACGGTAAGATTAGTGGTTATCTATCCCCCTATCATTGTCGTCACACTTACATCACACTTACCGCACAAGCTAACGGTCACAATACGGATGCCTTGTTACATATAGCTAGCGCTTGTGGTAACAGTGTTGATGTCATCTTGAGGCATTATTTAGGTAGGATTGACTCAACAGAGATACTAGAATTCTAACCCCTAACCCCTACTTACCTAACCTACCTACCTACCCTTAACCCGGTAGGTTTTTTTGTGTCAATTTTCAGTGTGACCTATTGGCACGGACAGATAAAAACTTTAATCGAGACGTATGTATAGCGTGAACGTAAGTAGGTAAGTATAACTTTAAAGGTTTAAATAAAGGTTTAAAAAGTAAATAACAAAGTAAACAACACAAAACCCGCCCGTTCCGTGCCTTAATTAAGGGTGTGTACTTAGGAGGGTTTATGTGTACTCATTTTCCCCACACGTTGCTGGTTAGGCTTCTTAGGAGGCGGTATGAATTTACCTTATCTATAATATAGCAAGCTCATCAAATAATGTCAAGCTACGATTTGAATAAATGCTACACATAAATGCCTTTCTCATGAGAAAGGCATTTATGTGTAGCGTAGCAAAAATGACAAAAGTAAAACCCCCCTAAATTAACTTAGGAGGGTTTTTTGTTGGACTGTTATTGGTGTTACTTGTGAATTTAACCCCTTAAATAAGCCCTTAAATCAGTTAATTACAGTAAACAAATCGGGCCATAGCACCTTGTGGCTTCAAATGTTGGTTGTGTTCATCTAGTTTAATTTTCCACCATCTCCGACGGCATCTATCAATTATGCTATCGCCATCATTAAGCGCTTTTAACTTGTAAGTAGGGACGTAACGATTCTTTGTTAGGTAATCAGACGTTACTATGTGTTCCCAGTAAGAGGGTATAGATGCGGGTGTATTTTCATAATTTACATTCATTTTGTCACTTCCTATCCTATTTATTCAGAATACTTGACGCTTAACCCATAAATACATAGTCCTGTATAGCTACTTGTTTTCAGTATAGGTCAATATATTTCTAAACCTAATAGGTTTTCAAAATCAGTATGTCGAAGTTATGCCTAAAAACAAGGGAGACGGGTATGGCTATTTTATGACCTTTTACACCCCTGTAATAGGGGGGTAAATAAGGGGGTAAATACAAAAAATAGGATAGTCGCTAGACAAGTGTAGACAAGTGTAGACAAGTGTCTAGCATACCATTTTCCGAATTCTGCATATGTGGCTTTGCACGTCATATATTGATATATGAGGCAATAACCATGTCCGATAACTCACAGCATTTATGGTAAAATTTACTATTACTTGCTCATTTTGCACAGAGTCATAGGCTACCCAAAAAAAGACGCAGGTACCGGCCGATGGCTCCTGCGAGTTTTGGCGCGTCGCCTCCTGCTGTATGGGGGATTTACTACCTTCCAACCTACCCTATTCGCTCTCCTAGCACCCTCTCCTTACATTCTCACTTATCACTATTATTGACATTAGTGTCACTTTTTACTAAATAATGTTCATCATGTACATATTTAGTCTAATTAGGTAAGCTATAATAAATAAACCATATTAGCGATTTACGCTATAAACAAAGGTTATATAACGAACTTTTATTTTTTTGTGCCACTAAGCCCGTAACAAAACTTTACAGTCGCACATATTGACAAATAGCTGTGAACCTGTAATCGTAAGTAACTAAGGAAGATTGATGCGCGGTAATGCGGTGAACCAACACCACACTAACCACGACTTCCCCAACAGTTAAATCACAACCGTCGGAACAGAATAATTATGACAGATCAGCCGTGATCACCGGAATTGCGATCGCAATTCGTAACGCTTGCTGCGAATGAACCGGAACAGCAAGTACAGCCTAGCGTTCTACACCGGACTAACTGGGCTGCTAATGGTAATGGGATAACTGCCTCTACTTTTAGTTACCCGCAAATAGATGTGATGACTG
>Ga0105047_10015342_pt1 | contig 12069 bp, 9 predicted proteins | sample MAT04_FD_78384 | JGI IMG/M metagenome (GOLD analysis project Ga0105047, IMG submission 78384) | Freshwater microbial communities from Lake Fryxell liftoff mats and glacier meltwater in Antarctica - MAT-04 (megahit assembly) | ecosystem: Environmental > Aquatic > Freshwater > Ice > Liftoff... | reverse complement strand
ACGTGCGATCACCTCGCTGGTCACGTGATCGAACCAAGTGTCCATGGTCTTGATCACCGTGCGGCCATCGCGGTACTCGGGCTTGGCATCCGCACTGAAGACCCAACATTCATGCCCGTTGCGGCGATCGGACCAAATGCGGAAATCGTACAACGGCGCCATCTCTGGACTGAACAACGCGAGTTTGCCCCCGACGAACGGCACGCTTGCGATCTCTGTACCTGGATCGAACATGAATTTCTTCAGCTCGCTCTTGTACTTGTCGATCTTGCTTCCGCGTTCCAATTCCAATTTACGGGAGGCCACTGTATTGTCCGCCTTCAAGGTCCCTTTGGGAAAGAACACGTCGTCGTACATCTCAGCCGTCAGGTAACGGAAGTTCCCTTTTCCATCGCGCAGTTTGCCCGTTTCGTGTACCGTATCGAGGACCAACTGCACCCTGTCACCATCGCGTTGCAGATCGCCGGTGCGGAAGAGGGTGGCTGTTTCGCGTTCGTCTTTCGCACGCACTCGCAGCACGCTGCGCAAATGATGCGCATGGTATCGCGTGTTCAAGAACGCCTTATGGAAACTGGTATCCTCCATCACCTGTTCCACGAACGCTTCCACACTGAATCCCGCGGCTTGCGCGTTGATCACCACCTCGTCCAACTGCACGGTCTTGGTGATGCGATCCTCTTGTGCAACGACCGCCGAGCAACTATGGACGGAACCGATAACGAACACGAGATACCGCGCGATACCTCGCATGATCAGTGTTGGCGTGTTGGCCCCAGGCTGCTGTACAACTCGTACTTGCGCTTGACGTAAACGAGGAATTCGTACTGCGTCAACCCCTTGATCACATCATCGGGCACACTGCAGAAGTCGATGAAATCATCGAAGGCTTCGGGATTCAGATTGATGATGTCGTACTGGACATACTTCTGCAAGAGTTCCTGCAATATGGCGCGTTTGCGGTCTTCGTTCACCAACTCGGCCACCAACCGCTTGCTTCGCTCGCGTCGGCTGAATTCCTGGTACAACGCGGTGATCGGGCTCTGCAAGGCATTCACGGTCGTGAGCTTGTAGTCCGACTCCTTGTAGCCCAGCTTCGCGATCTCCGCCTGGATCTCTTGCAGGGTCCGTTCCGGTAGGATCTCGACCTCGGCGAGTTGATAGCTCAATGGCACCAACCGGATGGTGATATCGTAAATGGCACGCTCCGTACTATCCACCAGACACAACATTCTGGTGTGATGCCCGATGGATCCGATCATCAAGGTATCGGTGCGCGCGGCTTGCACTGTGAAGGTGCCATCGGCGTTCCCGAACGCTCCGGTGCGGGTGCGCTTGTTCACGATCATCAGGTCGTAGTAGGTGTGCTGGTCGGTGGATGTGATCACCCGCCCATGGATCGTTACCTGATCTTGCGCTAGCAGAAGGCCATTCCACAAGAGGAATAGCGTGATGAGCAGGGCGCGTTGCAGCACGGTCCAAAGGTATCGGCTCCGGTCGTGCAAATGCCGTTCCCTTATGGAAAGAACGTTAACGTTCCGCTTGGTAGAACTGGGTCAACCCATAGGCCTCCGGGGCCAAGGCCATATCCGCAAGAACAAGGTGTGCCAATAGCCGCTGGCCACGATCATCGGGGTGGATATTGTCGCGCAAATGGCCCACGGAAGCGCCATGCTCCAGGTCTTGCACCAACCGGATGTCCAGCTCCTGGGCAAAGCGGATGATCTCCTGGCCTTGCGCGTTGTATCGTCCGGCCATGATCTCCGATCGTTCAGCATGCAGGTGGATCACCAGAGGAACGCCCAGGCTATCTGCGTAAGACAGCATGCCGAGAAAGCCGCGGTTGAAGCCATCACCACCTTTGTCGATCCCCAGTTCGGCGAACGAATTGGTCTTGGGTTTCCAGATGCGTGGGATCACATACCGATCCACCAATTCGACGATCGCGCTGGGATACTGGCTGCTGGGAAAGCCTTTGCGCACGCCTACCACGTTCTTGAAGCTCATGTTATCGTGCGCATCATGCGAGCTTACGAACAGAACGATCGCAGATGGACGAGGCAGCTTGGTATGCTCCAGGTAGGCCTGGCAATTGTCCGGCCCCCAGCTGCCCGCAGAGATATTCAAGAACTGCACTTTTCTGCGGAAGGCCTTGCTCAAGGAGTTCGAGAGCATGGTCGTCGCTAACGAATCCTGATCGGTGAGCATTCCGCCGTTGATCACCGAGTCGCCGCAACCCAAGATCGCAATGGCCGAAGTATCCGGCTCGGCGGATCGCATGGAAAGGGAATTGTACTGGATGTGATGCCGAAAGCGCAAGCGGTCTTGATCTGGCTGAGCGATGTATTCGTAGAACGGATCGGCGCGCATGAGCACCGTGTCGCAGAAGCCATAGTACGTGCGCAGGAAAACTTCCGCGAACAACAGCAGCACAAGTAGCGTGATCGGCCATCGCCAACGCCGCAACCAAGAAGGTCGTTCCGTGCTCATCGCCGCCGAAGGTAGAAGGCGTGCTCTACTGTGATACCGTCCCACCGGAAGATGCGCAGAGTGGCAGATCCCGGTGGGACGATATCAACGCACATTAAGCTCCGGTTCGCAGGTCGTAAAAAGGCGAAGGGCCCCTTCCCTGGCGAACGCTGCCGGAAAGGGACCCTCCATAAAAAGTCCTGTGCATCTGTAAGCCGGGTCCTGTTCCCACCTTGCGGCGGGCCTTCACCATCTATCTGGCCCCGCCGTTGCCGACGGGATCTATCGACCTACCCTCCGGACCCCGAAATGCTTCGGGAGGACGGGCTTTCCTCGTTCCGGCAATACGGAACAGCCGGTATACATGGTCTTTCAGCGCGTGAGGTTTACCAAGCTGCTTTGTCGCCAAAGCACTGGTGGGCTCTTACTTTCAACGCCGAAGCGCCTATCCCGCACGCAGGCGGGCCCACCTTTTCATCCTTACCCTGCTGGCGTTCTACGAAGGTTTCCCTCCGCAACATCACCATCACGGCGGTTTCCCTTTCTGCGGCACTGTCTGTGGACCACCCGTTCCCAAGTAGCCCCCTTCCTGTTAGGAAGCACGCTGCCCTACGCTGCCCGGACTTTCCTCTATCCGCCTTGCGGCGAACAACGGTGAAGCGATGCACAGGATATCAATGAACGTCTGTTGCGGAAATATCCGCGCGGTCGCACTTCAGTGGCGTAAGATCAGCACTTCCGTGGCACCCACGCCATACCGCCGCATGTCGGCATCATGGAAACGTACGTTCTCGTAGTACTGCAGCATCTTCCGCACTTCTTCACGCAAGACCCCTTCGCCTACGCCATGGATCACGATCAGTTTGCGTTTGCCATCGCGGATCGCAGCCTCCAATGATCGCTCGAAATACGCGAGTTGATAGCGCAACTTCTCCCCGTCGCTCAGCTTGGTTTCGTCCTCTACCAACTCGTGCAGGTGCAGGTCCACTTCGGCCACGCCCCCATCTTCCGCCTTCTTCGGGGTCTTCCCTGGTCTGATGCCCAACTGCTTTTTCCGCTTCTCGTCCAACACATCATTGGCCGCCACCATGCCTGCTTGGTGGTCGGTGATACGATACGCCTGTTCCGTGGCAATGGGATCGTACGGCACCAATTCCTTCATGGTCTTCACCAAGGTGAATCCCTCATCGGTAAACACCCTAACACGGCCGGGGACCAACACCTCCAAGACCCTTCCACCGCCCACCTCGTTCACGAAAGCGACGCGATCACCCTTTTTGAAAACCCTCGCCGTCATGGCACAAAAGTAATCCGTGGGAACAGGGACACGGCCGATCACTCGGCTATCTTCGGCCGGCACACAACAGTAAGATGGAAGAACGAGGGCCTTGGAAAACACGCAGCATTGAAGAACGCTACAGCACCCCATGGATCGCGGTAAGCCACCATGAGGTGATAGACCCCAGCGGCAGGCCGGGTATCTACGGCGTGGTGCATTTCAAGAACCTTGCGGTCGGTATTGTCCCGTTGGATAGCGCGCTGAATACCTGGATCGTGGGCCAATACCGCTACCCGATCGACACGTACAGTTGGGAGATCCCCGAAGGTGGTGGCAGACGCGATAGGTCGCCTTTGGAAAGCGCCAAACGCGAACTGCGCGAGGAGGTAGGCATTGAGGCTGAACGCTGGACCCCCATCCTGCACATGGACCTGAGCAATTCAGCCAGCGACGAGGAAGCCATCCTTTATGTGGCCCAAGACCTCAGCTTCTTCGAGCCCGAGCCGGACCACAACGAGCAACTGGAAATGCGGAAACTCCCATTCAGCGAACTTTTCACGATGGTGATGAATGGCGAGGTGCGCGACAGTCTTACCGTAGCTGCTGTAATGAAGGTGCAACTGATGTTGGAGAACGGCAGTCTGACGGCCTAGAAATAGAGTCCATGAGCGAGCACCCGGCCGTTGGAACGGATCTCCAGGGCCGGCAAGGGTACTTTGATCCCATTGAGCACGAAGAGCACCGTTCGTAACAGTTTCGAGCGGACCTTGATCCGTGTAAGGTCGATATCCGGCGACAGAAAGAACTGACGGAAATGGCTCTGATCCCCGTCGCGAGTTCCCATCGGGTTCGGGAACGCACTAAGCATGTTCTCTCCACCATACCCCACCGCAACGTTCAGCCAAGCGGGGATCTTGCTCTCCTTCTGAAAACTCCGGAGGTTGGCACTCAGCCAAAAGGTCTGGCCATTGTAATCCTTCAAGATCCGTTCGCTCAACCCTTGGCCCAGCAGGTCAGGGCGTTGCTCGGCAAAAGGCGTTAAGTGGGCCGAAAGCTTCACCGCGATCCGCTGCTCCTTCCAAAGCGCCTGCTGGCCCATGAACAAGCCTGTTCCCGCCGTATTGGCCGCCATGTCAGACCACGAAAAACCCCACGCTGCGGAAGTGCCATCCAAGACCTCCACCCCGGCCAGGAAGATAAAGCCCAAGCTGCCTCCCACCAACAGGGCTTCCCGCTCGCTGGTACCGCAACGTGACCATGCCGCATGGCCCCAGGTGCCCAAGGTGTAGGCGCTAAAGAAGTGCCCGGCCTTGTCCATTTGCAGCCACTCCCCCGAATCATCGAAGGTGTGGAACCGCGACCGCTCGTACTGGGCATACCATGCTTGATCCAGCGCCACATACGTACCCAGCATCAAGCCGCCGGACACAGCCGCGGTAATGGCCCGGCACGATCGGATGTTGCTTGGCAGGGGTTGCGATACTCCTGCGTGCTGAACAGTATCGGCACCTGGGATCTGGGCCTGTACCACCCCTTGCACGTGGAAAAGAACGAACGCCACAAGGGCCACCGAGCAACTCGGTCTTCGTTTCCACGTCATGTACGAAGGTAGAACGTGCCTTCGGCGAAACCAGATCGTTCCGGATCCGTAGAACGTACTTTTGTAACGTAACTCCCGCAGCACCAAGGACAATAGTACGCACATCGTGTTCCAGAGAACCCTGCTTTTTGCGTTCCTATCCATGGCTCAGTTCACCTGGGCTGCAGGAATGTCCGGCCACGAAGGTGAAGGGGTCGTTCCTGCGCTCCAACCCCATGCCAATGGCACCGGGTACGAAGCTTGGATGCCGCACTTGGATCTTTCTTCTACGCTGTTCGCTGGCGGTTTCAGCGTACGCGGTCCAATTGCTGATCCCACATGGGAGACACGGACCACGGTGCGCGGCATCGGCCGGAACGATACCGTCTTTTCCAACTGGGACGGCGGATCCGTTTGCGAACAAGGTGCCCAAGTTGCTTGGACCAGCCCTGTTATGACCGTTGAATATGTGCTCTCTGAAGAAGGAGTGCGGCAGAACTTCATTGTGTCCCAACGCATAGCAGGGAGCGATCCCTTGCAGATCACACTGGACATTACAACCCCACTTTGCCCGGAATTGGAAGGGACCGCAGGTATTGCTTTTCGCAACGGTAGCGGAGAATTCGTTCATGCCTACCGCGGGCTTTTGGTGTGGGATGCTTGCGGAACTTCCCTCTCGGCTTCCATGGTACTGAATGCCACGAACGATGCATTGATCATTTCCGTCAACGATAAGAACGCGGTCTACCCGCTAACCGTGGACCCAGTGGCCACAACGGCCAGCCGGATACTTACCCCACCCATTGGAGGCTTATTCGGCTGGAGTGTAGCCTCGGCCGGCGATGTGAACGGCGATGGGTACAGCGATGTTGTGGTTGGTGCCTACACCGCCAGTTCCGGTCAACTCAATGAAGGACTGGCCTATGTCTACTATGGAAGTGCCAATGGCATACCCGCCGCACCCTCGGTGGTGCTGCAATGCGATAGGGCCGCCTCCAACTTCGGTTTTGCGGTGGACGGCGCTGGGGATGTGAACGCTGATGGCTTCAGTGACGTGATCATCGGGGCCTCCATTTGGGACAACGATGCCAGCACGCTGAAAGAGGGTGCCGCATTCATCTACCACGGTTCTGCAGCTGGCCTCAGTACAATTCCGGCCGTGATCCTTCAATCCAACTCGCTAGACAAGTATTTAGGGTACAGCGTTGCGGGCTTGGGCGATATCAATGGCGATGGCTTCAGCGATGTGGGCTGCGGTGGCCATTTGGCCTCTTACGGACAGGCCAACGAAGGAGCTGCCTGGATCTACCTGGGTTCGGCTACTGGGCTTAATCCCATTCCCCGGCATCAGCTTGAACGGAACCAAGGCGCTGCGCAGTTCGGTGGTTGTGTCTCGCCTGCTGGTGATGTCAATGGCGATGGTTTCAATGACGTGATCATTGGCGCCCACAAATTCGAATTGAACCCGGGATGTGGGGGGAACACGTGTGATGATGGTGCCATCTTCGTCTATCACGGCAGTGCGAATGCCTTGGGCGCTGGCCTTAACCCGAATCCGATCCTGATCTTCAACACCTTTGGCTTCAGCTTTCGAACGGGGTGGGCCGTTTCCACCGCAGGCGATGTGAATGGCGATGGCTACAGCGATGTGATCATTGGCGATTGGCGGGATAACATCGGTCCGGAATTGAACGAAGGAGTTGCCTTGGTCTATCATGGTTCCGCAGCAGGGGTCGTGCCCGTTCCGGTCACCATCATCCAACCCAACGTTACGAATGCCTTTCTGGGCAGGGGTGTTTCCACGGCCGGTGATGTGAATGGCGACGGCTACGCGGATGTGATCATTGGCTGCACCCAATTCGCCAACGGCCAATTGCAAGAAGGTGCAGCCTTTCTCCACTTGGGCTCCCCTACCGGGATCGCTTCTTCCGCCTTTATCCGCTACGAATCCAACTTCATTTCCGCGCAAATGGGCGAATCGGTCAGCACAGCCGGCGATGTGAATGGTGACGGATACAGCGACATGATCGTGGGTATAAGCGCACAAGGCAGCGGCATTACGCACATCTACCACGGTGGCACTTTGAACGTGGCCGCTTTGCCGTCGTTCACCCGCTCCTCTGGGCTCGCCGCTGCACGCTTGGGCGATGCCGTGGCCAACGCCGGAGACCTCAATGGCGATGGCTATTCCGACGCCATCTTCGGCGCACCGGATGCCTCAAACGGCCAAGCCAACGAAGGCCTGGCTTTTGTGCATTACGGCAGCATCACCGGGCTTTCCCCAGCACCTGCCTTGATCTTGGAAGCGAACCTTGCAGGCGCCGCCTTTGGCACCAGCGTGGCCAGTGCAGGCGATGTGAATGGCGATGGCTATGCCGATGCGCTCGTGGGTGCGCCACTCTCTGGTGGCATTGGCCGGGTTTACCTCTACCTGGGAAGTCCAGGCGGTCTTGTGTCCGCACCCGCGTTGATCCTCGATGGCACGCCGGGTTCGGACTTTGGTAGGTCCGTTTTCAAAGCAGGCGATGTGAATGCCGATGGCTATTCGGATGTGGTGATCGGTGTACCAGGCAGCGGGGTCGCTTTCATTCATTTGGGATCCACCACTGGCTTGGACAACGTGCCCCATGCAACGCTCAATGCCATTGTACCCGGTTCCTCCTTTGGTGCCGCCGTTGGCACGGCCGGCGATGTGAATGGCGATGGCTTTTCCGATGTGATCATTGGCGCGCCCACCTGTTCCAACCCACAGGCACAAGAAGGAGCAGCCTACGTCTATCTCGGCGACCTCTTCGACTTCCCTACGGCCCCTCAAGCCACGATCGAAGGGAACGTCGCGGGCTACCGACTTGGTAGCAGCGTAGCCGGTGCGGGCGATGTGAATGGCAACGGGTTCTTCGAAGTGGTGGTGGGTGCGCCAGGTGCCACCCTCGGCGAAGCCAACGAAGGGGCGGCCTTTATCTACTACGGCACTCCTGCTGGCACCACCTTGGCCGGGGCTTCCACCATCCAGAGCAACCAGATCGGCGCGAACATGGGTACCAGCGTTGCCGAGGCCGGCGATGTGAACGGCGATGGCTATGCGGACATCGTTATCGGTGTGCCCAACTTCTCGAACGCACAAGCCAACGAAGGCCGCCTCTGGGTGGTGCAAGGCGCACCAGCAGGCATTGGCCCTGTGACCACGGTTGAGACCAACATCGCTGGCGATCGCTTGGGCACGGGGGCCGCTGGTGGTGGCGATGTGGACGGCGATGGCTACTCCGATGTCATGGGCGGCGCACCCACCGCATCTCCCACCTTGGCCAACGAGGGCACCGTGCTCTTATATCGCGGCAACAATGCGCTCAGCTTGAACCGCCTCTCCAGGCAGTACCTCACCGATCTCGTGAGCCCCTTGTCCACCAACAGTGCCGACTTCACCAACAACTTCTTCTTCGGTGTAGGGCACCGTGCCCGCAGCCCCATCCAACGTACCGTCGCCCGCCTGCGTTGGGAGGTGGTGAATGAAGGTCAGGCTTTCAACGGCGTCCCCATCACCAACAGTGTAGCCTCTTCCGGTGCCAGCCCGGCGTGGACGGATATTGGCCTTGCCGGGTTCCAGATCCGTGATCTGGTGCCCAAGGTGCCAGGCTTCTATCGCTACAAGTGGCGTGTTCGGGTGGAATATCCCATACACAAAATGATCGATGGCCAGCGCTTCAGCCGCTGGTTCTACGGCTATGCCTCCGCTGTGGGCGATATCGGTATCCTGCCCATCGAACTGGTGCGTTTCGAGGGCCTTGCACAGTCCGATGGTAATAGCCTTAGCTGGACCACCGCCTCCGAGCAGAACAGCGCATATTTCCTTGTAGAACGCAGTGCGGACCAAGTGGCTTTCCAAGCCATTGGGTCGGTGGCCGCAGCTGGCAGTAGCTCCGCCTTGATCGATTACGACTTTCTGGATGCCAGCGCGCCCAAAGGCCTTTCGTACTACCGTTTGCGCATGGTGGATCGCAACGGTTCGGAAGAATTCTCCCCTACCATTGCCGTCGTGCGTGATGGCGAAAAAATGATCATCTACCCCGTGCCCGTTGACGATGTCTTACACTGGAGCATGGCCGACGCCACTGCAACGCGTGTGGTCATTCGCGATGCCTTGGGCCGGACCATGCTGGAGGCCTCAGCCTACAACAACCAAGTGCATGGTGCTGCCGTCCAACGTTTGGCGACGGGCACGTACACCTTGATGCTGCTGGACGAAACCGGCAACGTGGTTGCCCGCGCGCGCTTCGTCAAACGGTAAAGAACTCTTACGCGCCGATGGTCTTCTGGCAATCCGCCAGGATCTTGCGCGCATTCGCCAGCGTATCCGATTCGGCATAGCAGCGCAGCACCGGTTCTGTTCCGCTCGCGCGGATCATCATCCACTGGTCCCTGTCGAAATGGAATTTGTAGCCGTCAATGGTTTCCACGCTACGCACATCAAGATCACCGATCTTCTTATAAGTGCCGTTCTCGCAATCGGCCAGCACTTGCTGCTTCAACGCCTCGCTGATGTGCAGGTCGTTGCGCTCGTATTTGAAGGCACCTACAATGGCGTACACCTCGTTGATCAGATCGTCCAGGCTCTTGCCGCTCTTGGCCATGAATTCCCAGATCGTAAGCCCCATCCAAATGCCGTCGCGCTCGGGTATGTGGCCCTTTATCGCGATGCCACCGCTCTCCTCACCACCCAGCAGCACGTCCTCGTTGATCATGATGCCGCAGATCCACTTGAAACCGATCTTGGTCACCTGATATTCCAAGCCGTAATGGTCGCATAGCTTCTTCACCTTCGGCGTGGTGCTTACGGCCACCACCACTTTGCCGGTGAACTTTTTGTACTTCACCAGGTAGTGGATCAGCAGCAGGATGATGTGGTGCGAATCGATGAATTCGCCCGTGCTGTTGTACAAGCCGATCCGGTCCGCATCGCCATCCGTGGCCAGGCCGCAATCGATGCCGCCTTTCTTGATCAGGTTGCTGAATTCCTGCAGGTTCTTATCAATGGGTTCTGGTGCCTGCCCCAGGAACGAGGGATTGTACTCGCAATGCAGCATCGTGGCTTGCGGCAGTATCCGCTTCATCACGTTCTGTCCGGCACCCCACATGGCATCGTATCCCCAGCGTAAACCGCTCTCGCGGATCGCCTTCATATCGAAGTTGGCTTCCACATGGTCCACGTACATGGCCTCCAGATCAATGTCCTTGATAAGGCCATCGGCCCTGGCTTTCTTCAGATCGATACCCGGCAGGTCCAAGCCGTGTGTTGCCGGAATGATGTCTTCCACCTCCTGTACATGCTCCGGCACCAGCGGACCGCCGTAAATGCCTTTCAGCTTGTAGCCGTTGTAGCTGGGCGGATTGTGGCTTGCCGTAAGGATCACGCCCATGGCACTTTTGGTGTTCAAGGCACCGAGCGATACCATGGGTGTGCTCACAAAACCCTTGGCCAGATGCACCGTGATGCCGTGGTGTACGAACACTTTGGTGGCCGTCTCCGCGAACAATTCACCGGCGAAACGGCAATCGTGCCCCACTACGATACTGGGATCCTGGGGGAAGTTCTTCTTTACCCAATGTGCCACGGCCACGCTCACGCGCGCTACGTTATCCACCGTGAAATCGTCTGCTATGATGGCGCGCCAGCCGTCGGTACCGAATTTGATCTTGGTCATTTCGCTCTGTTGAAGGCGCGAAAATAGGATCCTTGGGCCATGCCGCCACGCAAGGTGCTTCGTGATCTGCGCACTGGCATGCACAGTTCGGCTCTTTTTCCACAGAAGTATTGATAGGAGAACCGTGACAGGAACCATCGGCTTGGATCATACCTTCGCACGACTGCGGAACAACATGCAACTTTATGAACCGATGGTGAGAGAACAGTTGGGCTACCCCGGCGCCGTTGAACAAGGTTGGTTGCAAAGCCTAGCCGCACAGCGCGAGGTGGTCGGCAGCGCCCAAGCGAACGCTTGGCTTCAAGCTTTTGGTCAGGCACTATCAGAAGAGATCATCATCCTCCCCGGAGATGAAGCCAAGCGACTGGAACAAAATGCTTCGCGAATTGAACACGTTTGGCCTACGACCGCAGGCTTGGATGTGTATCCAAATCCCAGCAATGGTCCGGTACTGGTGACATACGATGTGCCGGAAAGTACAGATCAAGCGCTTCTGCGCGTCTTGGACCTGAGCGGACGTGTGTTGCATACTGTTCGGGTTGCCAAAGGACCTAGCCTTTACCAATTACAAACCGACGGCTGGGCAGCCGGTGTTTACCTCGTGGAACTGCAATTGGACGCTAGCACATCTAGCACGACCAAACTGATCATTCAACGCTGAGCAGTGTATGCGCCTAACTCTGCTAAGTATCGTGCTGCTTGTTGGAACCCTGGCCCAGTGTCAGGGTTTCAACAAGCGATACGATGCCTTCGGTTGGGGATTTGCCCAAACTGCATTCGGCATAGAACTTACACCTCCGGGGTTCACGGTCGTATCTACTAGTGATGATTGTGATAGTATCGGCGTCGATCTTTTCTTCTGCCATGGATCGGTGCTTTTGACTCGTATCGGCCCGGATGGCGAACAGCTTTGGGAAAAACGCGCTTGGCGCCCGAACCACACCGCCGTCGCCGGTTGGGCCAACTGTTGCGACACCATACCGGGCGGTGGCTACATAACCGGCGGTGCCAGCGAAGCCGCCGATGGCAGCGACGAGGTCTACCTT
>Ga0105047_10015341_pt1 | contig 12069 bp, 12 predicted proteins | sample MAT04_FD_78384 | JGI IMG/M metagenome (GOLD analysis project Ga0105047, IMG submission 78384) | Freshwater microbial communities from Lake Fryxell liftoff mats and glacier meltwater in Antarctica - MAT-04 (megahit assembly) | ecosystem: Environmental > Aquatic > Freshwater > Ice > Liftoff... | reverse complement strand
CGAGATCAGGAGCGATACCTAATGGCCAAAGAAGTATGCAAGACGTGTAATGGGGAGGGATGGGTTCCTCACCCACGAGCCTCAGAGCCCGGCCAGCCAGACAGCATTAAATGTTCCCAGTGCGGTGGCGACGGATGGATTGAGCGATAACAGCGACAAAGCTGACCCTCTAGCCATAGTTCAGTGAGTCTGCTCGCCAGTCGAGCGAAAGATCTTCTCTGCCATGACAGAAGTGGCCGAGCAGCGATGTGTGGCGAAGTCGGTGTCAGTTGTAAAAGCGCGGGGCCGAGTATCTGCACGTTGACATCAGCGTCGACGAGTGCAGCTATATCGGTAAGGTGGCGTTCAGCACTTCTCAGCCCGCGAGAAAGCTGAGCTGCGTACTGCTTATAGAGACGCTTCGACGGGTCGAGCCGATGCGCAACATCGGCAAACGTCCGGGCTCCAGCTGGTTGCATCAAGATATACGGGGATCTTGGCTGCCTTTTGAAGTGACCATGGCAGCTTGCAATGGTGTCGTATCCAAGTATCCGCAGTACAGCTACCAGATCGATGACTCCTCGATCTATCGGACTACCCAGCCGATCTCGTACCTGGAGTGACTCGTATCGGATCCTGTCGAGCTCGTCCTGCCGAAAGACGCGACTACCACACATCTTCGGCTGCCTCATCATGGTTGTTCTTAGCCATCCTTCCTATTGTCCTCTCCTACGCGTTCTGGTCAACCGTCTCGGCGACGAAGTGTGTCCGGTAGGAAATCGTGAGCTGCGCGCCCAACTGTCGCCGGGAGCTGTTCGCTTTTTCAAACAGCTCGGCTGTAGTAAAATCTGTGCAGTAATGCAACAGTTCGCCGACAACGACAGTCTGAGCAAAGCTCGCGCCCTCCTTCTCAAAGCGAAGCCGAATTCGCTATCCGCGCAGTTCGCTTCCTTCTGTCGGTCAGCACTCCAGGCAAAAAAGACAGGCCAACTGTCAAGTCAGCAAGCCGCGATGGCGATCGCCGGGTGCATGTTCATCGACAATCTCGACGGCGACCCGCTACGTGAGGAAATCACGATGATGGCCGGCGAACTAGAAGTACCCCGTGAACCAAAAGAAACCACTCAGCGGTGGACCGATTTGGAACGTCTCATTGTCGAGCTGGAGAACACCGCCCGAACCGGGTGAGACGCAATCCAGGCTGCATCGTGATCAGCTCGGGGCCTTCCGACGTGAAGCACCAGCTCGTTTCAGGTGTTGATAGACGGTGCTGCGATTGATCTTGAATTCTTTGATCAATTGCTGGACACTGGAACCAGCGAGATAGTCGAAGACCAACTTGGCGATCTGTTGCTCACCAAGACGGGTCATCGGCCGCGTGGGACCTGTCCGAACGACACCATCTACAGGTTCATCCACAAGGTCAGAAGGAGTCAGATCAGGCTTCTGACCTGCGGGAACGAAGTTCAAGAACAGCGCGGTTAGGTCCACTTGTGATGTCGGGGGGTTTCATGCACCCCGGGGGTTTCATGCACGCCTACGGGCACGAAACCCCCCGATGGGAGAATGAAAAAGCCTGTAATGACAACAACGATGGGTGAGCAGTTCGCGCGTGCGTTGGCCTACAAGGACCCGGCATGCTTGAAGGCCCTCATGAAGCCCGACGGGGACTTCCGGGCGCTGACACCGAGCAAAGCTTGGGAGGCCAACGATGCAGACGAGATGGTTGACGAGATCATCCTCGGCACGTGGTTCGACCCCGAACGGCAAATCACGGAGTTGCTCGCCGCGGACAACGATCGCGTCGGCTCAATCGAGCGCGTTGGCTACCGGTTCATGGTGCACCGCCCAGACGGCGAGTTCATCATCAAGCAACAGGCGTACTACAGCACCGAGGACGACAAGATCTCCTGGCTACGCATCATGTGGACCGGCTTCCTGCCGCTTGGGTGAAGTTCGATTACTCGTCCAGGTTTTCGGCAATCAGTTTGAGCAGCCGATCTGGTCAAACGCCAGTTCAGCGCGGGCGACAGCAGCCTGAGAGCGTCATGTCGAGCATGACGCTGATGTGCCCTTCTGGCCTACAGAAGTCCAACGCTCATCAGGTCGGGAAGTAGCCGGACACGTCGACGAGCAGGTGCGCCACGCCGTAGACGTAGAAACACACAGTCCCTGCGGCTGAGAGCGGTGCGATGACCGAGTTCGCGATCGTCTGACCGGTCGTGAAGTTCAAGTTGGACGCATCAGGTCGTGTGCCGCATGGATACACGGTGACGTAGCCGCCACCGATGGTCGGACTGTCAGTTTGTGTGACCGCGACGTTCAACGCGACCGCACCCACACCAGACAAGGGCACACCACCTTGACCAGAAACCTGCAACACGAACGGTGCACCAGTACCCGCCGCATTACCGACCGTTGCCCCACTGCGTGTGTTCAAGATGCGTGTCGCTGTGAGCGGCATGTACTCCGACCCGACAGGGAAGTAACCGGACACATCAACGAGAAGATGTGCGCTGCCGTACACGTAGAAACACACAGTCCCCGACGCCGACAACTCCGCGATCAGCGAGTTCGAGACGGTCTGACCGGTCGTAAAGTTCACGTTCGACGCATCCGGGCGGGTGCCGCACGGATACACAGTGACGTAACCACCACCGATCGTCGGGTTGTCGCCCTCCACGACAGTGACGTTCAACGCGACCGCATCGATCCCACCCGAAGGCAGGCCACCCTTGCCAAACAACGACAACGTCAGCGGCGTGCCCGTACCCGCAGCGTTGCCGACCTTCGCGCCAGCGCGGGTGTCGAGCACACGTGTCGGTGTCAACGGCACGAACACCGTCGCCGGTGGAGCGAGTGGAGTGACGGGATTCGACACCGCGAACGGCCCGGTGCCAACCGTGTTAACGCCTGCAACACGGAACAGGTATTCGGTGCCGTTACTCAGTCCGTTCAGGGTGGCCGTGGTATCACCCGGAGCCGGCGTCGCGGTCGGCGCTGACGGCAACCACGAAACGCCGCCATCCGCGGATTGCTCAATCGTCCAGCCCGTTACCGGTCCGTACGAATAGGCCAGCCCGGGTGTCCACGACACCACCGCCGTCTCAGTCTGCGGTGCCGCCGCCACTGCCGGGTTCGCCATCGCCGGAGTTCGCACCCACGACCACGTATAGATCCGCGCATGACCCGAGTCGTCGCCGTTGCCGTCGTTGTTGGCAGCACTGACGATGGCAGTGTTGCCATCCGCGCTCAACCCCACCGACCACCCGGAATAGTCGAAAGTGGCTTCACCGTCGATGTCGGCCCCCCGCTGGGTCCAGGCGCTGCCGTTCCAGGTGAAAATACGTGCCTGCCCCGACTCGATGCGGTTAGCGCCGGCGCTGTAGGGCTCGCCGATGATGGCAGTGTTGCCATCCGCGCTCAACGCCACCGCGTGCCCGGCCTGGTCGTTCGCGACGTCGCCATTGATGTCGGCCCCTCTCTGTGCCCAGGCGCCCCCATCCCAGGTGAAGATACGCGCATGACCCGCATCGGCGCCGTTGCTGTCGTTGTTGGGGGCGCCGATGATTGCAGTGTTGCCATCCGCACTCAACGCCACCGACGTCCCAAAGAGGTCGATGGCGGCTTCGCCGTCGATGTCGGCACCGAGTTGCGTCCAAGCGCTGCCATTCCAGGTGTAGACGCGAGCATGACCCGAGGCAGTGCCGTTGCCGTCGTTGTAGGCGGCACCGATGATGGCGGTGTTGCCATCCGCACTCAACCCCACCGACCCGGAGTAGTCGTTGGCGGCTTCGCCGTTGATGTCGGCACCGAGTTGCGTCCAGGCACTGCCATTCCAGGTGTGGACGCGAGCATGACCCGTGTCGTTGGCAGCGCCGTTGTTGAAGGGGGCGCCGATGATGGCGGTGCTGCCATCCGCACTCAACCCCACCCTGTACCCGGATTGGTCGCCCGCGGCTTCACCATTGATGTCGGCCCCGCGTTGGGTCCACGTGCTGCCATCCCAGGCGAAGATACGAGCGTGACCCGAGTTGATCCCGTTGCCAGCGTTGTGAGGCGCGCCGACAATGGCGGTGTTGCCATCCGCACTCAACGCCACCGACCACCCGGAAAAGTCGCCAGCGGCCTCGCCGTCAATGTCGGCCCCGCGTTGGGTCCAGGCATTGCCATCCCAGGTGAAGACACGCGCCTGCCCCGAAGCGTTGGCGCTGACGTTGAAGGGGGCGCCGACAATGGCTGTGTTGCCATCCGCGCTCAGTGCCACCGACCACCCGGAAAAGTCGCCAGCGGCTTCACCGTCGATGTCAGCGCCTTTTTGGGGCATCACCAACGACACGACGACCCGAGCATGTCCTGCAGTGCTGGCGGGACTGGGGGCGCCGATGATGGCAGTGTTGCCATCCGCGCTCAACGCCACCGACCGTCCGGAGTTGTCGCCAGCGACTTCGCCGTCAATGTCGGCCCCTCGCTGGGTCCACGCACTGCCATCCCAGGCAAAGAGACGTGCCTGACCAGATCCGCCTGCGTTGTTGGGGGCACCGACGATGGCCGTGCTGCCATCCGCGCTCAACGCCACCGACCATCCGAAAAAGTCGCCAGCTGCTTCGCCGTCAATGTCGGCACCGAGTTGCGTCCAGGCGATGCCATCCCAGGCAAAGAGACGTGCCTGACCCGAGTCGCCTGCGTTGTTGGGGGCACCGACGATGGCCGTGCTGCCATCCGCGCTCAACGCCACCGACGACCCGGACAAGTCGTCGATAGCTTCGCCGTCAATGTCGGCACCGAGTTGCGTCCAGGCGATGCCATCCCAGGTGAAGATACGTGCCTGACCCGAGTCGTCGCCGTTGCCGTTGTTGTTGGGGGCGCCGACGATGGCTGTATTGCCGTCCTCGCTCAACGCCACCGACCATCCGGAATAGTCGTTGGCGGCTTCGCCATCAATGTCGGCACCGAGTTGCGTCCAGGCGATGCCATCCCAGGTGAAGATACGTACCTGACCCGACGCGTTGCCGTTACTAGCGTTCTCAGGGGCACCGACGATGGCAGTGTTGCCATCCGCGCTCAACGCCACCGACCATCCGAAAAAGTCGTTGGCGGCTTCGCCGTCGATGTCGGCCCCTCTTTGGTTCCAAGCGCTGCCATCCCAGGTGAAGACACGAGCCTGACCCGAGTCGGTCCCGTTGCCGTCGTTGTTGGGGGCGCCGACGATGGCCGTGTTGCCATCCGCGCTCAACGCCACCGACCATCCGGAATAGTCGTTGGCGGCTTCGCCGTCGATGTCGGCGCCACTCTGGTTCCAGACGCTGCCATCCCAGGTGAAGACACGAGCCTGACCCGAGTCGGTGCCGTTGCCAGCGTTGTAAGGAGCGCCGACGATGACCGTGTTGCCATCCGCGCTCAACGCCACCGACGCCCCGGAGAAGTCGCCGCTGGTCTCGCCGTCGATGTCGGCACCGAGTTGTGCAACGGACAGCTCACCTGGGGGAGCAGCGAACGCCAACCGCGCGTCCTGATCCGGCGCAACCACAACTGTCACCAGCGCCGCGACGAGTCCGACGGCCAAAGCAAGCCGAGAGATCGTGCCAACAGAGCGACCCTGGAAGCGTCCGCTTATTCCGCGACTAGTTCCTCGGGTCGCGACCCCACGCCCCTCATGAGGCCGACGCGAAGAGTCCTTCGATCCTGACGAACTCGCACGAGCACCGAACACGTTGAGCCTCCTGGCGGGTCATCGCGCGACCAGGGGGAGCAGCGCGACCAAGAGCAAACAGACTCTCCCCCGACCAGTACCCCATTCACCCGAAACGAAACTGAAGTGCCCGGCCTACCCCGCCGTCGGACGAGCTGATCGCCGAGTACGACGTGGGCACACAGTTGACCTACTGCTGTGCGGCCGCTTTCTGTAGGCGCTTGTCCTTTTGCACGCTGAACACAATTGCTGCAACGAGCATCGAGACGATGATCGCCAGCGACAGGTAAGTGTTCATGTGGTACCAGTGCGAGACCGACATCTTCATGCCGACGAAGATCAAGATGCCACCGAGGCCGTGCGAGAGATAGTGGAAACGATCCTTCGCGGTGGCGAGCAAGAAGTACATCGCTCGTAAGCCCAAGATCGCGAACGCGTTCGACGCGAAGACCAGGTACGACTCGTTCGACACCGCCAAGATCGCTGGCACCGAATCCACTGCAAAGATGATGTCGGTGATCTCAATCACGACTAACGCAGCCAGAAGCGGCGTGGCGGCGCGTTTACCGTTGATGCGGGTGAAGAATTTGTGCCCATCCAGTTCATCGCTCACGGGCATTATCTTGCGCAGCAGTCCAAGACCGCGGGTGGCTCCCTCTTTGCCTTCATCGGCACGGTGCCGAATGACCTTGGCGCCGGTGTAGATGAGGAACACCCCGAAGACGAGCAACAGCCACCAGAACCGACTGATCAGCGCGCTGCCGAGAAGGATGAAGATCGCACGAAACACCAGAGCGCCGAAGATGCCCCAGAACAGAACACGGTGTTGATATTTGATCGGGATCGAAAGCGTCGCGAAGAGCATCGCCCAAACGAAGACGTTGTCGACGCTCAGTGACTTCTCGATCAGGTAACCGCTGATGTACTCGCCGAACGCGTCGCTTCCGAAACCGATCGCGATCGCAGCCGAGAAGGACAGCCCGCAGGCGACCCAGACAAGCGACTCGATCAGCGCTTCCTTCGGCGTCGGTTCGTGATCGTCGCGATGCCGGTACAAGTCGATGGCCAACATCGAGAAGATGATGGCGGCGAGCGTGACCCAAGCCCAGACCGGGACATCAAGATCTACGAACTTTGAGCGATCTGCGGCGGCGAACATTAAAGGGAACCTTTCGACTGTCTCGGACAAACGGACAGTCGAAGGTCTCGCTACCGCCCTTCTGGGCGGCCGGGGGGCCGGGCAGCGAGCTGCCGTACTGACGACCTATCCCGTGAGGCTACTCCCCTTCGACCAATTCATTGTGCCGGGTCAAGGGCACGAACGCAACGAGCAGTCGGCCGTGATACAACCACGTTCGCAGTACGAACTCTCTAGAGCAATCGACCGCGGGATGAGGCAACCATGATTGAGACTGTTACAGGTGTGTTTGCTGGGGTGCTGATACTCGTCGGCATCCTTGGCTTCCTGATCCCGCCGGCCAAGGCGCTGACCAGTGGAGCACCGGCGTACAACATCTTCCACCTGTTCTTCGGTGCGCTAGGCGGCGCGATCGCACTATGGGGCAACGACGGCTCAATGCGCGCCTTTCTCATCGGGTTCGGCGTGATCGATCTGTACCAGGCCGTTGCCAGCCGCCAGAACTGGTTCCCCAAGGCGCAGTTCAAGTGGAAGCCAGTGGACGACGTGTTGCACGTTGTCGTCGGCCTCGCACTGGTCGTCGTCGGCATCGCGGGTTAGTAGTCCACGTCTGCGCGAACAGGCGTGGCAGGATGACTTGATGAGTTTTTGCGGTAATTGCGGCAGTTCGCTGGCCAACGGTGCGACTTTCTGTGGTGAGTGCGGCCGCGCCACCAACGAGCTGTTCGCCGCAACGAACGTGCGCGCCGCTTCGCCCGATGCGCAGACAACCGTGTTGCCCAAGATTGTTCCGGCAACACCCGAGCCAGTACCAACACCAACACCAACACCCACACCCACACGGCAGCCGGTGGGCATGCCTCCGGTTACGACTGTCGTCGGCACGCTGCCAGCAACGCCAACTTCGGCCGCGTACAACGCACCTGCCGCGCAGCACGAACCGCAACCACACAGCGGCGGCCAGCAAGGTCCCCAGCCCGGCCGCGGCGGTTTGATGATTGCGCTCGCGCTGCTTGGCATCTGCGCGGTCGGCCTGGGCATTTACCTGGTCAACAACTCGAAGAACTCGTCGAAGGACTCATCGAAGGACTCGACGGGTTCCACGATCGCGGGCGCGAGCACCAGTGTTGGCACCACGACCCCCGGCGAGACGATTGCGAGCACGATCCCGATCGATCCCAACATCGCCGCAGCCGAACAACTGAGCGCACTCGTCGCGCAGGATCGCCCGACCGCCGACACGTTGGTCGGCAGTTGGGTTGTGCAACTGAGCGCTAAGCGCGTTGGACTGAAAGCCGACGGCATCACCTACGCCCCGGTCGAAATCCTCGCCGACCACACCACGTTGCGCACGACGTACAGCGCGATCATCGTTGACGCTGGCGCGTTTCAGTTCACGTCGGGCGGTTCGCCGATGACGGGCTGGTTCCTCTCGATCGTGCCGCAGGCAAACCCCTCGAAGGATCTGGCACTCCAGTGGTGCAGCGATCGCGGCCTGACTTCAAACGTCTGCCTGGCCCGCCAGTTCAAGCCACCGAACCCCTGATGCTGCGCCCGCCGCGCCGGCACCAGGTGCGCGGAATATCTGTTGCTGCGGCCGCGCTGCTGATGTACGCCTGCTCGAGCAGTTCCTCAGCGACGCAACTGCCGGGCTCGGCGAGCAGCCTCAACCTGCTCACCACTACGACCGCTACTACAACCGCGACTGCTCCCGAATCACTCGCCGAGTGCCTTGCCACCTGGACGCTGCGCGATCGCATCGCCCTGCTTGTCTGGCCGGGGGCGTACTCCGATGACTGGGCGGACGTCGAAACGGCCGTGCGCGACCTACACATCGGTGGCGTGTTACTGATGAAGGTCGACGACGTGTTCGCGTCCGGACTCGCCGTGCATCTCACGGCGCTGGAACAACTGAGCGCGCATGGCCTGCTGGTCGCAACCGATGAGGAGGGCGGCGATGTGCAACGACTGCGCGCGCTCGATGCGATGCCATCGCAAGAGCAGATGTCGCAACAGTCGCCAGAGGAACGGGCAAACATCCTGGATCGGCATGCGCAACTAATCGCTGCGGCTGGCATCGATGTCGTGCTTGGACCGGTCGTTGATGTCCGGCCGATCGTTGATGGTGTCGTCGGCGACGATCCGCTTGGCGATGGCCGGTTGTTCATGGGCGACCCGCAGCAGGTCGCCGCTCTGGGCGCGGAGTATGTCGCCGCTTGGCAGCGCGTCGGCATGGTGCCAGCACTGAAACACTTCCCCGGCCACGGCGGCGCGTCGGGCGATACACACGACGAACGAGCAACGACTGCACCGCTCGACGCGATGCGCACGTACGACCTTGTGCCCTTTCAACAACTCGCAGCAAGCGGCGCGGCGGTGATGGTCGGCCACCTCAACGTGCCAGGACTCACCGACGGGCAACCGGCGAGCATGAGCCCGGCTGCGATCACGCTGCTGCGCGACCTAGGTTACGGCGACGCGCTGGTGTTGAGCGATGCACTCGGGATGGAGGCGGTCGGCATTCCTGTGCCTGACGCTGCCGTGCTATCGATTCAGGCGGGAGCCGATGTCGTGATCTTCACGGGCATCAGCGACACGGCTGCCGTAATCGACGCGATCGAGTTGGCGGTTAACGATGGTCGGCTGACAGCGGCTGAGGTGGACGACTCGGCATTACGCGTCGGTCGCCTGCTGGTAGCAGACGGCCGACCGTGCGCGCCGACGTAACTTCGCCGACCTAACCGGCGAGCGCGGCCTTCACCATGTTCGCGATCTTCGTGCCATCGGCCGTCGCACCCGCACGCGTGCGCACGGCGGCGATCACCTTGCCCATCGCTTTCATGCCGTCCATACCCGCGGCCGCAGCAGTCGCAATCTCTTCGCCAACAATCGCGGCCAACTCGTCGTCGCTCAACGACGCGGGCAGGTAGATCTCCAACACTGCGGCTTCGGCCCGGGCGCGCTCGACGCGGTCGGCGCGACCAGCTGTGACGAACGCGTCGGCGGTCTCGTGGTGCTTGCGGACTTCAACGACCAGCACAGCAATGACTTGCTCGTCGGAGAGCACTGCGACCTCATCGCCAGCAGTTTCGGCAACGGCAATAGCCGACAACGCCTGACGCAACGCAGACAATGCAACCTCGTCGCGTGCCTTCATCCCGGCGGTCAACGCAGCCTGTAGCTGGCTCTTCAAAGAATTCTCATCCATGCGTGCAAGAGTAGGGCGATGTTGGGCGCGATTGGTGACCTGGTGGAAGACGTTGTGGTTCATCTGCGCGAGTCGGTGAACGTCGCCAGCGACACTGCCGCGCTGATCGTGCATCGTCGCGGCGGTAGTGCGGCCAACGTGATCGCAGCCGCGTGCTTGGCTGGCGGCGCGGCGCGCTTCATCGGCCAGGTCGGCGACGATGCCACCGGTCGCGCTTTGACCGACGCGCTCGCCGCAACGGGTGCCGACGTCAAGGTGCGACGCGCTGGTCGCTCGGGAACCGTGATCGCCTTGCTCGATGTCGCTGGCGAGCGAACGATGCTGACCGATCGCGGCGCATGTAGCGAGCTCACCGACCCAGACCCGGCGTGGCTGGACGGTCTCGACACGCTGCACATCCCGTTCTATTCGTTCGTCGGCGAGCCGTTGGCCACTTCGGCGACGACACTCGCCCGTTGGGCAGTCGAGCGCAACATCGCGATCAGCATCGACACCTCCTCATCAGCTGTTCTAGAACACGTTGGTCCAGCCGGCGCGATCAAACTCATCCGTTCGTTGCGACCGACGGTCGTGCTTGCCAACGAATTGGAGGCGGCAACGCTTGGCGCCGCGCTGCACCCCGACAACCTCAACGGCGCGCTAGTAGTCGTGAAGCAGGGGGCGCTACCCGCAATCGTGTTGCAAGCTGGGCTGCCACCACGCGAAGTCGCGGCCACCGCCCTCGCCAACGTCACCGATACAACGGGCGCTGGCGATGCGTTTGCGGCTGGCTTCCTGCTCGCGCTGGCCGTCAACCACGATCCGATCGGCGCTGCGCAACGCGGGCATCAGGTGGCAGCTGCTGCCATTCAGCGCGCCAGTGCGTAAGAAACCACACCGGCGACGAAGACGAGCGCAAGAAACGCGAACACCAACGAACCTGTGTGCATCCGTTTCGCGGGACGGAGCGGCCGCATTACGTCGTTCAAGTGGGGACTGGGCGTTGCGCGGCGAGGATCAGTCCGGCGGCACCGGCAAGCACCATCGCGATGACACCGACAATCGTGACAACGTGCGGCGCAAAATCGAGCGCACCGGGGTTGCCACCGGCATAGCTCAGCGGAATGTCACCCGACTCGGTCGCGGCCGTGGACAATTGCCAGGCGCCGACGCTGATCGCGCCGAGCGCCAAGCCGAGGCCCCAACGGCGATGGCGAGTGAAACCAACCACGCCACCGACGGCAATGAGGACCAGCACCAACTGACGCAACAGCAACGTTGCCGGTGGCGTGAAATCGTTACTGAACTGATCTCCGAACGGCACATCGTTCAACGGAATCAGCGGGCCAATCACGGCCATCGCCGTGCCCAATAAACCGAGCGCCGCAATCCCGGGATTGACCGGCGGATGCCCGTCGTGCCCGGAGGCTTCGAAAGACAGCACAAACGCGGCACCGCCAAGGAGCGCCGCGACTACGGCTAGCCAGAAGCCGATGTCGCGCGTGGTCGTCAGCGTGAAGGACTCACCCGTGCTGAGCAACGCGAACTCGTTGCTGTCGAAGAGTTGCGTGACCTGACCGAGCACCATGCCCATCATCCCTGCGAGCGCGAGCCCAGCACCGCCGGCCAAGCCGGTACCGACGCGGCGGCCGGTAGCACCCAGCGAAGCGCCGATTACCAGCAATAGCGCGGCGAGAATTGCGCCGACAGTCAGATTGGACGAGAAGTCGTTGAGCTTGAACAGTTGCTTCGTCGCTGGCAGACCCGACAGATCGCTGACCTCAACACCGGCAACATTGACGAACGCGGAGGCGACGGCGAGCACCGCCGCCAGCGAGGCCGCAGCGACCAGTGGGGTGATGCGGAACGGCTGCACGCCGTCGACGACCGGCGTCGTACCAGTCGGTTCCCAGTTACCCCCTGTCGCATCCCAAGCCGGACCTTCATAACTGGCGGCAACGGATTGTTCGACGACCGACAACGCAGAGGTCGCCGGATACTGACCGGTGATGACTGCTGCAGCCGGAGTTGCAATCGGCATCGCAGCAAGAACAGTCGTTGCGGGCGCAGTCG
>Ga0105047_10015338_pt1 | contig 12070 bp, 14 predicted proteins | sample MAT04_FD_78384 | JGI IMG/M metagenome (GOLD analysis project Ga0105047, IMG submission 78384) | Freshwater microbial communities from Lake Fryxell liftoff mats and glacier meltwater in Antarctica - MAT-04 (megahit assembly) | ecosystem: Environmental > Aquatic > Freshwater > Ice > Liftoff... | reverse complement strand
GGGTGTCGAGCCGGGGCGAATTGCTGGCGAAGTGTCTCGGCGGCCGCGCAGCCCTTCGCCCTCGTCTGGCGCTGGAACTGGGATCGATTTTTGACACAATCCACACGAATTCGCACAGTCAAAAAGTTTCAGGCGATTTGACGTAAGTCAAACTCGCGAGGGTGTCGCTTGTCGTCGCCAAAATGTCGTCTGATGTCGTGTCAATGTCGTGCCGATGTCGCATGACGTCGTGTCTCGGTCGCTTGGCGTCGCCAAAGTGTCGGCACTTGTATCCAATTGCGAAACGATGTTTTTCGACGTAACTCACCATTTGCGTTCGAGATACCGCAAACCGCCCGCAAACAAATCGGTAATTCGCGATCAAAAATTGCCATTTTGGCAGTCTAGAACCCGAAAAACACGCGAAAAACCGGTTTTGGAGCCTCCACAATTCGGACTTACGTCAATTATGAGAGCGAGTTTTCACGGCTTCTGGCGCGATTGTGCCGGGTAAGCGACGAACCCATGCGGCAGTTCGGCGAGGTGTCGGATAGTCATCAGTAGCGGGTATGGTTTATAATTCGGCGTAGTACAGATCGCCGAAATTCACGGGATTACCCACGCATGTCCGTTTCACTCACGCCCGACGATCCACGCCTAAAGGCGAAAATTTGGCAGATCTACCGCGACTACTTCGATGTCGCCGAGAAGAAGCGGCGCTGGAACATGCGCGAAGATATCCCCTGGGATTCGTGCAACCCCGGCGTCGATCCGGCACTCGCCGACGTGGTGCAAACCTTCTGCATGATCGAGCTATTCCTGCCCGATTACCTCAGCAAACAGCTTCCGCAAGTACGAGGGAACAAGGGCCGCGCCTGGATGCTCGCAAGTTGGGGTTACGAGGAATCCAAGCACTCGATGGTACTGAACGATTGGCTGTTGCGGTCCGGGCACCGCACCGAAGAACAGCTTTACGACATGGAAGAAAGCGTTTTCGAACGCGAATGGAGCTTACGCTACAACGACCCGCTGGCCACGGTCGTTTACACGATGGTGCAGGAAGTGGCGACGCGGGTGAACTACCGGAACCTGCGCCGCGCCGCAGGTGGTCACTGCCCCGTACTCGATAAAGTGCTCGAACTGATCCAGATCGACGAAGCGGCACACGGCCACTTCTTCCGACAACTCGTGTCGGTTTACCTCGAAGAACACCGCACGGAAACGCTCGAAACGATCCGCATGGTGTTGAACTCGTTCGCGATGCCAGCCGACCACCTACTCGCCGACGGTCGACGCCGGATTGCCGCCGTCAAGGAACTCAAAATCTTCGACGAAGGCAACTACCTCAACGACGTCGTCACGCCACTGCTCGCGCAACTCGGGCTTACCCGTGCCGACATCCGCGGCCCGAAGATGCACAAAGTCAGCTGATGAACTTGAGCTAATCTCTCGCTCGCCTCGCTTTCCTGCGCGCAACAGCCTGCGTAATCGTCAAGGTTTCGCTATTTCCGCAGATTCGCATACTGTTCGCGCGCAGTTTCGGCACAATCGCCCCATCGTGTGACGTAAGATCGAAAGTGGTACTACGTTCGATGGAGGCGATCCCATGACGCGGCGAATCCTGTTGGCGGCACTGGCATCGGGGCTGTTGTTCGGCTCGTTGGGCTGCCGTCATTGTTGCCGTAGACAAAGCCGAAACGAGATCCGGCCGATACCCGGCGACTTCCTCGAACGTCCCGGTTCGACCCGTGGTGGCGACGTGCTGATTCCGCCGCCGAACGTGCAATCGGGTGGCGACTTCGGCGGCCCGCCCGCCAGCATTCCCGATACGCGCAGTCCGAGCAATTTCCGCCCGGAAGTGAAGCCGGAGAAGGAAATCCTGCTGCCGGACCCGTTCCCGCCGGCATCGTCAGCGAAGCCGAAAGCCAATCCGTTACTCGAAGTGCCAACCTTCGGCGCACGCCTCGAAGAACCGGCACGCACTGGTGCGAGCAAGCCGCCGAACGACCTGCCGCCAATAACCAGCCCGTCGCCGACAACCGCCAAAGCGGCCACGAATCCGATGGTGCAAACGGGCTATTACGAGCGGAAAACCGCACCTGCGGGCGTACCCGGTTTCGCCGTCGTGACTGCCGGTTTGGCGAACGGCCGCAAGCCGAACGTCGATGGCTTCGACGGCTTGCGTTCGGGCGGTTACAAAACGGCAATCTACCTCCATGCCCCGGAAGCCGATGTGTCTGCGACGCGGAACCTCGTCGAAACGAAGGGAATGAAGTTCGTGGGCGTGTCGGTGTCTGCAGACAACTGGAAAGCGGGCTATGGGGCTTTCGCCGAAGCGATTGGCGTGAAGGAAGATCGCCCCGCGTTCGTCTTCGACGACGACGGCGTACGAACCGGCTGTCTGTGGTACGCCTACTTCCGCAACATCGAATCGCTGGGCGACGATGCCGCACAAGTACGGGCGGCACCACTCGGTTTACGCGATGCCACCGCACCCGAACGGCTGAAGTTCTGGCAAGCCATGCAAGACGCACGACCCGTCAAGTGAGTCGCAATTCGTGTGGGCCGTGCAAAACGTTTCGCGGTCGATTAGAATGCGCACATGACGACACGCGAAGCGATGGAAGCCGCCCTGCTCGACGACCCGGACGACCTCGTTCGGCACGCGGCCTACGCCGACATGCTGATCGAAGACGGCGACCCACGCGGCGACTTCATCCGCATTCAGTTGCAACTCGAAGACGAAATGCTTGCGGCAGATGAGCGAAAGGAACTCGAATCGCAATCGGAGGCGATTTTGAAGCAACACGAACGCGAGTGGCTGGGGCCGTTGTACGATTGGAGGCACTCGATTTCTGCACATCCTCGCAGGATGATATTTCATATCCGTTGGCATCGCGGGTGGTTCGACCGGATCGTTTTGAATAAGCCGGACGTGAAGTGCATTCGAAAACTCGCAGATGCGCCCTATGCCAAACTCGTCACATCGCTGGAAGTCTACAAATGCCCGCCAGTCGCCACTCCACTCATTGCGAAATCGAACTGGCCGAATCTGCGCGAACTGACGTTCCATTCACTCACAACCTTGAATCCGGTCATCGCACTGGCCTCGAATACATCGCTCCGCAGGCTCGCGAAATTGACTGTTACCCGGAAAGACAACGGTAAAAGTCAAGGATCGAAGAACTGGCTGGAATCGCTCTGCGGCTCATGTTGTCTTCCATCGTTGAGAGTGCTTTCCATCGGAGGTATGTACTTGTCCGACGATTCGATCAATGTGTTGCTTGCGTCCGGAATCCTCAAAAAGCTGAATGCGCTTCACCTGCCCAGTAACGCGATTACCGATGACGGCGCACTCGCACTTGCGGCACATCCGGACATATCGAAGTTGAAGACTCTCAATCTCGTCTGCAATTTCATCACAGAAATCGGAATCGAAGCGTTTCAATCGCTCGGGATTAACGTCCTGTTCGATAATCAGTTTGATGACGATCGCTACGATGATTTAGGTGACCTATGACGGATCGCATGGCGATGTTGCAGTCGGTGTTGGCGAACCCCGACGAAGACATTCCGCGGCTGGTGTATGCCGACTGGCTCGAGGAATTTGGCAACGATGCCGATGTCGCACGTGCGCATTTTATTCGTATCGAGATCGAAGCTGAGGGGCTGCCCGCGAACTCGCCGGAACGCATTGAGGCAGAGTCGACGGCAGCGAAATTGTTCAACAAACACGGCACAACCTGGAACGCCGAGCTACCGAACTGGGGTGCCTGGTACGACAGTTCGCTCGTCTACCGGCGTGGCTTCGTGGAGGAACTGCGAACGGTGTTCCGGAGATTTGCATCCGATGGCGATGAACTCTTGCGAGCCGCTCCGATCACACGACTGAAACTAACCGGAGAAAATCGGAATGTCCGCGCGATTGGTCACTTTCGCGATCTCAGTCGAATCGTCTGGTTACAACTCGCAACGCATCTGATTTACAACGAAAGCGGAACGCTGAGTTGGACCGAATTGCACGAGAGCTTCGCATCGTTTGGGAATATCCAGACTCTCGTTCTGTCGAATAATTCGCTCGAAAACGAGGAGATATCTCACATTCGATTTTTGCCACAGACGCGATTACATAACACGCTGACCGAACTCGATCTCTCCGATAATCGCATCACCGACGCGGGCGCGTGGCTGCTTGCGACGGCACGGGAGATGTCGCCGATCGTGCGGCTCAACCTCAGCGGCAACGACATCGGCCCCGATGCCGCCCGCGCGCTCCGCAACCGTTATGGCGACGGATTAACGCTGTAACCGCGACTGTTCCCAAATCGTTACACCATGTAAGCGAGTGACTGAACTTTCGACACATCGCCGGAATAATCCGCACGCGATCGTAGTTTACTCTCGCGAAACTTTTGCTGTATGGGTAACCTGTGGTCATATCGATGCCTTCTACCCAGGAGCTTCCCGATGAATCGCCGTGGTTTTTTGAAATTGGCCAGCTTGGGTGTGGCTGCTGTCGCGATCGGGGGAACCGGCTATGGCTTCTTCGAGGCTGGCTGGGTCCGCATTGACCGCCAAACGCTGACGCTCCCCCGACTGCCCGCGAGTTTCTACGGCACCACGATTGCGTTCCTCACGGACATCCACCACGGGCCGTACGTCGACATCGACTATGTGAACTCGATCGTTCGCACGACGAATTTACTGTCGCCCGATCTCATCTTGCTCGGCGGCGATTACTGTCTGCGCGAAGGCAAATACATCCGCCCGTGTTTCGATGCGCTCGCAATGTTGCGCGCCCCGATGGGCGTGTTCGGCGTGCTCGGGAACCACGATCACTGGCACGGTACGCAAGCGACAAAAGACGGCATGAAGGCGGCGCACGTTCGCGAATTGACCAACGATGGTGTCTGGTTCGAAAAGGGCGGCGACCGCTTTCGCCTCGGTGGTATCGACGACATGTGGACCGGCGAACCCGACCTCGACCTCGCACTCGCCGGGGCGAAGCGCTCCGATGCCTGCCTGCTTCTGAGCCACAATCCGGACTTCGCCGAAACGCTGACCGACCCGCGTGTGGGCCTCGTATTAAGCGGCCACACGCACGGCGGGCAAATCGTGTTCCCCGCACTGCCAACGCCGTGGGTGCCATCGCAATACGGCGACAAGTATCTGCGCGGTTTCGTGCAAGCACCGGAAACCACTGTTTACGTCTCGCGCGGCCTCGGCGTCTCCGCAATCCCCGCCCGCATAGGATCGCGCCCCGAGATTAACGTGATTACGCTAGTGGGGTAAAAGACTCAAAGCCCACGGACGATCATTCGACCGGAAGTTGAGCAACGGCGTCTTCGATGATCTGAGCCGCAAGTTGCATCGGGCTAACCTTCCGGCCACTTCGACTGGCCCGTTCTGTCAACCGTGTCAGTTGCAGAAAAGTCGCTTCACTCATCGGAACCTTCGGCGTTTCTATCCAGGTCGGATGGGATGGGCGACCGGGTCGAATGCCTTGGCCCGGTTTCAGCCGCATTTGTAATTCTGCAACGATACCTGCCAATCGCGCGGCTCCAAACGCGCCACCGCCAACAACTGGCACATCGTCCACAAAGGTCGCACCGAGCTTCTCCGCAATTCGATCGAGTCGATTCGTCATGGTCCTCTCCAACACAAAGGCACGGACACGTTACAGCGGGAATGAAATCTCGAAGTATCGATTGTCGATCACATATCCGATGGCACCCTGTCGCGTTTCCGTTCCCATTCGAAATAGATGCTTTTTCAGTTCGTCGGCGCGTTCCTCAATCAGCGATTCACTGGTGTAGCACTGAATCACAACCGGTGTGTCAAACAATAATTTCCCACCTTGTGCGTCGTCTCGCCACACTCCTGTTCCTTTTGGGAAAGCAGTCGCGCCGCCAAATATTGTACCGAGAACCGTCAATGTCTCGGTTGCCCAATGATCCTGATCGATCCGTTAATCGAAACGATCATGGCTCGGAAGAAACAACATGAAGAGTGTGGTTGCGTGCGGTTCTGAATTGAATGCGACATTTTACATCGATAGCCCTCGAGAAGGCGAACTGTACCAGTATCGGGCTTTCTGAGCAATAAGTCAGTTCTGCATAATCAAAACCGAACGCAATCATGAGAGGGAATTCGCGTTAAATCGTCCAAGTCTGGCCCGTTTGCGTGTGCGTCACCACAATCAAAGGGCGAGGCGTTGTGGGGCGTTGCTGGAACGTGAACGGCAACGCGGCACTCGTCAAAATCGTCGGCGTCGCATCGTCCGAGCGCCCTTGCAAAACGAGTTTCTCGTCGACGAGTCGGTACAGTTCGAGTGCCCAGTGCCATACGAAGACTTTCCTCGTCGACGCTCCGATTCCCCAGGGTCACCGCGTTCAACATCGCGGCATCGCACAGAATGCAGAGATCGCGGGGAACGCCGTTGGTCGCGTTGTAGAGCGACTTGTGAACCGCTTCGGGGAAAATGCGGTCGAAATCGCCTCCGGCAACGGACATTCGATGTCTCAACAAGTCGATGGCTTCGTCGGGCGTCAATGGGTTCAGAGTCGCTCCGCCCGCGATCCGGGATCGGAGTGCGGGCTTCTGAGCGAGTTTGAACTCGAAATTGGGCTGCGCCAACAGCACGACCTGAACGAGTTTCGCGGTTTGGCTCTGTTCGTTGGCGATTGCTTGCAGCGTGTCGAGATTGGCCGGGAAAATCGTCTGGGCTTCGTCGATGAGCAAAACGACGGTTCGATTGACTTTATACTGCTCGACGAGGAACGCCCGAAGCGTTGCCTTCAAGTCGAGAAGGTTCCGCATCGTGGGCAACCCGAGCGATGCCAGCACCAACCGCAGAAATGCCGCCGGCGTGCGTGGCGACGGGTCGGTAATGTGTGCGGCGACGAATCGATCCGGCTCGGCTCGCCAGCGATTGAGCGTGAGTTGCGAAATGATCGTTTTCCCCGTGCCAATATCGCCCATCATGAGGAAAAGCCCCCGCTGTTCTTCGGTGTAATAGGCGATCTTCGCAAGCGCCTGGCGATGCTCGCGGGTGGCGCCAGGTTGGCACGACGCGTGCCGCGAAGCGCCGGTGACAAGAAAGAGAAAAGCCTGCGCTCGCGATTCGCTACCTCGTTTACGCGGTGGTGAAGACGACCTCGGTCCGAATCCCCTCGCCACAACGACACCCTCCCTGCAACCGGTGATTCCACGCGGCGCACGATGCGCCGCGAGCCATCGGCAGGATGCCGATCGCAATGCAACCGCCATCACGATGACGGCGGTCAGGCTGCGAGTAACGGTTGGTGTGGCTCGCGGTCGCGGGGTTGAGATTGGCCGTCTCGCGAAGCACGCTCGCGAGGTATGCGATCACTTCGGCCTCGGTGAAGCCGTGCGGATAAAATCCACCTCGGTTCAACCAATCCCGAAGCGAAAGCGCGTACTCGCGGGCGGTCTCCCGGTCGTCTTCGTGCATCGCGGCGAACATGTCGAGAAAGCATCCGGTCGGGTCCATCTGAGTCTCTCCGAAGATAAAGGAAGCGAAGAAAACCCGACCGCAACACGCGGCTGGGCGGGTGTTGCGGGGTCAGTCGGCGGAATCGGTCGCGAGGGGTTGCGGCGAAAAGCCGTGGAGATATTCGGCGGCTCGCTCGGCGTGGGCGGCGGCGGTGAAGATCGCCTTGCTGTCGGCTTTCAGAACCTTGAGCCAGGCGGCCAGGTACGATGCGTGTTCGGGCATCACATCGGGCGTGATCCCCAGATCCGCACACACGAACGCGGCTCCCAACTCCGCAACCAGTTCTTCGACGGCGTAGCCGTCATCGCCGAACCGCTTCGAACGAACGATTCAAGCGGCGTTCGTGTTTCGACCAGTGCGTGTTATGTCGATATCGGCATAACACGCATTATGCCGCGTTCCGGATTATGCCGAGTTGATTGCACATCCTGTGAGATAACAGCTTCGGTTTGGAATTGACGCGGCATAATCCAGACGTCCGATATTGGTCCGGACTACGCTCACTTTGGTCCCATTCACACCAGAGGAGCAGATGATGTATCCGTTGCAATCGACCAATTCCGAGGGGCTTGTAATGCCCGATGATGCTTTGACAGATCATCGAAGGCAGTTTCTCGAGTTGCTGAAAAGTCGTCGGTACCGACCTGAGACACTCGAACGATGTGGGCACAGCATTGATGCACTCCTGCGACAAATGCTCGTCGCCAAGGTTCCATTGTCTGAACTCGATGAGAAGCGGGCGGTTGAGTTGACGAGGCAGTCGGAGTTTCGATCCCATCACTGCGGCGATCACCTGTCCACCGCGAAGAAATTCGTCAAGTATTTGAATGCTCTGGGTGTGACGAAACCGGGCAGTGAGATTTGGGTGCATCTCAAACGGGAATACGAAGAGTACTTGCGTGTTCAACGCGGTCTCAGTGAGCGGACGATCTGTCATTGTTGGCGGCATGCGGATCGGTTTTTGACTTTTCGCTTTGCCGGGCAAGTTGTGGATCCCTCTCAAATCCTGTCGCTCGATATCGCGCGCTATCTGCAGAGCCGCATCTCGCGCGGCAAACAAATGCGGGATAAAACGACGCCGACCCATCTGAGAAACTTTTTCCTGTTTCTGTTTCGAACCGGGCGAACCGCGAACAATCTTGCCCCGAGCATTCCTCGTGTGGCCCTGCGGTATGGCGCAAGACTTCCCCGGTCGTTGACGCTGGAGCAGGTCGAACAATTGCTGGCGGCTGTGCGAGTCGATACACCGGTCGGACGGCGCAATTATGCTAGGATCTTGTTGCTGGCCCGACTGGGGCTCCGTGCGTCGGAAGTGGTCGCGATCCAGTTGGAGGACATCGACTGGCAACGGGGTGAATTGGTCGTTCGTGGGAAAGGCCAACGACGGGACCGGTTGCCGTTGCCGTAGGATGTCGGTGCGGCTTTGGCCGATTACATCCGCCGGCATCTAGTCACCGATTCGCGTACGGTCTTTGTGACCGACCGTGCGCCTCAGCGGCCCTTCTCCGATGGACAAATCCTCAATTTGATTCTGAAAAATGCGTTCCGGTCCACCGGGTTGAAGCCACCCGTTCCTTATGTCGGTTCCCACGTCCTGCGGCACACCCTGGCGGTCTCGCTGATTCGTCGAGGCGCTTCCCTTGCCGAAATCGGTGAAGTCCTCCGCCATCGATCGCCTCAATCAACAGCAATCTATGCGAGGCTCGATGTCGAGGGGCTCAGTTCGATCGCTCACCCGTGGCCGACGACGGGAGGTGCATCATGAGCACCCTCTCTATCGAACTCGATCGCTACCTGACCATTCGCCGGAGCCTGGGCTATCGCCTCGACACTTCGGAGAGAATCCTGCGTCGCTTCGTGGCCTTCGTGGACAGCCGTGGGGCCGAACTCATCACGACCGACTCCTTCCTGCAATGGAAGATCCTCCACGTCGAGACTGCCCGTGGCAACAAGGCCCGGAGTCGTAACACCCGTCTCGCCGCGATTCGATCGTTCTTTCGCTACGTGGCGATGAACGAACCCGCCTGTGCCTTGCATTGCCAGAAAATCCTGACTTTGCTCAGCAAACGAGCCGTTCAGCGTTCGATCGACTTCCTCAATCGAACGGAAATGGACGCACTTCTGGCAGTTCCTGATCGTTCGCAATGGATTGGCCAACGCGACTACCTGCTGTTGCTGGTCGCGTTGCAGACGGGGTTGCGTGTATCCGAATTGATCAACCTGCGCCGACGCGATGTCGTCTTCGGAACGGGGGCGCATGTGGGTTGCGAAGGGAAAGGACGCAAGCACCGATGCACACCGCTCCGAAAAGACACGGCGCGGGCTCTCGAAGCCTGGCTCGCCCGACAAAGCAGTTCGCCCGACGCGGTTGTCTTTCCGAGCAATCGTGGAAGTCGTCTGAGCCGCGATGCCGTCGAACGGATCGTCCGGAAATACGCGACATCGAGCGTCTGCGTCAGCCTGCAGGGCAAGCGTGTCACGCCTCACGTCTTGAGACACAGCACCGCGATGGAACTACTGCAAAGCGGAGTTGATCGCTCGGTGATAGCCCTCTGGCTCGGGCACGAGTGCGTGGAAACAACAGGCATCTACATCCACGCTGACCTGACAATCAAAGAGAAAGCGCTGGATCGCATGGCCGCTCCCGACAGCGCACCGTCCGGCCGTTATCGACCTGACGATGACCTTTTGGCCTTCCTACGAAGCAAAATCCCTCGGCGTTGTGGAGCACGCGTCCATCGGGCGAGCCGTCGGCGGTGGCTTTGAGTTCGCGGGCGAAGGCCAACGCATGTTCGACGATGAGGCGTTCGACGGGATCGCCGATCGCGAGCGAGGGGTTCTGCGAAGTCATGGATTCCATCCCAACAGGAGTGAGCCGACCGAGAAGATCAGCAGGACAAGGAGTCTAGCCGATGTCGCCGAGCGGGCGCAAGCCCAATGTTCGGAAGGGGATTCGCAAACTCCAAGAATGCCTGCTACACCCTCCCGCCCCGAATGCTCTTGACATGCCAGGTACTGGCGGTATTGTTCGCCCGCTTAGCACAGGATTGGAACGGATGCGACGAGCCGATGGGGAACCCGTGGGGGCGTTCTCTGGGTTGCGGTGGTTGCGTGCGATCTCGGCTTTGGCCGGGTAGGGGGGACCATGTTCCGTGCCGGAAATTTTACCGCTCTTGCGGCCATCGCTGTTATTCTCATCGCCGGTTGCACGGGAAAGAAGTCCCAGACCGTACGCCCGCAAGCGGCCGATGAACCGATCGACCGCAACGCCACTGCCAACGTCGGCGAGAAAACCGTGCCCTCGAACGTCGAACCGATTGCCGTATCGGCAGTGGGCCTCGTCTGGAAACTGCCCGGCACCGGTAGCATTGCCGCCGGCGAGTGGCGGCCGATGCTCGAACGCGATCTCCGCAAAAAGAAGTTGAATCCCAAGCAATTCCTCGACGACCCGAACAAAACGTGCTCTCTCGTTCTCGTCACGGCTTCGATTCCGCCGGGTGCCCGCAAAGGCGATCCCGTCGATATCGACGTGGTGTTGCCGCGCGGCAGTTCGACGACGAGCCTGAAAAGCGGCGTGCTGTTCGAGTGCGATCTCGTGACGTCGGAAGAGTCGGCAAACGTTCGTGATCAGATGATTCGCGGCGGTGCCGATGTCGCGGCGACGCCCGTTACGGGGAACACGCTACTCGTCGGTCGGGCGCTGGTTCGTGCCGAAGGGCCACTTGTCGCCGGTTCGAGCGATAACCGCGCGACACTCAAGGCGAGCTTCGTGCAGGATGTCGATTCGCCGGAGCCAGTCACGTACACGATGGGCAAAGTCTGGGGTGGCGGTCGGGTACTTGAGGATCGCCCGTACTGGCTAGTACTCAACGAAAAGGACCGTAGCGCCCGCCTCGCAATGGAAGTCGCCGCACGGCTGAACGCGATCTTCCAGCCAGCGGGCGACGCTCGCAGCAAGGTGGCGAACGCCGTCACGAAAGACGTCATCACGGTGAACGTACCGTCGACGTACCGGTTGAACCACATGCGATTTCTGCTCGTTTCACGGCAAATTCCGCTGACGCCTGCGGGGCCGGACAGTCTGTATCGCAAGAAACTCGAACAGGAATTACTGGAAGCCGACACGGCGGTGATCGCCGCGATCAAGCTCGAAGCACTCGGTGCGGAGAGTACGCAACCGCTACGGGTGGGGCTGCAAAGCACTTCGCCGTGGGTTCGCTTCGCCTCTGCCGAGGCACTCGCTTACCTCGGTAACACGGCCGGGGTCGGCGAACTCGCCCGCCTCTGCGAGCAACACGCCGCGCTTCGCACGCACTGCCTTACGGCACTCGCCACGCTCGACGACGGCGTCAGCACGGATCGCCTCGTCGAACTCATGGCACACCCCGATGCGGGGTTGCGTTATGGTGCGTTCGTGGCATTGCGTTCGGCCAACGAGAATCACACGGCACTGAACGGCAAGCACGTCAAGAAGACATTCTGGCTGCACCAAGTCGCACCCGATTCGCAAGCGATGATCCACCTGACGAGCAATCGCCGCTCCGAAATCGTGCTGTTCGGCAACGCCGGTCAGCT
>Ga0105047_10015337_pt1 | contig 12070 bp, 12 predicted proteins | sample MAT04_FD_78384 | JGI IMG/M metagenome (GOLD analysis project Ga0105047, IMG submission 78384) | Freshwater microbial communities from Lake Fryxell liftoff mats and glacier meltwater in Antarctica - MAT-04 (megahit assembly) | ecosystem: Environmental > Aquatic > Freshwater > Ice > Liftoff... | reverse complement strand
TTCGATACTCTTGGGCGCATTGCCCACGATGGCCGCCGCACCCTCGGCCCCTTGAGCAAGAAGCTGCTGGGCCAGGATGGGGTCGACGCCGTCCCCGGGCCGGAAATAGTTGACCATCCCAAGGCCGATGCCAACGGCGATGGACGAGACCAGCACGGTGAAGAGGAGGGTCTTGAATCCGACCCGACCGAGGGACTTCAGGTCCCCCATCTCGGCCACGCCGACCGCCAGCGCCGCAAACAGAAGCGGGAGAACCAGCATGAACAGCAGACGAAGGAATATCTGGCCGACCGCCTGGACGATTTCCATGACCCAGGGAAGAACCACGAGATTGTTCAGGTTGACGAACAGTCCGCCGCCCAGCCCGACGGCAAAGCCCAGCAACATCCACATATAGAGCGGCACACCGCCCTTTTTTTTTGTCGTTTCCATTCGTCCCCCCGGCCCCCGGCCGATGTCGTTATCTGATGGGCAGGGCGTAGATCAGACCGCCCGGCGTTGCGTTCCATTGTGCGTTGAGCCCGCGCGCCAGGTCGAGCGCCGAATCCGACCCGACATTGCGGTCGAAGATTTCGCCGTAATTCCCCTCGGCCTTGATGGCCACCCTCGCCCAGTCCCGTCGTAGACCCAGCATGGGGCCGATGTCACCCTCGACGCCCAGCAGGCGGCGAACCTGCGGACTGACCGACCCTTCGGCCATGTCGTCGACATTGGCGCGGGTGACCCCCAGTTCCTCGGCCAGCACCAGGGCATTCAGGGTCCAGCGCACGACCGAAGTCCAGGCCTCGTCGCCGCGCTTGACCGCCGGCCCCAGCGGTTCCTTGGAGATCACGTCGGGCAGAATGGCGTGCTGTTCCGGGCTTGCCAGCGTGGTGCGCGCCGCCGCCAGGGCCGAGACGTCGGCGGCGAAGACGTCGCAGTCCGACCGGCCATAGGCCGCCCGCGCCGCTTCCTCGTTGGGCATGACTACGGCCTTGTATTCCAGTCCGCGCGAGCGGAACCAGTCGGCCACGTTCAGCTCCGACGTCGAAGCGCGCTGCACACAGATGCGCGCGCCGTTCAGTTCGGAGGCGCTGGCCAGATCCAACGACCGGCGGACCAGGAAGCCCTGACCGTCGTAGTAGTTGACGCCAGCGAACCGGACCCCCTCCTGCGCCTCGCGCGTCAGGGTCCAGGAGGTCGAGCGCCACAGCACGTCGATCCGTCCACTGCGCAGCGCCTCGAACCGCTGGCTGCTGGTCAGGGGCACGAACCGCACCGCGTTCGCGTCGCCCAGCACCGCAGCCGCCAGCGCCCGGCAGAAATCAGCATCGAATCCGCGCCACTCACCGCGATTGTCGGTGTAGGCGAAGCCGACCAGGCCTTCGTGCACCCCGCAGTTCAGACGACCGCGGCGCTTGATGGCGGCCAGGGTCGGGCTGGCGAAGGCCGCCGCCACGGTCTGGGTCGGCGGACCAGTGTCGGCGGCGACATCGTCGTCCGCCTGGCGCTCGCCACCACCGCATGCGGCGAGCAACAGGCCCAGCGCCAGAGCCGCGCCCGCGACTCCCGGCCGCCGAACCGTCCTTCTCCGCATCGCGCGCCTCGCCGAAGCCGTTCACACCCCCGCCATAGAAGCCTTTGGCGGGCGATCCGCAACCCTGACAAAGGACCCTTTGTGGTTCGGAAACCGGGCTTCGGTGTTTGGCGCGCCCAGCAGGACTCGAACCTGCAACCGTCCGCTTAGAAGGCGGGTGCTCTATCCGGTTGAGCTATGGGCGCCCGGGGCCGGCCCAGATATCCGCAACCCCGCGCCTCACATAGCGCGAAGCGCGTTAGGCGCACAAAATTCAGTGCGTCCAGGGCTGTTTGCGGAAGGTGGCGAAATTGTCCGCATAGGCCTTGATGATGACCGGCGGATCCTGCGGCTCCTGCAGGCGGAACGGGATGCCGTGACGCTCGGCATAGGCCACGGCCTCGTCCGCCGAATCGAAGGTCAGCCGCACCTGTCCGTTCATGTCGCTGGAACTGGTCCAGCCCATCAGCGGATCGATGGTGCGCGCCGAGGCCGGCTCGAATTCCAGACGCCACTCTCTGGACCGGGCCCGACCGGACTGCATGGCGGTCTTTGACGGGCGATAAATCCGGGCAAACATGGGGCGACGTCTCATCTGACGAAGGCGGGGACACGTTACATACTACGCGCCGACGCCGTGGGCGAGCATATCGAACCCGACAGCGCCAGAAAATTGGTCGGAGTGAGAGGATTCGAACCTCCGACCCTCTGGTCCCAAACCAGATGCGCTACCAGGCTGCGCTACACTCCGAACGAGGCGGCCTCTTGCCACGCGCCGCGTTCAGCCGCAACGCGCCACGGAATTATTCCGCGAAGAAGGGGTGGCTGATCTTGTCACCGGCCTTGGCCCCGATCTCGTCCGCCCGGCCGGCGCGGACCTCCAGCACGCCGCTGGCCAGTCCGTTGGACGGGATAAGCGCGTCGGACTGGGGCGCGACATTCTTCGCGATCGACACGATCCGACCGCGCGGGTCGATGTAGATGATGTCCAGCGGGCTGGGGGTGTTGCGCATCCAGAAACTGCGCTCGGCCAGGTCCGGGAACTGGAACAGCATGCCGCGGTCGTCCGCCAGCGGCTCGCGCTCCATCAGGCCTCGTTGGCGCTCCGTATCGTCGTCGGCGATCTCGACCATGAACCGGTGCTCGCCGCTCGAGGTCGTGAGGGTCAGGGCCTCAAGGGGTTCGCCCCTGGCGTCGCGCGGCGTGCCCGCGCCCGCGCACGAGGCCAGCACGACGGCGCTGACCAGGGCGACCAGAAATCCGGTGAGTTTCGACATCGATCATTCCACCCATGACGGGGCGGATGGATTATCCGCCCGGCTTGATATCAGCGACCACCAGGCCCTTCGGGCCTTCAGCGAACCGCACCGCGACCGATTCGCCGGGCAGGAGGTCATCCAGGCCACAGCGCCGCAAGGTCTCGACGTGGACGAAGATATCGCCCGGTTGCCCATCGCGCACCACGAATCCGTAGCCCTTGGTCCGATTGAACCATTTGACGACCGCGATCTCCATCGAATCGCCCGGACTCAGGCCCTGGTCGGCCACGTCAGAACTGTGATCGCGCTTCAGGCTTTCATAGCCGCTCCGGCGCGGCGCAACCGCCAGCTCGGGATCGCCTTCTCCAAGGTCGTGCACCTCGGTAACCTGCCAGCCCTTGGGCCTGCGGGCGCATTCGCACTGGATCAGCGCCCCCTCGGCCGCCGTGTCGCGCCCGCTGTCACGCAGGCTGGACACGTGCAACAGCACGTCCTTCATGTCGGTCAGACTCGGGTCGTCCGGCACGATGAAGCCGTATCCCTTGCCGGGATCAAACCATTTTACCCGCCCGGCGATTCGTACCGCCTGAGCCGTCTCAACGCCCTCGTAGTCCGACACAGCCTTCCCCCTGTCCGCTATCATTGCGGACCGGATTTATTTAACACGGTTCTGTGAAGCTCGGAGAAGCGAAAAACACCGGTTTCAAGGGGAAGATGCATAATTCTCTCCGCCAAGCGCCACAGAGGACGCACATCGGCGGGCAAGTTCTGCCACACGTCACCGCGCGGTCCGATTGTCTGAAATGTCCAGGAGTATGCCCCGCGCTGGCAGTCCCTAGGGGAGTCGAACCCCTCTTTTCAGGTTGAAAACCTGACGTCCTAACCGATAGACGAAGGGACCGCTGCGCGGAGAGCGGGCGATATAGCGGGCGATTCCGGGGCGCGCAAGCGCGAAAGAGGCTGTGGATCGTTTCAGGAAGCCATCCGCGGATCGGCCACATCCTCGACTTCCAACTGCACCCCGCGACGGCCGTTCCAGTCGTCGGCCTTCAGCCGCCCAACCACGCTCAGCCCGCCCTGTCCGGCCAGCAGCGACTGACCGGCGGGCAGGTCGGCGCAACGCCAGGCGATGGCCTTGACCGACGCGCCGTCGACCCCGACCAGCCGGCACCGAACATGGCCGCCATTCATGGCCACGGCGTCGCGCGCCTGAACGTGGTCAAGCGCGAACAGCGGTTCGGGATTGGCCGGACCGAACGGCGCGAGCTGCTCGAACTGCTCAAACAGGGCTCGCGTCGCCGCGCCTGCGTCGATCAGGGCATCGATTTCGACATGGTCGAGCGCGCCGGCGGCGGCCTGCTCGCCCGCCATTCGGTCATTGAGGAAGTCGCGCAGCCGGTCGATGTCGTCGGCCCGCACCGTCAGGCCTGCGGCCATGGCATGCCCGCCGCCGGCCATCAGCACGCCCGTCTCCCAGGCCGCCTGCACCGCCTTGCCCAGGTTCATGCCCGACTGCGACCGCCCCGAGCCCTTGCCTATCCCGTTGACCGCATCGACCCCAATGACGACCACCGGCTTGCGCCAACGTTCGCGCAGACGCCCGGCGACGATGCCGACCACGCCGGGATGCCATTCATCGCCCGCGATCACCACCACCGCCGAGCCGTCGGCGTGGGTGCCCGAGGCCTCGACCATGCGAGTGGCCTGATCCGTCACCAGACGCTCGACCTCGCGCCGGGCGATGTTGAGGGCGTCCAGCTCCTGCGCAAGCGCGGCCGCCTCGGCGGGATCGTCGGTCGACAGCAGGCGCGCGCCGAGGTCCGACTTGCCGATCCGTCCCCCGGCGTTGATGCGCGGCCCGAGGATAAAGCCTGCGTGGTTCGACTTGGCCGGTCCCGGTTCGGCCCCCGCCGCCGCCAGCAGGGCCCGCAAGCCCGGATTGCCCCAGTCAGACATGACCCGCAGGCCGAGGCTGGTCAGGGCCCGGTTGAACCCCGTCAGTGCGGTGACGTCGCAGATCGCCCCCATGGCCGCCAGATCCAGCCACTGGCGGATGTCCGGCTCTTTCACCTCCGCGAACATCCCGCGCCGCCGCGCCTCGCGGTTCAGGGCCGCCAGCAGGACGAACACCACCCCCGCCGCCGCCAGATTGCCCTGTCCCGAATTGCAGCCGGGCCGGTTCGGATTGACCACGGCAGCGCAAACAGGCGGATGCTCGCGCATCATGTGGTGGTCGATGACCACGACCGTCAGCCCGATCGCCGCCGCATGGGCCACCGCCTCATTGGCCGCCGCGCCGCAGTCGACCGTAATGACCAGATCGGCCCCCGCCGCCTTCAGCGTGTCGAACGCCCGGGCGCTGGGGCCGTAGCCCTCGGTGACCCGGTCCGGCACGTAAATCGGCAGCGCCGCGCCCATGGCCCGGAACCAGCGCACCAGCAGCGCCGCGCTGGAGGCGCCGTCCACATCATAGTCGGCGAACACATGGATCGAGGCATTCGCCCGCAACGCGTCCAGGATCGCCTCGGCCGCCGCGTCCATATCCATGAAGCTGGACGGATCGGGGAACAGGGCTTTCAGCGTCGGTTGCAGGAAGTCCGCGCCCTGATCGGCCCGGACCCCACGCGCCGCCAGTGCCCGCGCCAGCGGCTCGTCCAGTCCCAGCGCCTGCATGTGGCTGCGGATCAGTCCCGCCTCGGCCGGCCTCTGCCGCCAATGACGGCCGGACAGCGAGCGGGACACACCAAGGAACGCAGGGCCGAAGTCCGGGCCCGCGCCCCCATCGGCCATCAGAGGGGCCGGATCGTGCGGATGCGCTGGACCGTCCGTGTCGAGGAGTCCATCACCAGCGTATGGGTCGAGACGAAGCCGTCAGCGACCTTGACCCCGTCCAGCATGGCACCCTTGGTCACGCCAGTGGCGGCGAAGATGGCGTCCTTGGACACCAGTTCATGCAGGTCATATTTGCGGTCGAAATCGGTGACGCCCGTCTTGCGCGCCCGCTCGCGCTCATCGTCGTTGCGGAAGATCAGCCGGCCCTGGAAATGGCCGCCGACGCATTTCAGCGCACTGGCCGCCAACACGCCTTCGGGTGCCCCGCCCGAGCCCAGATACAGGTCAATGCCCGTGTCAGGCTCGGCCGTGTGAATCACCCCGGCCACGTCGCCGTCCGTGATCAGGAGCACCCGGGCCCCGACCTCGCGCAGGGCCGCGATCAGTTCGGCGTGGCGCGGACGGTCCATCACGCAGACGGTGATGTCTTCCGGCCTGACCTTTTTGGCCGAGGCCAGCGAGCGCACATTGTCCTGCGGCTTCATGTCCAGATCGACCGTGCCGGGCGCGAAGCCCGGGCCGATGGCGATCTTGTCCATATAGGTGTCGGGCGCATGCAGCATACCGCCGCCCGGCGACATGGACAGCACCGTCAGGGCGTTGGCCATGGCCTTGGCCGTCAGGGTGGTACCTTCCAGGGGATCGAGAGCGATGTCGATGGCCGGGCCTTTGCCGGTGCCGACCTTTTCGCCGATGTATAGCATCGGCGCCTCGTCGCGCTCGCCCTCGCCGATGACGATCTTGCCGTCGATATCCAGAGCGTTCAGCGCGGTACGCATCGCGTCGACCGCCAGCTGGTCGGCCTGCTTCTCGTCGCCCCGCCCGATCTGGGCATAACTGGCGATGGCAGCCAGCTCGGTCACCCGCGCGGCGTCTGCCGCCAGGGTCGAGGCGTAGGGGGCCGTGTCGGCCATGGGCAGTCTCCTGAGACGATGATCCCCGGATTCTGCCGTCCGGAGGAGCGTTGATTGCACTCTAGCGGCGATCGACCGGCGGCGGTGCCCGGCCCCGTTCGCGCGTCCGGCGCAGGAATTCCTCGATCTCGGCCTGGGTTTCCTGCGTCACCGGCGCGACGGTCACGGCGTCCACGCGCGCCTTCACCTCTGCGGCGAACACCTCCGGATCGCCGTCGGTCTGCCAGTCGATGCGTGCGGCCTCGCCGGCCAGCGCCCCGCCCGTGATCCTCAGCGTATTGACCTGTCCGGCGATCTGGATCGGCGACGGCGGTGCCTCTGGCGACTTCGGAAAGTCCGCCCAGCGGGGGTAGGCCCGGTTCGCATCAACCAGGGTCTGGACCCGCGCCGCCACCGGGGACGACGGGTCCGTCGCCGGATCGAACGAGCCGACGCATCCGCCCAGGACGGCGCTTGAAAGCCCCATCGCGAAGATCACTGCAATTTTCCGGACCGGCGCGTTCATTTCAGGGGCCGTCTTATGCGATGATCGCCACAGGCGGAAGGGCGCACTCAGTCCCTGCGACCGAAACCGACGACATCCGGAGCCTTCTGAATGGCCAAGCGTCCGACCAAACCACCCGTCTCCCTGGACAGCACCACCGCGCCCCGCGCGCCACGAAAGGCCGGACGCCCGACCTCGGTCAAGCCTCCCCGCCCCCGTGCCGCCAAGCCGGGGCCGGCGGACCCGGCACCCGAGACCGCCCAGCCGGCGGCCAAGCCGACCCCGGAACCGCGCGTCTCGTTCAAGCCCGACGTCCCGCCGCTATCGCCCCCCGCAAACGACCATCCATTCGCCTTCGCCAGTCCCGAACAGGTCCAGATGATGGAGACCCTGTCGCTGAACCTGGCCAAGGCCGCCATGACCGCCCAGACCGCCATCGCCGAGGCCGCCCTGTCCCAGGCCGATCGCCCGACCGCCCTGTCGCCCGATCCGTTCAACGTCGGCCCGGCGATGAACTCCGTCATGACCAGCCTGGCCTCGCGGCCCGACAAGCTGTTCGCGGCCCAGGCCGATCTGTTCAACCGCTACATGGACCTGTGGGCCTCGACGACCCGCCGTGCCGCCGGCGGCGACCCGCCCGCTGCCCCCTCGGCAAAGGATCGGGGGGACAAACGCTTCAAGGACGCCGCCTGGTCGGAAAACCCCGCCTTCGACGTCATGCGCCAGTCCTATCTGGTCACCGCCGACTGGATGAACGGCCTGGTGTCCAGCGTCGAGGACGTCGATCCCCTGACCAAGCGCCGGGCGGAGTTCTTCACCAAATTGCTGACCGACGCCTTCTCCCCCTCAAATTTCCTCGCCTCCAACCCGGTCGCCCTGAAGGCACTGGCCGAGTCGAACGGCGAATCACTGGTCAAGGGGATGCAGAATTTCGCCGCCGACATGGAGCGTGGCGCGGGCAAGCTGAAGATCAGCCAGGCCGACTATGGAAAGTTTGTCGTCGGCGAGAACGTCGCCACCGCCCCGGGACAGGTCGTCTGGCGCGACGAGCTGTTCGAGCTGATCCAGTTCGACGCCGCCACCGACAAGCAGCGCGCCATCCCGTTGCTGATCTTCCCGCCGTGGATCAACAAATTCTACATCCTGGACCTCCAGCCAGAGAACTCGATGATCCGCTGGCTCTCGGCCCAGGGTTTTACGGTGTTCGTCTGTTCCTGGGTCAATCCCGACAAGGACAAGGCCGGCTTCGGCTTCGACGACTATCTCGAAAAGGGCATCTACCGCGCCGTCGAGAAGGCGCTGGAGCAGTCGCAGTCCAAACACATCAACACCGTCGGCTACTGCATCGGCGGGACATTGATGGGCGCGGCCCTGGCCCACATGGCGGCCAGAAAGGACGACCGCGTCAGCGCCACCACCTTTTTCGCCGCCCAGCACGATTTCGCCGAGGCCGGCGACCTGCTGCTGTTCACCGACGAGCACTGGCTGGGCGAGATCGAGCAGCAGATGGACGCCGCCGGGGGCATCCTGCCCGGCGCGGCCATGGCCGAGACGTTCAACGCCCTGCGCGCCAACGACCTGATCTGGTCGTTCTTCGTGTCCAACTATCTGATGGGCAAGTCGCCCGCCGCTTTCGATCTGTTGTTCTGGAACGCCGACCAGACCCGCATGCCGAAGACGCTGCACATGGACTATCTGCGCTCCATGTATGGCCAGAACCGGCTGGCGCGGGGCGAGTTCACCATCGGAGGGATCAAGGTCGACCTGTCGAAGGTCACCATCCCCCTCTATTTCCAGGCCAGCCGCGAGGATCACATCGCGCCGATGAATTCGGTCTATCGCTCGGCCCGGGCCTTCTCAAAAGCCGACGTGACCCTGACACTGGCCGGCTCGGGCCATATCGCCGGCGTGGTCAATCCGCCGTCGGCCAACAAATACCAGCACTGGATCAACCCGGCCCTGCCCGCCACGCTCGGCGAATGGCAGGCCAAGGCTGAGGAGCATCCCGGCAGCTGGTGGAACCACTGGGCCGAATGGCTGCACGGCAAGTCCGGCGACTGGATCCAGGCGCGCAACCCCAAGAAGGGGCCCCTGACGCCGATAGAACCCGCCCCCGGCTCCTATGTGAAGGTAAAGAGTTGAACCGTCTCGAACCGAACCTGCTGCTGGCCATCACAACCGGCTTCGCCCTCCTGCTGGTGGTCACAACCGCGACCGCCTTCGGGCCAGCGGCGGGACTGATCCGCAATCCGTTGCTGGCCATCATCTGCACCGGCGGCTTCGTGTTGCTGAACCCGATCCTGTCGCGCCTGATCGGTCAGGCGAACCGGCCGCCGATGATCCACCCGGACAGCCCCGGCACGGCGATGTGGGCCACGGTCTTCCCCATGGTCGTCACGACGTCGGCCGCCATTCCGGTGTTCTGGCCCGGCCGCGACTACGGCCTGCTGGTGATCATCGCCGCGGTCTGGTTCGGGGTGACGGTCGAGTCGGCGCTCAAGGCCCGGCGGACCTAAGCGGGCTGAAAGGTCAGCGCTACGCCGTTGTTGCAATAGCGCTTTCCGGTCGGTCGTGGGCCGTCGTCGAAGATGTGGCCCTGATGCCCCAAACAGCGGGCGCAGTGGTATTCTGTACGTGGGAAGCCGATGGCGAAGTCCGTCTTGGTGCCGATGTTGGCGGCGATCACATCGTAGAAACTGGGCCAGCCGGTGCGCGAGTCGTATTTCCACGTCGAGCGAAACAGCGGCAGGTCGCAGCCGCGGCAGACGAAGGTTCCCCGTCGGCTCTCGTTGTTCAGCGGACTGCTGCCCGGCCGTTCGGTCGCCTCGCGTCGCAGCACGTCATAGGCCGCGCGCGGCAGCCGCTCGCGCCACTGGGCGTCGGTTATGCGGCGAAACGGCGAGTTGGCGTACTGCCCCTGCGAGGCGTCGGCTTCGCCAGGCGAACAGGCGGACACGCCGACCGCACCGACAGTGGTCAGAAGGGCGCGGCGGGAGAGGGCGTAGGTCATGGGAAGACATACGTCGGGAGCGCGGCTGAGGTTTCAAAGGTGCGTCCTTCTCCCCTTGAGGAGAAGGTGGCCCGCGCAGCGGGTCGGATGAGGGGTGAGACACCCTGCGTCCATTGAACCGCCCGCCCTCACCAGCCAGTTCGTAGAAAAAGCCCCCTCATCCGGGCCTCCGGCCCACCTTCTCCCTTGAGGGGAGAAGGATTTCACTCCAGCCCCGTCGCCTCGTCCAGCCCCAGCATCAGGTTCAGGTTCTGCACCGCGGCGCCTGACGCCCCCTTGCCGAGGTTGTCCAGCAGCGCCACCAGCCGGACCTGCTCGCCGCCCCGATCCCCGAACACATGCAGCCGCATTCTGTTGGTCCCGTTCAGACCCTCGGGGTCGATCCCCGACATGGCCTCGGACTCCTCCAGCTCGGCCACCTCGACAAAGCGAGACCCCGCATAGGCCTCGGCCAGAGCCCCGTGGACCACCTCGACCGATGGCGACGTCGGCAGGGCCGCCAGATGCAACGGCACCTCGACCAGCATCCCCTGCCGGTACGCCGCCACCGCCGGCGCGAACAACACCGGCCGCTCCAGCCCTGTGTGCCGCGTCATCTCCGGCCCATGTTTGTGCTTCAGCGACAGGCCATAGGCGCGGTACGCCCCGGCGCCACCGGCCTCAAATTCCGCGATCATCGCCTTGCCGCCGCCGGAATAGCCCGACACCGCATTGACCGTCACCGGCCAGCCCGCCGGAATAATCCCCGCCGACACCAGCGGCCGCACCAGACCGACGAAGCCCGTCGGATAGCAGCCGGGATTGGACACCCGCGTCGAGGCCGCGATCCTGTCCCGTTGTCCCATCTCTCCAGGCGTACGGGCCATCTCGGCAAAGCCATAGGTCCAGGCCGGATCGACCCGATAGGCCGTCGAGGCGTCGATCACCCGCACCGCCGGGCTCTCGATCATCCCCACCGCCTCCTTCGCCGCCTCATCCGGCAGGCACAGGATCACCGCATCGGCGGCGTTCAGCGCCTCCCGCCGCGCCGCCACATCGCGCCGCCGGTCGCCGAGCAGGATCAGCTCCAGATCGCCGCGCGCCTCCAGCCGCTCGCGGATCTCCAGCCCCGTGGTCCCGGCCTCGCCGTCGATGAAAACCGTGAAAACCATCTTCAACTCCGATCCCTCTCCCGTTGGGAGAGGGCTTGAGCGCACGACGCCATCGGCGTCGTCCTTGCGCGAAAGGGTGAGGGTCGTCTCTATCCTTCGGCGTCAGCCGCCGCCCGGACCGGGCCACGGCTTGCGCCGACTGCGACAGCCGACCCTCATCCGGCGCTGCGCGCCACCTTCTCCCATCGGGAGAAGGACAGGATTGAGGCGGCCCGCCTTTGCGAGATCACCGAGGTCCCAGCCTCGAAGCCGATGAAGAACGTGTGGGTCACTCTTCGAACTCAACTTCTGTGAGCCACGTTTCAACCGGACCGCCGCAAACGGCGCAGCGTCCTTCAAGAACGGAGCCTTCTCCGTCTTCGAACTCAACCGGATCGATCATTCCAAGGTCGGCCTTTTCGCAGACAATGCACCACGTGTTCGCAAGCAGGCTCTCGCGTTCGTGCTGATCGCGAGCCGCGAAATCCCTTTGGACCCGGTCGGTCATGACAAACTCACTCCAAAGAAAAAGGGCGCTCCGGTTTCCCGAAGCGCCCCATTCCAAACCGTATCGTGAAACGGCTTAGCGCTTCGAGAACTGGAACGACTTGCGCGCCTTCGCACGTCCGTATTTCTTGCGCTCGACGACGCGGCTGTCGCGGGTCAGGAAGCCGTGCGGCTTCAGGACCGGGCGCAAGCCCGGCTCATAGTGGGTCAGGGCGTGCGAGATGCCGTGGCGGATGGCGCCGGCCTGGCCCGAAAGGCCCGAGCCCTGCACGGTGCAGTCGACGTCAAACTGGGTCAGGCGGTCGGTCACTTCCAGCGGCTGGGCGATCATCATGCGCAGGATTTCGCGGGCGAAATACTGCAGCTGATCCTTGCCGTT
>Ga0105047_10015332_pt1 | contig 12072 bp, 10 predicted proteins | sample MAT04_FD_78384 | JGI IMG/M metagenome (GOLD analysis project Ga0105047, IMG submission 78384) | Freshwater microbial communities from Lake Fryxell liftoff mats and glacier meltwater in Antarctica - MAT-04 (megahit assembly) | ecosystem: Environmental > Aquatic > Freshwater > Ice > Liftoff... | reverse complement strand
GTTCGGTGTAATTCCCTGAGCGCAATGCTCGTCGAACATGTGACAGGCATCGGTAATCAATCGCACGGAGTGCAGGAAATTGTGAATGATCACCGGCTTGAAGACGTTCAATTCGAAGTTACCTTGGCTGGCCGCGAAGCCGATAGTCGCGTCGTTGCCGAAGACTTGCACGCAGACCATCGTCATCGCTTCGCTTTGCGTCGGGTTCACTTTACCGGGCATAATCGACGAACCCGGCTCATTCTCGGGGATCGCTAATTCGCCGAGTCCACAACGCGGGCCGGATGCCAACCAGCGCACATCATTCGCCATTTTCATCAGCGCCACCGCGAGCACTTTCAACGCCCCGCTCGCCCCGACGAGCGCTTCGTGACCGGCGAGCGCGGCAAACTTATTTGGTGCGGTTACGAATGGCAACTTCGTCAAATCCGCGATCTGCACGGCCACTGCTTCGGCGAAACGCGGATGGCTGTTCAAGCCCGTGCCAACCGCCGTGCCGCCGAGTGCGAGTTCGTACAAACCGGGCACCGATGCCTCGATGTTCTTCAAGCCGATATCGATCTGCGCCACGTACCCGCTGAACTCCTGCCCGAGCGTCAGTGGCACCGCATCCATCAGGTGCGTACGGCCAATTTTGACGATGTCCGCAAACGATTCGGACTTCTTGTGAAGCGTCGCACGCAATATTCGCACGCTCGGCAACAACCGATGCACGATCTCTTCCGCGGCCGCAATGTGCATCGCCGTGGGGAAGGTGTCGTTCGACGATTGCGACATGTTGACATCGTCGTTGGGGTGGATCGGCTTCTTCGAGCCGACCACACCGCCCGCCATTTCAATCGCACGATTCGAGATGACTTCGTTGACGTTCATATTCGTCTGCGTGCCGCTACCCGTTTGCCAAATTCGCAGCGGAAAGTGCGCATCGAGCGTACCCGCGATCACTTCGTCGGCGGCTTTCGCGATGCCATCGCACGTCGTTTGCGGCATGAGGCCGAGTGCCGTGTTCGTCATCGCCGCCGCCTTTTTCAGCGTGCCAAATGCACGGATGACGGATCGCGGCATGACGTCGTCGCCGATCGCGAAGTGGATCAGCGAACGGGCCGTCTGCGCGCCGTAATAGCGGTCGCTCGGCACCTCAATTTTGCCCATCGTGTCGGTTTCAATTCGCATCGTCATGAGATCGAAGCCTCGTCGGAGTCGCGGAGAATACCGCAAATTGTATGCGAACCGCCCCCGACGTCCCGTCGTGCGCGCTTGAGAGTGCGTGTGACCAACGTCGTGCCGCTGGGGTCTTCTCATTTTTAACTTGCGTCGATTCAGAGTGGGCGTATCCTCTGTGTATACACGGAATCGCGATCGAAAGTGAGCCATGCCAGATATCACCCGTCGTGCGTTACTTGCGGCCAGTGTCGCTGCCCTGGGCACGGCGGCGGTGCCGGCTGCGAACCGTGGGATCGCCCTCGAGAATGCCAAACCGGGAACGACCGACTGGCAACTCACCTACGTTAAGTTCGACGGCAAAGCGAAGTTTCGCTCGTCGCTCATCGAAGGCTATTGTTCCCGCACGAGCGTGAAAGCGGGCGAGAAGATCGGCTTTCACATCAGCACAAACCCCGCTTCGTCGTTCACGATTGAGATCTATCGGCTCGGGTATTATCAGGGCCACGGCGGACGACATATGACGACGCTCGGGCCGTTTGACGGGAAACCGCAGCCTGTGCCAAAGATGGGCGAGAAGCGGCTCCACGAGTGCCAATGGGACGCCAGTAGCGAATTCATTATTCCCAGCGACTGGCCGAGCGGCGTTTACCTCGGGAAACTCTCAGCCAAGAACCACCGTTACCAGAGCTACATCACGTTCATCGTTCGCGACGACCGCCCTGCCGATTTCCTCTTCCAGTGCAGTACGAACACGTGGCAGGCTTACAACAAATGGCCCGATAACCACTCGCTTTACGACAACGACCGTGCCGACAAAAAGCCACTCGTTTCGGGCGTACAAGCGAGTTTCGCGAGGCCGTACGCGAAGTACCCGCAAGTCGTCGATCACGCGCTATCGCTCGGTTCGGGAGAGTTCTTGTTGTGGGAGTTCCCGTTCGCGTATTGGATCGAGCAACAGGGTTACGACGTGACGTATTGCGCCAACGAGGACGTCGATACGGGCGGCGTGGAGTACCTCACCCGTGCGAAGGCGTTTCTGTCGGTCGGGCACGACGAATACTGGACCCGCAAGCAGTACGATGCCTGCCTCGAGGCGGTGAAACGCGGCGTAAACTTCGGTTTCTTTTGCGGTAACTCGGTCTGTTTCGTCATCGATCGCGAAGGGCGTTCCATCGAGCGTATGGGGCGATTCGGTGGCATTCGCAAGGGCGAAGATCCCTGGATGGCCGACCTACCCCGCGAAGCGCCTTCTGAAGCGGCGTTGATCGGTGCGCAGACGGTTTCCCCGTTCAATGGCTCCGGCGACTGGATCGTGACGAAGCCCGATCACTGGCTGTTTGCCGGCACCGGGATGAAGAAGGGCGACCGCATTCCGGGCCTCGTCGGCTGGGAATTCCACGGCGACCCTGCACCGATTGCGGGCCTTGAGGTAATCGCTGCCGGGAAGACGATCAACGGCGGCGAAGCCGAATCGCATTGGGAAGCAACGATCTACCCTGGTCCGAAGGGGAACACCGTGTTCAATGCGAGCACGATCTTCTGGGCAATGGGCCTGAGTTCGCCACCGGGATTCATACTGCCGTTCGTCCACAACGGTCGCCCGCACGGCGTCGATGCGCGAGTACAGGCGATCACCAAGAATGCATTCGAAAAATGGCGAAGCTAAGCGTTATTTCCCGACGACTTGTGGCGTGTGGCCCATCTTCTTGAGTTCTTCGAGCACCGCCACGGCACGACCGGGGCGGATGAGCAAAACGCGATCCGATAGCCGCCCCACGACTTCCGTCGAGAGCTTTTTCCGGGCGAGCAGCTCCTCGGCCAAGACCGCGTCTTCGGTCAGAACGAAGCAGACGCGGCGATGGAGCTTGGCGGCGAGGCGGATCGTCGTGGGTGTCATACCGGAGATTCTATTGGTTTCGGCGCGGGCAGGATCTCCCGTTCGTCGACGATGGCGTAACTGTACCCCTGCTCGGTGAGAAACATTTGCCGGTGGTGGGCAAAGTCGAGTTCGCGGGTATCGCGCGTGACCACGGTGTAAAAGTTCGCTTCGCCACCCGCCCCCTTCGGTCGCAACACGCGACCGAGCCGTTGGGCTTCTTCCTGCCGACTGCCGAACGTGCCCGATATCTGGATCAGCACGTTCGCATCCGGCAAGTCGATCGCGAAATTCCCGACTTTCGACAGCACCAAGTGCCGCACTTCCCCGCTGCGGAACTGGTTGTAGAGCAACTCGCGTTCGACGTTCGGCGTCGAACCGGTGATGAGCGGGATGTTGAACCGCTTCGCCATCGTTCGCAGTTGCGAAAGATATTGGCCGATGACGATCACGCGCTGATCGTGATAGCGGTTGAGTAACTCCGCTACGACTTCGTCTTTAACGGGGTTCTCGCTGGCGAGGCGGTACTTGTGTCGCCAGTCGGCGACGGCGTACTCCATGCGCAAGCGGTCGTCGGGCAGGCTCACGCGGATTTCGGTACACGACGCCGAGGCGATCCAGCCTTTCGATTCGAGTTCTCGCCACGGTACATCGTACTTTTTCGGGCCGATCAGCGTGAACACATCGCCTTCACGTTGGTCTTCGCGGATCAGCGTCGCCGTCAGTCCGAGCCGTCGACGGGCTTGAATTTGTGCGGTGACGCGGAACACGGGCGCGGGCAACAAGTGAACTTCGTCGTAGATGATGAGGCCCCAATCTTGCTTGTCGAACAAGCCGAAGTGGGGGTATTCATCGGGCGAACCGGGGCCGCGACGTTTGCCGCGGGCTTCGGGTTCGTCTTCGCCTTCGAGTTCTTCCATCGTCGGCTCGGGCATCGGCTCGTCTTCTTCTTCGTCGTCGTCCTCAATGTCGTCTTCGCTCGGTTTCGGCTTGTTCTTTTTCCGCTTCTTGCCGGGTCGATACGTGATGATCTGATACGTGGCGACGGTGACCGCACCGATCTCTTTCGTGTCCCCGGTGTATTCCTTGACATCGTCTTCGGTGAGGTTCGTTTTGTCGATAATTTCGCGACGCCACTGCTTCACCGCCGTCACGCTCGTCGTGAGCACGAGCGTCGATTTCTGTAACAGCGCCATCGCCGTGATGCCGACGATCGTTTTGCCCGCACCGCACGGGAGTACGATTACGCCGGAGCCACCGCGCACGTCGCCGCCCGCGTAGAAAACATCGGCGGCATCGCGCTGATAATCGCGGACGTGGAAGGGGATGCCACTCCTGGCGATTTCGCGGAGTTGCGTTGGCAACGCGGCACCCTCGGTGTAACCCGCGAGGTCTTCTGCGGGGTAGCCAACCGAAATGAGGGTTTGCTTCAAGATGCCGCGGTGCGCCGGGTCGATCGAAAAGCTGAGGTCGTCGATGCGTACGCCGAGATATTCCTTGAGCTTTTTCTGTCGGCTCAACTCTTCCAGAAGCGGTTTATCGCGGCAAACGAGCCGCAATTTGCCTTCTTCAGCACGTTCCAGGCGAACGCGACCATAACGGCTGACGGTTTCGGCGAGGTCGCCGGGCAGTGTCTGAGGGATCGGGAATTTCGTGTACTTCTGTAGCACCGCCACCATCTGCTCGGCGGTAAATCCTGCGGCGGCTGCGTTCCACAGCGAGAGGTTCGAGATGCGGTACGTATGGATGTGCTCGGGGCTTTTTTCCAGTTCCGCGAATGGCGCAAGTGCATCGCGGGCCGCAGCATACTTCGGATTATCCACCTCCACAAGTACCGAACGATCCGACTGCACGATGAACGGATTCATCGGGTCGAACGTCGGGAACGTAGCGGTGGGTGTCACGGGTGTCACGGCAGTCGCGGCCGTGGCGGGCGTTTTTGTCAGCGGCATGTTCACCGGCGTGTTGCGAGTAAAACCGAACATACTATCGTAGCGATTACTCCCGTCCAGTTGCAAGGCGGGTTTGTGAGTTGTATCAGTTTGGATGGGGGCAGATACGGCTTCGAATCCAATCGCCGTGATCGGTAACGTACGCCGTTTCCCGTTGCCATCGAGCGGATGGTTCCGCATATAATCAAAGTTACCAAGAGGTGCAAAATGGCTGAAGCAACAACCGCTCTCGTCGGTTGGGAAAAAGCACTGATGGCCGCCGAAAAAGTGAAGGAGCGTATGCGTCGCGCCACTCAGGCGCTCGATGCCGCAGGCGTTCGATACGCCGTCGTTGGCGGGAACGCGGTGGCCGAGTGGGTGGCACGGATCGATGAAGGGGCCGTACGCAACACGCGCGATGTCGATATCCTGATCCAGCGTGCGGACTTCGATGCGGTGCGAGAAGCGCTCGAAACCGTTGGTTTCTACCATTATTTTGTCGCCGACATCGACACCTTCATCGACGGGCCGACCGGTATGCCCAGTTCTGGTATTCATTTGCTTTATGCTGGCGAGAAAGTGCTACCCAACGACCTACATACATTGCCAGGAATCGACGAGTCCGAACGCGCCGCCGAGTTCCAAGTGATCGACCTTCCTGCATTGTTAAAGATGAAACTGATCGCCTGGCGACTCAAGGATCGCGTGCATCTGCTCGATATGATCGGCGTGGGTCTGATCGACTCGACTTGGCCAACACGCTTCCCACCGCCGCTCGGCGGGCGATTGCAGCAGTTATTTGACAACCCGAACGGATGACGACGTAAATCTCATTCTCGCTCGGTGTCCGGTCCGGGGAAGGTGATGCCAGCATAGATGTCTGCGAGTGGTACTTGCACGGGCACCGATGTCAGTTCCAGCTTTGCATCCAGGCCGACGAACGCAACCAAGGCCCACGAACCGTCTGCGGAGCGAGTGAACCGTTCGCACATCGGCTCGTGTTGGGAGACCATGACGTACTCCATCACCGACGGCAGTTGCTGATAGTGGCGGAACTTAGTCGTGCGGTCGTAAAGCTCGGTCGAATCGGACAGTACTTCGACGATCACACGCGGATTGACGAGTGTATCGGGATCTTCTTGTGCATATTCTGGCGGACCGCAGACGATAATCAGATCGGGGTAGCAATATAACCCCGTTCGGCCAATTTGCACCCGCTGATCGCGCGACAACGTCCGGCAGTGGGTACCCTTCAAAAGACCGCCAATCTCGGTCGAGAGGTTCTCGTTGACGATGTTGTGATGGCGGTTCGCACCGGCCATCGCGTACATTTGGCCGTCGAAGAACTCGCTTTTGAAATCGGCTTTCCGCTCGATCGCGAGATACTCGGCGACGGTCAATTTCGATTTCGGTAGTGCGGGCATGATTCCCCTCACACGACATCTGGCGTCGTTAATGTTTCGTTCGCAGGCTCAGGCGTTTGACGACCATCGTTGCGTAACTGCCGCGGATGAGATCGAAGTGAAGTATCGCTTTCCGCAGGCCCAAATGCTGATCGTCGACGTCGTGTTCCATCGTGATGTCTTTGGGCTTCAGGCAGACGGGGCGGTCGCCCTTCGAGAAGAACGGCTTGTGCATTCCGGGCACTTTCATCGTTGCCAATGTTAAACCATCTTCGGCCAACACGCCCTCGACGTACGGCAACCACGGCGAATCGGGTTCAGGTTTCCAACGGGCCGATGGCAGTGGTAACACGAGATCATCCCAATCGATTTTCGTTCGCGGAACGGGCAAGGAGCCGAGCCGCGTTTCGATCTCCACGCGATCCTTGGCTGGCGTCCGGTCTTGGATCCATTTTGCCAACGTGCGATTCCAGACGTGGCTCTGATACGCAGCTAAATACAGCCCTTGCAGTTCCATATTCAGCCGTTCGATCGCACCGCGAAAGTCGGTCGGGTTCGCGCACAAGTGATCGATCGCGTATCGCGAACTCCCCTTGCCGCACTGCTGACGGCACGCCTGCCAGTCGCCCCAATGGCGGTTGAGCATTGACTTTTCGCGTTTCTGGCTCGCACGGTCGAACTCGTACGGTGCCGTCAACGCCAGCCGCAAAGCGGACTCGAAACGGGCGTGCATCATTTCCATCGCGAGGAACGTCGTGCCGTGGATGACCGAGCCGAATCGCTGGTCGTCGAAGTAGTTCGGCAAGCCGACGGTTCGGACTTCCTTGATCGTGAATTCCATCGCTTTGACGGCCGTTGCGGAAAGCTCGCGGACGGTGATCGCGAAGCGATTGTCGCGAATTTGATCCGACGTGAACGGCTCGTGCGCGTGGCCGAGAAACGTCACCAACATTCGCTGGTGTTCGAGGTTTTTCTTCGGGCCGTTTTCAATCGTGATAAATTGCGTCGTGTTTGCATGGCGATCTTTCAGCCCGCCGAAACTGATCCGTTGCGGCGAAATATGCCACCGCTGACGGATGATCGAAATGGCATCGGGCGTCGTCCAACCCGATTTCGCCAAATGGTAGAGCGCAAACGCCCCCGATGCTTGTGGCACGACGTCGGTCAGTTCTTCGACGGAGAAATCTTCCGGCGATTGTTTCAGTTTCATTCCATAATCATACGAACTTCGCGAATGCTCTTACGGTTTTGGCTGCACGGTCAGCGTGCCTTGCGGCACGCGCGTGGCATTCGGCGGGATCGGCTTTGTGGGAATTGGCGAAGGATTTGGCTTGCGAACCCACTCGCCTTGCGGCACGAGATTTTGCGGCCCGATGGGCAATTGCCCCGGTAACGGTGCGGGATCGTCGTTGACCGGCAAACTCGGCCCGATCCAGTCGGCCGTCGGTACCGTACTCGCCAACTCGTTAAGCAATTCGGTAATCGTCGTAATCGTGGCCGGGTTAATCGGCAGCGAGAAGTGATCGGAACCGGGTACTTGAATCGTGCCCGATTGTCGCGGCGATAGCCCAGAGAGGAAGCCGTTTGGATTCAGCACGACGCGCCGGCCAACTTGGAAATCGTTCGGGTTCGACTGCGTCATTGGCAAATATATCGGGGCAATTTGCACCAGCACATCGACCGGAAGGCCATCGGTCGAAAGCCGGTCCGCGATACCATCGACGATCCCCGCACCGAAACTGTAACCGACGAGCACGATCTTTGGATTCTCCTCCTCGCGATGCAGTCGGCGAATTTCCTTCTCGAATAACGCACCGTGGAACAGTTCGCCGCTGTACACTTTCGTGAAGCCATACTCGTTGAGTTTTCCGCGAAGTTGGTTCAGGTCCGCCAAGATTAATGGGTCATTCCCGTTGACCAAGAACGTGTAAACTTGCGAACGTTGTTCACCGCACAGTGCAGTATTTTGCAACGGCTCGATCACGGGCCGAATCGCTTGATGGTGGCAACTCGTACAGCCGCTGAAGCCGAGAACCAGCGATGCGACTACGAGTAAGCACGAACTTCGGTCCATCGTAAAACCCTCTAAACCGCGTCTTTTCGCTCCCTTCTAATAATCGGCAAGACTGCGCAAATCGGGTGAATCGATTCAAATTACCAACGCGACGGACGCATCAGATTGTTCTGAAATTGCCGGTCGCGCAGGCAGGGTAACTTAGGCAGTTTCAAATCGCGACTTCGCGACCGGTCTTTACCGATTCGCATTCGCGATAGCACATGACGAGCGCATCGCGGGCGAGTTTCCCGCTCAGCAAGTCGGACTCGCGACCGCTGCTAACGCTGTCCACGGCCGCCTGAATTTCCGCAGCGAATGCCGCGATCGGATCGCCGCCACCGTCGAGTTGCGGTGCTTCGGACTTACCATCTGCGGTAAGGAGCGTGAGTGCGGAGCCGCCCGAATCGTAGAGCAATGTCGCCTTTTCGAGATAGATTTCGAAGCCGTGTGCGAATGGCCGACCGGGCATCGACAAAGCACCGCTCGAACACGTCACCGATGGGCCGCCGTGGCCGTAAAGGTACTGCGTCGTGAGGTAACTGACCGCCCCGTTCGGTTCGACGACACCCGTCGAGAACACCGCACGCGGCACGCCGCACACGAGGCCGATAAAGTGCGTGTCGTGGACGTGCAAATCGATCGCGGGGCCACCGGTCTTCGACGAATCGCCGATCTCCGCAGACCAATTCGGCTTCGCAATGATTCGTTTGAAGTGCGCACCCAGCAACTTGCCGTAGTTTCCACCACGGATCGTCTCGGCAGCGAACGCGAACTCGGGAAAGAACGGCAACACGTGCGCGACCATCAGGAGTTTCCCCGATGCTTTCGCCGCCGCCAACATCGCATCGGCTTGTTCCGGGAGCAGCGAAATCGCTTTCTCCACAAGCACATGCTTGCCCGCTTGCAGTGCCGCAATCGCCGTCGCCGGGTGTTGGTCGGTCGTGTTACAGATATCGATGAGGTCGATACTCGGGTCGGCCAACATCGCGTCCAGCGATTCGTAAGTCGCAATGCCCGCGAGATCGACAAGCCCCGGCTCGGGTCCAAAGTTCCCGCGTGTCGCCGTCCAGTCGCCAGCGAGTTTTTTCGTATCGCGGCTACAAATCGCAACCACCTTCGCTCCCCGCAACCGCAACGCCGCGAGGTAGTGAATGCGGCCCATGAAGCCGATGCCTACGATTCCGATCCTTACCATTTATGGTATCCCTTTACTCATCTTCGGAATGGTGTCGTGAAAATGTCGGTAGCTGCGGATCAATGTCCCGAAACAGATCAGCGATTCGCGATCGGAAAGTGGCATTTTGAGACCCAAAAACACGATAAAACCGGTTTTTGAGCCTCCGCAATTGTGACTTACGTCGATTCTGAGAACCCTAATCTTTGAACTTATACCGGATGATGCACCAAAGCGCGTTGAAGGCGTCCTTGAGGCCGATCTTTTTGCCTTCGGCGTAGGTTCTTCCGGAGTAGCTGATTGGCACTTCGAAAACTCGCCACTGGAACTGGCCGTTCACTTTGCGGGCGACTTTTGCCGTCACTTCTGGCTCGAAGCCGAAGCGGTTCGACTTCAAGTTCATTCCCTGAATGACTTCGCGTTTGAAAACCTTGTAACAGGTCTCCATGTCGGTCAGGTTGAGGTCCGTGAAGACGTTGGAAAGCATCGTCAGGCCCTTGTTGGCCAGCGAATGCCAGAAATACAGCACGCGATGGCATTCGCCGCTGAACCGCGAGCCGAAGACGGCGTCGGCGCGGCCGTCGAGGATCGGCTGAATCAGTTTCGGGTAGTCCGACGGGTCGTATTCCCAGTCGGCATCTTGCACGATCACCACGTCGCCCGTGCAATGCTTAAAGCCTTCGCGGAGTGCCGCGCCTTTGCCCATGTTCACCGGTTGGTGGAACACGCGGACGTTGTCGAACTGCTTTTCGAGTTGCGCCAAGATCGCGGGCGTGCTGTCCGTGCTCATGTCGTTGACAAGGATAATTTCCTTCGGCATCGGCACCGCCTGCACACGGCGAATCACTTCGCCGAGCCAACGCTCTTCGTTGTAAACGGGAATGACCACCGAGAGCTTCCAGCCGGGTGGTATCGGGTAGATGCCGATGCCACGACAAACCGCTTCGCCGAGTAATTTATGCAGAACTTCGATTCGTCGATTCGGATCGTGGGCGATCGCGTCGACGAGTTCGAGCAGTTCGTTCGATTGTTCCATCTCGGCGTATCTCGGTTGGTCTAAGAGCGTAATGGCCATGCGTTTTCCTTACGCGGGCGGTGGAATCGTTCCGAGCGTGACAGATTATGATCGAAAATTCCAAACTTCGCAAGTCGAAGCCGTTTCGCGGTGAATCCAGCTTGACACCTTACGGTTTCCTACCGTACGCAGTACTTACACCACACGCCGCCGGAAGGAACCCGCGTCATGCTCACCAGTAACACACCCGTCCCGCTGTGCGATATCAACGCACAGTATCGCGCACTTAAACCCGAGATCGACGCCGCGATTGCACGCGTCGTGACATCGGGTATGGCGATCAACGGGCCAGACGTGGCGGCATTCGAGAAAGAAGCCGCCGCTTACTGTGGGGCAAAATACGCGGTCGGTTGTGCATCGGGTACCGATGCCTTGTTGCTCGCGCTTCACGCGCTCGACATCGGGCCGGGCGACGAAGTGATTCTGCCGACGTTCACGTTCTTCGCCACGATGGGTTCGGTCTGCCGTACGGGGGCCACGCCGGTGTTTGCGGACATCGACCTGGAGACGTACAACATCGACCCGGTGGAGATCGCCAAACGAATCACGCCGCGAACGAAGGCGATCATGCCGGTTCACTTGTTCGGCCAGTGTGCGGACATGGACGCGATCGGTCGTCTGGCAAAAACGCACGATTTGCACGTCATCGAAGATGCAGCGCAGTCGTTCGGTGCAGAGTATCGCGGGGTGCGCTGCGGCACGCTTGGCATCGTCAACTGCTTCAGTTTCTACCCGAGCAAGAACCTCGGCACGCTCGGCGACGCGGGCATGGTCACGACCGAGAGTCCGGACATTTACAAGAAGCTGCTCGCACTGCGGAACCACGGCAGCGAGGTGAAGTATTACCACAAGATGATGGGCTGGAACGCGCGAATCGACACCTTACAGGCGGCGATGTTGCGAGTGAAATTACCCCACGTCGACGGCTGGCTCGAAGGTCGGCGTCAGGCGGCGGCGCGATACGATCGGCTGATCGAAGATTCGGGTCTGAGCGGCTTCTTGCGTCGCCCCGTTTCCCGACCCGAATGCACGCACACGTTCAATCAGTACGTCGTCCGCGCATCCGGTGGCCATCGAGACGAACTCGTAAAACATCTTAAAGACAACGGCATCGGCTGCGAAATCTATTACCCACTGCCATTGCACCTCCAAGAGTGCATCGCGCACCTCGGCTACAAAGTCGGCGATTACCCAATCAGCGAAACCGCGGCCCGATCCGTACTGGCGTTCCCGATGTTCGCAGAAATCACCGAAGAGCAACAGCGTCGCGTCATCGACACCTGCGCGAGCTTCGTGCCACAACAGTTGCGGAAAGCGGCGTAGTGCGTGGACTTTCACGCCTTGTGGCACACGTACTCGACCATTCTGGGGCGAAATGGCATCGAACTGCACT